>Ga0187890_10002332_pt1 | contig 13282 bp, 13 predicted proteins | sample June2016WEW_21_1_FD_133005 | JGI IMG/M metagenome (GOLD analysis project Ga0187890, IMG submission 133005) | Peatland microbial communities from SPRUCE experiment site at the Marcell Experimental Forest, Minnesota, USA - June2016WEW_21_10 | ecosystem: Environmental > Terrestrial > Soil >... | reverse complement strand
TCGCCGGTGTGAATTGCACCGATCCTGGTTTCCGAAACAAACGCACGCACCTTTATGTTCTGCGGGGGCAACAAAGCGACCACGGGCCTGCCTGCGGCGACCCATTCCCCCTCCCGGTACAGAGTGTCAAAAACCAGAGCGTCCCGAGGCGCGAACCGGCGCTTTTGTGAGAGTTCCCATCGCGCCTTTGCCAGTGCTGCTTCCTGTGCTCTCGTGGCGGCCTCTGCGGCCGAAATCTGATCGATGCGCGAGCCAAGCTGCGCCGTTGTTATATCGGCCTCCAACTCTGATATCCGATGGCGGTTCTGATCGTTGGTGGAGCGCGCAAGATCGAGCGCCTCCGCCGAAATGGCCTTGGCGGCGAAAAGATGTTCGCGGCGGGCAAATTCTTTTTCCGAAAGCACCAGCGCTGCCCGGGCCTGCTTCATCTGCTCCTTGAGGGATTCAATTTCCGATGGCCGTTTGCCTTTTTTCGCGTCCTGCAGGTTTGCTCCGGCCTGCGAAACATGGCGTTCCGCTTCGTCCAGGGCTGCTTTTTCCGGTGTGCTGTCCAGTGCGAAAAGAACATCTCCCTCTTTCACCTGATTGCCGCGCTCCACGTACAATGATTCCAGGGTACCTGAGAGCGGCGAGGCGACATACACATACTCCCCCTCGACGTATCCCTGCACCCGGTCAGGTCCCGATCGGGCGCAACCCAAAAGGTTGCAAAGCACTGCGAGTGCGCAGCTTATGTGAAAAAGCGCCCTTGGGGAACCTGGCCAGGATCCGGTCATAATTTTGATCTCCCTTGTATCAGGGCTTCGCGAAGACTTTCTCCGGCGGTCGCCTTTCGCTTACGTATGAATGTGGGATTTTCTCCTCATTCCACTCCTTTGAAACATAGAGCCCGCAGTAACAGCTCCCATACTCCGCAACATCGGGCTCCCTGTACGCGCAGGGGCAGATTATATCGCGGTCCCAGTCGCGGTCTTCGGCCGCCAGCCTGCACGGGCAGCACATATATCCGTACCGCTCCCGGTTCTCCAGCAGCCCTTCCAGGAGCTGGAAAACCCTGGTCTTATCCTTGTGGAAGAAATATCCTTTCGCTTCCTGCGTCCTTTTCAAGAATTCGTAGAGCTGCTCGACATTCATTCCAGATTCAGCGCCTCCCTTATCTCTTCTTTTTTGAATCCGATTATGACCTTGGAACCGATCAAAAGCATCGGGAAGGCACACCCAGGGTTGGCTTTCTTGATTTCCTCGATCATCCGGCGCCGCTCGTCGCCCTCGAGCTTATCGATGTGTACACAATCGTAATCGACACCGCATTTATCCAGAAATTCCTTTGTATTTTGGCAGTGGATACAAGTAGTGAGAGCGTAAAGCTTTATGTCATTGTCTTTCATCGTTGTCCTCCAATCGACAGTAGAGAGGAAAAAAGTTTCGTTGGCGACGTCCCTGGTTTTATGCCCAGCCGGGTAAGGGCAAAATCGTAGCGGACCGGATCGTCGGGGCGGATTGCGCTGAAAGCTTCCGTAATTTCTATGGCGCAACGAATGTCCGCCTGTTTTCGTGATGTTAGTCCCATGGCTGCGGCGACCCTGTGCATATGGATGTCGAGCGGGACTATCAGGTGAGAGGCGGGAATGCTTTGCCATATTCCAGGGTCGACATTGTCACTTCTCACCATCCACCGCAAAAAGAGGTTCAGCCTCTTGCATGCGCTGCCTCCATCAGGTGAAGGTAAAAACGTAGGCATCATTCGTCCACATGCTTGCTCGAGTTTTTTCACCAATTCGATAAGGGCCGGGAGAATGTTTGGGTCATGTTCACTAAATCCGGCCAGAAAGCAGGGCTCCAAAGACCCATATTCCAGGGTCAGTCCTCTAAGAGCTACCAGCAGGTTGGATAGAACCCCGCCCGTGGTGAAGCGATGCTTGAAAAATCCGAATGCCTCCCTTATGTCGGCAGGCCGGTTTTCAAGCAGGAAAGACGATGGGCTTGGACCCATGATGTCAAGAACAGATCTCACGCTCCGCAGGATCTGTCGCACCCGGCCGTATGCAAGAGCAGAGGCAATGAATGCGCTCAGCTCCCTGTCGATTTTTTTGTCATAGAGGTAGACGAATTCCAGAGGATCGGGGTGGATATGCTCGAATCGATTGTAATGGCTGTAGAGCTCTTCAAGGGCCAGCCCCAGTATTGGGCCGCCCATGGGGCTGGAGCCGGCATCAGGGGCAAAGCTCACCAGGGCTTCTGGATTCGAGGATTTCAAACGAAAGGTGCCTCCTGGAATAAAGTTGTTTCTTAAGAATACCACAATCAAGATATTGCGAACAGGTTGCAGAGACTCTTCAATCGGAGGTGGACGGGGTGGACTTGGTGGACCGGGTAGACGAAAAGCGCGATGAGCGTTTTTCGGAGCGCACCCGGTAGAGGCGCTCGGTAAAGCCACCCTCGGTTTCAAAGGCTGCCGCCTGAGCAGCGAGCTGGCGGTCAAGCAGGCTGCACGCGACCGCCAACAGCACCAGCGCGGCATTGGCTGCGAGCTCGGTGTAAGCATGAGCGGACGACCCCTTCTGTCCACATTGTCCACTCTGTCCACGCAGTCCACGACCGTGCTCTTCCCGCACCCAGTCAGCCACTGCATCAGCGGTGGCGCACCGGCGGTCGATCAGGCTTTGCCTGCGGGGATTGTCACGGTCCCAAAGCGGTAGTCCGCGCTGGCGAAGGAAATCCTCGTAGTCAAGCCGCAATTCTTCCAGACTGGCCCGCGCTACGTTGGTGAGCTTGATCTCAGTTTTCTTCGAGGTTCCCGAAGCCTGGCTTCCTTCAGCGATATTCTGCACCCCCGACCGCGCGGCCTGTACCATTTGGTCATGGGTACGGCTGCGCTTTTCGATGTAACGATCACAGAAACGCACCGTGACGTCGAAAACCAGTTGCGCCACCTGAAAGCTCTTGAGTTTTCGGTAGCCGCCATGCTTCGGGATTAAAGGTTCTTTGGCGGTCATATCATCCGTTCTCTTATGCGGCGAATTGGTTCAAGGAGACGTAATCCTTGACGTATTCGGCAACAGGTACACGTTATTTCTTCGGCACAGCGCGGCATTGGCGGCGATCTCGGTGTAAGCGGAAGCGGACGGCTCCTTCTGTCCACATTGTCCACTTTGTCCACGCAGTCCACGATCGTCCTCTTCCCGCACCGTGACGTCGAAAACCAGCTGCGCCGCCTGAAAGCTCTTGAGTTTTCGATAGCCGCCATGTTTCGGAATTAACAGTTTGTTGGCGGTCATATCATTCGTCCTGTCATGCAATGAATTAACGCCTGCAGGATACGACTATATCGCTATGGCGTCAATCGCGTGATGGCTGCCGCGCTGCATCATTTTCTGAATGATAAATAAGCTGACCGTGATCAGGGTCAACTCAGAAGAGACAAAACAGATCTCGGCGCTCTGCGTGGTTATTTTTCAATCCTGTTAATCCTGTCTAAGCTTTTCTCTCCTTGACCGGACTGTGCCCCGCCCTCTGCGTCTCTGCGGTGGATCTTACCTTGCAGACATCCGACATCGGGCTTTAGACTTCCGTGGAGCTTGTGATATAAACGTCCTGGTAACGACAGGATGATATGGACCATCCGGATTGACTACCGGACAATTTTCTCGTTGGGCGGATCGGCTTTCGCGGGGCTAACTCCTCAGCCCGCCCACCCTCCCGCGAGGTGGAGGTTTTAATGCGGCGGTTTTTTCTTCTCTCATTCCCGGTCATTGTTTTAATTTTTTTTGGTCTGCGGACAGTGTGCTCTCAGGAGGTAAAGGAAAACACTCAAGTCGAGGCGCCGGCTCAGCCGCCCGATCAGGTAAATGACCCATGCGTTGAATGCCACACCCGCATCACTCCCGGCATTGTGGTGGACTGGCAATTGAGCAAGCACAGCGCCAATGATGTAGGCTGTTCGAAGTGCCACGGCGACCGGCATAATTCCATGACTGATGCAGCCAGCGCCGGGATCGCAGGTCCGGAGGTCTGCGCAAAGTGTCATGCACTCCAGGTCGAGCAGTTCAGCAAGGGAAAGCACGCTCTTGCCTGGGGCGCAATGAAAGCCATGCCTACTCTTCACTGGCAGCCGATGGCTCAGGTGGAGGGACTGAAGGGTTGCGGGGCCTGCCATCGCGTTGGCCTCAAAACCGAAGGGGAGGTAAAAGGCTTGGTGGAGAAAGGATCGGGCTTTGGGGTGAGTTCGTGCGACGTCTGCCATACGAGGCATCTTTTCTCGGTCGATGAAGCCATGTCTCCGCAAGTGTGCAAAACCTGCCATACGGGAGTGGAATCTCCTCAGTGGGAGATGTACTCATCATCGCAGCACGGGGTGCGGTTTTTGCTCAAACAGGGCAGAATGATCCCGGAAGACGCAGCAGCCCCCACCTGCCAGAGCTGTCATTTTCAGGACGGAGATCATGCGAACATGACAGCCTGGGGATATCTGGGTTTGCGCCTGCCCTATCCTCAGGATGCCCAGTGGGCAAGGGACCGAGTGGCTATCCTGCAGGCCCTCGGAGTTTTTGACCCTGAGGGAAAGCCGACTCCCAGACTGGCTGTTTTCGAAACCTATAAATTTTTCAGTTTTAAGGAAGAGGATTGGCGGACCGAACGGGAAAAAGCTCTCAAGACCTGCAATGACTGTCATTCGGTTAATTTCGCGAGGGCTGAACTGGAGAAAGGCGATCAGATGATCCGGGAGGCGGACGCATTGATGGCCGAAGGGATACGCATAGTTGCCGCCCTCTATCGGGATGGGTTGCTCAAAAAGCCGGAAAGCTACTCTTACGCGTTCCCCGACCTTCTCAGCCTGCATAACGCGCCGACGATCATCGAGCAAAAGCTCTTTTCGATGTTTCATGAATACAGGATGAGAACATTCCAGGGGGCGTTTCACTGCAGTCCGGATTATTCATTCTGGCGTGGGTGGGCCCCAATGCAGAGCTGCCTCACCGAAATCAGGGAACGGGCAGCCGAAATGAGGGCCATGGGTGGAAAAGCAGGGGAGCATCCTGCCAAAGGTACGAAATGATAACTTGTTTCCGAAGCGATTGATGAAGATCATTTGCGATTTCAAAGCAAGTCTGTACAAAGCGATAAACCGGCGAATGCTCAGCGCATGGTACCCTGCAGGTATTCAAATTCCGGCGGCCGGCGCTCGATCGGCGTTCTCAGAAGGCCCTCCGGCGCTCCTGAAAGCCGCTTCCAGGCTGTATGAAAAAGCACTCCAAAAAGATCAGGCAAGACGGCGAAAAAAACGGGTCAAGCTGTCGGCGCCGGTGATCAGCATTGGGAATCTCTCCACCGGAGGGACCGGAAAGACGCCGGTTACGATCTGGATGTGCGAGTTTCTGCTCAAAATGGGGCTTCATCCCGCTGTTTTGACCAGGGGATACGGAAGAAGAGGGAACAGCTCCGGGCGCGTACCCCTTTTCGGTAACCCTGCGGAACTTTCCGATCTTTTCGGTGACGAACCTGTTATGATATCGGAGCGCCTGCCGTCGGCGCCTGTCTGGGTTGGAAGGGACCGGGCTGCTTCAGGCAAGGCGGCCCTGGCTCGCAGCGCAGTGGATGTCTTTGTGCTCGATGATGGTTTTCAGCACCTTGCGCTCGACCGGGACCTGGATATCGTCCTGCTCGACTGCCGCAGCCCTTTCGGAAACGGGTTTGTCCTGCCTGCCGGCCCGCTCCGCGAACCCTGTTCGAACCTTAATAGGGCTGATGCCTTTGTGATTACACACGTAGACAGGGATGCCGATGTTGCGCCGCTGAAAGGTAAGCTGAAACGCCTTTTTCCCGGCATACCGGTTTTTGCCTGCCGGCACAAGGTGAGAGGAATCAGCCTGAGAAAAGGCGAACCGGTCTTTCATCTAAATGCGCTTTGGGATCGCAGGGCTGTTGTTTTCGCCGGGATTGCCGGGCCCGAGGGTTTTTTTAAAGACATTCGAGAGGCCGGGATAAGGATTTGCGAGTCATTTAGCTTTCCGGACCATCACAGATACACGGCCGGTGATTTTTCGAGGATTTTTCACGCCGCTTCCGAACATGGCGCCGGGGTGATTATCACTACGGCAAAGGATGCCGTCCGCATACCGCTTCCTTACAGGGATTCGGTCTCCGTCGCCGAAATCGGGATCGATTTTGGGCCCGACCAGGAAGGTTTTTGTCGCCTGACGAGGGGCAGGCTCGGTAGAACCACGGATAATCGGAAATCGGAAATCGGAAATCAAAAATAGAAAGAGGCTCTCCGATATCCGATATCCGACTTCTGTGAGGGACCTGCTATTTTTTCTCTACCGGATACTTGGCCTCATACCATTCCTTCCAGCCACCTTTGAGCACTTCGACTTTCTTGAAACCTGCGCTTGCGAGCTGTTGCGCCACACGGGCGCTGGTACCCTCGTTGTGTCAGTCGCAGTATAAAACGATCGTCTTGTCCTTCGGGTAATCCGCCATCCATTTACCGACTTCGGCAGGCGACCCCCGCCGTGCCCCCTGTATTTTCCACTGTGTGGAATCCCATTCACGTTCGATTCGAACGTCGATCACGGTCACATCCGGTTTTGTGAGTTCTCCTTTCAGTTGATCCTTGCTGATAACGGTAAATCCTTCAGCTCCGGCGAAAGATGCTGTAAACATCAAGATAAGGCACGCCAGAAGCCATAATGTGAATTTGGAGCGGGTCATACCAATCTCCTTCTGAAAAGGTTTAGAAAGCCTCCGATTTCCTTCCCCTGGACGAAGTCCGTCCTTTCCGAAGAAAATAGTTATCAAGTCAAAATAGTCAAAGATGAAATCCGTATTGTCTTAGACGGAATAGGTGCGCCGAGAGCCTTTCAATAGTCGGGAAGATGTTTATTTAAGGGAGAAGAGAAAATGAAAGAGAGCTTCGTTGATTGAAATTGACGGCGCAGAAAAATCCGGTAGCGGCACTCTGGTGAGATTTGCGGTTGCACTCTGTTCGCTTACAAGCCAACCGATGCGTATGGTCCGGATAAGGGAGAAGCGGGAAAAGCAGGGCCTTCGGCCCCAGCACCTGCTTGCCGTCAAGGCGTGTGCTCAGCTTTCGTCCGGGCGGTTGGAAGGGGCCGAGGTCGGGTCCAAAGAGATCACTTATTATCCGGGGGGAAGCATAAGCTCAGGTGTTTTGGAATGGGATATAGGAACAGCCGGTTCGGCCACTATGCTGGCCTTTACCCTGATTCCACTGGCTCTTTTTGCGGGGACGCGGACCCGTTTTACGATAAGGGGCGGCCTGTTTCAGGATCATGCGCCAACGGCGTTTCACATGGAGAAAGTCCTGGTGCCGCTTCTGGGGCAGATGGGCGCCAGGGTAAGTCTAAAGATGATCCGCCCCGGATATGTGCCAAAGGGAAATGGGCAACTGGATGTTTCAGTCGAACCGGCTAAGGCTCCTCTGAAAGCTTTTGCTAAGACGCAACGAGGAGAAATCCGCAGGATTCAAGGCATATCGCTCGCCTCGCATCTGGCAAAACAGTCGGTTGCGCAACGCATGGCTGAGAGGAGCCGCGAACTTCTCGCGCAAAAAGGCTATAATCCTTACCTCGACATTATCGAGGACACCTCTGCTGTCCAAAGTGGGGCGGCTCTGCTGCTTTGGGCCGAAAGCACAGGCGGCTGCCTGCTTGGATTCGACAGGGCGGGAAAGCGCGGCCGCAGTTCGGAGTCAATTGCGCATAGCGTAGTGGAAGGCCTTTGGACGGATATCTCAACCGGGGCGACCGTGGACAGGTTTGCTGCCGACCAGTTGATTTTGTTCGCGGCCCTTGCACGCGGACAAAGCCGTTATATCGTTCCGTGCCTGACAGATCACATAGAATCCAACTTGTGGCTGATTGAGAAAATCCTGGGGGCCGGGACGCAAGTTAGAGGAAACCTGATTTCCATTGACGGGATCGGATTTTTCAGAAAATAATCCAGGGTGAAGTGAGCGGTTAGCGCTTTGTTCAGGTGTCAACTGAAGGGAGTTAGCGATGTTACCCCGTATCAAGATTCGGGGAATCTACAGTACGGCGCTTACCAAACTCGCGCTCGATTCCGGGTTCCAGATCGTCGATCCTTCCGAAAAAATCAGGGAACGAATTCATATGGAATTGCCCAATCATGGGAAATATGAAATCCTGATACAGGACAGGGAGGACCGTCAGGGGATCGAGGTCCAAGGGGAAGCCGACCATGTGTGCGAGCTGCTGTTGCATATGCAGGAATCCCTTTTGGACGCGATCATCGTTAGTTTTCTCCCGACCGATCACAGCGAACCGTTGGTCGTCGCAAATCTGGAGCTGCCGGGAGGGGCCAAGGAGAGACTGGACCGGGTCAGATCGAGCGTGGTCCCGACTCTCAAGAATCACCACCGGCTAAAGATAATAAACCCTGACCTGCTCGAATCGGCGGAAATAGAATTTTGCCGGCATCCCGAAGACGCAATGGGCCTGGAAAAGAGGCTCCTCAGGGAAGCAATTTTGGAGCCTTTAATCAAAGAAGGCATGGTAAGGCTTGAGCACATAAGGCCATCGGGCAAACCGATGCATCCTAGGCTTGGGATTCTTCAATCTGTGCGGGAAAACAGGGTGGTTTTCAAACGCGAATTCTCGAAGGGCCGCTATGACGGGTTGGATCTGCCAATCCGGAAGGGCGACTACTGCCTGACTGAAGTCAGGGAAGGCAAATGGTATACCAGGCACAGCTATTTCTCGAAAGAACATCTTCGTATAGGCGAATACTTCAACATAAATACCCCCACGGAGCTCTACCCCTACGGGGCAAGGTATGTTGACCTCGAAGTGGACGTGATCCAAAGGGCGGGTGAAAACGCGTTCCCAATAGATCAGGAAAAGCTCGAGGTGCTTGCCCGGAAGGGTTGCATCGCAAAGGACCTGCAGAACAAGGTGCTTATGGTCTCGAAACAGTTGCTGCGGAGCCTCAATCGTGGAAAGGCAAGGAGTTTACCGGAGTAAGCATGAAAATCAAAACAGCTTGGGCGATTCAATCCCTCTTTTTGTGTTTCCTTTTCAACCTGGCCTTTGCGGCGGTCATATTTTTTATGGCGGACAGAATCCTGGAGGCATTCAATGAATGGGTTTCGCCTTTAACCGGACCGGGCGCGCCTGCCCTGCCGGACGATCTACACATGGCGCTTGGCAGTTTCTGGAATTTGATAGCTCAGGTGCGAGGATACCTGATGGCCGTGCTTGCCGCTCTCGCATCGGCGTTTACGCTGCTTCTATGGTTTTTTCTTTTTCTCGCCGGAGGCAGGCAAATCAGGAGGGCAGGGGAGCGGGCCGGGTTATCCCGTGTGCCTTAACCCGAAGCAAGTCAATCAATAACCGGGAGAGCCGATCCCGGCCCATAGCCGTCAACTCGGCGCTTTTCTTGAGGATGAGAGATGGAGGGGGAAGAGGCGCGGTGAATTCCACACTCCAAGGGGCAAAGGCTTTCAAGTTCCGATGTCTCTGCGCCCCTTCCCAATAAGGTGTTCTCTAACAACCTATTACAACGGGTTCTCATGACGTGATCGTGTCGGGCCTGTTACGTTTTCGCGAAATTTCTCTGTAGACAGCCTACCTCACACTATGTGGTAAATTCAAACAAATCAAATTACCAGTACCTTCATCGGTGGACTACGCTTGTGTTATGCTCATCTCCGAATGCCCAGCGCCACGCCCATGTTCGCCGCAGGCCTCTAGCGAGTCACCAAACGCAGAGGGGGCGCAGAAGCAAATAATCTGTAAGACCGGACTGAACATGTGGCTGTCTCCTCACGGACCGCGAGGCGGCAACCAATGTCTCGACGCCCTGCGAAGCGTTGAGTCCGGTAGGGTAGCGAAAGTGTAAGGCGCTCACCCCTCTTGATTCTTATGGAGGCCCCAATGTTTTTTGTGGAGGAATTCAGTAAAAGAACAATTATCCAACTTCGATGGACTCTGATTATCAGCATTGGGTATATTACGATGTTCAGCCAATCAGATAAGTCATTTCCACTGGTTCTGAATGTATTCCTACCCCTATATGCTTTAACCAACATTATCCTGTTTTTCGGTCCCGAGAAGTGGTTTCGAACACAGGAATTTATTTACTCAATTCTATTACTTGATTTATCCATGACAATTCTAACTATTGTTATGGTAGGTCCTAAAGATTCAGAATTCTATATTACATTTTTCCTGATTTTATTAATGTCAGCCATTTCTCGAAAGGCCATTTTAGTTTATTCCACTTTTGGAATTATTCTGATTGCATATGGAGTTACTTCTTATCTTAAATCCTATCAAGCTTTTTTTTCGACTCATTCTTTACTTCAATTCCCGTTCATACTCATTCTTGCTATTTTCTTCAGGAGCATGGTCATATCCTATAATCGCGTCCACCAGGAAAATGAACTCCTTAAGGAAGATTACCGGGAACTGGAAGTGCTCAACAGTGTGGCTCTATCGATAGGCGAACATAAAGGTTTGTCCCATTTCCTGTTTAGACTTTCCAGTCTTTTGTCTGAGATGTTAGGGATCGAACGCTGCACAGTAATGCTTATGGATAGCAAGGAGGACAATTGCTACATGGTTTCTTCCGATGATTTACCTGGAGAAGGATCTAATATAATCAATGTTGCAGATTTTCCTACTCTGAAAGAATCATTAAAGCGTGAAGAAATTCCCGAAGAGGGGGAGTTCCCTTTGCATTTTCAAGACGCCTCAAAGCATATTTTGAAGAAAATCCCCATCGCCTTCAATGGGAAAAACCTGGGAACGTTATATCTGCGGGCGAGTACTCCGAAGCATAGCTTAACCCACAGAGAGGAATACTTTTTGGGAGCTCTAGGCCGAATAACGGCAATAGCCATTCTGAATGTACAAAGGTCCAAGGTGTTGGAGAAGATCATAGAATTGCCGGACTTAAATGTGAAGTCTGGCGAGTGGTAAGTAACGCTTGGCGATGGAACGGATGACGGAGAACGGAGGACAGAAGAACATCTCCAATATGCGGTATCAGTTTTCTGACCTGTGGTATCCGATCTCCTTCCGACCTCGGTCCTCCGTCCTCCGTTAATCAGGCGGCCTTTTTCCGCTGGTTCTGGCCGGCATCGGCCGGTTCGAGATCGGGGCGGCCGGAAATTTTCTGGTAGATTTGCCATGTCTCATCGAAGGCGCGCTCATAGGAGCGATTTGCCATGTTGAGCCGGGCAGCTTTACCCATCTCTTTTAACCTTTCGCGGTCAGCGAGTAGAAACTTAAGGCTCTCAAGCAGGGCTTCGTGGTCTCCAACCTGCACGACCCGGCCTGTTTTATGCGGAATCATATTTTCCTGTGGCCCCCCCGAATCGGTAACGATGACAGGCAACCCGGACGCCTGGGCCTCGAGCACCACGTTACCGAATGTGTCAGTCGCGCTTGGAAATGCAAAAAGATCGCAGCTTGCATAGATTGTAGCAAGTTCCTCCCCTTCGCGGTAACCGGTAAATATACTGGGCGTGCCTGCGAGCAGTTCCTTGAGTTCTTGGAGGTATGGTCCGTCGCCCACGAGTATCAGTTCGACATCCAAGTGGGTTTGCGTGAGGTTTCTGAATGCCCGGGCAAGAACGTGGAGGTCTTTTTCTTTTGATATCCTGCCCACATATAGAATCTTGGGACCATCTCCTGCATTAAATCGTTCTTTGAGGAAGTTGACATTGCGCTTCGAAGGGTGGAATCTTGCCGCGTCAACTCCCCTTGGGAACAGGCAGATCTTTTTTGGATCTATTCCCTTTCCGATCAATTCGCGCTCGGTGCTTGCGGACGGAACGAGAATCAGATTCAATTGATCGTAAAACCAGGTCGTATATTTCCAGACCAGTTCTTCGATTGCGTAGTCTCCGGTCAGGATATGCGCATACTGTGGAATGGCGGTGTGGTAAGTCCCGCTCAGCGGAATTTTCATTATTCTCGCGACGGCCAGCGCGGCAAGACCCAGCGGTCCGGGTGTGGCCACGTGAATTTGAGTGAAACGCTGCTCATAGCAATAATTGAGTATTTCCAGCAACGGGGGCAGGAACATCTTTTGTTCGGGATACTCCGGAAACCCGTAAACCCCAATGGGGTTGAAATTCATCTGACCCTTCATTGGGGGTCGAGTTTGAGAGTCACAGGTAATCACGGTGAGATCTTTGCCGGTTTTTCCGGCCAGCTCGAGTTGATGCTGAATGGTCAGTGCAACGCCGTTGATTTCATGAAAAGTATCTGTGAAATGAACGATTTTTACCGGTTTTTCGTTGCCTGTGACACGCCCGATGCCAAAGTGCTCCTTCGCGGCTGCGCTGAAATGGCGGTCTCTTGAAAAAACAGTGAACGTTACAAAGTAGGGCGCCAGCACTGTATAAGCCGCCCCGGCAGAACCGAGCGACTGGAACATGTTGAAGAAATGGGCCCCGGAGAGGCTACTGAGCAATGAATCCCAGAAATGAATCAGGACCTTGTTGGACACCTGGTTCACAAAGCTGAACCACCGTTCTGCCCGGTTTTCAGTTTTGCCGTTGCCGTTGCCGGCTATCTCCATAAGGTCGGGATCACCCTTGAGAAGCTTGTGAGCTTCGAAACGCAGGAGGTCTTGTATTCTGGATCCTTCCTGCTGTTTGGAAGCTTTGCGCTTTCTCCAGGAGTAGATCAATCTGGTGACCAGTCGTTCATCTGATTCAGGGTCCGCCTGAAGGCAGCGGTTCAGGAAACGCAATACCAGGTCCTTATTGACGTCACTTTCGAAGTTTAGTTTTCGCTTATAGTACTGGTAGGCAATACCATAGAGGTTATGAGACATGACGCGGGGGGTCGATCCCTTGCCCACCGGAATGGTTCGGGCCATATCGATCCCCTGGAGGAACTCTTTTAAGCTTCGGGCGCCTTTAACCAGCGTATGCTGGCGGGCTACGTTAAGAGAACTGTGGTCGTCAGAGCCGCCTGTCAAGCTCTTGCGCCAGGGTTCCGGGGAAACTGGAACAATCCCGTGCTTATCGATCAGGTTGTTTAGAATTTCCGGGGTTAGATTCCCCAGGATCTGTCTTATTGAGTAGTTCTGATAGTCGTCCCGGGCCCCATTGAGTTCGAAGTTTTTGAAGAGCAGGAGGAATTTTTCAAAATGCTCAATCGTCAGAGCCTCTTGCAAAACTCCATCATCGGCGCGAATTCGCCTAAAGAATGAGCTTCATCAGCGGTCTTGTGGTAATGTGTTGCTGCTCAACAAAACAAATCACAGGAGGCGCTAATGAAGCTCG
>Ga0187890_10002331_pt1 | contig 13289 bp, 10 predicted proteins | sample June2016WEW_21_1_FD_133005 | JGI IMG/M metagenome (GOLD analysis project Ga0187890, IMG submission 133005) | Peatland microbial communities from SPRUCE experiment site at the Marcell Experimental Forest, Minnesota, USA - June2016WEW_21_10 | ecosystem: Environmental > Terrestrial > Soil >... | reverse complement strand
GGATCAGCACGAAGCCGCCCGCCAGGCGGGTTCCGTTCAACGTGAACTTCAACTCGCCCCGCCGCAAGGCGGCGACCGGATCGGCGTCCGGCCGCCAGGTTCCGCGATCCCAGATTTCGACGGTTCCGGCTCCATATTCGCCGGCGGGGATGCGGCCCTCGAAATCGGCATAGGCCAGCGGATGGTCCTCGACGCGCACCGCCAGGCGACGATCGGCCGGATCCATCGACGGACCCTTTGGCACGGCCCAGCTCCACAGCACGCCGTCCTGCTCGAGGCGGAAGTCCCAATGCAGAGTGCGGGCGGCGTGCTTTTGCACGACGAAGGCGAGGTCGCCGCCGACTGACTTCGCCTTCTCCGGCGCCGGCTCCGGCGTCCGGGCGAAATCGCGCTTCTTCCGATAGCGCGACAACCCGCCGCCGGGCGCTTCCGCGGAGGCGGGTTTCGGCGTCGAAGGCTTACGGGCTTTGGCAAAATCGCGCATCACCGGATCTGGCTCCTCTGCTGGATCTCCGGCCGGCCACGAATTCGCGCCGGTCGCCTGCGCCACCGAGGGACCTGTATAACGCAAACCGGCATGCTTGGGTTGCGGCGTCGATGGCGATCAGAGGGGGAGGCTGGCGGAGGGTTGGTGTGAAATTCCGCCGTGCGCCGCAGGCGGCTATTCAATCGCCCACGGTCGAACGGCCGATTCGACCAAGAGCCGCCGCTCGCCCGGACGCTCAGCCCACGAGGGTCGCGAGAGCTTTGCACTGGGAGGGGTGATCGCCTTGTGCTATTCGCTTGAACGGGCGGGGCAAGCATGGCCGAGACTCGGAAAATTGCTGCAATCCTGGCGGCCGACGTCGTCGGCTTCAGTCGGCTGGCGAGCGCGGATGAAGACCGTACGCTTGCGCGGCTGAGAACGCTGCGCGCCGAGCTCATCGACCCGACGGTCGCCAGCCAGAACGGCCGGGTGTTCAAGCGCACGGGCGACGGGGCGCTGGTCGAGTTCCGCAGCGTGGTCGAGGCCGTGCGCTGCGCCATCTCCATTCAAAACGCGATGATCGAGCGGAACGTGGGAATTTCGGCCGATCAGCGCATCGAGTTCCGCATCGGCATCCACCTTGGCGATGTCGTCGAGGAGAGCGACGGCGACTTGATGGGCGATGGCGTCAACATCGCCGCACGGTTGGAAGGCGTCGCCAAGCCGGGCGCAATCTGCCTGTCCGAACAAGCCTATTGGCAGGTCAAGGGCAGGCTGGACATCGCGGTCAGCGATCTCGGCGCGACGCAACTGAAGAATATCGCTGAGCCGGTTCACGCCTTTTCGCTGCAAGTCGGGCTTCCAGCGCAAGCGAAGCCAGCAGCGCAGGCCGGGCCGACGCCTGCGGAGAGGCCCGCGGAGCGGCTTTCCCCGGCGGCCAAACCGTCGATCGCCGTGCTGCCGTTCCAGAACATGAGCGGAGACGCCGAGCAGGATTTTTTCTGCGACGGGCTGGTCGAGGACATTATCACCACCTTGTCGAAGCTTGCGGGGCTGCGTGTCGTCGCCCGCAATTCGAGCTTCGTATACAAGGGACGTTCCGTGGATGTCCGCGAGGTCGCAAAACAGCTTGGCGTGCGGCATGTTCTGGAGGGCAGCGTTCGCAAGAGCGGCTCGCGCATCCGGGTCACGGCGCAGCTGATCGACGCGACGGACGGGTCGCACCTCTGGGCCGAACGTTATGATCGCGCCGTCGACGATATTTTCGCGATCCAGGACGAAATCACGCTCGTCCTGGCGACGGAGATGCAGGTCAAGCTGACCGACGGCGAACAGGCGCGGCTGCGCTACACCACGACCAACAATGTCGAGGCCTGGACCCATTGGGCCAAGGGCTTGTCCTATCACGGTCAGCCTCCAACAAAGGACAATCGGGAGGCCGCGCAGCTTTGTTGGGAGAAAGCGCTCGCGCTCGACCCGAGATCGGCGCCGCTCAACGCCATGCTCGGCTTCACCCATTGCCTGGACGCCAGATTCGGCTGGAAGGACACCTTCGAGATCGCGATGGCGAAGGCCCGCGCCTATGCCGACAGGGCGCTGGAACTCGATCCTGGCAATGCCGACGCCTATATCGCGTCGGGCATGGTTTTATTGATGGAAGGGCGTCACGACGAAGCCGTGGCCAGCGCCAGGAAGGCGGTTCAACTGGCGCCTGGCTCGGCTGACGTTGTGCAACTCGCCGCCTTTATTCTCCTCCCCTCGGGATACCCGGAAGAGGCCGTCGCGCTTAGCGAGAAATCGATGACTCTCAGCCCGAATTATCCCGCGCCGTACCTGGGCACTCTCGGAGACGCCTATCGCCAGTCCGGGCGAACCGATGAAGCGATCGCCGCGTTTGAGGCCTATCACGCGCGAAGTCCCGGGTTCGGCCTTACCGATGTCGTGATCGCCTATCAGGAGAAAGGCCAACCCGGGGAGGCGAAGCGTGCCGCCGAGCGGCTCATGGCGGCGCGTCCGGGATTCACCATCGCAGGATGGCGCAAGACCCAGTTCATTCGGCGCGACGAGGCGCGGATCGAGGCCGATGCGGCCGCCCTTCGCGCCGCGGGACTTCCATCGGGCTGAACGCGCCGTGAGAAATTGCCACCTTGGCGGTCGAACCAAAACCGTCCGGTTTTCCCCAACTGAGACGATACCGACGGACGTCGCGAGACGACCGAAGCGGCCAGTCATGGAATGGCGAAATCAAGAGGCGGCCGGGGAACTTCACGGGAGTCCAAGGTCGACGCGCAAACGAAGAAGCGACCGCGAAGGCCGCGCCGCATTGTCCCGTGTGAATTGGCAAGCCCCGCCCAACTCAGGGATGTCTAAGCCGTCAGAAACGTCACCGGCTGAATTACGCCGTGTTTTTCCATGATGGCGGCGGCGGCTGGCGTCTGCATAAACGCCTGCATCCCGGCGACGTCGTGAACATTCACCGTGAGCGCGACGGTCTTGCCGCCGTTTGGGTCCGTATAGCTCGTGACGTCGGTGGCGAAGGGCGCGAAGGCGGTGGTTCGCTCAGCGTCGAAAGACTTCCAGCGCGCCACATCCGCGACGGCGTGGACAGCAATGAACTTGGACATGACCGTTCCTTTTGATGAGGCGTTTCCAATTCTTCGCGAGCGCTGGAGCCCCCGGCGTCCGACTTAACGGATCGGCAAATTAACTTAGCCCTGTGACATCGCCGATGCAATGCGAGATGCTTTCTCAAAATCGGCCGGGCGATCGCGGAACAACGCGCCGAGTGTCGAGGTGGGGGATGGGCGGCGGCGTCCCGGCCCACCAAGAGCGAGATTGCGGCGGGCAGCTATCCACCGAGGCCGTCCGACGGCGCCGCGACGAACGGCGGCTTCGGGCGAGAAGCCACATTCACACCGGACTGCTGTCTTCGTCCCGGGCCGCTCCGGCACGCCGTCGCGATCACTCCGCCTCTCGCGCCGCGGCGCGAAACTCCGGCGCCAGCGCGCGGTAGAGGGCGCGGAAGCGTTCGATGCGCGGCCGGAACGCGGCGACCAAAGCGGGATCGGGCTCCGTGATGTCGGCGATCGGCGGGGGCTTGCACAAAGCCTCGGGGGCCTCGCCGGTCCTGGCGAGGCGGGCGAGCCGCGCGGCGCCGAAAGCCGGGCCTGTCCCGGCGTCGCGATAGCGCACGACGGTCCTCTCCAGCGCGGCGGCGATCATCCGCGTCCACAGCGCGCTCTTGGCGCCGCCGCCGATCAGGCCGACTTCGCCGATCGGCGCGGCGCCGCTCTCGACGCAGTCGCGCGCGTCGGCGAGCGTGAAGGCGACCCCTTCCATCGTCGCGCGCGCGATATCGGCGCGGCTCGTCGAATCGGTGAGGCCGAAATATACGCCGCGCGCATGCGGATCGTCGTGCGGCGTGCGTTCGCCCGACAGATAGGGCAGACAAAGCGTCTCGCCGGGCCCCCGATAGTCGAGCGCCGCCTCTTTCTCCAGTTCGTCGGCGCCGACGCCGAACAGCCGCGCCGCGAAAGCCAGCGCGCCGGCGCCGTTGAGCATCGCCGCCATGCGATACCAGCGCCCCGGCAGGGCGTGGGCGAAGCTGTGGACGAGACGCTCGGGCGCCGCGCGATAGGCGTCCGACGCGACGATCAATTGCGCCGCCGTGCCGAGCGAGACGAACGCCGCGCCCGGCCGCACCGCGCCGATTCCCACCGCCCCGACCGCCGCGTCGCCGCCGCCGGCGGCGACGACCACACGACGCGGCAGGCCGAAGCGCCCGGCGATTTCTTCGCGCAGAAAACCCACGGCTTGCGAGCCTTCCGCGAGGCGCGGCGCCAGCGCCGCCTCGACGCCGCTCGCCGCCAGCGCCTCGGGGGACCATTGGCGGCGCGCCTCGTCGAGCCACCAGGTTCCGGCGGCGTCGCTCATGTCGGTAAGCCTTTCGCCGGTCAGGCAGAGGCGCAGATAATCCTTGGGCAGCAGGACGCAGCGAATCTTCGCGAAAACCTCGGGCTCATGGCGACGCAGCCAGATGAGCTTGGGCGCGGTGAAGCCGGCCATCGGCTTGACGCCGGTGATTGCTGCAAGTTGCGGATGGCGTTCGGCCAGTTCGCGCGCCTCGCGATAGGCGCGCGTATCGTTATGCAGGATGGCGGGGCGCAGCGGACGGTCCGCCGCGTCGATGACGACCACGCTGTGCATCTGGCCGGAAAAGCCGATCGCCGCAACCTCGCGCATCGCCGCCGGCCCCTCGCGCGCCAGGTCGGCCAGGGCGTCGAACATTGCGGCGCGCCAATCGTCGGGATCCTGCTCCGACCACAGCGGGTGGGGATGGCTGGGAAGATAGCTCTGCGTCGAGGCGCCGAGAATGCGCTCCTGCTCGTCGACGAGCACGGCCTTCAGCGCCGAAGTCCCGCAATCAACGCCGAGGAAATTCATGTTTGAACGAACTCGCGCGCTCTATTGGAACCATTTCGCGTAGATCGCGGCGAACGAGCCGTTCTCCATCGACAGATGCAGCCATTGGTCGACGAAGGCTTTCAACGCGGGGTCGCGCGGCATCCAATAGGCCTTCTCGGCGAAATCAAACGGCTGTTCCGGATGGATCGCGCAGAGAACGTCGGCGTGCTGCTTTTGCTGGAAGCGCGTCTCGGACGCATCGGTGATCATCAGGTCGGCGTCGCCCCTGGCGATCTCATCGAAGATCGTCAGATTGTCGCCATAGAGGACGATTTGCGCGGCGTGAAGATTGGCGCGGTCGAAGCGCTCGTTGGTCCCGCCGGGATTGACGATGACCCTGACGCCGGGGCGATCGATTTCCGCCAGGGTCCGATATTTGTCCTTGTCGGCGCAGCGGGCGATCGGCGTCTTGCCCTCGCGCATATAGGGCGCCGAGAAGAACCCTTTCTTGGCGCGATCGAGCGTCACCGAAACGCCGCCCATCGCGATGTCGAAGGCGCCGGCGTCAAAATCCCTGGCCAGGTTGGGCCAGCTCGTCGGTTCGAATTCCACTTTCACGCCCAGCGCCGCGCCGAGCGATTGCGCAAGATCGACGTCGAAGCCGGAATAGCCGCCGCTCGCCTTGTCGAGCGCCGTGAACGGTCGGTAGTCGCCGGTCGTTCCGACGCGCAATACGCCGCGCGCGAGAATGTCGTCGAGACGCGAAGTCTGCGCCGCGGCCGGAACGGCCAGGGCGACGGCGGCCCATACAAGGAGACGGCGGACTCGGTGCAAACAATCCTCCCTCGCCGCGCCGAGGCGGGCGGGGGATCAATGTCGCGCGGATCGGCCCCGGCGGCAAGGCGCGGCGGCCGCATCGCGCGGCTTCATGCGCAGCAGTGACCGGCCGGCGCGCCGCGCTGAACCCAGGCGGCGGGAAGATCGCCGCCGGGCGAGCCGGCCCGGTCATATTTCTCGCGCAAACCGTGCGACAGGATATAGCGCAATCCCGAAAGGATCGGCTGGTCGGCGCCGCGCACCGCCTCGTCGACGCCGTCCCATTCCTCTTCGGCGGCCTTGACCGAAAATTCCTTGACGAGCCGCGCGGCGAGCACGCCGACGGGCATATTGCGACGCGACGCCCTGTCGGCGAAATCCGCGGCGAAATCGCCGCCGATCGAAGCGAGCGCGGCGCGCGCGACATGGGGATTGGAACAGGTGTGAACGATCTCCCGCAATATCATCGCTGGCCTCCCTGTCGACGATCCAGACCCACGCCCCTCCCATAGACGGCAAACAAGTCCGAGTTATGTCCGAACGTTCCGCAGAAATGCCGGCTTTCGCGGCGGCGATCGTTCGCCACGCGGACGGCCCCCGGAGCGCCAATCAGAAATCGCTCGCCAGGCCGTTGACTTCCCAGTCGCCGTAACGGACGGGGTCGGGACCATCGCGTCCGTTGACTTCGCGTGGCGGCGCCGGCGCGGCTTTGAGCCGCCGTTGCCTTGCCTCCGCCAGCGCGCGCTGCGCGGGCTCGCCAGGTTCGCGGCGGCCGCGTCCGCCCTCCGACTCGACGCCTGGGGAAATCTGCGATGCGTCCGACAATGCGCTTCTCCGTTGCGGCGCCCCAATTGTCCAATCCCGCCGGCGTCATGATACCGCGCCGATCCGCTTGATGGAAATCGGGCGCGCGTTCGCGACTATTCTTGCTATTGTTTTGGCGGAGCACCCCTCTCTGATTCGGCGAGGTCGAACGCGTGAAACCCCCGGAGCGCTCGAATAACGGAAATTTCAGGCGACGCTCCGCGGGGCCATCCGCGGCGGCGCCCGAACCGTTGGCGCCGGGTCTGTCGGCGCGCATCGCCGCCGCCCAGATTCTCGCCGATACGCTGACGATGGGCCGGCCGCTCGACGAGCGATTCTCGGGCGAGAACGTCCATCCCCGATTGGCCGGCCTCGATGCGCGCGATCGCGCCCTGACCCGCTCGATCGTCACCGTTTCGCTCCGCCGGCTCGGCACCATCCGCAAGGCGCTCGCCGGGTTTCTCGACAAGGGCTTGCCGAAGAAGTCCGGCTCGCTCGAATGGACGCTGGTCGTCGCCGCCGCCCAGGTGCTGTTTCTCGACACGCCCGACCACGCCGCCGTCGATCTTGCGGTGCGCGCGGCGAGAGCCGAGCCGGCCGCTGCGCCATTCGCCGGTCTCGTCAACGGCGTCCTGCGCAATGTCGCGCGCGCGCGACAGGAGATTCTCGACGGTTCCGACGCGCTCGACGACGATACGCCGGGGTGGCTCGCAGCGCGCTGGCGCGCCAATTACGGCGCGGCGACGGCGCGCGCGATCGCCTTGGCCAATCGCGATGAGCCGACGCTTGATCTAAGCGTCAAGAGCGACGGCGAGGGCTGGGCGCGCCGCCTCGGCGGGATTGTCTTGCCGACCGGATCGGTGCGGCTCGAATCGCACGTTCCGATCTGCGAGCTGGAAGGCTACAGGGAAGGCGAGTGGTGGGTGCAGGACGCCGGCGCCGCGCTGCCGGCGCGGCTGTTGAAGGCTTCGCCCGGCATGCGCGTCGTCGATCTCTGCGCCGCCCCCGGCGGCAAAGGCGCGGAAATCGCGGTGACCGGCGCCAAGCTCACCGCGGTCGACCGGTCCGCCGAACGGCTAAAGCGCCTGGCGGTCAATTTCGAGCGTCTGCGTCTCGACGCCGAAATCGCCGTGGCGGACGCGCTGTCCTTCGACGCGCCGCCTTTCGACGCGGTGCTGCTCGACGCGCCTTGCACGGCGACCGGCACGATCCGGCGCCATCCCGACGTCGGCTGGACCAAGCGGCTTGGCGATCTGGCCCCGCTCGCCGCCCTGCAGACGCAGCTCCTCGACAAGGCGGTCGCGCTGACCAGGCCGGGCGGGCTGCTCGTCTATTGCACCTGCTCGCTGGAGCCGGAGGAGGGCGAATTGCAAATCGGCGCGTTGCTGCGCCGCAATCCCGACGTGCGGCGCTTCCCGATCGACGCCGACGAGATCGGCGGCCTGACGGAATGTCTTTCGCCGGCCGGCGATCTGCGCACTTTGCCCTGCCATTTGCGCGGTCCGACGCCGCGCCTGTCCGGCCTCGACGGTTTCTTCGCCGCGCGGCTGCGGCGCAGGAGTTGAGCGCCGCGCTCGCCTCGCGCGGCGGCGCATGTTAATTGCAAGCGAACGCGAGAGGCGGATTTGCGCGCGGGAGACGCCCCGATCGCCGCGTCCGATTCGCGGGCGGCCTGACCTTGTCGAGGCCTGCCGCCGCGGCAGATTGCTGAGGTGGACTTGGGCTCTCGAACGGCCGCCTTCTCGAACGTTCGTCTTCTGCGATTCGCCGCCGGAGCCTGGTTCGCTCGTCTTCGCCGTCCGCTGGCGATCCCGGGCCAAATGTTGTTTGCGCTGCGCGGCAGGCGCTCCGACCGCCTGTTGATCGCGCCGCAGGATATCCGCACCGCCGACCCGATCGCCGCCGAGCATATCTACGCCGGCTATTTCTCCCTGGCCGGCAAGGTGGCGACCACGCATGGTCATTCGCCCTTCTCCATCTCGGCCCCCTCGGCGGCGTGGAGCGAGGCGCTGCACGGATTCGGCTGGCTGCGGCATTTGCGCGCCGCCGGCACGGCGCTGGCGCGCGCCAACGCCCATGCGCTGGTCGAAGATTGGCTCAATCTCAACGTGCGTGGCGGATCGATGGATCGCCAGGTTGCGCGGACCCCCCGCGTCGTCGCGCGCCGGCTGATCTCCTGGCTCAGCCAGTCGCCGATCATTCTGGAAAACGCCGATCATCTCTTCTATCGACGCTTCGTGCGCGCCATCTAGGCGGACGCCGCGACGCTGGAGCGCGCGCTCGCCGGAGGCCTGGAGGCCGACGCGCGATTGACCGCGATCATCGCGCTGACGCAGGCGGGCCTTTGCCTCGAAGGCGCCGCCGCACTGCTGCGTCGCGCGACGTTCATGCTCTCGCGAGAATTGCCGGCGCAAATCCTCAGCGACGGCGGCCACGTCAGCCGCAACCCGCGCGTGCTCGTCGAACTGCTGGTCGATTTCCTGCCCACCCGCCAGGCGTTCGTGGCGCGCAACATCCCCGCGCCCGAGCCGCTGCTCAACGCGATCGATCGCATGACGCCGATGCTGCGGATGTTTCGGCACGCGGATGGGGCGCTGGCCGGTTTCAACGGCATGGGCGTCAGCGAGCCCGAGACATTGGCCACTTTGCTCGCGCATGGCGCGGCCGGCGGGGCGGCGATTCTCGATGCGCCCTATTCGGGCTATCAGCGCCTGGAGGCCGACGGCGCGATCGTCATCGCGGATGTCGGCGCGCCGCCGCCTTTGGCGTTTTCGCGGGAAGCGCACGCCGGTTGCCTGGCGTTCGAATTCTCCAGCGGGCTGCATCGGCTCGTCGTCAATTGCGGCGCGCCGCCGCCCGACGCGGGTGACGCGCGCGAGGCGGCGCGGGCGAGCGCGGCTCATTCGACGCTGATCATCGACGATCATTCGAGCTGTCGCTTCGCCCCCGCCGCGTCGCGATCGGTCGCGGCCGGCGCGGTTCTTGAAGGACCCTCGCGCGTCGAGATCAAACGCGGGGTCGACGACGCGCGCGGCCAATGGATCGAGGCGCGTCACGATGGCTACGCGCGCCGCTACGGCGCGATCCATCAGCGCAATCTTCGTCTTGCCGCCGATGGCGCCGCCCTCAAGGGCGAAGATCGCATCTTGCCGGCGCGAAAGGCCAGCGCGCCCGCCGGAAAGTCATTGGCGGTGCGGTTTCACCTCCATCCGGCGGTGCGCGCCGAGCCGGCGGCCGAGCCCGGCCATGTCCTGTTGATGTTGCCGTCCGGCGAGGAATGGCGCTTTGAGGCCGCCGGAAGCGCCGTCAATCTCGAGGAGAGCATTTTCTTCGCGGCCCCCGGCGGGGCCCGGCCGACAGTCCAAATCGTGCTGCGGGCCGATTTGGTCCAGGACGCGCCGATCCTCTGGTCCTTCAGCCGATCGAAGCCGGCCGGCGCCGGGGTCTCGGAAGTCGACGGGCGCCCGGGCGCCGGGCAAAACCGCGCCTGAGCGGGACAACCCGCCGCGTAGCGAGTTTCGCTTTTCGGCAAAGCGTGATATTGCGCCGCAACAAAATACCGAGGCGGCAAATATCGCTGCTTTTCCGCGGGAGATTCCATGGCTGGCGACCTTGCGCGGATCCACCGCGCGCTGATTTCCGTCTCGGACAAATCCGGTCTTGTCGAACTGGGCGCCGCCCTCGCCGCGCGGGGGGTCGAACTCGTCTCGACCGGCGGCACCGCGCGGGCGCTGGCGCAGGCCGGTTATGCGGTCAGAGACGCGACGGAATTGACCGGTTTCCCGGAAATGATGGACGGCCGGGTCAAGACGCTGCATCCGGGCATTCACGGCGGCCTGCTGGCGATCCGCGAAGATCCCGCCCATGAAGCGGCGATGCTCGCGCATAACATCGCGCCGATCGACCTGTTGGTGGTCAACCTCTATCCGTTCGAGGAGACTTTGCGGCGCGGCGGCGCGTTCGAGGAAATCGTCGAGAACATCGACATCGGCGGTCCCGCGATGATCCGCGGCGCCGCCAAGAACCATGGCGACGTCGCGGTGATCGTCGAGCCCGGCGATTATCGCGCGCTGATCGATGAATTGGCCCGCCATGACGGCGCGACCTGTCTGAAGTTTCGCCGCGCCATGGCGCAAAAGGCCTATGCGCGCACGGCGGCCTATGACGCCGCCATTTCGAACTGGCTGGCGCGCGAGATCGGCGAGCGCGCGCCGCCATGGCGCGCCTTCGGCGGCAAGCTCGTCAACGCCATGCGCTATGGCGAGAATCCCCACCAGACAGCGGCCTTCTACGCCGGTCCGGAGCCGCGCGCCGGGGTTTCGACCGCTCGGCAGGTCCAGGGCAAGGAACTGTCCTTCAACAATGTCAACGACACCGACGCCGCGTTCGAACTGGTCGCCGAGTTCGATCCTGGAAGCTCGGCGGCGGTCGCCATCATCAAGCACGCCAACCCCTGCGGCGTCGCGCAGGCGCCGACTTTGCGCGAGGCCTATGAAAGGGCGCTCGCCTGCGATCCGGTTTCGGCGTTTGGCGGCGTCGTCGCCGTCAATCGCCGCCTTGACGCCGACGCGGCGCGCAGGATCGTCGAGATTTTCACCGAAGTGATCATCGCGCCCGCCGCCGACGACGAGGCTTTGGCGATCGTCGCCGCCAAAAAGAATCTTCGCCTGCTCATCGCCGGCGCGCTTCCCGACCCGCGCGCGCCGAGCCTGTCGTTTCGTTCGGTGGCCGGCGGCTTTCTCGTACAGGACCGCGACAATTCCGTCGTCGACGACATGGCGCTCAAAGTCGTCACCCGGCGCGCGCCGAGCGAGCGCGAACTCGTCGACATGCGCTTTGCGTGGCGGGTCGCCAAGCATGTCAAATCGAACGCCATCGTCTACGCGAAGGACGGCGCGACGGTCGGCATTGGCGCGGGGCAGATGTCGCGCGTCGATTCATCGCGCGTCGCGGCGCGCAAAGCCGAAGACGCGGCGCAGGCGGCGGGCGCGGCGGCGCCGCTGACGCGCGGCTCCGTCGTCGCGTCGGACGCCTTTTTTCCGTTCGCCGACGGCCTGCTCGCGGCGGCGCAAGCGGGCGCCGTCGCGGTGATCCAACCGGGCGGCTCGATGCGGGACGACGAGGTCGTCGCGGCCGCCGACCAAGCGGGAATCGCGATGGTGTTTACCGGCGTGCGCCATTTCAGACATTGAACGACGCGACGCAACCGCGTTTGTTTTCGGGCCGATTGCTTGAGCGACGAAGGCGGGAGCATTGGCAGGGCGCGGCGCGTCGGGTAAAGAACAGCGCTTGCGACGCCTTGGGGCGGGCGTCGCCTGCAGGCTCGTCGATCGGGGACGCGCCTTCGCCTGCGAGGGTTTTGAGAGAACGCAATGGTCAACGCAGAAGTGACGTCGGGCGGCGAATTGTCGCGCGAGGGTCAGATTGTCGGGCGGCTGCAGGGATTTCGATTCACGCCGGAAACCAACATTGGCGCGGAGCCGGCCGGCGCCGACAATGCCGACCTTGCGAGCGCGATCGCAAGAGAACTCGACGTCAGGGCCAACCGGCTCAGCGAAGCGGTCGACGCCGCGCTGGTTCTCGCCAATGACGGCGCCATCCGCTGGTTGGGCGACCCGATCGCCAAGATCGCCAGCGGCGACGAATTGCTGGCGCCCCGCGCGTTGATCCTGGCCGACGAGAACCTGAGCGAGGAGGCGCGGCAAAAGGCGCAGGCGCGCGTCGACTTGTGGCTGGCCGCCTATGTCCGACGGTTGCTCGGGCCGCTGTTCGATCTCGAGGCCGCCGCCGGCCTGGAGGGCGCCGCCCGCAACGTCGCGTTGCAGCTTTCGCAGGCCCTGGGCGTCCTCGAACGCGGGCGGGTGGCGCAGGATGTGAAAAGCCTGGACCAGAACGCGCGCGGAATGTTGCGCAAACTGGGCGTGCGTTTCGGCGCCTATTACATCTATTTGCCTAACCTGGTGAAGCCGGCCATTCGCGTCCTGGCGACCCAGCTCTGGGCGCTGCGCCAGGGCGGCCCGGCCGTCGCGGCGGGCCTCGATGAAATTCCGCAACTTGCCGCTTCCGGCCGAACCTCGTTCCTCGCCGACGGCGCAATCGCCAAGGAGACCTATCGGGTCGCCGGCTTCCGCTTGTGCGGCGAGCGCGCCGTGCGCGTGGACATCGTCGAGCGTCTGGCCGACCTCATCCGCCCGGCGGTCGCCTACCGGCCCGGCGCCAGCGCCGGCGCCCCGCCGCCCGGCAGCGCGGATGGCGACGGGTTCACCGTCACGGGCGCCATGACGTCGCTGACCGGATGTTCGGGGGAACAATTCGCCTCGGTGCTTCGCTCGCTCGGCTTCGTCAGTCAGCGCGTCAAAGGTCCGGCGCTGACCCCCGCGCAAAGCGCCCCCGAATCCGTTCGTCCCGCGAGCGGCCCGCCGGATTCGACCGACGCGGCGCCTTCCGGCGGACTGTCCGAAGGCGCCGCCCCCGGCGGCGAGTCGGCAAAGGCTGACGAGGACCAGCCGGCGCAACCTCAGGATCGCGAACAATCCGAGCCGGCCGGCGAGCCAGACGACGCGCTCGCGCGCGCCGCGTCCGAGTCTCCCGCCGCCGAGGCCGCCGCGACCGCGTCCGAATCGCCCGCCGCCGAGGGCGCCGCCGCTGCGTCCGAACCTCCCGGCGCGGAGGGCGCCGAGCCGGCGCTTCTCGACGGCGGCGGCGTCGAGGCCGCGGCCGCCGCGCCAGCCGAGGAAGTTCTGATCGAAGTCTGGCGCCCGCGGCCGCCGGCCCGGCCAAGGAATCCGCGGCGGGGTCC
>Ga0187890_10002324_pt1 | contig 13296 bp, 10 predicted proteins | sample June2016WEW_21_1_FD_133005 | JGI IMG/M metagenome (GOLD analysis project Ga0187890, IMG submission 133005) | Peatland microbial communities from SPRUCE experiment site at the Marcell Experimental Forest, Minnesota, USA - June2016WEW_21_10 | ecosystem: Environmental > Terrestrial > Soil >... | reverse complement strand
GCGGGCGCGCTCGATCTTGCTGCTCATGCTGCCGCTCATGTCAAAGATCACGCCGATCGAAACCGGAGCGTCTTCGCTGGAGAAAGTCTTGATCTCCTGCTGGTCTTTGCCTTCGAAAAGGTTGAAGTTCTCGCGGTCGAGGCCGGTCACAAGCCGGTTTAAGGGATCGGTGATGGTGACCGGCACCAGCACCATATTCACGTCTACTTTGATGGGCCTGGTGTGCGTCTTGAGCGCCGGATCCGCGTCGGGCGCTTTCGGAGCCGGGGGCTGGACGCGGGGCTGGATGTGGACGTCTTCAGTCGAAGTCTGGCCGAGAGCCGGGAGGGCGCCGCTCGCAGTAAACACCAGAAGTGCAGCGAGGGAGACGCGAGCCGCGAACTGTTTGCGGTACAACATAGGCCCCACTAAATCCGCGCCATGAAGGGAGGCGACCCGCATCCCAAAAAGGCGGGCCACAACAATCTCTATGAGCCGGATACTAGCACAGGTTTGAAAAAGTGTTGTCACATTTTCGTATGCGACCGTCAGATTCGGCGCAGCACACCGCCTTCGCTTCCGACTCTGCGCATTTCTTTTCGCTTTGCGGCAGGGCCGGATCGTCCCTGCTACAATTCTGCGTTCCACTTATGGCAATTATTTCCCCATTTCGAGCCTGGCGCTACGACCCCGAACGCGTGCCGATTCAGCAGGTTGTGACCCAGCCCTACGACAAAATCACCCCTGCCATGCAGGAACGCTACTACCAGGCCAGTCCTTATAACCTGGTGCGGATTATTCTCGGGAAGCGTTTGCCCGCAGACGGAGACGCCGAGAACGTCTACAGCCGGGCGGCGGCGTCCTTCCAGAACTGGCGCCAGACCGGCGTTTTGCGACGGGATCCCGAGCCTTCGATCTATCGCTATTCCCAGACGTTCCGAATTCCGGGAAGCATTCCTGAAGGCGTTCCGGGAAACCAGGCGCTGGCCGAACGCCGGGGCTTCATCGCACTCGGCCGGATCGAGGACTATTCCGCCGGCCTCGTGTTCCGCCACGAGCAGACGCTGGCCAAGCCGAAGGCTGATCGACTCGACCTGCTGCGCGCGAATCGAGCCCACTTCGGTCAGATCTTCATGCTCTACAGCGGAGCAGGCAAGGTGGATGCCCTGCTCGATTCCGCGGCAGCCCCGGACATCGCTCCAGATATCGAGGTCACCGACGAATATGAGGTGGTACACCGCGTCTGGAAGATTTCTGACGCCTCGGTCATCGCCTCCGTGCAGGAACAGATGCGGGATCAGAAGCTGATCATCGCCGACGGCCATCACCGCTATGAGACTGCCCTGACCTATCGCAACCAGCGGCGCGCCGAAGCCGAAACCAGTTCGGGCATTCCCGCTCCGTACGACTCGGTGATGATGACCTTCGTCGACATGGATCGCCGTGACATGGATCGACGTGATATGGATCGACGTAATATAGAACGCCCGGGCCTGGTGATTCTGCCGACCCACCGGCTCGTCTTCGGCCTGCCCTCGTTTTCGGCGGCGCAATTTCAGGCGGAGACCCGGCAATTCTTCAACGTGGAAGAGGTCGATGCCGGTATCGATGCGGCGCGCGCCACCGCCATTCTGCGGCAGGCAGGGCACGCGGGAACGGCGCTGCTAGCGGTCGCCGCCGAGCGTGCATTTCTGCTGCACACCCCAAAGGCCATTGGCACGCGCTTGTTCGGAAACCTTTCTCTGCGCCTGCAAGCGCTCGACGTCGTGCAGTTGCACAAGTGCCTGCTGGAAGGTGTGCTCAAGATCTCGGAAGCAGCCATTCGCAATCAGGAGAACGTTTCGTATTGTCGCGAGGTCGCCGAAGCGCTGGCCCAGGTGCGCAGTGGAAAGGTGCAAGCTGCGTTCCTGATGAATCCAGTGCGCATCGAGCAGGTTCGCGATATCGCCTTCGCCGGCGAGGTGTTGCCCCAGAAGTCCACCGATTTCTACCCCAAGTTGCTCAGTGGGCTCACGATTTATGCGCTGGAGTAGCAAAACTGCAGTTCTCAGTTCTCAGTTCTCAGTACGAGCTGATCTTACTGAGAACTGAGAACTGAGAACTAGCGGAAGTGCCCACCACCACCACGAACAAAACCCTGGCCATCCTGCTGGCCACCGTCACCCTCCTCGCCGCGGCGCCCTCGGCCGACGAAAAGCACATCTCCGTCTACTCTCCGGTCGCGATCTACACCCTCCCGGTCCTCGACCGCGGCGGCCATGAGTATGTCGGCCTGCTCGAACTTCTGGAACCCCTTGGCCGCGTCCGCAGCCAGACGCAAGGACCGCACTGGACGCTCCGGTATAACGCGGTCGATGCCGAGTTTGTGGCGGGAAAGACGCGGGCCAAGATTCGTGGACGCGATTTTGATTTCATGGCTCCCTTCCTTATCGAAAACTCGCGCGGCTTGGTCCCGCTAAGCTCGGTAAGCGGGTTTCTGCCGCGCTTTTTGGGAGCGCCGGTTAATTTTCGCGAAAGCTCGCGCCGGTTATTCGTCGGCGATGTCGGCATCCAAATCAGTTTCCAACTGGACGCGAGTAACCCGCCGCGGCTGGCGCTGAATTTCAGCGCTCCCGTGAATCCCACTATCTCCACCGAACCGGGCAAGTTGCGTATGGTCTTTAAGCGCGACCCGGTCGTATCCCCGGGCAGCCAAATTATTTCTTTTGCCAACAAGGTCATCACCCTGGCGAGCTACTCCGAGAACAACGGTGACGCTGAATTAGACATAGCTGCGACCGAGCCGCTGATGGCAACCTTCAGCAGCGATAGAAGGACGATCACGGTTTCGGCTGTCCCCCCGGTGACGACACCGAGTGTCGCCGGACCGCAAAATCCGGCGCAGGCCTCACCGCCTGCAAATAACGTCGCAAGCATCAGTAATGTCCATCGCATTCTGGCCGTCGTCGATCCCGCGCACGGCGGCGACGAGCGCGGCGCGGCCTTGACCGATAAGCTGGCCGAGAAAGACGTCACGCTGGGCTTTGCCCGGCTGCTGCGCCATGAGCTGGAAATTCGTGGGTTCGCGGTTGCCTTGTCGCGTGAAGGAGACAACACTTCTACTGTGGATCAGCGCGGCACGGCCGCCAACGTGGCCCGCGCCGGAATCTACATCAGTCTGCACGCCGTTTCGCAGGGCAGCGGCGTGCGCGTCTACACCGCGCTGCTGCCCGTGGAAGGCCCCAGCAAAGGAGTATTTCATGCGTGGAATGCGGCCCAGGCGCCGGCTTTGCCCATCAGCCGCATCGTGTCGGCGGCCATCGTTGCCGAGATGCAGAAGCGAGAATTTCCGGTGCAAGCCTCTTCCGCTTCACTGCGGCCCTTGAACAACGTGCTCATGCCCGCGGTCGCGGTCGAACTCGCGCCGGGAGCGGATGGCGTCTCCGACTTAACCTCCGCCAATTATCAGCAACGCGCCGCGTCGGCGATTGCCGATGCTGTCGCTTCTGTCCGCGATCGCCTTGGAGTTCAACAATGATAAGAAAATCGGGTCATCGGATCATCGGGCCGTCGGGCCGTCAAAAGTCAAAAGCCTTTGAACTCAGATCACCCGATCCATCACAAGATCCGTCACCAGATCCAGGGGTCCACCCATGATCCCACGCTATCTTCTGATCGCTGTGGCTGCGCTCTTGCTGCTGGTGGTATCGATGGGAATCTATCTTCGCCACATGCGCCGACAGGCCGGACAACTTGAGTCTTCGTCATCCGACACCTTACCCGTCCCTCCCCCAGCCTCCGGCCCGACGGAGACGGTGACTCTCTATGTGGCCGATGACGCCGCCGGCACGCTCCGCGCGCGCTCGGCGCAGATTCCTCTTCCCGGAGGACGCCAGCAGCGAGCCGAGGAGTTATTGCGTACGCTGCTCCGCATCTACCAGCAACCGGGCGCGGCCCATCCTCTGGCTCCGGCGGCGGACATCCGCAGCATCTACCTGGTCGCTCCCGGCGCGGCCGTCATCGATCTGAATGCTGCCTTCGCCGACCAGCACCGCTCCGGCATTCTCAGCGAGCAACTCACCGTGAATTCGCTGGTCGAGACGCTGGCTCTCAACGTTCCGGGGATCAATCGGGTCAACATCCTGGTCGAAGGCAAAACGCGGGATACGCTCGCAGGACACGCGGACCTGACCGAGTCGTTCGATGTGACCACGGTTGAGCAGGCGGGCAATCGGTAAAGCGGATTCTCGTTTGTTATCTACAAAGATATTAACCCGTGTTTACCACCACCCCGCTACCCCCCTCCTATTGGGATGATGGAGTTAGGGGGAGTCTTGCCGCCAAAATCTAGAGCGCTAAGGACTTATTTTCAAAATATTCCGGAATAAGGAGTTAGCTCGATTTTCTGCTTAATTCTACTGAACTTCATAGTTTTGGCGGCTTTTTGATGCCCGCTCAATCGCCTCAGATTGCAGCCAATATATTATCAAAGAGCAAGATTATTCACTTGACAAAGGGTAACGGTTGTGGCAATATACCTCCATGATCGCCGTTACTCCTTTCCTTTCTTCGGTTTCACCACTGGTTCCGAACGGAGCATTCGGCGTAAATCCCGCTTTATACCAGCAACCAGCTTACGGGTGGGTACAGCTTGCAATGGCGACTTCGGTTTACGAGGCTCTGTCATGACACTCCCTGAGGTTAACTCCCTGTATTCGACTGATGACCGCTGCCGGGAACTCTTGGAACGGCTGCGCTGGCCCGAAGGCGTAATGTGCCCACGCTGCAAGGATACTCACATTTCGCGGCTGAAAGAATATGCCCGGCACGAATGTGCTGCCTGTGAATACCAGTTCACGGCAACCAGTGGCACGATCTTCCATGACTCCCATCTTCCTCTGCCAATCTGGTTTGTTGCCGTCCTGCTTCTGTGCGAGGCCAAGAAAGGCATGAGCGCCCTGCAACTCAAGCGTACCATCTGGGGATTGAATAAAGGCAGCTACAAAACCGCTTGGTATCTCTGCCACAGGATTAGAGCGGCCATGAAAGAGGCAGAGCGCCCGATGTTGGACGGGACTGTCGAGATGGACGAAACCTACGTGGGCGGAAAGATGAAGGGGTGCGGCTCTAGGATCGCGAAGGCTGCAAAAGAGGTTGTGATCGGAATCCGGCAACGGGGCGGAGATGTTCGATTCTTCCACGCTGAGGACGCGAAGTCTGGCACGCTGCAAAAGTACATTACCGAGCACGTGAGCGCCGATGTGGACGTAATCATTACCGATACTCTGCAAGCCTACAAATCTGCGGTCGGAGAGATTGAGCACAAGACGGTCAATCACATGGCCCAAGAGTACGTACGTTACGAGGATGGCGAGTGTATTACCACGAACACTGTCGAGTCCGCGTTCTCCCTCTTGAAACGTGGCATCATTGGCTCTTGGCACAAGATCAGCGCAAAGCATCTGCCCGCCTATCTCGCAGAGATGGAGTTTCGTTTCAATCGCCGGAGACGTTCTGATCTGTTTATCGACACGCTGCGCCACATGGTCACTACTGATCCGCTGACGTTTGAGGAGCTAACAGCGGAAAGAGGGGAAGTAGTATGACACGCGAAGAGCAACAGATGTTTACGCACCTTCTGTTCGACCACAAACATCTTTGGATTGCGTTTCAGGAGACTCGACACCTGAGGAAGTTTCCAAACGACGATCCCGAAGGAGTTCACGGGCGATTCGTTGATGCTGCTCACGAAGTCTATCACCCGCTAGAAGATGCTCTGCTCGAAGGGAAGCCAATTCGAGACACGCTTGAAACAATTCTCCTAGCGTCGAGCATTGCTCGGTCAGAGGGGAAGGTTTTTTAACTGTCTCTTGCATTTTTGACACACTCCATGCGAAGATTCGCTTGAGTGCATCGAACCCAAAGGCCCGGACCGAGAATCCGGGCTTTTCATCTTTTTCAGATAATCTTACCCAGTCTCCGTAGCCATTTATTGTCGGCTGCGAGGGCCGCAGTCTTAAGCTTTGAACTAAGACGCCAGAGTGCCCGAAATATGAAAAACAGCCCAACCACTACGAGCACGATAAAAATCAAGTGTATCGGTTGGAATAGTCCCTCGAACATTACGAGCGCCTCGTATCCCTATTTCGTTGTATCATGCCTGTCAACAGAGGACTCCCCACAATGGATAAAGCGACCTTCGCCATCGTTACAGTTCTTTTGTTATTGATCGGAGCAGAGCTAGTAGATATCCGGCGGAAAGTGGAAGCACTCGACCGCAAGCTGGATAAAGTTCTCAATTCAAAGTAGGCGGGTTTACTCACCTATTTGCCCACGAACGGAAGACCTTCACGGGGCCGGAGAGTTTAGCTGGCGAGAGTTCTTGATCGCGGTTAGTAAGATCGAAAACATACTGGTCTAGTGCCGAATTCAACTGGCCGATCTCACGCTCCCATTCATCCATACCGCTGGTTATCATCCGCGTGTACTTGCACTCTCTGACAATCGCTGCGCCACTTGTTGCACGCGGCCATATTTCGCAATCGTGATCTTCGATGGAATAAAGATTTATGTCCCCGCCGACAAAGTTACCGTCATACTTCTTGGCTTGTGCGATGAAATCCACAGCGTAAAGACGGGCCTGCTGCACGGTGACGCGGGGCAGTTCCCTGAATCTTCCTAAGAGATATCGGGCCAGAGGAGAATCAGCGTATCCAATCACTTCGCAATCCGCGACATCAACGAGTTTTTGGGAGGAAGTAGAATTTACCAAAGACGGAAAGCGGGAGCCATCTATCCAGTAACCCGCCATGATGAGCAAAGCATCTTTCCTTGCTTTAAGAGCGGCTAGGCAGTCTATCAAGGTGGCCCTGATATCATCGTCGTTTAGAGTGGCCCCATCGTGGATGCTCGACAGCAGATCTCTGGAAAACGACTTGAATAGGTCGCGGTCCCCCGCATAGCCCAAAATTCCGCTTCCGTTGTGCCATTCAAAATTCAACAGCTTGCACTCTGGAAACGTATAGTTTGCTCCGGTCACTTGCGTGTCCGCGCCGATGACTACACCGTCACGGCACAGAAACCCTACCACCATCGTCACAGTCTGCCTCCGGCTAGGCCGCTTAACCGGAAAGTGCGGCGGCCTATGGCGTAATGAAATCATTTTAGCACCCCTTAGTCAAGTGAATAATCGTGTCAAAGAGTAACTAACAGCTGGGGCTGGTGCAGCTTCGAGGGCCGTCTTGGTGAGACAGGCACCCTTCTTCGCCGCCCCAGATCACAGACTTTCTATTTTCGCGCAGCGCGCGTTGGGAGTCTGTTATGGTGCACACAGATGGATTGTGATGAAAGGTCAGCTTGCGAGATTAAGAACTGTCGCAGCACCCACTCGTCGCACAGAACGCGATGAGTGGGGCACCAGACCGAATCGCGACCTCAATCTACGGGTCCCGACGCACCTTGGGCCTGCCCGTGAAGCACTTCGAGCATGTAGCGTGCCGCCGCACGAACCTCTTCATCTGGATGGTTCTGTGCTGCTTCGAGCGCGGCTATCGCCTTGGGGCTGCCGATTCGCCCCAGTCCATCAACTGCGTAGTGCTCGACTAACGATCCGTGTTGCAGTACGCGAATCAGGCTATCGATTGCCAGGGGATCCCGGATGTAGCTCAAGGCGCTTGCAGCGTCCATGCTCTCCTCAAGTGTCGCGCCCGAAATCGCCTTGTTCGCCAGCTCCTGGCAGACATCTTCCAATTCCGCCGGATCGCGGGGATTGATTTGAACTGTGAAATCCGTTGATGGTCGACCGGCACTGGCAGAGTCATTCGTGCCAGAGTCATCCAGCAGCGCGATCTTTATGCGGTAGGTTCCGGTAAGTGGGAAATCATACCATTCGTTTAGCAGTAGCCTTTCAACAAACGTCTCTTTTGGAGCTAGCGAGACTTCCCCTGAAGCGCCGAAACCCTCCGAGCTTAACCTCCGGGTTATGACGCCACCACCCGGTTCCGTGATGGTCAATTCGAGGTTTGCTTTACTGTTCAGCCCCAGGTCGGCGCCAACCGTTTCGGCACTACGATTGAGAACGGTAAGATCGAGGAAAACTGGCGCGTTGAGACTGACCGACGACTTGGGCGGAGAGACGGACAGGCCAATCTCATCGCTGCTATTTTTGAAATCGGGCACGCGTAGGGGAACGTCGTGACTGGCTTCAGATTCACAGGCTTTCTTGTTAACCCCTGGCAGAGGCGAATATGGTGCGCTGTAGCCGGATTTAGTGACGGTGTACCCCCAACAGCCGTCACCGGTGCTATCGGCAACTGTGCGAGCAATAGTGATACCTGTCCAGCCCGGGATCTCGACGATAACTCCGGGGCGGCACCTATACCAAAAGGCTTGGGTAGCGTTGAAGGCGTTCGCCACGTACGGTTCGAGGAACGCCTCGTGTTTTTGTGTATCTTCAGTAACTCCCAAGGTCGCCTCGGCAAAGCTGACTGATGGGTTTTTGGTGGACCCTTTGTACGGGGGGCTCGGCCACGGGAACGGACTGGCGCCGGGATACGTGACGTACTCACCGATCTCACACTGTGCCAGGTCTTCAAGATTGCCCGAACTGGAAGCCCAGGTGTACTGGAATTTTAGAAAGCCATCTGGCAAGTCGATGCCTGGGCCAGACTGCTGGAAATTGACTGGCACTGCCGTCGTGCACGTCTTTGCATTGCGCTTTGGACCGCGCTCCGACGTGGTATAGGTCACACCGCTGGCTGTCGTATAGCCTACATCGCAAGTCACCGGGTCGATGTTAATTCGCCAATAGGCGTTATCCGACGGATAATCGGGGTTTTCGGCACCCGTGATGTAAGCCGACAGGGACTCGGGTTCTCCTCCTACGCCAGCCAGAGTCCGGACGTAGAGTGTCGCAGTGACATAAACGGAGTCGCCCACATTCGCCTGCAAAATCGGCTGCTGCGTATCGACCGTATCGTAATTCGAGTCGATCGCCAGGGTTACTAAGTTACCGTTTTGGGTGCCGACCGTGGCGACCAAGGCGATGGGGTCCAAGACGGGATCCGGCATTACCGTGGCCGCCAACGTTCCAGTGAATTGAAGCGTCACCGGAGTACCTTTTGGAAAGGTCGAGGACGTGATGGTGAGGGTGTCGCTCCAGCCAACGGAAGTCACGGAGTCTGCGCCAGCCTCCCCGCCGGTGCCGACCTCGCCAGCACTTGAGTTAGAAAAGGCCTCAAGAGTGCCGAGCATCACGGTCGCGCCGGTAGCCGTGTTCGCCGTATTGGTGGAGTCGCCGACTTCGCCTTTGGAACTTGCGCTGAGCGGGTTGGACATGTAGCAGGGGGCGGTGCAGACCTGGGCGTAATCTTCGCAGAATCCATTCGATCCGACCGTCGTGCAGTACTGCACGTTGTCGGCGATGCCGCCCGCAGCAGAAGCAGACGCGGTCTGCCCGATCCACGCGCCGAAGGGTAACTGCGCGTGCGCGGGAACTCCGGCGAGCAGGCACACCACAAACGCGAGAACGAGGAAGGTTTTCGTTTCCGTGAGGACTTTCATACTGTTTGGCCCCTCCATATTCATTCTCGGACCCTCTTGCCTACTGGCTCACGAGTCTCGATTGCTGGACAAGGATCGTTAGCGACTCCCTACTAAGGAGACACTTCTTCCTTCATCTGAAGTTAAAATCCAAATTCCCTGAGGAAGTTACTGCTGAAAACCTGAACTCTTTCGGCCTTCGTACTGCTCCGTGGCCTAGCTCTGGACCCAATCACCGAAGAGCAGAAAGCTCACGGGAGGAAGTGCGAGGATTTTGCCACGACTTGGCGAAATGTCAACAGAAATTTTTGAAATGTTTGAGATGTCGACCCTTCCGGCCTATTTTTCTGCCGACTGTTAGAATTCCGTCTGATGACCTTTCGCAGCGATAACCGTGCTCCTGAGCAGGTTCGGCCTGTCAACATTATTCCCGACTTCATCTCGACGGCGGAGGGCTCGGCGCTGATTGAGATGGGGAACACTCGCGTCATCTGCACGGCATCGGTTGAGGAATCGGTGCCTGCGTTCTTGCGCAATTCGGGCAAGGGATGGATTTCCGGCGAATACGGGATGCTGCCGCGCTCGACGCTGACGCGCACCGCGCGCGAATCGGCTAAGGGAAAACAAAGCGGGCGCACGCAGGAGATTCAGCGGCTCATTGGACGCTCGCTGCGCGCGGTGGCCGATTTGAAGCGACTGGGTGAGCGCACCATCTGGATCGATTGCGACGTGATCCAGGCGGACGGAGGCACGCGGACGGCTTCGATTACCGGGGCATTTGTCGCGCTCGGCCTGGCTCTGCAACGGTTGATCGATGCGGGAACATTGACGGCGGCGCCGATCAAGGATTTTGTGGCGGCGATCAGCGTCGGAATCGTGGACGGCGAAGTTCTTCTCGATCTTAATTACGAAGAAGATTCGCGCGCCGATGTGGATATGAACTTCGTCATGACGGCAGGCAACAAGATTGTCGAGCTGCAAGCCACCGCCGAGCACCAGGTGTTCGACGACGCTCAACTGGCAAAGATGATGTCGCTTGCGCGGCAGGGCATCCAGTCGCTGATTGCGCGGCAGCGGACGCTGCTTGGAAAACTCGCTCTGCGGCAGTGAACTGTCGTTTTTCTGCTTAGAGAGGGTGCGTCCCTCAGGCGCTAAAGAGCAACGCATTTCCGACGATTTACGGCGCGACTGGTTCACGGCACGACTGAAGAGGCTGCGGAAAGAGTACGTTGCCGCTGCCCGGCCCCTAAAGGGGCGTCTGATTTTGAAGGACTTCCGGTATCGCTAAAGCGATACCCTGATACGAAACCGGACTTTTCCCGCAGCCTCTGAAGTCGTGCCCTTCCCAAAGGAGGACGAAGGGAACACCCGGCAGATCAAACCTTCGCGCCTCTGTGAGGGACGTCTACTAAAGTGCTCATGCCCATGGCGGGGGCTAGGGTTTAGAATGACTTGTTGCGTTGCCTTGATATTGATAAGGAGGATTTATGAAACTTACCCCCGGCAAACTCGCCGGAATGAAGGCTGTATCGAATGAACGTGGCGTAATCGCGGCTGCCGCTATGGACCAGCGCGGCTCATTGCAGAAGTCTCTTGCCAAGGAAAAAGGTTCGGCGGTTTCTGACACGATGATGGAGGAATTCAAGATTTTGGTGAGCGAGGTGCTGACGCCACATGCCAGCGCGATCCTGCTCGATCCCGAGTGGGGACTGCCGGCTTCGAAGCGGCGCGCCAAGAACGCCGGCCTGTTGCTGGCTTATGAAAAGACCGGCTATGACAAAACCGGGCCCGGACGCCTGGGCGATCTGCTCGACCACTGGTCGGCGCGGCGGCTGAAGGAAGCGGGCGCGGACTGTGTGAAGATTCTGCTTTACTACACGCCGTTTGATCCGAAAGACACTAACGACAAGAAGCACGCGTGGGTCGAGCGCATTGGCGACGAGTGCCGCGCCAACGACATTCCATTTTTCCTCGAGTTTGTCGGGTACGAAGAAGGCGCCGACGAAAAGGGACTGGAGTACGCCAAGAAGAAACCGCAGATCGTCACCGAGAGCATGCGCGAATTCAGCAAACCGCGCTACGGGGTCGACGTGCTCAAAGTCGAAGTGCCGGTGAACATGAAGTTCGTCGAGGGCACGAAATCATTCGGAGGCACGAAGGCGTATACGAAGAAAGAAGCCATCGACCTCTTCCACAAGGCTGCCAACGTGGCGACCAAGCCGTTCATTTATCTTTCGGCTGGGGTCAGCAACGCGGAATTCAGCGAGACGCTCGAACTGGCGGGAGAATCGGGCGTGAAGTTCAACGGCGTGCTCTGCGGACGCGCCACCTGGAAAGATGGTATCCCCATCTACGCGAAACACGGCGCCGATGCTTTCCGCAAGTGGCTGGAAACCGAGGGCGTGAAGAACATTAACAACGTCAACGGCAAACTGAAGGCCGCGACCTCGTGGCATTCGATCTACGAAGTGGAGCCGGCGCTGGCCCACGTGTAGGTGAAACCGTTTCTCAAGAGCAGAGGCGGGTCTTCGGACCCGCCTTTCTTTCTGACATGAACTGTCTCACATCAGCTTCTAACGTAAACTTAGAGTCCCATGCCTGACCGCAAAACCGCTCTCATCACCGGCGCCTCGTTCGGCATCGGGATGGAATTCGCCCGCATCTTCGCGCGCGAAGGCTACAACCTGGTTCTCGTTGCGCGCAGCGCGGACAAACTTCGTCAGCTCGCATCTGAACTCGAGAAGGCACACGGCGCCCGTTCGCTGATTCTGGCAACCGACCTGACCGAGCCTGGAGCATCGGCGTATGTACTCGATCAGACCACACGCGCCGACATTCAGGTGGATGTGCTGGTCAATAACGCGGGCTTCGGACAGTATGGCTTGTTTGCCGAGAACGATCTCGAAGAATGTCTGCGCCAGATCCAACTGAACGTAACGACTCTTACCCACCTCACTCGCCTTTATCTTCCGGCCATGATTGAGAGGGCGAAGACTTGGAGCAAGAACGGGGGCATTCTGAATGTGGCGTCCACCGCGGCGAACAGTCCCATTAACAGCATTCCGCCGGGAGACGCGGCAAGTCGCGTCTCTACAGCGTTGTTTTGCGGCCCTCTAACGCTGCCTGCACGCGGCTGTGTTTCCGGCTGTAGGTGAAATAGACAACTAAACCGATAATCAACCAGATAATCAATCGCGCCCAGTTGATCCAGCCGAGTTTGTACATCATGTAGCCGTTGAAGAGGATGCCCATCACGGGCACGAACGGTACCCAAGGCGTGCGGAAGGGTCGCGGTTGGCCGGGGTTTGTGTGGCGCAGGGCCAGGATGGCGATGCAGACAATCACGAACGCCAGCAGCGTCCCGATGTTAACCATTTTTCCGATATCGTCGATCGGAGTCAGGCTGCCCACGATCGCCGCCAGCAGGCCGACGAGCATGGTGTTCTTCCATGGAGTGCGGAAGCGCGGGTGAATATCGGCGAAGAATTTCTTGGGCAAAAGGCCGTCGTTGGCCATCGAATACAACACGCGCGTCTGCCCCAGAAGCATGACCAGCATCACGCTGGTGAGACCGGCCAGCGCTCCTAGCGTAATGATGTTCGATGCGCCGGTGAGGCCACGGTCCAGGAAAGCGCGCGCAATCGGCGCTTCGATGTTGACTTCCCTCCACGGCACCATCCCGGTCAGAACCGCCGCGACCGCGATATACAAGAAGGTGCAGACCAGAAGCGAAGCAATGATGCCGATCGGAAGATCGCGCTGCGGATTCTTTGCCTCCTGAGCGGTGGTGGAAACGGC
>Ga0187890_10002322_pt1 | contig 13310 bp, 7 predicted proteins | sample June2016WEW_21_1_FD_133005 | JGI IMG/M metagenome (GOLD analysis project Ga0187890, IMG submission 133005) | Peatland microbial communities from SPRUCE experiment site at the Marcell Experimental Forest, Minnesota, USA - June2016WEW_21_10 | ecosystem: Environmental > Terrestrial > Soil >... | reverse complement strand
GCCTTCGTAGTCGCCAAACAAGAAGATTCTTTCCCGGCGGATGGGACCGCCGATGTCGGCGCCAAACTGATTCTGGATAAGCGTCGATTTCTCGCCGTTGGCCGGCGGAATAGGCCCATTGGCGTTCAAGACCGTGTTGCGCAGGTAATCCCATGTGTCGCCATGGTAGGCGTTTGTTCCGCGGCGCGAGACTTCGTTGACCAGGCCGCCGGCCACTTGGCCGAACTCCGCGCTCTGATTGCCGGTGGTGAAGCGGAATTCGGAGAGCGCATCGGGACTGAGTTGAATCTCCTGGTTGGAGAAGCCCAGATCGTTCAGGCTCCAACTGTTGTTGTCCAACCCATCGAGGAGGAAGGAGTTCACCTGGTTGCGCAGGCCGTTGACGTTGTACGAGGCCTCGCGGCTGGTAGCGCCTTCAATTTCGAGAAAGGACTTGTTTACGCCGGGGACCTGGAGCGAGAGGTCGGCCGCATCTCTGCCGTTCAGGGGCAGATTGACGACCTCGGTCGGATTGATCACCATGCTGCGATCGCTGCTGTCGGTTTCAAGCAGAGTGGCCGCCGCCGAGACGAGCACCTGCTGGGAGACAGTGGCGGGAGAGAAAACCAGATCGACTCTCTGGCGCGCGCCCACGGTGATTGTGAAGACCGAGGTGGAAGCGTCCTTGAAGCCGGCGTGCCGCGCCTTTATTACATAATCACCGGTGGGAACGCTCGAGAACGTGTAGTCCCCCACGTTGTTGCTGGTGGTTGTACTCACGATGCCGGTGCCCAGGCTCTCAAGCGTGATCGAGGTTTCCGGCACCGCACCGCCGGTTATTTCGCGTATGGTACCGACGATGCTTCCGCTATCGAACTGAGCATTCAGGACGGTTGCGGAACAGAGGAGGACAAGAACCGAGAGCAGACGACGCGCAAAAGACATAGAACCCCTTTCGTAGTACTTCCTGAGAATGGAGAGTCACTACCTGTCGTAAACGGTGGTACCCGGATTGATAGGCACTATAGTACCCTACAATGACCAGAAAAGTTGTATTACCTTGGTGCACATTCCGCGTTACTACTTTAGTGTCTATGTCGCGCTGCTTGGGAGCACGGACGGCCACTTGCCTGGCGATGGCATGGTTGCCGGTACTCGAATGAAGCGCTCGGTGGAAAAGGCTAGTTCCAGCTGGAATTGGCGCGATCGGCGAAAACGGCAAGGCGCTGTTGCTGCGCCGGACCAGATGGTCGCCCTTGGCGGGCAATGGGTCCACACGCGCAGCCACTGACGTTGAAAAAGATCGCTCTACGAACCGACAAGGCGTTGCCGGTCTCTTCGGGGACCAGATCGGACGGTGAAGGGATCGAGGCTGGCGTACTACCGAGGCTGCTGAGCGGCCCAATGCATTCGATGCGTGAAGCAGCGGAAGTCATGACAGCGTCCTACGCCACCGCCAATTGACAAGACCCAAATCTACATACTACGTACTGCAACGCCTGTTACCAGCAGGCAATACAAAGTAGGTTACCAACGCGGCACGGAAGTGGCCTTAAATTGGGATTGTCCTCACAGAATCCCGTTCAGCATACTGAGACATTGTTGCCTTCAGTCGAGCAGCCCGCATCGACTCAGAGGAGGAGTTACTCAATCATGATCGACACGAATGAAACCGAATGGAAAGAGATTGTGATCCGGTTCGCCACTGGAACCGTCACATTGCTGGTTGCCTTGGTTATTCTCGCGTTGGCGCCTCTGTCTGTTTCAGCGCAGCAGAAGCCAACAATCGCCGGAGACTACGCAGGAACCCTCGGCCCCCTGCACGTAAAGTTGCATCTAAAGGTTGACGCCACCGGCAGAGTGACAGGCACTCTCGACAGCCCCGATAGAGGGGCGATCGGTATTCACTGCGCCAACTTCCATATGGATGGACAATCTCTCGCTTTCTCCGTTCCCGCCGTGCATGGAACGTGGAATGGAACCGTCGCTGCCGACGGAACCCTCAGTGGAACCTGGGATCAGGGCTATTCCCTGCCGCTCAACTTCGCCCGCGACGCTGCTGCTCCGGCGGAGAAAGCATCGAAAACCGAGGTAAGCGACAAAGAGTCTCAAGTTTCGCTTGTTACTCAACCGTCAGCATGATGGTTGTTGAATGCACCAGCGCACCGAAGTCCCGATACCGTCACCAAGCAGGTCGGTGGCGTGTGGCCAATGAACCGGCTCACGGATCCGCAGCCGTCGTTGCAATGCGCGCGATAGCCAGATCCAGCAGGCCTTTGATGGCTTCGGCTGGGTGGCCGCCAACCCTTCCCCAACGCGTCGGAAGCAGGGCGCGAGTCCCCGCACCGGGCCGCTGGAAGAGTCCTGTCCGTTTTTAGCCGGTACGAACGAAGGCTGGCCGGTGTAGGCTGCACGATATGACCGCAAAAATGAGTTGGTACGCGAGCCAACTGCGGATCGAACTGGGTCTGCGCAACAGGCGGTGGTCGCGGGGACGTGCACACGTCGAGAGCTACGGCGACCCCCCGGTAATTGTGTATGCGCCTGAAAGTCGGCGGCACGGGAACTTTTTCGATGCGGCCTTTGAAGCAATTGCGGCGCGGCCGGAGTGGATGCGACGGTTCGACAAGATTCATGCGCAGGGGCGTTCGTTGCCCAAGGCCGAGCGGCGCTGGCGAGAGCTGGACTCGTCGATGAGCTCCGATGCCCTGCTGATGAATGTGTTTTGCACGCCGGGAGTGGCGGAGTCGGTGACGGTGCGGCGAGTGCTGGGGGTCGAAGGGGACGAACCGCCGGTGTTCGGGTGGAAGGCGCGGGTGCCGTTGGCAGGCGGGCGAAGCGATCGCACCGAAGTGGATATGCGGCTAGGTTCGCTGCTGGTGGAGGCGAAGTTGACGGAGGGGGATTTTCAGACGAAGTCCACGGCTGTGGTGGAGGGATACCGGGATTTCGATGCCGTGTTCGAGCGGGTGTTGTTGTCGCGGGTGGAGATGGCGATAAAGAGGCGGAGAGAAGCGACGGAGTATCCGGAGGATTATTCGCAGGATTTCGCCGAGAACGGGGATGAGGAGTGGTTTTTGGTTGAGGGTAGCGAGAAGCATATCGCAGGGGGTAAAGCCTTCGCGCATTCCGATAACATGGATGGCCGGACGAATGCCCGGACCTATCAGCTCCGACCTGCCAACTCGGCTGATCGACCCGGGCTCGCCAGGGGAATGAGTCCTTCTTCAGACGTTGAGATTGGGTATGCAGGGTACCAACTGATTCGCAACGTGCTGGCGGCGTATGCGGAGGGGTGCAGCTTTTGCGTGTTGCATGACGATCGACGGCCGGACTTGCGGGAGGCGTGGTTCAAGGTGATGGCGGCGGTGAAGTTGGCGGAGTTGCGGGTGCGGTTGAGTGTGCTGACCTGGCAGGAGCTTGCGGAGTATTTGCCGGCGGACTTACAGGAATTTCTGGATTGGAAGTATGGGACTGTGGGGCCGGGGAAGACGGCGTCTTCGGTGGGCGAACCAACACAGTTCGATTAAGCCGAAGTTTCCTCTGTTGCCCTATGTATGACATTGAATGTACCTCAACAGAAACCTACACTCTGCTAAGAAAGCTAGCCGCCGCAGTCCGCACCCGGCGCGGCAATTAGAACCTTCTGCAGCCGATGCAGGATCAATCGCCGAAGATTGATGGCCTGTTCAATAGTTGTAATCGTGTTTGGGATCGTAATCGAATTTCACCAATCCATCCCGATAATCGATGTGAATGGTTAGGTGATTCAGCGTGCTGGCCCCAAGAAACCCTGACAATTCTAACCCCGTGCTCTTTGAAAGCCGCGAAGAGTCAAAGGCGACAACGCTGTCACCCTGCTGAGAAAGTTGCGCAAATCGGAAGGTGATCTTGTCAGCAAGGAAAACCTGGTTCACATCTCCGCTGATGCCTTTTACATGGAGATTGTCATCGGAATGCACCTTGGTCACCTCTCGCGCGGCAAGCGGCGAGATCGATGTTGTCCATGCGCCGGTGTCGAGCACAAAGCGTCTGATTTTTTCAAAGTTGAGCCCCGCGGGCAAGATGAGCAAGTGCCCAACACGATAAATCTTGGTGTAATCCTTCATCTCTGGAGCGATATACCGGTCATGAGGGCCGTGAGGCTTATCGACTGGCGCGGCACTCTTTGCCGCAGTCGTTGCGGCGGAATCGGCGGGGGAACCGCCTCGCTTCCCGGCTTGGGCAGGTTCTTCGGCATCTTCGGAATCGTCCGGTTCCACATCGTTGGTTTTCAACGTGAGTTCAGCGGCGCTTTCTCCCGGCCGCTGCGGCAGCGGACCAAGAAGCAGTTTATGCTTGGGGTAATCCAGCGTAACCAGAAACCTCGAAAAAACGTCCATTCCGATCAATCCGTCCACATCCTCCAGCGCGCCGCGGCTATCCATTACTCTTACCGGGCAATCTTGAAACTCCAGATTCCCGATGCGGATCGAATTGGCATAGGCTGAATACCCCGGCTTGTAACCCTGATCGCCGACGCCCTCCATCTCCGTGGCCGAGAACGGTGTGATTCCTGCATGCTTGGCCACGGAGCGAGTGATCAAGAGCCCGTCCGCGCCGGTATCAATCTGTAACAAGGAGTTGTGGCCGTTCAGCTTTACATCCAGCCCATAGCCCCTCCGGTGCATCGCGCCGTACATGATCGGGTCGAAGGGGATCTCGGTGGTTGCCACCGGCGAAACCAGATGACAGCCCTTATGAGGCTCGGTCAGCATCTTCTTCAGCCTCTCCAGAGATTGCCGCATGTGGCGGGTATCATCCTCGTCGTCACCCATCGGAGCCGATAAGTAGGCCTCCATCTCGACGATCATCTGTTTCAACGGCAGGGTGCCGATCCACTCCTGGCGAATCTCCGGGTCTGCGGGATCGAGACGATGCGCATCCTCCAAATAGACTCGGCTTGCAGCGTAAAGCGAATTGAGGCGATCCAAATCAGCGAGAAGAAGGCGGGTCCTCGGGTTGCATGGATCAAGCTTCAGAGAGGTAAGGGCAGACTCAGCGGCGGTCCATGGAGTTCCCTGGCGATACTCGACCTCGCCTCGCAGCGTGATCAATGCCGCCGTATTGGGCGTTTGGGCCAACGATGCTTTCACGGCATCCTCGGCCTCCTGCACCTTTTGCTGGTGCAGCAGAGCATGAACCAGCCCGATGGTCAGATCCGCGTTCTCCGGATGACTGGCTAAATCTGACCGGTACAGGTCGGCAGCCTTGACAAAATCAGCCGCGCGCAGAGCCTTGTCCGCTTCGCTGAGCGGGTCATGCCTCACAACTCCGCAAGTGGTCCCACACTGAGACTTCGACGGAAGACAAATTACGGCAATCAACAATGCCATCCGCGAGAGTTTCCACATAAGCCCTTCGACAGAAAGATTCTTTCCGAGCATTTCAACTGGAATCTCCTTTTTCGATCCAGAATCCCTGCAATTGTATCGCTCGTGAGGTAGATTGCAAGGCCAAAAGAACGTTGGCGCCGTAAATGCCAGCGTTCGCGGCAGCAACGCCGGGCAATTCGCTGCCGTCGTAGCATGGCCCGCCTCATAGAGAGCGCTCGGCGTCTATCTTTCCGACACTTGTTCCTCCTCTCTCCTCCCGTCATCGGGATTCTGCTCGGCGCCGCCACGGGTCTTCCGGGTTGCAGGCGAGAATGCCGAGCCACAATTCTTCATTGCCCCTGAACCAGGATGGCAACGCCAATTATCATCTCCTGGTGGCGCCGCTATGCGGGGCAAGAAGGCCGGAGCGGCGCCGCGGCGATTCATGGAGGCAGCATGAAGGTTCTTTTCATTGGAGGCACCGGAAACATCAGTACGGCTGCGACGAGATTGGCAGCCGAACGGGGCATGGAATTGACGCTGCTGCGGCGCGGACAGCGGGCGGCCGATCTTCCTAAGAATGTTCGCACCATCGCGGCGGATGTCACCGGCGAGGCGGCAGTGGCCGAGGCGCTCGGCAATCGATCGTTCGACGCGGTCGTGGACTGGATTGCCTTCACTCCCGCCGACGTGGAGCGGGACATCCGCTTGTTTCGAGGCCGGACAGGACAGTTTGTCTTTATCAGCTCGGCGAGCGCTTATCAAAAGCCGGTTGGGCATTATCTGATTACGGAATCGACCCCGCTGGCCAATCCCTATTGGCAGTATTCGCGCGATAAAATCGCCTGCGAAGACCGGCTGATGAAGGCCTATCGTGAAGAGGGCTTTCCGATCACGATTGTGCGTCCTTCGCTGACCTACGGCGACACGCAGATTGCGTTGGCGGTGAATAGCTGGCAGAAGTCCTACACGGCGGTGGACCGGATGCGGCGGGGCAAGAAGGTCATCGTGCCGGGGGATGGTTCCTCGCTTTGGGTGATTACGCACAACAGCGATTTTGCCCAGGGGCTGGTCGGCTTGCTGGGGCATCGGCAAGCCATTGGCCACGCCTTCCACATCACCAGCGACGAGGTGATGACCTGGGACCAGTTCTATCGGATCACGGCGCAAGCCGCGGGCGCTGAGGCGCGGATCGTTCACATTGCGTCGGAGTTCATGGGCGCTTGCATGCCGGATGAGGTCGGCAGCCTGACCGGGGATAAAGCAGTGAGCGTGGTTTTCGATAACAGCAAGATCAAGCGCTTTGTACCTGGCTACTGCGCCAAGGTTCCGTTCGCGCAAGGGATTCAGAGAACGATCGAGTGGTTCGATGCGGATCCCCGGCGAAAGGAGATCGATGAAGCTGCGAATGCATCCTGGGACAAGCTCATCGACGCATACGAGAGCGGACTTGGGGAAGCATTGCGCAGGTTGAGGTCATAGAGTCAAGCGATTCCCTCTTGTTCAGACGGGAAATTGGAAAGCACGGGCGGCTCCGAAATGGCAGCGCCTGAGTCTGGTCTGGCGAAATCAGCCCGTGGCGCTCAGCGGCAGCGCAATCGATTTTCCCAGGCGGGTTATGGGTGAGTGATCGCCGATCCGCCTCTTTGCCGGATATTCGCCTCGGAGACCAACCGGGGTGGGCCGTAAACCGGGTTGGGGAAGGGAACATCCAGGGCGACGCCTACGAGGATCCATGCGCGCGACTCCGTCGAAGCGCTTAGGCTTATAAAGAAGCACCTGCGCATGGCGCAGACCGCGCAGGGGATGGAACGTCCCATGGAGCGGAAATTCTCTCAAGGTGCGCCAAAGCCCAAGAGTCCGCGCGTGAAGTCGCAGCGACACGTCTTCTGACAAAGCGCGGGACTTCGGCTGGGCTCCTATCCGTGGTTGGACCACAAACATTATTTTCATCGTGACAACCTCAGGTGCTTCCAATTTGCCATGATTCTCTATTGGGAGATGTTCTCTATTGAAGTTTTCTGCTCTATCCTTTCTGCCAAGAGCGGAGGGTAACAGATGCCAGTTCAGGTCTACAGGCAATGATAAATGGTCTATTTGTAGACTCTTAATGCCAACCGCCCACATATGTCGCTCATATTTTGAAGCATTTTTTAACAATCATGGGACAGCCGGGATTTCTCTATTGACAAGGTTCGATCTTGAGAGGAAGATTATCTGGACTTCGAGTGTGGTCAGACCACCGGCCGCGAATTCACCGGAGAGCAGGTGCGAAGGCGCCGTCGAACGAAGCACGACAGTAACGCTATGGAGGCAGGAATGAGGCAATTGTCTGTGAAAATGCAAGAGATGCGGGAAGCATCGATGACGCCACTGGGCGGTTTTCTGAGCTTCCGGGGATGGAGCTTGCTGGCCCTTCTGGTTATTACCATGATGGTGCCCCTGGGCGCTATGGCGCAGCTTTCAGGAAAGGGCGCCATTACAGGAACCGTGATGGATAGGACTGGGGCAGTGGTTCCCGGCGCCACGGTTGCCGCCACCAATGGTGCAACCGGCATCACAACCACAACCACGACAACCGGAGCGGGGGACTACAACTTCTCCGACCTAGATCCGGGCGTCTATACCGTCACCGCGACCGCGAAGGGCTTTGAAAAGCTCACCCAGCAGAACATCCACGTGAATGCGATGGAGTCGCAGGTTTATAACCCTGTTCTGACGGTGGGCGGCGCCGACGTCCAGATTACCGTGACCGCCGCGCCGCCGCAGTTGGAAACCAGTAACGCAACGCTGGGCTCGACCATGGAGCAGGAGACCTATGCGGAGCTCCCGATCGAGATGGGCGCCTATGGCAGCCCCGATCAGCGGCGCGCAACCGACTTCGTGTACCTGATGCCGGGCGTGCAGGGAAATGAAACCAACGGCAACGCGACGACGAATACGGGAGTAATCAACGGTTCAGGCAGCCGCGGAGCCGCCTCGGCGGTGTACATCGACGGCATTCCGTTTGTGCGCGCCGGCGGCAATGGCGACCCGCGCTATGTGTGGACCGCTATTTCGGTCGATGCGGTCGACCAGTTCCAGGTGCAGACCACCGGCTACTCGGCCATCTACGAAGGCCAGGGCGTGATGAACTACAGCATCAAGCAGGGCGGCGCCAAGTATCACGGCTCCATCTACGAGTTCTTCCGGAATACGGCGCTGGATACCTGGGGCTGGTTCGGAAAGATCCCCAATCCGGCAACTGGTCTGCCGGTCAAGCCCCTCGAGCATAGCAACGAGTACGGCATCAATGTCAGCGGTCCGCTGATTCCGTTTGGCGCCTGGAAGGAAAAGGTTTTCTATTACGGCAACTACAACGGGTTCCGCTATAGCAGCGCGACCCCGACGCCGATAACCTTCCCGACCCCGGCCCAGCAGGGCGGCGATTTCAGCGCATCCGGCCTTCCAAGTATCTACGACCCGTCGAGCCAAGCCGCCTGCACCGCGCATAATAACACCCCCAAAGCCGGTTATCCTTGCCGGTATCAGTTCGGCTACACTGCTCCGGCAGCGGGTGTCGTAGGTGCGAATGGCGCTGGGGTGCTGACCGGAACGAAGAACGTGATCCCCTCCGGCAGGTTCTCGCCAGTTGCAAAGGCTATGCAGGCCCTCCTTCCGGCGACGGGGATCGGCGCAGGTCTGCAGAACAACTATGCCGCCCCTAACGATACGGGACTCGTCAATTGGTCCATGACCCACCGCCTCGACTACATCGTCAATTCGAAGGACACGCTCACATTGGTTGCGTCCATTGGCCGCCAAGCCAGCTCCAATCCCGTCGGTCAGACCACGGCGGGCCGCAACGTTGGGCCCGTTCCCTTCAACTATGGTCAGACCTACGCGCCCAAGACCGCAGTGGGCATCATTGAAGAGACGCACGTCTTCTCGCCGCACCTCATCAACCAGGTGAAGTGGGGGTACGCCCGCTACAACGGTCCTACCTTCAATCCCGACCAGGCGCCGCCGTATTCCGCCACGACCATGGGCATCTCCGGACTGCCGGCCGGTCAGGCGCAGCAGACCTTTCCCATCGTGGTCTTCGCGGGCACTGACGCCCCGACGGGATGGGGTGGCACTGTTGCCAACGTGACCCTTGCGGAAAACTACACGGTGCTCGACAACCTGCAGTGGACGGTCGGCAAGCACGCCTTTACCTTCGGCGGACAGGTTGCCTGGCTGTTGTACAACACCATCAGCGCCACGGGAGGAACAACTCCCATGGAATTCAGCACTGCCGTCGCTGAGACCTCGGGCCTCACCGGCACCTCGACTACCGCCTTTAGCCTCACGGCTAACACCGGCCTGTCCTACGCCAGCTTCCTTTTGGGCCAAATGGACGGGGACGGCGGAAAATATGTGGACTATTCTCTCCATCCCGAGTACGGAGCGCGTTTCCGCGCCATCTCACCCTATGTCCAGGACAACTGGAAGCTGACGTCGAAGCTGACTCTCGACCTCGGCCTGCGCTACGATTTCTTCCCGAGCGTCACGGAAGTGCATAACTATGCCAGCTTCTTCGATCCAACTCTGGCCAACCCAGTAACCGGCTTGAACGGGGCGCTGAACTTCACGGGCTCAGGCGCCGGCACTTGCAACTGCTCCACGCCGGTAAGTAACTACTACAAGAACTTCGGGCCGCGCCTCGGCCTCGCCTACCAGCTTGGTTCGAAGAACGTGGTCCGCGCCAGCTACGGTGTCATGTTTACGCATGGCGACGCCGTAGGCGGCCTTGCATCGACTCTCGGAACACTGGGCTTCTCGGCCGCGCCTCCTTTCGCGTCGTCCAACTCTTTCACCGGCATGACAGGGATGCTGAGCGCAGGCTCTCTGGCCGCAAACGGCAGTGCAATCGCAAACGCAGGCACTGGGCAGATGCCAAGCTACGCTCCTCCGGCTGGTGTCTTAGCGGGTGCTGGATACGGCACTGGCTACGCCAACGTCAACGGCTATACGGCAGCCCCTTCGGGCACGAATTTTGACGACCCGTACCTTGGCAGCCGCGCGCCGGAGTACATCAACTGGAGCCTCGGTGTCCAACGCCAGCTGACCAGCGCGATAGCAGTCACTGCCACTTATGTGGGTTCAGAGGGCCACTTTCTCCAGCTCGATAGCAACAATGGCCGCGGAGTCCAGGCTAATCAGCTCGATCCGAAGTATCTGTCTCTGGGATCGGTACTGAACGACAAGGGCGCCGCTATTGCCACAGATTGCGCAAATGCAGCCAATAACCTGACTTGCAACGCAACGGCCACGACTCTCTTCGCAAATTCAGCGGTGAATCAGCCGTTGAGCACTTTCTTGAAGCCCTACCCGTTCGGGTCGCCCGCTGACTCCTTCGGGTACATGGGCAACGCCAACTATCACGGGCTGCAAATGATGCTCAACATGCGTACCTGGCACGGTTTGACCTTGAACGCCAACTATGCGTTCTCGCGCGCCATTGACGACGCCGGAAGCTTCCGCACCGGCTACGCCATTCCGGCCGGCACCATTGCCGGCAACCCCTCAGCGTCCTATCCTGCGGATCGGATCGAGCGGACGGTGTCCACTTCCAATCAGCCGCAGCATTTTGTCCTGACCACCGTCTATGCCCTGCCATTTGGCAAGGAGATTCTCGGTGAGCAGCCGATGGAGCGTATGATCCTTGGTGGTTTCAAGCTCTCCGGGATTTACCAAGCCTACTCGGGCTCGCCGCTCGCCATTGACGCAACGACTTGCCAGACGAATCCCGCGAGTATCGCGGATGCCAGTTCGCAAAAAGGGTGTGCGCCCACGCTCAACCCAAACTTCACTGGATCGGCACGCCAGAATGGAAAATGGGGCAAGGGAGTCAACTGGTCGACCTACAACCTGCCGCCGGTAGCTGGGGTCCCTGTTTCCACGAGTACCTTCATCGTTCCCAGCACCGGTGGCGCGATCAATGGCGCTTCCGGCACTACTCCCGCGCCCGGCCCTATTGCGGGCCCGTTCATCTCCCCGCTAGCAAATATCCCTGGCGTAACGGCCGGCTCAGCTCCCGGCAACCAGGTGACGCTGCTCAATGTGCCGGGCGGGCCTGCGCCGCAGTGGACCTTTGGCAATGCTCCGCGTACCGCGCCGTACAACCTCTACGGCCCGGGCAACTACCAGTTGGACCTCGCTCTGGTTCGCAGCTTTCCGCTGCACATCACGGAGGCGTCCAAGCTGAACTTCCGCGCCGAGTGGTACAACGTCACCAACCACACCTTGTTCGGTGTTGCCAGCACGGCGGTGGGCAACGCCAGCTTTGGACAGGTCACCCAAAGTTCGGTCGCCAACCGCAAGGCCGCCCAGTTCTCGGCGCGCATCGAGTTCTAGCCTTTGGCCCGTTGTTCTTATAGAAAGGGCTGCCGGAGACGGCGGCCCTTTCTGCGCAAGCAGTTACATTGAAATGGCGCCGATTCGCGGCGCGCCATGAATTGCCATGGCAGCGGAATTGAAAACACCTGGAGTCTGAATGACGGGTGATCTTGACGCCATGGTGCGAATGCTATCTGCGACTAGGCCGCAAGCCGGAAACCGGTTCGCTCGATTCTCGCCCAAATTACGTACGCGGAACTTCAAATGCCAAGCTTGTGTCGCCGGTCAACTGAATAGGAGACTCATGCGTTCATCGTCTGTCTTCTCGCTTTCCGCCTTGCCGCTGTTGTGTTTTGCCGCGGCTGTCTCCGCTCAGGACAGCCGGACCGTAATCGAGCCGCACATCCCGCCTGCCTGTGTCATCCTGAATGCCTCGCTTGCCGCCAATCATGGCGGGATTGCCGCGCGGGATGAACAAACTCTGGATACCGCGCGCATTCAGAACGCGATCGATAACTGCGCCGCGGGCAAGGCTGTTGTGCTGCGCGCCCACGGAAAGAAGAATGTGTTTCTGATCGGTCCCATCGAACTGCGCAGCGGCGTGACCCTGGCGGTGGACGCAAACACCGCGCTGGTTGCGTCGCGCGATCCGCGCCTCTACGATCTTGCTCCCGGCAGTTGCGGCATTGTGAGCGAACGAGGCCATGGATGCAAACCGCTTATTTTGGGCGATGGGGCAAAGGGCGGCGGCATCATGGGCGAGGGCTCCATCGATGGCCGCGGCGGCGCAAAGTTGCTGGGTCAGGATGTCTCATGGTGGGATCTGGCGCATCAGGCTAAGATTCTCGACAAACAGCAAAGCGTCCCGGTGATGATCGTCTTGCGTCACGCGGATAACTTCACGATGTACAAGATTACGCTGCGCAACTCGCCCAACTTCCATGTCGGGGTCAATGAAACCGATGGTTTCACCGCATGGAGCGTTAAGATCATGACGCCCAAGACCGCTCGTAACACGGACGGTATCGATCCGGGATCTTCGCGTAATGTGACCATCGCGCATTGTTTCATTCATACCGGCGACGACGATGTCGCGGTTAAGTCCGGCAAGGCGGGGCCGTCCTCGAATATATCCATCCTGCATAACCACTTCTATACCGGCCATGGCATGTCGATCGGCAGTGGAACCAGCGGTGGCGTGGATCACATGCTGGTCGAGGATCTGACCATCGACGGAGCGGACAACGGCATTCGCATCAAGTCCGACCGCAGCCGCGGCGGACTGGTGCACGATCTGCTCTACCGCGACGTTTGCATTCGCAATACGAAAAACCCGCTCGTCTTTACGCCGCTCTACACCACCTTTGCCGGAGATCGACTTCCTGTCTATCGCGATATCACGCTCGAAAACGTTCATGTGCTCACTCCCGGTTCCGACACATTCCTGGGATTGGACGCGCAGCACAAACTCGGCCTCAAGCTCGACAATGTATTTGCCGACGATCAGGCGCATTCCCGTATGTTGGTCAAGGATGCGGAGATTGTTATCGGCGGAAAGCGTGGCAATCTGGAGCCGACAGGAGACGATACCACGGTGCAGCAAACCCCCGGTTCCAT
>Ga0187890_10002319_pt1 | contig 13314 bp, 9 predicted proteins | sample June2016WEW_21_1_FD_133005 | JGI IMG/M metagenome (GOLD analysis project Ga0187890, IMG submission 133005) | Peatland microbial communities from SPRUCE experiment site at the Marcell Experimental Forest, Minnesota, USA - June2016WEW_21_10 | ecosystem: Environmental > Terrestrial > Soil >... | reverse complement strand
TTCGAATGTGCGTCGCGATGGTACGAGAGGAGCGGCAGTTTGATGGCGACACGTTCTGGCTGGCGGTATTGGCGGCGGTGCTGGTGCTGCCGTGGTTCATCCAGGGAGCCGCGGAAGGCCAGGCTACGCTGTTGATGTCGTGGCTCGTGGTCGCCGCGCTGTATTGGCAGACCAACCACCGGCCGATCCTCGGCCCAACCTGTCTCGCCGGAGCCATTCTGCTGAAAGTGTTTCCCGCAGTCCTGATCGCCTATTTTGTCTGGCGGCAGAAATGGCGGTTTGTCGCCGCCACATTGGCGATGGTCGCCATCGGCGCCCTCGGGCCACCGGCCATGGTATTCGGGTGGAACAAGACTCTGACCTACTGGCAGGAATGGGCTTCCGTCGTCGCCGCACCGTCGCTGGGCAACGACCAGCAACACCGTGATAGTCCCGTGAACGGCCAGTTGCTCAGCCCGTACAAAGTGCGAAGCCAGACGCTACAAGCGGTTTGCTGGCGACTGACCGGCGCCCGTCATGCCCGAGAAATCGCCGCGACGGCCGCCGTCGTCATGCTGGCGGTCATCGGGCTGGTCGGATGGCGGTCCCGACCCCGGAGCGAATCCCTGATTGTTTCGGCGGTATTGGTCTGGATGATCCTGGCGGCGCCACTTTCGGAGTTTCATTATCTCCTTGTGTTACTGCTACCAATGATGGCATTGGTCTTTGTGGCAGCCCATGAGTCGGACAGGGCGACCCGCTGGTTGGCGCGTGCCGCGTTGGCTGTGTTTGCCGTGGCAGGCCTGCTCACCGTGGGGTTTGTGCCCCTGCAGCAAATCGGGCTGCTCTGTTGGGCAATGATCGGGTTGTGGGGCGTGCTGTTGACGGCGGTGGTCCGTCAGGCACGAATGCGTGGTTCGGAATGACCCGTGTGGCTCATCCGCAATGTGCCGAGCGGATCCACACGAGAACGGGCGGAAATAGCAAGGAGGGTTATGCATCCGGTGAAAGACCGAAACGATAGTCAGATCACAATGGAGTTCGCCGACGAAACGATGGTGCCTGTCGACAGCCAGGGGAACGGAACTGATTCACAATGGTTCGGCTCCCTCGTTTCCACGCCCATTTCGCTGGTGCTGCCGATGTTCAACGAAGCCCCGGTCGTCGACGCCACGCTGAAACACGCGGTCGAAGGTCTCGAGCGCAAGTTCGCCGATTTCGAAATCGTCGTGGCCGACGACGCCAGCACCGACGGATGCGCCGAGAAGGTGGAACAATGGACCCGCAAAGACCCGCGAATCAAATTGGTCCGACTTCCCTACAACCAGCGATTTGGCGGTGCCGTGTGTGCCGCGTTGCGGGGGGGCACGAAAGACTTTCTCGTCTACACCGATTTCGACCTTCCCATCCGTCTGGAGAGTTTGCCCCGCTTGCTCGAAGCGTTTTCGGACGCCGATGTGCTGACCGGCTATTCCGAGGCGGGCGCCAAGTACGCCAACTGGGAATCGAAGGTCATTTCTCTCGGCTACAATTTCTTGGTCCGCGCCTTGTTCGGACTTCACCTGCGCGACATCAATTTCGGCTTCAAGGCCATACGACGCTCGGCCTGGGAAAAATTGCAGCTGCACTCTCGCAGCCCGTTTGTCGACGCCGAGTTGTTCGTCCAGGCCCGCTACCTCGGCCTCCGCGTCAAGCAGATCCCCGTGCCCTTTGTCCAACGGCAGTTGGGCGCATCCCACATCCGCCGACTCGATGTCATCGCCGCCACCATGCTCGACATGGCCAAACTCCGCCTGACTCTGTCACGCCGACTCGGCCCAACGGCGGCCCGCCGCGCCTGATCGTTCGTGAAGCTCCTGGTCGTCAATGCCGACGATTTCGGGCTCGACCCGGCCGTCAACGCGGCGATCGCCAAAGCCCACACGAACGGCCTGCTGACCAGCGCCAGCTTATTGGTCGCCGCGCCGCACGCCGCCGCGGCCATCGAGTTCGCCCGGTCCCACCCGAACCTTGGCGTCGGCCTTCACCTTTGCCTCGTGGACGGTCGCGCCGCGGCGCCGCCGGACAAAATCCCGTCGTTGGCAACCGCAGACGGCCAATTGCCGCCGAGTCCGTTCGCTCTGAGCGCACGGTTCTTATCCCATCCGCGATTGGACGCGGACATCGAAACCGAACTTCGGACGCAAATCAGCCGGTTCACAGCCACCGGCCTCCGTCCGACCCACTTCGACACTCACCAACACACGCACCTTCACCCGCGCGTGTTGAAGATTGTTATGCGTCTGGCGCGCGAACATGGCGTCAACTTCATCCGCGCCCCGGTCGAGCCTCTGTTGCCGTCGATCCGATGCAACCAGCAACGGCTGCCGCGGAAACTCGTCCGCTGGACGATCTTCGCCTCGCTCGGTTCACGGACGAAACGGCGCCTGCAACGGGAAAATTTCCGCACGGTCGACCGCGCCGTCGGCGTACTTGACCCCGGCCATCTGCGAGAAGAATTTCTCGCGTCGTACCTGCGCCGATTGCCGGACGGACTTACGGAAGTGTTCTTCCATCCCGCCGACCGCCCGGCCGAACCCCTTGTCGAAATGCAGCGCGGCTACGAACACGCCGCCGAACTCCAAGCCCTCTGCAGTCCACGGTTGCGCCAGCTCATTAACGACTCGGGCATCCGCCTCACCAATTTCCGGGAATTGGCCTCGATTGGCTGAATTTAGCCATCCCCGGAGCTCCTCCGGACCCAAATCCAACCCAAAATCGAGGTGCGACGGTAGCACCGAGGAGCCGAGTCGGACGAGACGCGCCACATGCTTGCTGGCGGCGCAACGCGTCGCGCCGTTTCGAGGCCCGCTAGGGCAGCGTGATTGGGAGGAGAACGCTGCAAATTTGGGTTCGTTTTTGGCTTCGTTTTGCACACTTTTCCACGCCGGCCTACACAAACTTGGGTTCGTTTTGCATTTTTTGTTTTTTTTGGTGCCCCCTCCCCCCTTTTGGAGTGCGGCGACCTGCCCGCGGTGAGCTTGCGGAACCCGTTCCCGCTCTGCTGTCGGCTGCTGTAGCCGCCCACGCCGGGCGCGGACCTCCCCTGCCCCTCCATTGTCAAAGAACAGCGTCAATCTCCTCGCCGTTGCCCTCCGGCCCCTATGTCAAAGCCGAGCCGCTGGGAGCGGCGCGACGCAACGCCGTAGGTTTACCCCGACTCCGAGGTCGGGGCGGCCCATTCGGGCGAGCCGAGCGAGCGCAAGCGGAGCCGACTCTGCGAGACGCGACCACGTCGTGTCCCGGTCGCAATGCAAAACCAGTCCTTTATTTCAAAGAACCCCCGACCATACCACCATCCCCACCCCGCGTCCAGCAAAAATTATCGATTCAAGATAACTCGATTTGTTCGCGTCGCCTTTGCCATTGTAGGCCGCGTCCCCGACGCGGCGCTTTCCGATCTGAATGGCTCACCTCCCGGCGAAGCCCACGTTTGGCCGAGCTCCTTCGGCCATCACGTGGCCCCGTCTTCGCCGCTGTAGCCGCGCGCGGCGAGTGCGGACCGGTCGTCCGCCCTGCCTTCGTTGGTAGGGCCGCCTCTCCGAGGCGGCCGCGTCCTCCTTCCGTTTGTAGGCTTGCCCGCCTCCGGCGGGGCAGCCGGCCCGGCTGCCGCCGCATTGACGCCGCCTTTGACCGCCGAACGCCGACCGCCGAACGCCACCCCCCTACCACCCCTTCGCCACCTCCTCCGCGTCCTCCAACTCTTCCTTGCGACGCGCTGAGAGCCCGCCTGCTGTCAGCCTTCACGCACGGATCGTATTCGCCCGGTCCAAACGCGCCAAGCGCGGCATGATCTCGGCGGCCCGTCTTTCAATCACTAGGGCGGGAATCGGCTTGACGACCAACACCAGCTTTTCTCCGCTTGTAATGCGGTCTCGTTGTATCGGCGCTATTTATGGACGGCGCCAGAACAAACGGAGCAAACAGGCAAAAAACGCCAAGTAAAGGCCATTTTTGCCGGTCAAAGCCGCTGCAATTCTCCGTTGACCTCTCTATAGGAAAGGCTTACTCTAGGCAGGCGAGAGAACCGCCCCGTTTCAGGTTTGAGAATTGCTCTGATTCAATTCGAACGGTGGAAACCATGAGCAAACCAGAGGAAAAGAAGAGAGCCATAACGTTTACAATTCCGCTGACGGGGTATCCACGGACAATGCGGTTCAACCGATTCGCGGTTGAAGAAATGGATAACTACAGAGTTTTTCATTGCGCATACATCGGGAAGCAAGGGCTACTTTGCGATCTGTTTTCGTTCTCCATGGCGAATGAAGACGTGGCCGTGAATCGACTGAACATACTCAGTTATCTCGACCGCATGGCTGAAGTCCCGGACTTTGAGCCGGAAGCGTGGGCGATTCCGGTGACAACCCGGAATGTTGAGAGTGTTAGGATTATGAGCTCCAGCCATTCTGGCAATAACGCAGAGATTGTCTTGGCGACCTTTTCACTTTCTGGTTTCCTCGCTTTGGGGAGCTCCGATGCTGAGACAAAACAGCCGATTCAAGCACAGCCATTGGCGATGCTGACCTGCGAAACAGGATTGCAGAAGCACGTGTTGACAACAATTTTCATAGACGATGAATCTTAGCCTTTCAATTGCAGGTGGTGTCAGTTCTGCGGCTCCTGTGGATAGTTCAAAGTGGCAGGAGGCACGGTCGGACATGGCTGTTGTCGAAAGAATCCCCGTTGGAAGTTCTACCCCTTCTGACCTTGCAGTCGATACCTATATCGCCGAAATGGTTCGAGGAGCAAGCAGCCGCGAAACGTCGATTCCCACTTCCGAAGTCGTGACCACTTGGAATCAAGATTATGAAAGAGATTTTCTCAGGCTGCTGAGGCGGAAGGCCCTCGAAGGTCTTTCCCCAGAGGAGGCAGCCCATTTTAAGGCCCTGCAAGTCGCACGTCGCTTTGCTTGTAGGACAAGGGATACTAAGGAGATCATTTTGGAACTTAAGAGGCGCAGGGCAACTTCGGCTTTGCTGATTGCGCTCAGGAAGTATGTCACATTGTTCTCAATCGAGAATCCAGAGAGGCGAACCGCCTCGGAAGAGACTTAAGCACAGCAACTATAGGGATGCGTTTCCACAGTTGATGCGCGATTTCCGCGGTCGGTGTGCGTATTCGTTGCAGCATGTAGAAATAGTCGGCTCCAAGTCCATGGAGATTGACCATTTCAACCCTACCCTGAAAGGCTCGGCAAGGCACGAATATCGCAACCTGTTTCCCGCCGTCCACCACTGCAACAACTTCAAACGGGCAATCTGGCCAACTTCATCCGAAATGAAGGCGGGACTCCGGTTCCTGAATTGTTGCGAGGAGCAGGATTACGGAGTGCATATCTTCGAGAACCCGGACACCCATGAACTTGTAGGCATAACTCCAGAGGGGCGATACCACATCGACGGCTGCGATTTGAATGCGCCGCATTTCGTCCGTGAAAGGCGAGAGCGAAGCCAACTGCGAGACCTACTAGAAAAATACGCTGTCCATGTCCAGGGCGAGATCGCAGAGGCCCGTGATCTAATTCAAAAGCTCCGGCAGAATGTCGGATTGATGATCCCCCCAGTTCCCGCCCCGCCTTAGTGGGAACCCCAAACTGCGTCAAGCACAGCAAGGGCCGCGTAGTCGACCCTCGGCCGCCACTTCCCGCCAGACGGCCTGCGTTCCAGTGCCCGGTCCAGATTGATTTGCGCCTCCACTCAATCGGACCCACATCCCACCCTCGCCCCATCGGATCGCCGTCACACCCGAGCGGATTTTACCCCGATTCTTTACCCCAACTCCAAGGTCGGGGCCGGGGCGCCATTCGTGGTATGCTAAAAATTTAGCATGACATGATTCCTGACGCCTTCATTTCCTGCGTCCGCGTGAACATTCGCGGCGATTCGCGTCCATTCGCGGTTGCCTCAAGTCAGAGCCGCCGCCTCTCCGCCTGTCCCGAGTTCGACGAGGGGCTTCCGCTCTCCGCCTCCTGAATTCTGGATTCTGGCTCCTGACGTCGCTCCTCCGCCTCTCCCGAGGTCACTTCCCTCCGGAAGTTTCGCGCGCCAGCGCCCGGTCCAGATTGATTTGCGCGTCCATGTAATCGGGCTTGATTCGTAGCGCCTGACGGTACTGCTCAACCGCTTCCGACGCCTTTCCCGCCTGCAGCAAGGCCGTCCCCAGATAGTTGTGCGTCTCAGCAAAATCAGGTTTGAGCTGCACTGCCCGTTGGAAATGCGCAATCGCAGGAGAAATCTTCCCCGCCTTCCCCAGCGCCAACCCGAGGTTGTACTGCGCCATCCATGCCTCGGGGTTCTTCGTCACGGTATCCGACCAGAGAGTTTCACTCGTCGCGTAAACACCGGCCCGCGCCCACGTGGCGATGCCCAACACAACCACCACCACCGCGCCCGCCAGCACGCCCACAATCCGGCCCCGGCCGCCGATGCCTCGGCAGACCACCGCTCCCGCCGCCACAACCACCGCGATGACCCCGATGATCGAGTAATACTGCCAGTGGTCCGCCACCAGCGAGTAGTCATAAAACCCCTGATCGAAAAATCCGAGCACCGGGAACAACGTCACCACAAAATATCCCGCGCCGAATAGCAACGGCTTCCCCCACGTCTTGCGTTTCCACCAGAAGAGCGCCAGACACGCCGCCAGAAGCAATCCGGGAAACCACGAGACCCAATGAGACGCATCGACGTTCCACTTCGGGTAGATCACGGACAAATTCACCGGCCACAGGACCTTGCCCAGGTAAAACCAAACCACCCAACCCGCCGCTACCAGCTTGGAGAGGAATCCTTCGGCCCGGAACACGGTTCCTCTCAACACCCGATGATACTGAAACCAAACAGTCACCAACCCGAACAGGAGGGAAAGCGCAAAGAATGGTACGCTGCGCCGCCAGTCCCTCCATCGCAGTCGGCCATGCAACCACCACACGCACCCCAACAGCGCGAACGGCAACATGACCACACCGGTCTTGCTGAACAACGCCAACAGAAACGCCCCCAACGACAATGCGTACCAGCGCCACCGGCCGTCCGCGTCGAACTTCAAGTACAAGAGTATCGCCACGGCGTAGAACATCATGGACAACGTGTTCTTCTGTTCGCTGATCCAGCCCGCCGTGGCCACGTTCACCGGGTGAATCGCGAACACGAGCGCCGCCACCCACCCGCCCGGGATGTTCAGTCGTCGCAGAATCAGCCAGACAAGCACGGCATTGACGGCCTGCAGAAGAATGTTGAGCACATGATAACCCGTCGCCTGGTCACCCCACATCCGCCATTCCAGCCACCATAAACTGCCCGTCAGCGGATAGTAATCCGCCGCACCCGCCCCGGACCAGAACAGTCGAATCCCGTTGTCGGCCCGGACCATCCCGTTTTCCGTGATCAACGGGTAATCATCGAACACAAACCCGCCGCGCACCACGGGCAGATAGACCGCGAAGGTGATGAGGACAATCAGAGCCGCCCTGGCCATGAACACGCCGCCGGACATCTCTGGGCACGACTGGTGTTGGTTTGCCGGGACGGTTTGCAAGCAACTGGTTTATACGGCGGCCCGATTCGCCACCGCGAGTGAAAAACGTCAGCCATCGCGCGCCGCGCCACGCAACTTCAGTCACCACTGGGTGATTTCGTCGCCGTCCTGGAACACCGTCGGGAACAGCCGTCTGAGTTGGTAATTGCTGAAACGGTCGAAGCCCAGGCAACCGTCGTGGTCGGTGACCTTCGCATCGCAGGTCGTGGCGGACTTGAGAGCCAGCTTCCTGGCGCCGTCCCAGGCAATGACCAATTTCAGGAACTCCTCGCGCGGCGTGTCTGCCGGCATCTTCTTGGCCAGCCACGGATACATTCGGCGAAGCTGCTCCGTGCTCCATTGATCGTAGCCGTGACAGAACACTCCCATTCGGCCCACCGCCTGGCAGGTCGTTTCGTCGTCACGCGTGTTGGCCACGAGATACTCCCGGATCTTGGTCAGTGCTTCTTCTCTTGTGTATCTCATTTGCCCACCTCTTTCGGTCTAGGCTGGTTTGTAATTCGTCAACGCCCGCATGTACTGCGCGCGCTCGAACGCGCTGGGATCGGCGCAATGGATCTGGCTCATGCTGCCCTGCATCTGCGCGACCGACTCGTACTCATGCTCCGTCATCCACTGCCGCATCTCCTGTTCAATCACGCCAATGTGCTCGATGCCGTGCTTGAGCAGCACCGAACATAGCATCGTCCCGCTGGCGCCCGCCATGAGCATCTTCAGCACATCGTCCCCGTTGTAAATCCCACTCGTCGCCGCCAGGCTCGCCTTGATTCGTCCGTACAGGATCGCAATCCACCGCAGCGGCAGCCGCATGGCGTGCGCCGTGCTCAACAGCACCTTCGGGGTCACTTCCAAGGCGTCCAGATCGATGTCCGGCTGGTAGAATCGATTGAACAGCACAAACCCGTCCGCACCGGCTTCTTCCAGCCGCTTCACCATGTTCGCGATGTTGCTGAACCGCGCGCTCAGCTTCACCGCCACGGGAATGCTCACGGCGGTCCGCACCGCCTTCACGATATCGACGTACGTCTGCTCCACCGCCGCGCCGCTGAGGTCCATGTCGGTCGGGATATAATAGATGTTCAATTCGAGGGCGTCCGCGCCGACCTGCTCGATCTGCTTCGCGAATTCCACCCAGCCGCCCATCGACGTGCCGTTGAGACTGGCGATGATCGGCATGTCCACCGTTCGCTTCGCCCGTTGGATGTGCTCCAAATAACCGTCAGGCCCCAGTCGGAAGTGCGCCGGCTCGGGAAAGTACGTCAGCGCCTCGGGGAAACTATCAATCCCATGCGTCAGATGATGTTGCAGTTCGTACGCATCGAGCCGCAGTTGCTCCTCGAACAGCGAATATAATACCAGCGCGCCGGCCCCCGCATCCTCGGCCCGCTTGATGTTGTCAATGTCTTCCGAAATCGGTCCGCACGCGGAAACGATCAGCGGGTTTCGTAGCGTCATTCCCAGATACTTCGTGGTCAGGTCCATGCGGTTTCCTCGTTCAGGCGGTCACACTCGTGCTGGGATCGGCTGCCGTCTGCCCGACGGCGGCCACATCCGGTTTCGTTTTCCGTCCCGCCATGTACTCGTAGAACTTGAACCGGGTTTCCGCGTCCTCCTGCGCCATGCGGAACAATACCTTCGCCCGGTCCGGCTTGCTCTTGGTCAGCATCTTGAACCGGTTCTCCATCATCAGGTACTGCTCGAGCGGCTGCGCCGGCTTGCGCGAATCCAGTTGCAGCGGGTTCTCGCCGCTGCTGACACGTCGTGGATCAAACCGATACAGCAACCATTGACCCGAGTTGACCGCGACCTTCTGGTCCTGCATCCCCGTCGTCATGTTGATGCCGTGCGCAATGCAATGGCTGTACGCTATGATCAGGGACGGCCCGTCGTAGGCCTCGGCTTCCAGAAACGCCCGCAGGGTGTGCTCGTCGCGCGCGCCCATGGCGACCGACGCGACGTACACATTGCCGTAGGTCATGGCGATCAGGCCGAGGTCCTTCTTCGCCGACGACTTGCCGCCCGCCGCAAACTTCGCCACCGCCGAGCGCGGCGTCGCCTTCGAGCACTGTCCCCCCGTGTTCGAGTACACTTCCGTGTCCAGCACGAGCACGTTGACGTTGCGACCGCTCGCCAATACGTGATCCAGTCCGCCAAAGCCGATGTCGTACGCCCACCCATCGCCGCCAATGATCCACACGCTCTTCTTCACCAGCATGTCGGCAATCGCCAATAGCGTGCGCGCCTCGGCCGAGTCCACGGTCTTCAGTTTGGCTTTCAACACGGCGATTCGCTCGCGTTGATCGAAAATACCGGCTTCATCTTTCTGGTCCGCCTTCAGGATCGCCCCCGCCAGCCCGTCCCCAATTGCCGCAGCCAACTTTCGCACCAGCTCGCCGGCAAACTCCTTCTGCTTGTCGATCGATATCCGGAACCCGAGCCCGAACTCCGCGTTGTCCTCGAACAACGAGTTGCTCCACGCGGGGCCGCGTCCATTGGCGTTGACCGCCCAGGGCGTTGTCGGCAGGTTCCCCCCATAAATGGAGGAGCAACCCGTCGCGTTCGCCGCGATCATCCTGTCACCGAACAGTTGGCTGGCCAGCTTCAGATACGGCGTCTCGCCGCAGCCGGCGCATGCGCCGCTGAATTCAAACAGCGGCCGCTGCAGTTGTTGGTGCGGGATGCTGCTGACCTTGATCTTGCGTCGGTCGACCTCGGGTATATTGAGGAAGAACTCCCAGTTCTTCGCCTCGGGCTCGCGCAGGGCTGGTTGCGGCGCCATGTTGATGGCTTTGAGCCGCGTCTGCGACTTGTTGCGCGCCGGACAAACGTCCACACACAACGCGCAGCCCGTACAGTCCTCGGGCGCAACCTGGAGCGTGTACTTCAGCCCCAACGCCTTCCAGTCGCGGTCTTTCGCCTCGGCGGACTTGAACGTCGCCGGCGCTGATTCGAGCACCTTCGGCTCGTAAACCTTCGCGCGGATCACGCCGTGCGGGCACACCATCGCGCACTTTCCGCACTGAATGCAGACCACCGTGTCCCACACCGGGATTTCCAGCGCGATGTTGCGCTTCTCCCAACGAGCGGTTGCGGTGGGAAACGTGCCGTCGATCGGCAACCGGCTGACCGGCAGCGAATCCCCCCGTCCGGCCATGATTTCGCCCAGCACGCCGCGCACAAACTCCGGTGCCGCGGCGGACACCGGCGGCGGCAACTCGATCGTGCTCTCGATACGCGCCGGGACGCGCACCTCGTGAAGGTGCGCCAGCGTATTGTCCACGGCCTTGAGGTTCATCTGGACGATTTCGTCGCCCTTCTTGCCGTAGGTCTTTCGGATCGAATTCTTGATCGCCTCGATGGCCTCTTCCGCGGGCAAGACGCCCGAAATCGCAAAGAAACAAACTTGCATGACGGTGTTGATGCGGCCACCCATCCCGCTGTCGCGCGCCACTTTCACCGCGTCGATGACGTGCACCTTGAGCTTCTTGGTGACGATGTGCTCCTGATACACTCGCGGAAGTTTGCCCCAGATTTCGTCCGGGCCACACGGCGTGTTGAGCAGGAACGTGCCGCCGGGAATCGTCTCTTTCAGAATATCGTACCGCTCCAGGAATACCGGCTGATGACACGCCACGAAGTTGGCCTGGCTCACCAAATAGGTCGAGTGGATCGGCTCGGGCCCAAACCGCAAGTGGGACACCGTCGTCGAGCCCGACTTCTTCGAGTCGTAGACAAAGTAACCCTGCGCGTAATTGTCCGTGTCCTCGCCGATAATCTTGATCGAATTCTTGTTCGCGCCGACCGTTCCGTCCGCGCCGAGCCCGTAGAACAACGCGCGCACCGTGCGCGGGCTCTCGGTCGAGAACGATGGGTCAACCTCCAGGCTGGTCTTCGAGACATCGTCGACAATGCCGACGGTGAAGTGGTTCTTCGGCTTCGCCGCCGCCAGATTGTCGAACACCGCTTTGACCATCGCGGGCGTGAACTCCTTCGACGAGAGGCCGTACCGCCCGCCAACCACTTTGATTCCGCTCCGCCCCGCTTCGTGGAGCGCCGTGATGGCATCCAGGTATAACGGCTCGCCGGTGCCGCCGGGTTCCTTGGTGCGATCCAGAACCGCGAGGGCCTTCACGCGGGCCGGCAGTGCCGCCGCAAATCGTGTCACATCAAATGGGCGATACAGCCGCACCATCATCACGCCGACTTTCTCCCCGTGTTTCACCAGGTAATCGACGGTCTCATACGCCGCTTCGCAGCCCGACCCCATCAAGACAACCACCCGCTCGGCGTCGGGCGCACCATGATAATCAAACAAGTGGTACGCGCGCCCCGTCAGTTTCGCGAATTTGTCCATGGCCCGCTGCACGATATCGGCGCAGCCGTCATAGAAGGGGTTGCAGGTCTCGCGCGCCTGGAAAAATACATCCGGGTTCTGCGCCGTGCCTCGGAGCACGGGACGATCCGGTGTCAATGCCCGGGCGCGATGCGCCAGCACCAGCCCATCGTCGATCATCGCGCGCATGTCGTCTTCCGTCAGCACCTCGATTTTCGTAACCTCGTGCGACGTGCGAAAGCCGTCAAAGAAATGCAGGAATGGCACCCGCGCTTCGAGCGTGGCCGCTTGCGCGATCAGCGCCAGGTCGTGCGCCTCCTGCACCGTGTTCGAACACAGCATCGCCCAACCGCTCGCGCGGGCGGCCATGACGTCGCCGTGGTCGCCAAAAATCGACAGCGCATGCGTGGCCAACGAGCGTGCGGCGATGTGGAACACCGCCGGAGTCAATTCTCCCGCAATCTTGAACATGTTCGGGATCATCAGCAGCAGTCCCTGGGACGCCGTGAACGTCGTCGACAGCGAACCGGTCTGCAACGCGCCGTGAATCGCGCCCGCCGCCCCGCCTTCGCTCTGCATTTCGACCACGGAGGGCACGGTGCCCCAAATGTTGGGGATACCCTGCGCGGCCCATTCGTCCGCCCATTCGCCCATCGGCGAGGAGGGCGTGATCGGATAAATGGCTATGGCTTCATTCGTGCGATAGGCCACATGGGCCACCGCTTCGTTTCCGTCCATCGTTACGAATTCTCGTGAGTTGGTTTTCATTCCTTAAATGTCGTCCTTGGATTTCAGCAAATACGTGGCAAATCTTCTCCCGTCGGCATGTCGATGATTCGTTCGCCGCCAATCGTGGTGCGCATCAGCGCCATGCCCTCGGGTTTCGCGCTGACCTCGCCGATGATGCGCGCCGGCCGGCCTGCCGGGTGGTCCTTCATGGCTGCCAGCACCCGCTCGGCGTCCTTGGCGCTGCAAAACACCAACACTTTTCCTTCATTGGCAATCGTCAGCGGATCCAGTCCGAGCAAATCACACGCGCCCCGCACCTCGCCGCCGATGGGGATGGCCTCTTCAAATAATCGAATGCCCACGTTCGACGCCCGCGCGATGTCGCACACCGCAGCGGCGACGCCACCACGGGTCGGATCGCGCATCGCCCGGATTCGAGCGCCCGTATCGAGTATGGTCTTCACCAGCGGCCACAGCGGCGCGCAATCACTCGTCACGCTCGTTTGGAACGCCACACCTTCGCGACGACTCATCACCGCCACGCCATGCTCCCCGATTGGGCCGTTGATAATCACGGCGTCGCCCGGTTTCACGTTGGCGCTGCCCAGCCAGTAGGGAACCGCGATCTTCCCGAGCCCGGCGGTGTTGATGTACACACCCTCGCATTTGCCACGCTCGACCACCTTGGTGTCGCCGGT
>Ga0187890_10002317_pt1 | contig 13319 bp, 6 predicted proteins | sample June2016WEW_21_1_FD_133005 | JGI IMG/M metagenome (GOLD analysis project Ga0187890, IMG submission 133005) | Peatland microbial communities from SPRUCE experiment site at the Marcell Experimental Forest, Minnesota, USA - June2016WEW_21_10 | ecosystem: Environmental > Terrestrial > Soil >... | reverse complement strand
TCCAGCCGGGCATGGTCCTTGCCCCGCTCATAGGGGGAGGCGTTCGGCACCACCAGCAGCCCCGCGCCCGCCTGCCGGGTCACCGCGACCGGGCCGCCGTCCTGCCACAGGTCCTCGCAGATAGCGATGGCGACGTCCACCGCCTCCGCTGAGCCCCCGTCCGGGGACCCACCGTCCGGGGAGCCCCTGTCCAGGGACCCACCGTCCGGGGAGCCCCTGTCCGGCCCGCGGGCGCTGCCGCGCGCCGGGACCCGGACTACTGGCAGCCGGTTCCCAGGCACGAAGTAGCGGTACTCGTCGAACACCCCGTAGTTCGGCAGGTGATGCTTGGCCGTGGTGACCGCCACGGTCCCGCCGTGCAGTAGCGCGGCCGCGTTCTGGGCAGAGCTGACGGGCTCGCCGACCCGGGGTGTCCCGCCGGCACGCCGGCCCAGGTATCCGGTGACAACGGCGATGCCGCCGAGTCCGTCCGCTTCCAGTTGCTGCGCCGTCGCCTCCAGGGTGGCGATCGAGGCGTCGACGAACGAGTCCCGCAGCGCCAGGTCCTCCACCGGGTAGCCGGTCAGCATCATCTCCGGGAACACGACGAGGTCGGCGCCGGCGTCCGCGGCGCGGCGCGTCCACTCCACCACCGTCGCGGCGTTTCCCGCCAGGTCGCCGACGGTCGAGTTCACCTGGGCAAGGGCGATCCGCAGCCTGGTCACCCTTTTACTCTAATCGGGCGGTCAGACCGCCCTCCCAGGCGCGGCCAGCCTGCCTGGCCCGCACCAGGCCGACCAGTTGCCGGGTTTGCGGGAGGGCGGCACGCCCCGCTCCGCCCGGAGCCGGCGTGCCGCCGGCCGTAGGCGACGAGGGCAGGGCGTCACCGGACCGGACCGGGCCGGCCAGCGGATCAGTTCCCAGGTGGCCCGCTCGTCGAGGGCCACAGCGCCGCCCGGCGGCGAGCCCAGGCCGCTACCCGGGTCCCCGCCCGCGCCCGCCAGCGCGGCGATCTGGCCCAGCACGCCGGCCAGCCGGTCGGCCCACGCCGACCGGCCAGCCGGTCGGCGTGGGCCTCACGTTCCTCATCCGCCTAGTCATTGCCCAGCTCGTGCAGGAGTTCCCGCGGCACAGCGAGACCGCCTCCCGCAGGCGGCCCGCCCGGCCAGATCGTTGAACTCGTGCACGTCGACCCGGCGAGGAGCCGGCGATTCTGCTCGACTGGGCCGGGGCCGCCAGGTGCGCGCGATAGGTTTCAGCCTGGCGGGACAGGCTTGTCCGCGTTCAGCCGGTAGACTCGCCGCAAGTTGGTAACGTCCTGGTAACACGCTCGCGAGAGACTGTCGGCCAGGGCAGGCCCGGCCAGCCGATATGCTGTGCTGCCCGCCATTTCCGCAGGTGAACGCCGCTGACCAGCAAGGACAGGCCGTCATGGACAGGCAGGAAGAATTCGTCCTCCGTACGCTGGAGGAGCGGGATATCCGTTTTGTCCGGCTGTGGTTCACCGATGTTCTCGGCTACCTGAAGTCGGTCGCGGTTGCCCCTGCCGAGCTTGAGGGAGCGTTCGCCGAGGGCATCGGGTTCGACGGCTCGGCAATCGAGGGGTTCGCCCGCGTCTACGAGGCGGACATGATCGCCAAGCCCGACGCGTCCACGTTCCAGCTCCTGCCGTGGCGCGGTGAGGCCTCCGGGGTGGGGCGGATGTTCTGCGACATCCGGATGCCCGACGGGTCGCCCTCCTACGCCGATCCCCGCTACGTGCTGAAGCGGGCGCTCGGCCACGCCGCGGATCTCGGCTTCACCTTCTACACCCACCCCGAGGTGGAGTTCTTCCTCCTCAAGGAGAAGCCCGTGGCCGGAGTCAAGCCGGAGCCGATCGACACGGGCGGCTACTTCGACCACACCCCGCACAGCGTGGCGCACGATTTCCGGCACGAGTCGATCCAGATGCTGGAGAGCATGGGCATCTCGGTGGAGTTCAGCCACCACGAGGGCGCGCCGGGCCAGCAGGAGATCGACCTGCGCTACGCGGACGCCCTGACCACGGCGGACAACATCATGTCGTTCCGCCTGGTCATGAAGGAAGTGGCGCTCCAGCAGGGCGTTTATGCCTCGTTTATGCCTAAGCCATTCACCGAGTACCCGGGCTCCGGCATGCACACCCACATGTCGCTGTTCGAGGGCGACCGTAACGTCTTCTACGAGCCGGGTGCGGAATTCCAGCTGTCCAAGCTGGGCCGGATGTTCATCGCCGGGCTGCTGCGGCACGCCGCGGAGATCACCGCGGTCTGCAACCAGTGGGTCAACTCGTACAAGCGGCTGTGGGGGGCGGCGGAAAGCGCGGCAGGCGCCGGCGGTGAGGCCCCGGCCTACATTTGCTGGGGCCACAACAACAGGTCCGCCCTGGTGCGGATTCCGATGTACAAGCCGCACAAGGGAAATGCCACCCGAGTCGAGTTCCGCTCGGTAGACTCGGCATGTAATCCCTACCTTGCGTTCGCGGTGATCCTGGAAGCCGGCCTGAAGGGCATCGAGGCCGGTTACGAGTTGCCGCCCGGCGCGGAGGATGACGTCTGGGCGCTCACCTCGGCCGAACGGCGGGCGCTGGGCATCTCACCGCTGCCGCAGAGCCTGGATGAGGCGATCACGGTGATGCAGGACAGCGAGCTGGTGGCGCAGGCGCTCGGCGAGCACGTGTTTGACTTCTTCCTGCGCAACAAGCGCGCCGAGTGGGGCGAGTACCGGCACCAGGTCACCCAGTTTGAGCTGGATCGTTACTTGCCCGTGCTATGACTGTGTGAGCCAGGACCGTGGCATCGAGCGCTGAGGCAGCGGGCAGGGCCGGGGTGGGCAGCGTGACCAGGGATCGGGGTCAGGGCACAGTGTTCTGGGTGGGCGTACTCGGGCCATTACTGGTCCGTAGCGGCGATGAGCCGGTGCCTGTCCCCGCCCCGAAGCAGCGGGTGATCCTGGCTACCCTCGCACTGCGCGCCGGACAGGTCGCGTCCTACGACGAGCTCGAGGAGATCGTCTGGGACGGCGCGCCGCCGGCCGGGGCCCGGGTGGCCATCCGGAACTACGTGAAGCGCCTGCGGCAGATTCTGGGCCCGGTCGCCGGGCGCCGGATCGTGACCCGTGATCCGGGCTATGCCCTCGAGGCGGACCCTGACGAGGTTGACGCGCTGCGCTTCACCGCGCTGTGCAGCCAGGGCAGTGAGGCCATCCGCTTTGACGCGCCCCCCGGCGGCGGCCCGGGCGCGTGGGAACTCCTGGGCGAGGCCATCGGCCTGTGGCGCGGGAACCCGCTTGTGGATGTGCCCTCCAACGTGCTCATCACGGCCGAGGTACCCCGGCTGGACGCGCTGCGGATGCAGGCCCAGGAATGGCGGATGGACGCCGGGCTGGCCCGGGGGCTGCACGCGGAGCTGGTCGGCGAGCTGACCCAGCTGGCGCAGGATCACCCCTGGCGTGAGCGGTTCCACGCCCAGCTGATGCTGGCGCTGTACCGCTGCGGCCGGCAGGCCGAGGCGCTGGCCGCCTATCAGCGCACCCGGCGGATGCTGGTGGATGAGCTCGGCGTCGAACCCGGCCGGGAACTGCGCGACCTCCAGGCCGGGATCCTGGACGCCGACCCTGACCTGGCCGCCCCGGGTCCCGCGCTGGCCAGGTTCCTGGCCGCCCCGCCCGCGCCGGAGCAGGCCCCGTCCGGCGGGAGGGCCGCGGCCGGTGCGGTGTCCGGCGAGGTGAACCGGGACGCGGGCCGCGCCCGGGCCACCCTGCCCGGCCGGGCCCCAGCCAGCGGCACATCGGCCAGTGATAGCCACACCGCCACTAGCCACACCGCCACCAGCCGCACACCCACCAGCCGCACACCCACCAGCCGCACATCCACCGGCCGCACACCCACCAGCCGCACGCTGGGCGGCCGCACGAAGGCCGGCCAAGCCGCCGAGACCACAGGACGTCGCGTGGCGGGCGAGGTGGCAGGCGGCGGGACCTCAGAGGCCGGGGTCGCCCGCCCGGGCCCCGATCGCGGCCCCGCCGCGAGCCGGGCGCCCGCGGCCAAGGCCAGCCCGTCGGTGGGCGCGGGCCCGTCCCGGCCCGGGCGGGCCGGAGCCCCTCCCGCCGACCAGGCCCCCGTGGTGCCCCGGCAGCTGCCCGCCGGGGTGGCGCACTTCGCGGGGCGCAGTGCCGAGCTCGCCGAGCTGCAGGCCTGGCAGCAGGACGCGGCCTCAGCCGACGGGGTGGCCAACGTCCTGGTCATCGGGGGAACAGCCGGGGCAGGGAAGACCGCTCTGGCCGTGCACTGGGCCCAGCACAGCGCCGGGGAGTTCCCCGACGGCCAGCTCTACGTCAACCTGCGCGGGTTCGACCCGTCCGGCACGCCCGTGGCCCCGGGGGATGCGCTGCGCTGGTTCCTCGGGGCCTTCGGGGTGACCGAGGAGCAGATACCGGACAGCGTCGAGGCGCAGTCCGCCCTGTACCGTAGCGTGCTGGCCGGCAAGCGGGTGCTGGTCATCCTGGACAACGCACGCGACGCGGCCCAGGTGCGGCCGCTGCTGCCGGGCAGCCGGTCCTGCCTCGCCCTGGTGACCAGCCGGACGCGGCTGCCGGGGCTGGTCGCCACGGAAGGTGCCCGGCTGGTCCCGCTGGACGTGCTGACCGCCGGCGAGGCCCACGAGCTGCTCGCCGGCCGGCTGGGCGAGCGGGCCCGGGCGGAAGCCGACGCCGCCCAGCAGCTGACGGAGGCGTGTTCCCGGCTGCCGCTCGCGCTGAGCATCGTGGCCGCCCGGGTGGCGGCCAGGCCCTACCTGCCGCTCGCCGACCTGGCCCGCGAGCTGGCCGACGCGCAGGGGCGGCTGGAAGCGCTGGACGCCGGAGACCCGGTGGCCAGCATCCGGGCGGTGTTCTCATGGTCGTGTGAGCAGCTGAGCGGTCCGGCGGCGCGGATGTTCCGGCTGCTCGGGTTGCATGCGGGGCCGGACGTGACGATCGCGGCGGCCGCGAGCCTGGCCGGGGTGGACCGCGCGCAGGCCACGGCGGCGGTCGCGGAACTGGCGGATACCCACCTGATCGCGGAGCACGCGCCGGGCCGGTATGCCTTCCATGACCTGCTCCGGGCTTATGCCGCGTACCTGGCCCGGACCACCGACGGTGACGCCGAGCGGCGCGAGGCCGTGTACCGGGTGCTGGATCACTACCTGCATACCGCCTCGGCCGGCAGCCGGGTCCTCAACCCGGTCCGCCCGTACATCACCCTGGAAGCGGCGCAGGCCGGGGTCGTCCCGGAACTCCTCGGCTACGCCAGTGAGACGGTGGCCTGGTTCGAAGCCGAGCACCAGGTGCTGATCGCGGCTATCGCGCAGGCCAGCGAGGGCGGCTTTTACCAGCACGCGTGGCAGCTGCCGTGGGCGGTGTGGCTGTTCTTCGACCGCGCGGGGTACTGGCACGACCAGGTCGCCATCCAGCGCACCGCGGTCGACGCCGCCAAGCGGCTGGGTGACCGGGCCCGGCAGGCACACGCCTACCGCGATCTCGGCGCCGCCGTCGGCCGTCTCGGCCAGCTCGCCGAGGCCCGCGATTACTGCCGCCAGGCTCTCGATCTGCACCGGCAGGTCGGAGACCGGCTCGGCGAGGCCCGCGCACACAACGAGATCGCGATGCTGGCAGAGCAGCAGGGCCGGATCGCTGAAGCGCTGGGTCATGCCCAGCTGGCCCTCACCCTGTACCGCCAGGAAGGGCACGAGCAGGGCCTGGCCAAGATGCTCAACGGCGTCGGCTGGATGCACGCGCAGCTGGGGGACTACGAGCAGGCGCTGGCGTTCTGCGAGCAGGCGCTCAGCATGTACCGGGGCCGCGGCGACCCGCTCAACGAGGCGGCGACCTGGGACAGCGTGGGGTACGCGCTGCTGCACCTGGGCCGGCTGGATGAGGCCATCAGCTGCTTGCGCACCGCGCTGAGCATCATCGACGGACTCCGGATGGGGTACTACGAGACCACCATGCTGGTTCACCTGGGCGATGCTTACCACGCCGCCGGCGAGGTGGGCCTGGCCCGCCAGTCGTGGCAGGAAGCCCTGGACATCCTGGAAGGCCTGAATCACTCCGACGCCGACCAGGTCCGGGCCAGGCTGCAGGGCGACGAACCGCCGGGTCCGGGCATCCCCACGGCCGCGGCCGAGTCAGCGCTAGGCGGTCGGCTGCGTGAGAACCACGCGGTCGGCGCCTGACATACCGGCCCCTAAACCGCGCTACCGGGACGTTACCGGCCGGTCGCATACTTCTTCGAGTGCACCTACCCCCCCCGGTGCACCCCCCTGCCGGGGCCGTCTCCGGACGGCCCCGGCGCCGGACCTCCGGCTTCTGCTCTGGAAGCCGAGGGGTCCTCCGGCCCCTCTTCCTCTGGCCCTTCTTTCTCTCCGGCTTCCCGTTCACGGGCCTCTGAGCGCCGGTTCGGTTCTCTCCAGGTCCCCCGTGGCGATCCTGACCCGGCCAGGGGACGCCAATTCCGCATGCGGCCGTTACGGTGCAGTGGTGAGTGCGCGCCGAAGAACGACACCGGCCGGGGAACTGGCCCGGATGGGATTCGCTGACGCTGGCCGGGCGGAGCGGCTGCTCAGCGAGGACCTGGCCCTCGATGCCGAGGGTGCCGACGCTGACCTGCTGGCCTCGCTGGCGGCGGCGGCCGACCCTGATCTGGCCCTGATCACGCTGGCCAGGATGCCGCTGGACGGCGACCTGCTCGCTGCGCTGCGCGCGGACGCCGGGCTGCGGAGTCGGCTCACCGCGGTGCTCGGCGCGAGCGCCGCGCTCGGCGATCACCTGGTCCGCCACCTCGAGGACTGGCGGGTGCTGAGCGGCCCCGACGCGCTGCGCAGCCCGGCCGCGGCCGAGCTGCGGGCGGATCTGCTGATGGCGGTGGGCGCCAAGCCCGATGATCCGGAGCCGGTCGCCGGCCCGGCCGCGGCGCAGAACGGGGACCCGGCCGCGGCGCAGAACGGGGACCCCGCCACCGCGTTGCCCGCGGCCTACCGGCGGCGGCTGCTGCACCTGGCCGCCCGGGACCTGACGGGGGCCATCACCGTAGACGAGACCGCGGCCGAGCTGGCCGATCTCGCCGCCGCGGCCCTCGAGGCAGCACTGGCCATCGCCCGGTCAGAGCTGCCCCCGGGTTCGGCTCCCGCCCGGCTGGCCGTGATCGCGATGGGCAAGTGCGGCGGCCACGAGCTCAACTACGCCAGCGACGTTGACGTGATCTTCGTCGCTGGCCCAGCCGCCCCCGCCCCCGCCGCGCCAGCTGCACCCGCCGCGCCCGCCGCAACCTGCGGGCCCGCTGGGCCGGACACTGCCGAGGCCGAGGCGGCCGCCGTCCAGACCGCGACCCGCCTCGCTGCCGGCCTGGTGCGGACCTGTTCGCAGAGCACCGCCGAGGGTGCCCTGTTCCCCGTGGACCCCAACCTCCGCCCGGAGGGCCGCGATGGCCCGCTGGTCCGCACCCTGGCCAGTCACGTCGCCTACTACCAGCGGTGGGCCAAGACGTGGGAGTTCCAGGCGCTGCTGAAGGCCCGCCCGGTGGCGGGCGACCGTGAACTGGGCCAGGCCTACATCGAGGCGCTCAGCCCGATGGTCTGGCAGGCCGCCCAGCGTCCCCACTTCGTCGCGGACGTGCAGGCCATGCGGCGCCGCGTAATCGGCAACCTGGCCCCCGGCGAGGCCCAGCGCCAGCTCAAGCTCGGCCCCGGCGGGCTGCGCGACATCGAGTTCGCGGTGCAATTGCTCCAGCTGGTGCACGGGCGCACCGACGAGTCGCTCCGGGAGACGGGCACCCTCCCCGCGCTGGCCGCGCTGGCCAGGGGCGGCTACGTGGGGCGGGGGGACGCGGCCAGCATGGCGGCCGCCTACCGGTTCCTGCGCACCGTGGAGCACCTGCTGCAGCTCCGCCAGCTCCGCCGCACCCACACCCTGCCCGAGGACCCGGCCGCGCTGCGCCGGCTGGGCCGCGCGCTGCGCCGGGCCAGGACCCGCAACGGCGCGGGGGCGCCGGCCCCGCCATCCCGGGCCGACCCGGCCGCCGAGCTGATGGCCCAGTGGCGCCAGCACGCCCGCGAGGCTCGCCGGCTGCACGAGAAGCTGTTCTACCGGCCGCTGCTGAACGCGGTGGCGCGGCTGCCGGCCGACGCGGTGCGGCTGACCCGTGAGGAAGCCCGGATCCGGCTGGAGGCCCTCGGTTACGCCGACCCCGCTGGCGCGCTGCGCCATCTCGAGGCGCTGACCTCGGGGGTGTCCCGGCGGGCGTCCATTCAGCGCACGCTGCTGCCGGTGATGCTGGAGTGGTTTGCCGACGCCGGGCAGCCGGACGCCGGGCTGCTGGCCTTCCGGCAGGTCAGCGACGCCCTCGGGGACTCGCCCTGGTACCTGCGGCTGCTCCGGGACGACACCAACGTGGCGCGCCGGATGGCCCGGCTGCTGGCCTCCAGCCGGTACGCGACGGACCTGCTGATGCGCGCGCCGGAGACCGTGGCCCTGCTCGGCTCGGATGCGCAGCTCGCGCCGCGGCCCGCGACCGCGCTGCACACCGAGGCCTCCGCCGTGGTGAGCAGGCACACCAGTGCCGGGGAGGCCGCGCAGGCGGTCCGCGCGCTGCGGCGCCGTGAGCTGCTCCGGACCGCCGCGGCCGACCTGCTCGGGGTGACCACGGTGGAGGAGACCGAAGAGGCGCTGACCGTGATCACGGCGGTCACCATCGGCGGCGCGCTGGAGGCTGCGATCAGCCAGTTCGAGCGGGAGTCCGGCCCGCTGCCCACCCGGATCGTCGTGGTGGGCATGGGGCGGTTCGGCGGCCGGGAGACCGGTTACGGCAGCGACGCGGACGTGATGTTCGTCCACGACCCGCTGCCCGGCGTGGCGGACCAGGCGGCGTCGCGGGCCGCCCACACGGTCGCCGAGGAGATGCGCAGGCTGCTCGCCCAGCCCGCCCCCGACCCGCCGCTGGTGGTGGACCCGGGCCTGCGCCCCGAGGGCCGGCAGGGGCCTTTGGTGCGCACGCTCGCCTCCTACCGCGCGTACTACGAGCGCTGGTCGCTGGCCTGGGAAGCGCAGGCGCTGCTGCGTGCCGACCCGGCGGCCGGCGACCGGGAGCTGGGGGAGCGGTTCAAGGCCCTGGCTGATGAGTTCCGGTACCCGGCCGGCGGGATCAGCCCCGCATCGGTCCTGGAGATCCGGCGGCTCAAGGCGCGGATGGAGGCCGAGCGGATGCCCCGCGGCACCGACCCGGCCATGCACCTGAAACTGGGTCCTGGCGGGCTGTCCGACGTGGAGTGGGTCGTCCAGCTGCTCCAGCTGACCCACGCTCACGAGGAGCCCGCGCTGCGCACCACGCGTACCCTGACCGCGCTGCGCGCCGCCCAGGAGGCCGGCCTGATCGGCCGGGACGACGCGGCCGCGCTGGCCGCGTCGTGGCGGCTGGCGACCCGGATCCGCAACGCGGTGGTGCTGCTGCGCGGCCGGTCCTCCGACGTGCTCCCTTCCAAGCAGGCCGAACTGGCGGCGGTGGCCCGGATCCTCGGCTACTCCCCGGACGCCAGCCAGGACCTGGTCGAGGACTACCGGCGGACCGCGCGCCGGGCCCGCGCCGTGATGGAACGCCTCTTTTACGGCTGACCTGGCCTGGCGGTGACCTGGCCTGGCGCTGGCCCGCCGGTGACCTGGCCCGCCGGTGAACTCGGGCTGAAACTTCCGGGCCGTCCGCCCGGGTGCGAACCGAACCGCGGCCAGACGCGTCCTACGAGCGGAGCACTCTCTCGACGAAGGGGACCGTCATGCCTGGTCTCAAGATCGGCATCTGGGCCGCATTACCGGCAGCACTGCTGTTCGCGGCCAGCCCGGCGCTCGCGGCCAGCGGCTGGACCGTCGTCGGGGCCCCGCCCACCGGGCATAACGCGTTCCTGTCCGGGATCAGCGCGGACAGCGGCTCCGACGCCTGGGCCGTCGGCAGCGAGAACGCCGAGGCCAACGGCGTCGGCGCGAAACCGGTCATCGATCACTGGAACGGCGCCGCCTGGTCACAGGTGACCGCGCCAGCGACCGCGGGGAACACGGCCAGCCTGGCCGCGGTCAGTGCGAGCAGCGCCAATGACGCCTGGACGGTAGGGCGAACGCAGGTAAACCGCGAAGATATCGCCGGGCTTACCGTGCACTGGAATGGCACGGCCTGGACAACAGTGCCAGCGTTCAACTACGTGTACGAGAACACCTTGGTCAGCGTGGCCGACATCGGTCCGGCCGACGCGTACGCGGCCGGCGACAGCTCGTCCACGGCCCGGGGCTTCATCGAGCAGTGGAACGGCACCAGCTGGTCACTGCCCACGCTTCCGGACCCGAACAACGGCCTGGACACCTATCTGGACGCCGTCTCCGCGTCGTCCGCTGGCAATGTGTGGGCGGTAGGGATGGATGTGGTCGGGACCACGGCGGCCAACGAGCGCTGGCAGACCTACTCGCTGCACTGGAACGGGTCGGCCTGGGCGATCGTGCCTATGCCCGCGGTCACCAGCCCCGACCACCTGCTCCAGTACCAGTTCAACTCGATCGACGCGATCAGCCCGACCAACGTGTGGGCGGTCGGCGACAGCGGGGACAACGTCGGCGAAGGCGGGACGCCGGCCAGCACCGTGATCGAGCACTACAACGGCACCAGCTGGAGCGTGGTCCCCAGCCCGTCGCCTGGCACCTCGCCCACCCTGACGGGCGTCTCGGCCAGCTCCGCGGGCAGCGTGTGGGCTGTCGGCTACGACACTCCCTCCGGGGCGACCACGCCGCAGACCCTGACGCTGAACTGGAACGGGTCGGCCTGGTCCACGGTGGCCAGCCCGGACGCAGGCAGTTCCAGCCTGCTGACGTCGGTGTCCGCTACACCCGGAGCCGCGACCGTCTGGGCGGCGGGCTATAGCGGGACCAGCGGCTCGTTCAACCCGCTCATCCTGCAGAACGGCTAGCCACACCCCTCATGGGCCGGCCACTGGCTCCCCCCCGCCTGGTACTGCGGTACCAGGCGGGGGGCAGCCTCCTACCGTGGTCGCAGGATCAGGATCGGTATCCCGCCCGATGTGGTGACTGGGCCCGGCCCGTCATCGTGGGAGCGTGAACCCAGCTGACCCGGGGACGGGTGCCGCCCCCAGAACTGCCGGCCGTACCCGGCGCCGTCCGCTCTGGCGCTGGGCGGTGGACCTGGTGCTGCTCGCGGCGGCCGTGGTTTCGGTGCTGACGGAACCTATGTCGATCGCCGTGCACAGCGTCCTCGGGCTGCTCTTCGCCGGGTTCGTCGGCCCGCACCTGTGGAACCGGCGGGCGTGGATCCGCGGCACGGTGCGCCGTCTCTGGCAGCGGCGCTCGCTGTCCCGGGCGCTCCGATGGAGCCTGTCCCAGGCCAGCCTGCTGCTCGTGCTCACGCTGGTGGTCACCGCCTCGGGGCTCTGGGACTGGCTGGACGGGCGCACGACCATCCGCTGGCACGCGATTTCCAGCATCATCCTGCTCGCCGTGCTGATCCGGCACACCTGGACCCGGCGCCGCTGGCTCCTCCACCGCCGCCCCGGCAGCGTCAAGTGAGTCAGCGGCCGTTGGCGCGCAGCCGGGCCAGTGCGCCCACGGTCATCGCGCCGCGCCACTCGGCAGCGGCCACCGGGGACCAGGCCAGCCAGTTGAACTCCCAGCCGCCGTCGTCGCGCTGCGCGCGGGCCAGGTGATCCAGGCAGGCCTCGATCACCGCGGGCTCGAACAGGCCGCGGGCCAGTGACCCGGGCCGCGGCGCGAAGTCCAGCGGCGTGTGGATCTCCCCGGGCGCCGCGGGATCCAGCGTCACCACGTCCGGGCTGGTGATCAGCGGCGCGAGCTGGTCGATCATGCTGACCGCCCGGGCCCGGTCAGGCACGTTATCGAGGAAATGCACGACGGCGCGCAGGTCATACGGGCCGGCCTTCTCCAGTTCGGCAATCCGGGCCCACATCAGCCCGGTCGCGCGGTCCAGCCAGGGATGCCGGGCCCCGCGCCGGTGCAGCGTGCCGGCCAGCAGCCCGGTGGTGATCAGGGACGCCGGCCCGCCTTCTTCCGGCACCCACCACGGCGCGTGCGGCCATCCGCCAATATTTTCCGCAACGAAGACCGCGCCCCCCTCGTCGGGTGCGTTCGCCTCGAGCCATTCGAGGGCTCCGCGAACCAGGCCGTCGTCCCAGGCGTCCGCCTCGTCCAGGGTTTCCAGGGCGAACTCGATGGCCAGCGGCTGGCTGCCCGGGCACCGGCCGTCCGGCTCGAGCGCGTGGCCGAACCCGCCGTCCGGGTTGCGGTAGGCGGCGACCGCGTCACGCACGTACCCGGCCCGCCCGCCGCGCAGCAGCCGCTCGAGCCGGCGCTGGTCCAGAACCCGGCCGGTGGCCGCCAGGAACTGCCCGGCCGCGGCAATGTCAATGTCAGGTGAGGTCATGGCGTCCATCCTGACCCCCGGGGCGCCACTCGTCTTGAATGAATCGGTCATCCTCGCGAGCCCGAGGGGCGCGGTACCGACTGGGTTGAGGAACGAGCGACGAGGGAAGCGGAGGCGCCTTCAAAGCGCCCCGGAGGCGCAAAGCACGTAGAGCCACGTGCCAGACTCGTGCCGTGGACTGGTCGCCGGGTTACCGCGAGTACGCGCCCCCGGCCGCTCTCGCCCGCGCCCTGTCCTGCGTGTGGGTGTCGGTGACCCCGGCTGCGGGCGCGCCGCCTACCCGGGTCCTGCCCGACGCCTGCACCGACCTCATCTGGCGCGCCGGCACCGGGGTGTCCCTGGCCGGCCCCGACACCGGGCCGGTACTGGCCCCGTCGCCGCCCGGCTCGGTCGTCGCCGGGGTCCGGTTCCGGCCGGGGGCCGGCGGCCCGGCCCTGGGGTTGCCGCTCAGCGCCCTGCTCGATCAGCAACTGGACCCCGCCAGCCTGCGTACCGGGCTGCCAGGGGGCCGTGGCGCGACCCTGGTGACCCAGGTGCACGGCGGGCTGGCGCCCGATGAAGCCGTGCACCGCCTGGTCCGGCTGGCAGGGGAGATGGTGACCGGCGCGCCGCCGGACCTCGTGGTCGCGGCCGCAGCACGGCGCCTGGCCCGGCCCGGTGCCCGGGGCGGCAGTGTGGCCCGGGTTAGCACGGTGGCCCGGGTCAGCACTGGGGCGGTCAGCACTGTGGCCCGGGTCAGCAGTGTGGCCCGGGTCAGCAGCGTGGCCCGGGACCTGGGCATGAGCGAGCGGCAGCTGCGCCGGCGGTGCGTGGCCGCGGTTGGCTACGGCCCGGTGCTGCTGCGCCGCGTGCTGCGTTTCCG
>Ga0187890_10002312_pt1 | contig 13334 bp, 10 predicted proteins | sample June2016WEW_21_1_FD_133005 | JGI IMG/M metagenome (GOLD analysis project Ga0187890, IMG submission 133005) | Peatland microbial communities from SPRUCE experiment site at the Marcell Experimental Forest, Minnesota, USA - June2016WEW_21_10 | ecosystem: Environmental > Terrestrial > Soil >... | reverse complement strand
CTGATGACGCGCGCCGACCTCGAGCTGCTGGCGCCGCGCTGAGCACGATGGGGGTGGAGCTGTTCGACACCTCGACGCCGGTCCATGGCCTGCGCGAGGAGCTGCGTGCGGCGGTCGCGCGAGTGCTCGACTCCGAGCGCTACATCCTCGGCCCAGAGGTGAGCGCGTTCGAGGCGGAGTTCGCGGCCTACTGCGGCGCCGGACACGCCGTTGGGGTGGCCAACGGCACGGAGGCGATCACGATCGCGCTGCGCGCGATGGGCGTCGGTCCAGGCGACGAGGTGGTGGTGCCGTCGTTCACGTTCTACGCCTCTGCCGAGGCGATCCCGCCGACGGGCGCCACGCCAATATTCTGCGACATCGACCCGCAGACCTACTGCGTAACGGCTGACACGGTCCGCGCAGCGCTCACGCCTCGCACGAAGGCCGTCATCGCGGTGCACCTGTTCGGCAACGTGGCTCCGATCGCGGAGATCGAGGCGCTGGGCGTGCCCGTGCTCGAGGACGCGGCCCAGGCTGCCGGCTCCACGGTCGGCGAGGAGCGCCCGGGCGCGCTCGGGACCGCGGCGACGTTCTCGTTCTTCCCGTCCAAGAACCTGGGCTGCTTCGGCGACGGCGGCATGATCACCACCGGCGACGAGCAGCTCGCCGAACGCGTGCGCACGCTGCGCTTCCACGGCTCCCACGACAAGGTCACCTACGAGCAGATCGGCTACAACTCGCGCCTGGACGAGCTGCAGGCGGCGATCCTGCGCGTGCAACTGCCACACCTGGATGCGTGGGCGGACGGCCGCCGCCGCGCCGGGTGCCATTACGAAGAGGCCGGGCTCGGCGAACTCGTCGCGCTGCCCCAGCCGACCGCTGGAGCCGCGCCTGCCTGGCACCTGTACGTCATCAGCGACCCGCAGGTCGAGCGCCTCGAAGCCGCGCTCGCGGCCGCGGGCATCGGCCACAAGCCGTACTACCGCACCCCCGTGCACCGCCAGGCGCCGATGCTCGGGTGGGCCGCCGGCGTCGAGCTGCCCGCCACCGAGCACGCCGCGCGCACGCACCTGGCGATTCCGATGAGCCCCGTGCTCACACGCGAGCAGGCCAGCGAGGTGGTTGTGGCAACGCGAGCCACACTGGCCTAACAGCCACGCGGGAGCGTTTCATCTCAAGCGACGCGTACGGTGCCAGCCGTGCCCAATATGGTCGTAGAGAACTTGCGTAGTGCTGTGTACGCGTGCTACGAGGAGCTTTCGGCGCAGGTGCAGGCTGATACCGCACTCGACACCAAGCTCTTTGGGTTGCTCAGCTTCTTCGCCGTCGCCGGGAGCCTCTTGCTCACTCCGACTATCTCGCGCAGTTGCTCGCGGATCTGGCTGCCACGACGCGGCTCAACCATCAAGGCCTCGAGCTCCGCCGACAAGCTCTTGCCGTCGCGGTTGGTGCACCCGTCCTGCTTGCGGTCGTCTACGGACTGGTCTCGGTGACTTGAGGGTGGCTAGACTCAGACGCATGGAAAAGCCGCCTCCCCTGCCAGCACCGTCCGGAATTCGCCCCGTCAGCGTACCGACGGGACCCTCGCTTGGGCTGCTGCGGTGGTTTCACCGAAAAAGAGTCAAACCACGCCCTATCTCCACCGAGATGCCCCTACCCACTGCTGCTCCCGAACAAGATTGATTCGAGCAGCGCGGCTGGCCTCCGCCGACGCAAGATGAGCGTGGGAAGCACTATGGCCGCCTCGCATGAGGGATGCGGCCATAGCACCTAACGCCAGCGCTCGAGCAGATCCCCCTCGCCCACCTCGCGCACCACACGCGCCGGCACCCCCATCACCACCGCCCGCGCGGGAACGTCGCGCGTGACCACCGCGCCGGCCGCCACGAACGCCTCCTCGCCGATCTCAACTCCCGGCGTGAGCACCGTGCCGCCGCCCACCCTGCACGCGCGGCGCAGCCTTGCTCCCCGGACGGGCGTCTCGTCCCCGTGCCGCGCCATCGTGTCATCGTTGGTGGTGATCGCGCCCGGGCCAACGAACACGTCGTCCTCGATCAGTGTGAACGCGGTCAGGTAGACGTTCGTCTGCACGCGCACCCGCGCGCCGACGACGACGTCGTTGTCGACGACGCTGCCGCGGCCGATCACCGAGCCCTCGCCGATCCGCGCGCGCTCACGCACGAACGTCTGGTCGCCGAGGATCGCGTCGGGCCCGACGCTCGCTCCCGCGAACACGACTGCGCCCGCGCCCACGCTGACCCGCGCCGCGAGCTCCAGCGCCGGCACCTCACCCCGCGCGCTCGAGTGGCGCGCCAGTCGCGGACGCTTGCCCAGCACCGCGTGGTCCTCGATCGCGCAGCCATCGCCGATCACCGTGCCCGCATGCACGACCACGTAGGCGCCGAACGAGACGCCCTCCCCCACGACCACTCCCTCCCCCAGCAGCGGTCCGGGCGCCTGCGGGACATCCGTCGCCCCCGTCCCTCGGTCCGCGTTCACAGCCGCACAACGTTGGCGGTGCTCGACGCGCGCGTGACGCCGCGCAGGTCGAGCACCAGGCGTGCTCGACGCGCGATCAGCTCGTGGTCGACACCCGGGTGAGCGGTGACGATCAGCGCAAGGTCGGTGTCCGCGAGGATCTGCTCGAACGGGGTGTTCGTGAGCGCGAGCTCCGGCAGGCTCGCCACGTGCGGGTCGTGGTAGAGCACCTCCGCGCCCAGCTCCTTGAGCAGCGAGATGATCTTCAGCGCAGGCGACTCGCGCACGTCGCCCACCCCGGGCTTGTAGCTGACACCCACGACCGCGATGCGAGCGCCTTTCACCGACATGCCCCTGTCGTTCAGCGCGCGCTGCGCCTTGGCGACGCAGTGGTAGGGCATCTGCTGGTTGACCTTGCCCGCCAGCTCGATGAACTCGGTCGCCATGTCGAACTCACGCGCACGCCAGCTCAAATAAAAAGGATCGACGGGCAGGCAATGACCACCCATCCCCGGCCCCGGCTCGAAGCGCATGAACCCGTACGGCTTGCTCGCCGCCGCGTCCACCACCTCCCAGATGTCGATACCCATGCGGTCCGTCAACATCGCCAGCTCGTTCACCAGCGCGATGTTCACCGAGCGAAAGATGTTCTCCAGCAGCTTCGTCAGCTCCGCCGCCTCGGGGCTCGACACACGCACGAGCTCGTCGCAGATCAGGCCGTACAGCTCCTGCGCGCGCTGCGCGCACGCGTCCGTCAGACCACCCAGCACCTTCGGCGTGTTGCGCAGCGTGAAGTCCGTGCGCCCGGGATCCACCCGCTCCGGCGAGAACGCCAGATGGAAGTCCCGCCCGGCAGCCAGCCCCGACTCCTCCAGCAGTGGAGCCACCCGCTCGCGCGTCGTGCCCGGGTACGTGGTCGACTCGAGCACCACCAGCTGATCGGCCTGCAACACCTCCGCCAGCGCGCGCGTGGCGTCGATCAGCGGCCCGAGGTCGGGCTCGCGGTTGCGCGTCAGCGGCGTCGGCACGCATATCAGCACCGCATCCGCCTTCGCCAGCCTCGCATAGCGCGTCGTCGCGTGGATGCGATCCGCCACCTGTCTGAGGGCGTCGGAGGAGACGTCCTCGATGTAGGACTCGCCCGCCGCCAGCGCCTCGATCTTGCGCGAGTCCACGTCGACTGCGATCACCTCGCAGCCCTCCTGCGCGAACGCCACCGCAAGCGGCAAACCGACATAACCCAGCCCGATCACACCGACGGTCGTCATCTCGGCCGCCAGTGTAAGGCGTTACCGGGACGAGGTGGCGATGGCCTGAAGCGAGCGCAGGTCGGCCTGCACCATCCGCGCCACCAGTTCCTCGAAGCCCAGCTGCGCTCGCCATCCGAGACGCTCGCGCGCCTTGCTCGGATCGCCCACGCTCGCCGCCCGCTCCGCCGGGCGCACGAGCGAGGGGTCCACCTGCACGTAGCGCTCGGCGTCCAAGCCGACGCACGCGAACGCCGCCGCCGCCAGTTCGGCCACCGTGTGCGGCACGCCGCTGGCCAGCACGTAGTCGTCCGGGCGGTCCTGCTGGAGCATCAACCACGCGCCCTGCATGATGTCCCCTGCGAACGACCAGTCGCGCACCGCCTCCAGCGAGCCCAGCGTCAGCTCCTGCTGCAGGCCCAGGCTGATCGCCGCGGCGCTGCGGGTGATTCGCCGGGTCACGAACTGCTCGGGCCTGCGCTCGGACTCGTGGTTGTAGACGATGCCCGAGCTTGCGTGCAGCCCGTCGTTGGCCCGCAGCACGCCCACCAGCTGATGTGCCGCCAGCTTCGCGATCCCATACGGGTTCGTCGGCCGGCAGGGCGTGTCCTCCCGCTGCGGGCTCTCCGGCGCCTCGCCGAAGATCGCGCCCGACGCCGACACGAACACCCGCGTGTCGCGGTCGACGTCGCGCACCGCCTCGAGGATCGCCGCGCACGAGCCCGCGATCGCCGTCATCGTCTCGCCCGGTCGCCGCCACGAATCCGGGACGAACGAAGGCGCCGCCAGATGGTAGAGCTCGCGCGGGCGCACACGCTCGATCGCCGCGCGCAATGTCTCTGGCTCGAGCAGATCGCCGCGCACCAGCTGCACGCGCGCGCGCAGGTGCTCGCTGCAGCCGAGCGGCTCCTCGGGCGCGCCTCGGACCAGGCCGGTGACGCCGTAGCCCTTCTCGAGCAGCAGCTCGGCCAGGAACGAGCCGTCCTGGCCTGTGATGCCCGTGATCAGCGCGCTGGCAACGTTGGACACGGCCGCAGCCTACGCGCTCGGGGCGCGCGGATCGGTGCTCGTGAGATGCCGCTCCCCTCCGCCCTCGCGGCCGTCGTACACCTCCGCCAGCGCATGCGCGACCACCTCCGGGGCGCACAGCGCGCGCACCCGCTCGCGGCCTCGCTCGCCTGCCTCGCGATCTCCCGCCAGGCGCGCGATCACGCCCGCCAGCGCGGCCGCGTCGCCCGGCGCCACCAGTGCGTCGGGATCGACGAGCTCGGGAAGCGCTCCCACCCGGCTGGCAGCCACCGGCAGCCCGGCCGCCATCGCCTCGGCGACCGCCAGGCCGAACGTCTCGGCCGAGCGCGACGGCGCCAGTGCGATCGCCGCGCCGGCGCGCAGCTCAGCCAGCTCCCGATCCTCGACGTGGCCGAGGAAGCGCACCGCCCCGTCGCCGGCGCGCTCTGCCAGCGCCGCGCGCTCGGGCCCGTCGCCGGCCACCACCAGCGGCATGCCTGCCATCCGGCAGGCGTCGATCGCGACGTCCACGCCCTTCTCCGGGGACAGGCGCGCGACCACCAGCGCGTACGAGCCCGCGGCGAGCCCGTCGGCTGCGCGAGCCCGGCCTGCCGTGCCTTCCAGGTCAACGGCGTCCGGGCCCGCGTCGCCCCAGGCCGCATCCGCTCCGGCTGCGGCGATCGGCGCGCGCAGCGGCGGGGCCAGGACGTGCACGCGCTTCCAGTGCAGCGGCGCGCCGAGCTCGCGCAGCCGCTCGCGAGCGAAGTGGCTGGGGACGATCACGGCGTCGGCCTGGGCCACCAGGCGGCGCTGCCACAGCGCCAGCGAGGTGCCGTATGCGACGGCCTCCGGCAGACTGCCGCGGCAGTTCAGAAGCACTCCCGGCAGGGTGTCGCGCCCGTGGCATCGCGTGCACTCGGCGCCGCGCGTGAAGCACACCCCTACCGCGCACACCAGTCGATACTGGTGCAGGTGCAGCACGACCCGCGCGCCCGCGGCGCGCGCCGCGGCCAGCGCGCGCCAGCCCAGCTCCGGCTGCACGTTGTGCGCGTGCACGACACGCGCGCCGCTCAGCCGCACCGCCTGCGCCACCTCGCCGGGCTCGAGCCCTCCACGCAGCAGCCCCAGCGCCGCGCGTGTGCGCCCGAGGCTCGCCGACCGATCGGAGATCGGCCAGCGTGTGAGCAGCTCGGCCGGCTCGTGCAGATGAGCGCGCACGAGCCACAGCAGGTCCTCGACCGTGCGTTCCTCTCCACCGGGGATGCGGTAGCGGTTGTGCAGGAACAGGACCATCGCCGGGTCAAACCTAGACTCTCTGGCAGCCATGACCCCGCCAGCCTCGATCGTGATCCCCACGCGTGCCCGCCTCGCCTACCTGGAGGTCGCGCTGTCCTCGATCGCGCCCGAGGCCGCGCAGCTCGGCGCGGAGGTGCTCGTGATCGATGACGCCGGACCCTCGACGGCGGCGCGCGAGCTGGCGGCGAGCTTCGGCGCCCGCTACGAGCCACATCCGGGTCCATTGGGCCTGAACGTCGCCCGCAACACCGGCGTCGAGCGCTCGCACGGAGAGCTGGTCGTGTTCGTCGACGACGACGTCCGCGCGAGCCCCGGCTGGCTGCAAGCGCTGCTCGACGCCGCTCGCGAGCACCCGCAGGTGGAGGTCTTCACCGGGCCGATCCGCGCGCGGCTGGAGGGCCCGGGTGGGTGGGGCTCTCATTCATGCGGACGGGAGGGCGCACCGATCACCACGCTCGAGCTGGGCGCGCGTGATACCGACGCCCAGTACGCGTGGGGCGCCAACATGGCGATCCGCCGCGGCGCGCTGGAGCGCGTGGGGCCGTTCGACATCTCGCTCGAGCATGGCGGCGACGAGCAGGAGTGGCAGGAACGCTTGCGTGCGCAGACACCCGGCGCGCGCGTTCTGTACGTGGCCGACGCGCCCGTCGAGCACCGTCGCGCCGGCGCTGACGCGCGGCTGCGCTCGCTCTCGCGCGCCGCCGTCGCGCGCGGGGCTGGAGCCAGGCGCTTCGACGCCAGGCGCGGAAAGGCGCCCTCACTCACCGCGGAGCTGAGCACACTGGCAGGCTGCCTCGGGCACGTCGTGCGCCGCCGCTGCCCCGCGGGGCTGACGATGGCCGCCCACAGCTGGGGGCGGCTGCGCGAGGGACTGCGCGAACGCGGCAAACATGCCGGCGCCCCTGTTGGGAGCTTCTCGCGCAAGAACGTTCCGAACGGAATCATTACAGACGAGAATGATCTCGGCGCGGGTAACAAAGTGAGGACCCCGGACGAGAAAGCGAGGACCCCGGGCGAGAAGGCGAGGACCCCGGGCGAGGGAGCCCCGGACGACTTCCTCTCCGGCGCGAGCGGAACCGTCGGCGGGCTCGACGCGGTGCGCCGCGAGGCGCTCGACACGACAGTCGACGCGTGGGAGCTGCTCAGCGGCAGGCGCCTGCGGCTCGAGCTCGCCGCGCGCCATGCGCCGCCTCTGCGACGTGTGCTCGCCCTGGGGGTGGAGCGTCCCGAGCGCCAACAGCTGGCGGCGGCGATGCGCGCTGAGCTGTTGCGCTCGCGCCACGACGTGGAGCTTCACACGTGCGCGGCGGACGCGCGCGGCAAGTTCGAGAACCTGAACCTGCTGCTCGCGGCGCATCCGGCCGACGGCCACGACTGGCTGCTGGTGTTCGACGACGACGTGGAGCTGCCGCGCGGCTTCCTTGACCGCTTCCTGTTCGTGTGCGAGCGCTTCTCGCTGACGCTCGCACAGCCCGCGCATCGCCTGAACTCCCATGCGGCGTGGCCGGTCACGCGACGGCGGGCGGGGAGCGTCGTGCGCGAGACCAGCTTCGTGGAGATCGGCCCGGTCACCGCGTTCGCCAGCCCCGCGTTCCCCGTCGTGCTGCCCTTTCCCGAGCTGCGCATGGGCTGGGGTCTGGACGTCCACTGGGCGGCGCTCGCGCGCGAGCACGGCTGGCGCTGCGGCGTCGTCGACGCGGTCGCGATCGGCCACCGGGCCGCTCCCGCCGCCGCCGGCTACGCGCGCCAAGACGCGGTCGCCGAGGCGCGCTCGTTCCTCGCCGAGCGTCCGTACCTGAGCGCACGCGAAGCCGACCGCACCCTCGCGACCCACCGCAGCTGGTGAGCTCCTGCGCCCGCAGCGGGCCGCGGGTGGCGGTCGTGGCCGAGTTCTATCCGAGCGAGCGCGATCCGGTGCTGGGCGTCTGGGCGCACCGCCAGACGCTGGCCGCGCGCGAAGCGGGCGCCGAGCTGCGCGTGCTGGTCCTGCACCGCCTGGTCCCGCCCCGCGCCTCGCTCGCGAGCGGACCGGGCGGCGCCAGAGCCGCGCTGGCCGCGCTCGTGCGCGAGCCGCGCCGGCAGACACGCGACGGGCTGGCCGTCACCTACGTCCCCTACATCTCGCCCCCACGTGAGCGCTCGTACCCGGCGTGGGGGGCGTGGGCGGCGCCCGCGCTGGCGTTGGCGCTGCGCCGGCTCGCCCGCTCGTTCCCGTTCGAGATCGTCCACGCGCACAACGCGGTGCCGGCCGCCGACGCAGCGCGCCGTGCGCGCCTGCGCACGCCGATGGTCGTGTCGGTGCACGGCGGAGACGTGCTCTACACCGCCAGGCGCGACCAGGCCGGCGCGGACGCGGTGGCGCGCGGCCTGGGCGCGGCCGCGCTCGTGCTCGCCAACAGTCACGGCATCGCCGAGCTCGCGCGCGCCCACGGCGCCGGCGAGACGCGCGTGGTGCATCTCGGCACCGATCTACCCTCGGCGCAGCGCCCAGCCGACCGCGACCGTCGGGAAGGAGGGCCTCCGTCGTTGGTCACGGTGGCGCATCTGGTCGCGCGCAAGCGCCACGCTGACGTCCTGCGTGCGCTCGCGGTGCTCGGCCAGCGCCATCCGACGCTGCGCTACGCGGTGATCGGGGACGGCCCCGAGCGGATCGCGCTCGAAGGGCTCGCCATCCGCCTCGGGGTCGCCGAGCGCGTCGACTTCCACGGGCAACTCCCGCCCGATGAGGCCATGGAGCGCGCGCGCCGCTGCACGCTGTTCGTGATGCCCTCGACCGAGGAGGCCTTCGGCGTGGCCTATGTCGAGGCGATGGCCGCCGGGGTGCCGGCGATCGGATGCCGGGGCGAGCCGGGCCCCGAGGAGATCGCGGCGGCCGGCGACGGCTTCCTGCTGGTGCCGCCCGGCGACATCGAGCGGCTGACCCAGCGCATCGACGAGCTGCTCTCCGATCCCCATCGCCTGCGCGAGGCCGGCCAGCGCGCGCGGGCCACCGTGGCCGCCAACTTCACGTGGGAGCGCTGCGGCGAGCAGACGCTGGCCGCCTACGAGCACGTGCTGGGATGAAGCCGGACCCACCCCTCGGATGAAGCCGGTCCTGTTCGTCACCGGGCACGCGCCCGCCTACCGGGTGGGCGCACTCGCGCGCCTGCACGAGCGCGAGCAGATCGAGCTCGCACTGTTCGGCGGGCGCCTGCAGCACGGCGGCGCCGAGTTCGCGGCGGAGCTGCCGTTCCCGCACCGCCGTGTGCGCCCCCGCGAGCTCGAGTCGCTCGCGGCGAGCGGACGCTACCGCGCAGTCGTCTGCCCCACCGGCGGCCGGATCGCGCCGCTGGCCACATGGGTGGGCGCGCGTCGCAGCGGCGTCCCGCTGATCCTGTGGGCCTCGCTGTGGGCACACCCGCGCAGCGCCGCCCACGCCCTCACCTACCTGCCGCTGCGCCGCCTCTATCGCTCGGCCGACGCCGTCGTCACCTACGGCCCGCACGTGAGCGCCTACGTCAGCGCGCGCGGCGCGCGCAACGTCTACGTGGCCCCCCAGTCCGTCGAGAACGACTTCTGGCGCGCTCCCGCAAGCGCGCCACCGAGCGATCCCCGCTGGCCGGCCGACGCCGAGGTCAGGTTCCTGTTCGTGGGCCGGCCGGCCGCCGGCAAGGGCGTGCCGGTGCTGGTGGCGGCCTGGCGCGCCGCGCGGCTGAGCTCGCAGGCGGACGCGTTGGTGCTCGCCGGCGTCGGCTCGAGCTTCCGCACAGACTTGAGCTTCGGCGCCGGCGCCGCGTCCCGCTCCAGCGCGATCAACGGCCGCGACGAAGCGCCCGGCGCACCGATCGTGTGCCTCGATCCGCTCGAGCCGGAGCGGCTGCGCGACGTATACGCGGCCTGCGACGTGCTGGTCGTGCCGTCGGTCCCGACGCGCACCTTTCGCGAGCCGTGGGGGTTGGTTGTGAACGAGGCCATGAACCAGGGACTTGCAGTGATCGCGACAGACGCCGTCGGCGCCGCCGCCGGCGGGCTGGTGCGCGACGGCGTGAACGGGCTGATCGTGCCGGCGGGCGATGAGCGCGCGCTTGCCGGCGCGATCACGAGGCTCGCCGCCGACCCCAAGCTGCGCGGCCGGATGGGCGACGCCGGCTCGGCCGACGTGCTCGCCTACAGTCATGACGCCTGGGCGGCGGGTTTCTCGCGGGCGCTCGCCAGCGTCGGGGTCTCCCGCGGGCATTGGTAGCGTTGCGCGGTCAGCCTATGCGAATCGCCCGTCTCGAGAGCCGACCGATCGCAGTTCGCTCGGCCACCCTGACCGCCCTGACCACGCTGCTGGCAACGGCACTGCTCGCGATCGCCCAGCCGGCGAGCGCGAACGTCGGCGAAACGATCGTCCTGCGCTGCACTCACAACGAATCGCTGAGCGGGTTCAGCCAGAGCGCGTATCGCCAGGCGCTGAAAGAACTGAGCGCGGACACCGAAGAGTACAGCGACTGCTCGTCCCGGATCCACGAAGCCGCGCTGGCGGCCGCGTCCGGAACGCGTGGCGGCGCCGGCAGGAGTGGTACGACCCCGGTCGCGGTCGCCGCCACGCCGGCAGAGCGGCGGGCGATCACGCACGCCGAGCACGCTCGCCCCGCGCCCGTCAGATTGAGCGGCGGGATCATCCATCCGGGCGTCGTCCACGTCGACGTCGCATCCGCGCTCAGCTCGCTGCCCACCCCGCTGCTGGTGACCCTGGCCTTCCTACTCGTGTGCCTGCTGCTTGTTCTCGGCGGCGCACTGCGCAAGCGTGTCCGCGCCCGCGGCTCCGACTGAGCTCGCGCCGGCGCCGGGCGTGCTCGCGCCGCCGACGCCCGCGAGCAACGGATGGCAGCGGGTGACCCCGCGCGGGCGGTCGCTGGGCATCGGGCGGGGCCTGTGGTGGCCGACGCTCCTGATCGCCGCGATCTTCTGCTTCATCACCTTCCACGCCAAGGGCGGCCTGAACGCCGAATCGATGATCTCGACCGAGATGGCCCTCACGCTCGGGGCGGGCCTGATGATCGCCGCGAGCGTGCTCCTGGCCTCACCGGGCAGGCGTGCCTATGGACTGTGGCCCGTCGGGCTGCTGCTCGCGTTCACGGCCCTGACGGCGCTCTCGATCGTGTGGTCGGTGCAACCCGACGAGAGCTGGCAGGAATCCGGGCGGATGCTCGCCTACAGCGGCGTGTTCGGCGTGGGGGTGGCGCTCGTGCGCGTCGTGCCCGAGCGCTGGCCTGCGATCCTCGGCGGGCTGACGCTGGCGGCGGTCGCGGTCTGTGGCTATGCGCTGCTGACGAAGGTGTTTCCGAGCCTTGCTCCGTTGAACACGTTCGCGCGCCTGAACGAACCGTACGGCTACTGGAACGCGGTCGGCCTGACCGCGGCGATGGGCGTGATCTGCTGCATGTGGCTGGGCGCGCGCCGCGGTGGCCACGCGCTGCTTCGCGCGCTCGCCTACCCGGCCATGGGGCTGCTGCTGCTGACGCTCGTGCTCGCCTACTCGCGCGGCGCGCTCGCGGCGCTGGCGCTTGGCCTGCTGCTGTGGTTCTGCGTGGTGCCGCTGCGCCTGCGCGGAGCCGCGCTGCTGATCGTGGGAGCGCTCGGCGCTGTGGCGGTGGCGGCGTGGGACTTCTCCAAGCATGCCCTCAGCTCGGAAGGCGTGCCGCTCGCCGAACGCGCCACCGCGGGCCACCAGCTTGGCGCGCTGGTGGTGGCGATGCTCGCGGTGCTCACGATCGCCGGGATCGCGATCGGCTTCATCACCGCCCGGAGGGCGCCGTCGCTGGCCTCGCGTCGCCGGGCCGGCGCGACGCTGCTGGCGGCGATCGTGCTCGTGGCGATCGCGTTCGCGGGGGCGCTCGCGCACAGCCAGCGCGGCTTCACGGGGAGCATCTCACACGCCTTCGACGCGCTGACCAACCCCAACGCGAAACCGCCTCCGAACACCCCCGGCCGCCTGACGGCGGTTGCGAGCGTGCGGGCGCGCTACTGGAAGGAGGCCCTCCAGGTCTTCGACGCCCATCCCGCGCTCGGCGCGGGCGCCGGTGGCTATGCGACGGCGCACCTGCGCTACGAAACGCAGACGCTCGAAGTCAGGCACGCCCACGGCTTTGTCGTGCAGACGCTCGCCGACCTCGGCCTCGTAGGTGCGGTGCTCGCGCTCGCGCTGCTGCTCGTATGGATGGCCGCAGCGGGACGCCCGACGCATCCGTTCAACCGCCGTCGGACGCGCTACACGCCCGAGCGGGTGGGCATGCTCAGCATGCTGTGCCTGGTCGTCGTGTTCGGCGCGCACTCGCTTGTCGACTGGACCTGGTACGTGCCCGGCGACGCGTGCGTGGCGCTGCTGTGCGCGGGCTGGCTGGCGGGCCGCGGAGAACTGGTCCCCACGGCCGCCGGCGAGACGTCGTCGAGCGCCGCCACGCTTGGGGGTCAGGCCGCCGCCGGGCCCGCGATGCTGCGCTGGCCGCGGGCATGGCCGCGGCCGAGCTACACGCGCATCGCCGTCGCCGGCGCGGTGATCGTGGCGGCGCTGCTGTCGATGTGGTCGCAGTGGCAACCGCAGCGCTCCGAAGAAGCCGTCCAGCAGGCTGCCGCGCGGCTCGAAGCGCATGATCCGCGCGCGGCCGCAGCGGCCGCGAACAGCGCCGTGTCGCGCGATCCGCTGTCGATCGGAGCGCTGTTCACGCTCGCCAGCGTGCAGAACAGGTTGGGCCGCCCGGCGCTGGCCCGGGCGACGCTCGAACGGGCCGTGCGCCTGCAACCCTCCAACCCCGAAACGTGGCTGGCGCTGGGGCGCTATGAGCTGGAAGGCGGTGATCCGGCATCGGCGGTCGGGGCGCTGCAGGCGGCCATCTATCTCAACCCCGAGTCGATCGCTCCAGAAGCGGTCGCCGACGGCCGCCCTGAAGCGATCGAAACCCAGAACGACTACATCCAGGCGCTGCGAGCATCCGCCGCGCAGCAGGAATCGGCGCGGCGTGCCGCGGCTCTCAGAAGCGCGAGCGAATCGCGTGCGCGAGCAGCAGCGCGCGCGCGCCGGGCACGCCGCCGGCGCTCCGCACCTGGATCTGCTCGAAGCCGAGCTCCGCGATCAGCCGGGTGAGCGTGTCGCGGTTGTAGAAGCGCAGGTGATCGCCGAGCGGGTCGAAGTGCTCCGCGAACGCGCGCCTGGAGAGCGCCAGGCGCAGCAGCGTCAGGCGTCCGTGCGCGGGCGTGCTCGCCACGAGGCTCCCACCCGAGCGCAGCACGCGGCGAACCTCCGACAGCCAGGCGGCGGTGTCGGCGACGTGCTCGATCACCTCGCCGGCCCAGACCACG
>Ga0187890_10002311_pt1 | contig 13334 bp, 8 predicted proteins | sample June2016WEW_21_1_FD_133005 | JGI IMG/M metagenome (GOLD analysis project Ga0187890, IMG submission 133005) | Peatland microbial communities from SPRUCE experiment site at the Marcell Experimental Forest, Minnesota, USA - June2016WEW_21_10 | ecosystem: Environmental > Terrestrial > Soil >... | reverse complement strand
TTGTCAGTTACGGCCCACACACTTCAGTCGATCTCCGTGACGCCGGTCAACGCGTCGTCTGCCGTCGGGAGTTCCCAGCAGTACGCCGCTACCGGAGCTTACAGTGACGGCACCACCGCGAACATCTCCAGCTCAGTGACCTGGAATTCCAGCAACACGGGTGTGGCCAAGATCTCGACCACCGGCGTCGCCACAAATGTTGCCGCGGGCAGCGCTAACATCACGGCGACTTCAGGTACGATCAATGGATCGACGGGCCTGACAGTGAACGCTGTGACGCTAGTTTCCATCTCTGTCTCGCCCACGCAATCTTCGATTGCGAAGGGTGCAACGTTGCAGTTCAGCGCCACCGGAGCATACAGCAACGGCAGCACCGCGAACCTCACCAATTCAGTAGCATGGACCGCAACGAGCACGACGGTGGCGACGATCAGCAGCAGCGGTCTGGCCACCGGCATTGCGAGCGGCAGTACCAGCATCACGGCTGCAGTGGGAGCGATCAGCGCCTCTACAACCCTGGCGGTGACGGTCTCGTCCCCCTTCCCAGGGATCTCATATGACACTTGGGTCGACTTCGAGAAGTGCACAACCGCTGCCGCTCCAACGGTAGCATGCCTGGTCAGTTCCACCCACGGCACAGCGGGCTCATGGGACGTGTCAAACATGGCCAGCCTTATCAAAATACAGGCAGCTGGTGCCGACCCAGGCACAGCAGACGGCAATCATGCTACCCGGGGCATGGCCTATAACCTTGCGAACGGGAATGAGGGAACAATTCGCTGGAGTCCGCCCAGCCAGCTGAGCTCGCTGTCCTTTGGATTCTGGTATAAGACAGGACAGCCGGGCGCATGGGTGGAAGGACCTCATGTCATCACCCTTTACAACAACACCTTTGGCAACATGCTTCGTCTCTCGGATGAGCGGTCCTCGGGTAACAATGCCCGACAGATCCGAGTAAGTCCGCTGGACGTGGCCGTTACCGGGATTGCCGACAACACCTGGTATTGGCTAACGATGAAGTGGGTGCAAAGCGGAGTAGGAACCTTCAGCGTGTACAACACCTCGCTGCAACTGGTAGGAACTGTGAACTTCACCAACCCGTACAACTACCCGACGCAGATTATTGAACTGGGTAACACATCTGGAACGGCGGCGGAGTCCGGCACGAGCGCTTACTTCGATGACGTTATCCTGGACTACACCAACGTGCAATTCCCGGTGCTACCCCGAGTTCAGTAGCTGTGCGATCGTGCAGGCATCCTCGTGGTGGTGATGAGCTTGAAGAAAAACTGTCAATGCAGGCGCAAGAGGACATGCGCCCATCACTGCCGCTACGGGTTCGATAACCAGATCCTCTCAACCTGGATTACGAATTGAACGTCGAACAGGTAGCGCTTAGACATTGGGGCCACGCGGAAAGCCGTCCGGCCCCAATGTCTAAGCAATTGACTCAGTGGAACAACAGCCTGTGGCTATTTCCGGGGCGATCATTCGAAGAGAAGCAATAGTTACAGGGCTCGCTGTAACGCGGTATCCTGCAACGTAACCCGATGGCCAGCTTCCCTACCAGGGAAGTGTGTCACGAATTGGTCATTGAGCAGTTGCATCGAGACGACCCCTGTGAGCGCCATACTATCGCGGACGCTGGCGGCCTGTGGCTGCTTACTGAGCCTTTCCACGAGCGACCGCACCGCGGCGGGGTGAAAGATGCCCGCAGCGCGGATGCATTCAGGCGAGAGTAACTCTTCCAGATAATCGTGCCGGAAGCGCCCGCTGCTCGGATCGAGAAAGCTCTGCACATCGGGGGCGCGATAGGGTTGTTTGGGCCGACGCAAAATGGAGGGGGGAAGCATGGACGCAGCAAAGCGCTTGAGGAGATATTTCTCAGCCAGTCCGCGCATCTTGAGCGCCGTCGGCAAGGCTGCGGCAAACTCCACTACCCGCCTGTCCAAAAACGGGAAACGTCCTTCCACAGCGTGAGCCATCGCCGGACGATCACCTTGTGACGACAAGATATAACCAGGTAACAGATAGGCCGCCTCGAGATACTGCGCGCGGCCAAAACTGCCCCACTCGTAATAAGAACTCGGGAGTTGCTCTTCGAGTTTTTCCCAAGGGCGGCGCTGCTGCCATCCGACCTTCACGTCGCCCGCGAAAAGCAGGTCTAGCCTTGCAGTAGTCTCCCAACGCGGCAGGTGAGAAAAGAACGGGCTGCGCAGGTCTTCAGGACGTACGCGGAAGAACATTCGCAGGAATTCAGGAGGCTGACTCTGCATCTGCGGCATGTAAGGATACAGTCTGCGAAGCAGTAGCGGCCGCAAACGCGAGTCGGGCTGAGCTGCCCAGAAACTCCGGATCTTGCTTTCCTTGAAGATGTCGTAACCGCCCAAGACTTCGTCAGCGCCTTCGCCGGTGAGTACCACCTTAAAACCGCTCCGGCGCACCAGATTCGCAAGCAGATACATCGGGGCGGGTGCGGTGCGCAGCAGAGGCTTTTCAGCGTGCCACACGACATCCGGAAAGACCCGCGCGATCTCATCATACGTGCAACGTACCTCGTGGTGCGTGGTCCCGAGATGGGAGACCATTTGTTGCTGGTACGCTCTTTCGTCGTATTCCAGATCGTCAAAGACGACCGAGAAAGTTGCAAGTGGGGCTTGTGTGAAGTTTCGGACAATCGCGGTAATTACGGAAGAATCGAGGCCACCGCTCAGGTAGGCCCCCACTGGAACGTCAGCGCGAAGACGGATCCGTGTCGCGTCAATAAGCAGTTCGCCAAGCTGTGCGGCCGCATTTTCTTCATTGATATTGCGGCCTGTGCGCGGTGCCGCGAAATTCAGTTGCCAGTAGCGCTTTATATTGATCGTGCCGTCCTGCACTGTGAGCGAGTTGCCGGGCGGAAGCTCGGAGATGTCGGCGAACGTAGTGCGAGGCGGAACGGTATGCCAGAACGTAAATACCTCACGGATGCCCTCAAAGTCCAGCTGCCTGGGCACTGAAGAATCGGCAAAGATTGCCTTGATCTCCGAGGCAAAGAGAAAAGTATCGGCCCTGCGGTAATAGAAAAGGGGCCGAACGCCCATTCGGTCGCGAGAGAGGAAAAGGCTTCTTCTTCTCTGATCCCATATGGCAAAGGCCCATTGACCGTCGAGCTCGCGAACGCAGTCTTCGCCTTTCTCCTCATAAAGCTGGAGCAGTACTTCGGTATCGGAAGTGGTGGCGAAGCGCCTCCCCTTGCGTTCTAACTCCTTGCGTAATTCGAGATAGTTAAAGATCTCACCATTGAATGTGATCCACACGGAGCGGTCATGGTTAGGCATCGGCTGATGGCCGCCGCTGATATCAATGATGCTGAGGCGCGCGTGACCAAACCCGACTCCCTCGCCGATGTGGAAACCATACTCGTCCGGTCCGCGATGTCGGATAGACCTGAGCATTGTGCCGAGAAGTTCACGGTTAACTGGCCGGTAATCAAAATGATATATTCCGCAGATTCCGCACATGGATTTCTCTCGATTAAACGGGCTGGCATCAGTGTGGTTGGGAATTGCGCGAGGCTGCGTGTGTGTGGATATCCACTTTCAGAACACGCACAGGGCTATAGTGGTAATCAGGAAATGCAATGGTCAGTCGGCGGAGCCGTCAATCATTGTTCGGCAAATCCAGGTATTCCTTGTCCTCTTCCGCAGAACGACTCAGCATTTCGGCTTCTGGTAAAGCAAGGCTGTCGACGAGCGCGAAATATGTTGGAGCAGTTATGTCCCAGTTAAACGCCTGCTTGACAAGGCGCTCAGCCTCTGCGGCTTGACGCTCGCGATAATTCTGATCCGTGATCAATTGCTCCATGCGGTCGGCGAGAGACTCGACGGATCCACCCACGAAAAATGTGAGGACATCATCATTGAAGTAATAGCGATCAATCTTGGTATCTGCCGCTATGACGGGGACGCCGCTTGCCATAAATTCCAGGATCTTAGTGCTGAACGCTTCGTTTCCGAATGAGTTTCCTCGCTTGGGAACCACTCCGATATCACCGCGTCTCATGATTTCCGCGATAGCTCTTAGAGGCAATGCGTCATGAACAAGAACGTGGTTCTGCAGACCCAGTTCACGAACCAGTTCGATTAAGCCCGGCTTCGCTTGCCCATCGCCGTAAATGTGAAACTCGGCATCGAACCCCTTCTGAACGACTCTCGCGAATGCGCGAATCGCGATGTCGACGCCTTGATGCCACTGCAACGATCCGGGGTAAAGGAAGACACACTTTCTGGATTCATGCCTGGGCCGCTCGTCGCGGTGGAAGATTGAAGAGTCCGGCAGGTTCAAAAACACTGAGCACTTCGAAGAACTAACTGATCGCTCAATGAGCTTTCGCTGCCAGATATGGTTCGGCGCAATCACATGGTGAGAGAATGATGCGGAAGCGCATTCCACAGTAGCAAGAAGTTTGAAAGCCAGCGATTCGTTTGAGCCGGAGAATTTGGACGCGTACAATTCCGGAGTCAGATCGTGCACGTCCAAAATGATCTTGGTCCCCGTAACTCTCGGTAGCCATGCGGCGAATACAAGGTAATCAGGAATCGAGTGGACATGGATAACTTGATAGGGCCTGAGAAGGTGCCGCACACTGAGCACAAACATAGCCCGAAAAACAAAGACCATTACCCGAAGAAAGTAAGTAAGCTGACGGCTTTCGTTCTTTACCCTCTCCTGGATGCACAACAGCCGCACCCGACCAAGCATGCTTTTTCGTGGTTGGCCACGCTTTCTCAAGCCGATAGCCTCAACCTCATCTCCTCTTGCAGCCAAAGCTTCGGCGTATCGCATCACCCGATTGTCGTCTTCGTAAAAGGAGTAGGCCAACATGCAGACTCTCATTTCTATCTCCCAACGTCAAAGTGACATCTCAAAGCCGCAACTTGCGCGCATTCAAGGCGAGGATGCGCGGATCAATGCGCGATGAATTGGCGGTGCCATAATTCAAACGAGATCAGCAAATAGATATGGCGCAAATGGTTCTGTACGCCATTTTCGTGATCTTTTACCAGACGCCGAATGTAATCGCGATCAAAGTACCGGCCGACAGCGGAGTCCCCGCTCAGCAGGCACTCTCCGACAAACTCGCTCATCTGAGTACGAAGCCACTGATTTATCGGATTTGCGAACCCTTTCTTCTTGCGATATACAATTTCCAGCGGCAGCCACTTCTCAATCGCCTTCTTGTGCAGGTATTTTCCCTTAAGATTACGCAATTTGAACTGCGGAGGTAGGCTTTCGGCGAACTCGATGATGCGATAGTCGAGAAATGGTACCCTCGCCTCCAGAGAATGCGCCATGGAAGTTTTGTCGCCGACCATAAGAAGATCGTCTGGCAGGTTGGCGCGTGTGTCGATGTATGTCATCTGAGTGACTGGATCAAATTCTGCGACGTCATCATGGAGGCGCTCAAGAGATTTTCTGGCTTCGCAACCGTCCACGGAGATAATCTCGCGGATCCAAGGCTGAAATAAGCGCGACTTCATCTGGTCGCTGTAGAACGAATATACCTTAACCAACCTAGTCAACATATCGCGCTCAGCCAGCGATGCGACGCCACGCCGCAGTCGTTCGTCCTTTGCAAGACAAGTGACAAGTGGTCTCACGATATTGCTGGTGATCATGGATGGAATCCGGCTATACATCCCTGAGAGCCTTGCTCCAACGTATCGCGGATAGCCCGCCCATGGCTCATCCGCGCCCTGGCCAGTAAGTACAACCTTGACCTTTTGGCTCGCAATCCAGCTTACAAAATGGAAAGCGGCAGCGGTCTCATTGCCGACCGGTTCCTCCAGATCCCACAGATAGCGCTGATAATAGTTGATGTAGTCCTTAGGAGTGACGATCATCTCAGTATGGTCGGCCCCGAATTTCCGCGCGATTGTGCGGGCGTCGTCCGTCTCGTTGGAACGCTCGCCGTCCTCGAACCCGATCGTAAACGTATGCACAGGTCCCGAGGCGTGACGGTTCATCAGGGCAAGAAGCGCACCTGAATCAATCCCAGAACTGAGAAACAGACCCACAGGCACATCGCTGCGCATCTGCAGGCGAACTGCATCTTCGATCAGGTCTTGATACGTTTCTATCAAAGTGAGTTCGTCTGAGACTTCTCGAATCCGGGGCGTCCATTTCCAATAGCGTCGGACATCTACGCCGTACCGGCTGACGACCATCATGTGCCCAGGAGGCAACTTATGAATTCCTAGAAACAATGTCCGGGGGGACGGCACGTAGCGCAGAGTAAACAGCTCGCTAAGAGCCTGGATGTCCACCTCCCTGGGACACTCTCGGTGAACCAGCAAAGCCTTGATCTCGGAGCCAAAGAGGAATTGGTCTCCCGGAAGTGTGTAGTAGAGAGGCTTAACGCCGAGATGATCCCTGGCAATGAACAGTCGTTTGTGCTGGCTGTCCCAGATGGCAAAGGCAAAGATGCCATTGAACCGACTTAGGCACTCAAATTGCCATTCTTCATAGGCATGGAGGATAACTTCCGTATCAGAGTCGGTCCGGAAGAGATGACCTCGCTTGAGAAGGTCTTCCCGAAGTTCGATGTAATTGTAGATCTCACCATTGAAGACAATCTGCAAAGTATGATCTTCGTTTGCGATGGGCTGGGCGCCGCCAGACAGGTCGATGATGCTGAGGCGGCGATGCCCGAGACCAATCTCGCCGGAAATGTAGTGTCCATCGCCGTCAGGACCGCGATGTGCGAGTGCGGCGCTCATCTGCCGCACGAGTTCCGGATGAATCGGCGCGCCGTTGAAATCAAATACTCCACAGATTCCGCACATTTCGCGAGTATCCTCGACAATGAAAAAGCTAGCCAAATCGGCCGTTACTTATGTTGTCCAGTTGTTGGTATCCGTCAGCCGGCAGAAAACATCAATTGAGCAAACATTATTGAGCAGAACGGACGCCCGATGACGCGGTGATCATACATAGCCGTTGCGGTAACCTGCGCCTCTCGGCGAGCATCCATGGACTTATTCCGTGCCTGGCGCCGAATCCGATTCCACTGATGCCCCAGTACACGACACCTCACTCTTGACCATCTTTGTTGCTTCTGTGCGAAGCGTGCGCCTGTTTCAGCTATTTTTTAGTTATCCACAATGGACAGGTTTGCGCTTAAGGTTATGCACTGAGCAACAGCGGGCCGCGCCCGTTGTAATAGTTCGCATAGGATTGTTCGAGATCGTCCACCTCGTTCAGAAGCAATCCAATTATTGAGTCTGGACCCAGAAGGTCCATTGCGTCCCGGACCATTTCGCGCGAGGTCCTATGGGCACGCATGACCCAGAGGCAGGCGTCCACGTGACTGCGAAGGGCCAGCACATCCGGAACCGGCAGAACAGGCGGGGCGTCAATGATGACCCAGTCCATCGTCAAACGAAGCCGCTCGATTGTCCGAGCAAAAGCTTCACTGTTTAGCAGTTCAATGGGGTTCGCAGCAGTTTCCCCGGCCGCAAGCAAAGAGATACCTAATGGATTAATACGGCGGAGCGCGGAGAGAGTATCCAGGCCGTTTTGCAGGCAGGGCACCATCCCGGGAAGTTCCTGAAGGCCCAGCCTTTCAACCAATACCGGGTGCCTGAGGTCGGCTTCGACCAGAGCGACACTGTTTCTCGCGCGCTCAGAAAGCCCAATGGCGAGATTGAGGGCAGTGAAGCTCTTGCCTTCGCCCGGAAGGGCACTGGTGACCATCAACACCTTCGGCATTCCGTTCTTTCGCAGAGCGCGCAGATGCATGCGCAGCACGCGAAAACGGTCCGCGCCCACGCTGTATGGGTCGCTGAACATCACGAGGCGAGCCTCCGGCATGACGCGAGCCTCGGCGGTTTGCGCGCTCCACAGACTTCCCTCGCCGGCATGCGGTTGGCAAGAGGCAGACAGCAACTCGCGACGCGCATCGCGATGGCGCTCGGATTCCTGATTGGGAAAATCGACGTCGGTATTCAATACTTCTCCTTTTGAAATGAGAGCAGGACCTTCAAGACATGCAATGCGGGGTCAATCGACGCATATGGAACGCAGGACCCGCGTGTTGTTATCCATTTCGGTAGACATAAACCTGTGCTGCCACCAACATCAGTAGCATCAGACAGCCGATTGCCCAGCCCAATCTCATGCGGCGCACGCGAACGCGTCTTTCTCTGACAGTCAGCAAAGGCGGAATCCCCAAGACGAGCGGAAGGGGAAAATATGCGCGTGCTTCGTTTTCGATGTGAAATGAGCGGTCGCGTGCCTCGACGAGCAAACCTATCCCCAAGCCGAGGACGAGTCCTCCCGCAACGCCGCCCAGAGCAATTTTCTGGCGGTTCGGCCCTGCAGGCTTGAGAGGCAGACTGGCCGGGTCGATTACCTGAAATTGTTGATTGCTTTGTTGTGCCGCCAGCTTAGTCGCCAGTTCGGACTGTGTCTTCTTATTGAGCAGGTCAGCGTAATGCTGCTTGGAGAGATCGAAGTTGCGCTGTACCTCTTCCAATCGCTGTTCACGAACGGGTGTGAAGGTAAGGCGCTGCTGGTAATTAGCAATTTGCGCAGTGAGCTGGCGACTCTGCTTCTGCGCGTCCTCAATTTCCATTTCGTTGGCTTGCAACTGGCTGCGCAGTTGTATCGCCGCGGGTTCTAGGGGGGAACCGGCCACTGCCGCGTCTGAGGCAACTGTCTTGCTTTCCGATGACGGTTTCGGCGGACTCGCCGATCTATAGAGCTGCGATTCTTCGTCGGAAATTTGTTGGTTGACGGCGACGACATCAGGGTAAAGTGGACTATAGCGGGAGAGCAGATCGGCGCGTTGGCGGCGCAGCCGCGCCAGATCTTCCTGTATTGCCGCCAGCGAGCCCGGAGCCTGAGCTGCATCGGAACCGTGGGCTCCGTTCACCGGGGTATACTGCGAAATCATCGCCTGCAAATAGGCATGCTGTTGGCGGGCGTGGGTCAATTCAGACTGCAGTCCCTGCAGTTGGAATTGCAATCCGGCAAGAACCTGGAGGTTCTCCCCCTGCTGTTCGGGAAGCTGACCTAGGTACTGCATTTTGAACGATTGAAGAGTTGCTGCTTCTCGGTCTAGATCGTCCTTTGCGCTTTGCAATTGTTGTTCGAGAAAGCTGGTGGTTCCGGAATTCACCTGCTGCTCAGTCAGCTTATTCTTCTCAATGAACAGCGAAATCAGACTACTAGTAACTTTCTGTGCAGTCCAGGGATCAGTAGCGGTAAATGCAACGAGAAATGCATTCATAGGCCGGCGCTCGGGGTTCTTGCTCAATGGCAACACCTCGATATCATTGCGCATGAGGGCAGCCAATGCGGCGCTTCCGGTCTGCCGTTGTCGCGGGTAGAGTCCGTACTCGTCAGCAATCTTCTGGAGCCGATCCCTTGAAAGAATCTCCCGCGTAATTGTGTCGATAGCCTCCATTTCATTGGTAGTGTTATTTGGAGTGACGTATTGTCCAGACACACCGGGGTTAGCCATGAAGATAATGGCTTCTGATCGGTAATGGTTGGGAAGCAGATACGAGGCCGGAATCACTCCAAGCGAGACGACGCAGGTGATAACCAAAATCCACCAGCAACGCCGGACCAGAATGCCCTTGAGCCGGTTCAGAGTCGCATTGATGTCACTGTTTTGTTCTGGCAAGGCGAAATACTCCTCATTGCATTCAAGTCAGGACAGGCTCAGTCGGCAATCAGCAGGGGCTTGGAATGGAGATATTGCGCCACTCGCCGCCGTGCATCGATCTGGCGATAAATGCGCGTTACCTGCTCGGCATGGAGTCCGATGGCGGCCGCGACTTCCTCCACGTGCACCTCATGTTCTTTTCCGTAAAGACAAAGATCCATCTTTTCGAGAGAAATGGAGAAGTAGAACTCCTCCTGCGATTGGGTCAGGGAATACGTATCGGTTGTGGGCGGACGCAAGCGGATCGTTTCAGGCACGCCCAGATATTCTGCGAGCTGATAAACCTGAGTCTTATACAGATGCGCGATTGGCTTCAGATCCGCAGCGCCGTCGCCGAGCTTGACGAAGAAGCCCTGATCGTACTCCAGCCGGTTGGGGGTTCCTGCAACTGTATACTGAAGCCGGTCTGCGTGGTAATACTCCAACATCTTTCTCACCCGTTGCTTGAAATTGGTGGCTGCTACAACTTCCAGCGAGGCTTCAGCAGTAAGCCGAACGCGATGCTCCACGCCGTCAGGCGACAGTGCCACAATGGAAAAAATCGCGTAACGGTCGCTTGATAGCATGTCGGGCAGGATGATCTTCGACTTCCATCCTTCGCCATACTCCGGCAGCACGCGGGCAATGGCAGCGTCGCGCCGGGCGTAGCAGTCCGCAGCGGCAAGGATGGGCGTGATGTTTTCCTCGGCGGTCGCGATGCCAAATTTATCTGCGAAGTTCATCGCCAGTTGGGCACTATCGGGTGAGGAATCCGCTTCCGGCATCAACAGGCCCAGAACTCTCTCCTGGCCCAGGGCGCCTGCACAGAGCGCGGCAGTTACACTGCTGTCTATTCCTCCTGAAAGCCCCACAACTGCGCCTCTGCGATGAAAGTGGTCGCGCACAATGCGGCGTATGCCATGCTGAATCGCCTCCACTTCGCGGGCGGGGTCAAGGGTCAGCACGTCGCGTGAAAATGCCGTTTGCGTTTGCATGGAATTCTCCTTGGATTGGCTTCGGAAATGCGATTAAGAGTCGGCGGCTGCCATTTCAATGCACATATCGCCCGGCGCGTCTGCAACAAGCGTTCTCAACTTCATTCGCTGCACCTTGCCATGGCTGCTCTTGGGAAGGCTGTCGAGAACGACAATATCTCTCGGAATCATGATGCGGGACAGATTGGATTTGCAAAAGGCGCGGACGCGCTCGGCAACTGCATGATTCGCCCCTTGGCGTGGGACAACGAAGGCCCGCACCGCTTCGCCCAGGAGGTCGTCGCGGACGGCAATCACGGCTGCCTCCAGCAGTTCTTCGCACTCGAGTAGTTTGTCTTCTATTTGTCGGCAACTGATGCGCGTGCCTCCGCATTTCACGAACTCTTTGGCTCGATCGATCACGTAGAGAAAGCCATCTTCGTCCATCGTGGCCAGATCGCCTGTGTGGAGGCTGCCGTTGCGAAAAACCAGCGCCGTTTCTCCCGGCGCGCGCCAATAGCCCAGGGTCACGTTCTCGCCGTCGGCAACGATTTCTCCGATTTTGCCCCTTGCCGCTTCCTCTCCCGACTCGTTTACGATGCGTAGGCGGACACCGGGAATCGCCTTGCCGATTGATTCCGGCTTGGCGGCCAGCATCTCGGGAGGAAGGCAGGCCAGGCGTGCTGTCGCTTCAGTCTGTCCATACATGATGAAGATACGAGTTCGGGGCAAGATTTGCTGGAGTTGCTGCACGAATGAGGACGCTAAATGTCCACCGGCTTGCAGCAGGGTTCGCAAATGAGGAAGCCGCTTGCGAGCCAGGCTGGAATTGCGCAACAGAATCTGGTAATGGCTCGGTACGCCGGCAAAGCTGGTGCACTGTGTCTTGTCCATTCTTTCCAGCACCACTTCCGGATAGGCGAACCGGTTATCAATCACCAGCATGGCGCCTACCTTCAGATAGGTGTGCAGCACCGAAGCACCGAAGCAGTAGTAGAAGGGTAGGACGGCCATCATGCGCTCGCGCTCGCTGAGCTGCAGCGAGTCGACGATGGAATTGGTGTTGGCAACGATGTTCCTATGCGACACCATGACACCCCTGGGCTGGCCGGTTGACCCTGAAGTGAACATCAGGGCCGCCAATCCGATGGGAGCAGGCTCTTCCAGTGGCGCAGAAGACGGCTGCACCGCTGGAAGATGTGCGAACTGGAACCAGCCGTTTGTGCACGTTGGAGCTTCACAGCAGACTGTTACGCCTTCGACTGCCAGAACGGACCGATACCTGGCAAGAAGCTGCGCATCCACATATGCGGCCCGGGGTCGGGTCGTCTCCACGTAATACTCGAGTTCTTCCGCATGCAGATTTCCAGGTAACGGCACGCAAACCATTTCGGCTTGCAGAATGCCTAAATAAGCAGCGGCCCAGTGAAAGGAATTCACGCCCAACAGCAGGATTCGATCGCCTTTGGTGCAGCCAGCGTTCGTCATGTGTGCGGCGAACTCACGAGCGCCCGCACCCAGATCGCCGTAGGAGTAATCGGCTTCAGGCAGGCGCAGGGCGACCATGTTTTCAGACTTGCCGTCGAGCAGATATTCCGCAACATTGATGGAATGCATCATCACGTACCGGCCTCCTTGCAGTTCACAACCGTGTGTTCAGACGGCCTCGGCGTCACTGGTGAAGACGGTCTCCAAGGGAGCGGGCGAGACGGTCCCGTAGTCTTCCAGCCCGAGTTTACGCGACGCAAACGCGGCCAACCGATCGAGCGAGTCCAAGTTCCCCGGGACGATCTCATCGTCCTGAACAACCAGCTTGAGGTCCTGTTCAAGAAAACAGACGAGCAGAAGCACACCTGTCGAATCGATGATGCCTCGCTCAATAAGTGAATCGTCGTCGTGCAGTTCCTCATCTGAGCGACCGAACAAGAAGTTTTCGATGATGAACGCACGCAGCTTCTGCCGAATCTCTTCCATGGTTTGCCCCCTGTGTAGTGCCTGATGATCGATGTTCCATAATCGGTTTCAAGAACCGGACCGCACCGGGTCCGGGCACTTCAGGAGGAGTCCGGAGCCCGGAAAACTCCTCCGTTGTTGTACCAATCCCCTCCGGGGAAAATTACCTGAACGACAGTTTTTTCTCTTCGACTGCAGGTCCCTGCGATCCGACTACCCAAGCGCCTCTTTCGGGATCGTAGTGACGAACCACTCTCGCCGGATTTCCAGCGATAACGCTGAAGGCAGGAAAGCTTCTTGTCACCACTGTGTTGGCCCCCACGATGCAATTTCGGCCAAGCACCAGCTGGCCCTTTTCGCAGACGATTGCGGCGCCGTGGCCGATCCAGCACCCACTCTCAATCCAGACCATTCCGCCCTCGGTGATGCCCTGTTTCCTGATCGGAACCGCTGGGTCTTCGTAAGCGTGGATATGGTCAGTAATGAGTACAGAAGCAGAGAGAATGACGTCAGGTTCGAGATGGATCAGGTTCCGCGCAGCAATCTGGCAATATCGCGCGATGAGGCAGTTATCCTCGACAACCAGCGCTGGGCCGTGGTTTCCTGACCGGGAACCCACGGCATATACCCAAGCTCCTTTATCGATCCGCACGGAATTACCTAGTTTGATCCTGTATGCCGAATCCCTCGCCAAATCGGCAGTGTGATGGATC
>Ga0187890_10002304_pt1 | contig 13378 bp, 16 predicted proteins | sample June2016WEW_21_1_FD_133005 | JGI IMG/M metagenome (GOLD analysis project Ga0187890, IMG submission 133005) | Peatland microbial communities from SPRUCE experiment site at the Marcell Experimental Forest, Minnesota, USA - June2016WEW_21_10 | ecosystem: Environmental > Terrestrial > Soil >... | reverse complement strand
TTTTTTGGATAAACAAATATCTATCGATTTAACTCCAAAAGTATCCCAGAAAGGAATGATTGAGGTTAAACTTGAAAATGATTCTGAGACTTGCGAGGATAAGAAATGAATTGGATTAAATGTGAAGAGAAAGAAGCGCCAAAAAATGAAAAATTCCTATTTAAATATCATTATGGAATAGGATTAGGCGAATATGGTCAATGCTATACAACATTTAATGGAAATTCGGAAAGAACTCATGAAGCCTATATTTTGATATTACATCCATCAGAATGGGAAGAAAAAAATCCCTTTGAATGGAGTCATGAAAGAATGATTGAAATGGAGGTATCATGGATGCCCCTTCCAAGTTAAATTGGATCAAAGTCGAAGATCAATTGCCTAAAAATAAACAGCCGATAATATTTAAAGCCAATTATCCATTGTTTTGTGCCGGATTCATGGAAAAAACTGAATCAGGATATCAATTCTATCATCAGTCCAGTGATCAAACTACTATATATCCTATGCATGGCATTACTCATTGGATGTCACTTTACACTTATATAGAAAATCCCGAATAACCAAATAAATTCCCTCCTATCAACAAAATACTTGAATTTCTAATCTCAAAACCATATATCTAAATCTTGAATTAAAATAATGTCTTAACACAGGAGAGAGACATATGGAAAAATCATACCCTAAAAAATCGGGTTCAAATAATACACGGCCAAATAAATCTGAGCGCGAAGGCTCAAAAGAAATGAAGTCTAATCCGGATAAAGGCCCTCCTATGCTTATGGGAGAGCACCACTTTGATAAGGGTTATGAATCAGATTCAGAAGTTTTTGACAGATCAAAATCATATCCAGGTGATGAGCAGCGTGGAAATGAATATGTGAAAGCAAACAAAGAAATGATCTCACGTGATAGTACAAAGCTTAAAAGATCGAAATTTAGTAAGATTGCATGATTTCAGTACCTTATGCTTCTTCAGGTCAGGAATTAGGGGAAACGCGTCTTGAAATGACGCGTGACCTTATGCGGATACATTTGGAAAATGCGATCAATAAATGTAAACATTTGAAAGGCAAATATTACGTTTTATTTCACACAAAGCCTTTTCCGGAGAATCTGCAAAACTGTGCCTTTAAAGTTAAAGGTGTCCTAGTGGGCACTGAAAAGAAAAAGATCAAGCAACAAGTAATTTACGGAATCCCTATAAAGCCTCATATGATGCTATCAACTCTTTTATTCGGTGTTAATAACGATACTGGAGAGATAACCATAGAATGGGCTTTACCGGGAGACTGGCCTACTTGGGCAGTCGGGGGGACAAATGAGCCTATACCCGAAACCATAGCAAGTATTAAAGAATCGGGAATTCAGTATCACTATGCTGATTTCCTTCCTGACTAAAAAATTTTGTTAAAAATGACAAGTAATTTCTTTAGCGTCGACGGCCTCCAATGCGGAGTATTTAACGGTCGCTAATGGGCATAAACGAAGCGGTGCCAGCTTCAAAAGGAAATAGAGATGTCAGAAGAAGAAGAAAATGTTCCTGAGCAGGAAGTTCAGGAGCAACCGGAACAAGTTGAAGAGCAAGTTGTAAATACTCCTGAGCCTAAGGAAGATCAGAATCAAATTAACTGGCGTCAGGCGAATGAAGTCATGCGATTGCAAAAGCAGCGCATTGATGAGCTGGAAAAAGATCGACAAGAGCGATTTAAACCAGTTCAAGAGGTTGAAGAGCCAGACGAATTCGCTAATGAGGATCCGGATAATTATATTACTGTGGCTAAAGCTCGGCAAATGGCTGATAAAGCCGCTGAGAAAAAAGCCAAAGCCTTTGCTCAGCAAGCTGTGCAGGAATATGCAGCTCAACAGAATGTTGCACAATCGGAAGATCGGGCACGTTCTAAATATGAGGATTACGATTATGTCATCGAAAACTTTGTTCTGCCTCAGATTAAAAACGACCCGGCGCTTGCATACAAAATAAGCCAATCCAAAAATCCGGCGGAAACGGCGTATAAGCTAGGAAAATTAGACACTTTTGAGGATTCCATGACAAAGTCAGCACCAAGCCCCAAAGCTGAAAAGATCTTAAAAAACTCTCAGAGGCCAACGAGCTCGAATGCTGCGGGATCTCTTAAAACACAGGCTGATAAATATAGCAATATGTCTCCAGCGGATATATGGGCGGAATCACAGAAGTATGCGCGCAGGGCTTAAAATGGATTTAAGCGATGACAATTACCACAAGTAACGCATTGCCTCCGCCAGTCCAACAATGGTTTGATAACGTGCTTTTATCACGTCCAATGCCAAAGTTGATACATAAGCAAATGGCAATGAAAAAAGAGCTTCCACCTAACAGTGGACGCATTGCGAGATATCGCAGATATACAAACCTTGCAACTGCAACGGTGCCCCTTCCCGATTCAGGTTTGACACCTCCCGGGCAAGTTTTAAGTTCTGTTGACATAGATGCAAGATTAGACTTTTATGGAACATATGTCACTATTACAGATAGTGTTATGTTCATTAATCAGGACCCTGTTTTAAATCAGACTGTTTCCCTTTTGGCGCAATCTATGAGAGAAACAGAAGACGAGCTAATCAGAAACATGCTCGCTTCTACTGCTTCAGTTATTAACTGTACTGGTGGAGTGAACGGGGATAGCCCAACTGAATTAAGCCGTAGCGATATTGACTCAACGATCTTAGCATTGCTCGGAAACGATGCGATCATGATCTCTGACAATATTGAAGGAACTTTGAAATTTGGAACTGCTCCGGTGCGAGAAGCTTTTTGGGGAATGATGAGTACTTCTGTTCTTGATGATTTGGAAGCTGTCACAGGCTTTATTTCTCAAGCGCAATACCCTTCAAACATGAACGTATTGAATGCTGAATGGGGTTCTGTTTCTAACATTCGTTTCTTGTACAGCTCGAAAGGATCTGTCACACCAAACGCTTCGTTGAACGGTAACAACATTTATAACATATTCGTCACTGGTCAGGAAGCCTATGCAATGATCGAATTGACGAATGCGACAGCGTCGTTTATTTACACACCTCCAGGGGGGCCAACTGACCCTCTTAGAAGGTTGCAACTTGGAGCTTGGAAAATGGCTCAAGTACCTCGGCTCATGAACGATGCGTGGCTCTTTAATCTACGCGCAACCCACTCATAGGAGGTAATTATATGACTTTTCCAGGACGCGATATGAGACAAGGGACTTTTACAGTTCCTTCAACAGTAAGCAGTACAGTAGGGGCATTGGTCAACGTTAATTGCGGTTTTTTGCCGACTAAAGTCGAGCTGATCGATATGACAGCTTTAACATCTATGTCTGGCGGTCCTCCATTAGCTAACCCAGGCGCCACTTATCTGACCTATAGAGCTGTTTGGCAGCAAGAATTTGCGTCGGCAACCACTCCTTTTACACTTGTAGAAGGAATATCCCCAAGCGCATTAACTTCTTCTGTACAGCCTATTTTAACCAATGGTATTTCACAATACAATGGTCAGGTAACGCCAGCTACATTAAATCAGGACAGTTTGCTATTAGGTCCAGTCATTACAGGATCTAATACAGCTAAAGCATCAGGAACATTTACAGTTAGCTCTACATCTACACTGTATCCGGGCGCTTTGATCCTGATGACAAAAAACAGTGTTAACAAGCAATTGGGAGGAATGTATTTCACAGTTAATACTGTGGCTTCTTCCACTACATTTACAATTGCTAATGCTGGCTGGTTGAATACTGCTAACTTTACAAACGGAGCGGAGACATTTAACGTACAATTAGTTACTTGTCCTCCTTATTATTATCCGACTAATGGCGTTATCACTGCGATTACTGCGGCAAATCCTGCGGTTATTACGACCAGTGTTAACCTTAATTTGACTGCCGGACAAGTTGTTAGAATCCGAGTCCCAACCGTTTTTGGAATGACTCAGGCTAATAACTTAACTGCGATCATTTCAGCAGTTAGCGGGAATCAAATTACATTAGGAGGAACTACAGGAGCATTTACGCTTAATAATGGATTAAATAGCTCAGCATTCACCGCTTTTTCGTGGCCTGCCGCTAGTTCAGTTCCATTTAATTATGCGACTATTACACCTGTAGGATCTGGACCTCAAATCAATTCAACTGGTTATTACAATAATGACACAATTGACGATGCGACTGAAAACGTATCTTTCAATGGTTTCACTGTAGGATCAGGGATTTTGATTGGTGGATCTTCAACTGTATTCGGTGTAACGGCTGGCGATGTCATTGCATGGACAGCATGGAGAGCAGATCAATAATGTTCACACCTGACAGGTCAACAATTACAGGTATAACAAATTCAAATCCGGCGGTGGTCACAACATCGCCGGATCATGGAATGTATACAGGGATGGCCGCAAGGCTTGTTGTTCCGCAAAAATACGGAATGGTACAGCTAAATGGTTCAGTCGTTCACGTGAACGTAATTTCTCCCACTACATTTTCTTGTTATTCCACTTTAGTTCCCAGTCAGGTGACCATTAATTCCACAAATCTACCGGCGTTTGTGATACCCGCAAACCCCGGTTTAGTTGCTTCTTGTATACCAATCGGAGCCGGAGCAACTCCAGTCAATAATGTCCCTTGGCAAGCAAATGACGGCTATTGCGATAGTCCGTTAGATGATGCCTTTTTAAACAATTCAACTGTAGAAATACCCTTTTAGGAGGAAAACATGGCAAAAGGAATGATTGTTCCACAGGAAACTAAAAGTATTGACCCGCTTATCCATAAAAGGATAGGAAAAACAGCGGTTAATACAAATTCAATTCACGCAATGACACCCGAAACCGATCATAAAGTCAGGGGGCAATTTGTTAATGTCGAATATCCAGGTTTAACCCAAAAAATATGTTGTAAGCTTTATCGCAACATGCCCTATTTCTGCGAGACTTTGAAAGATGGAGAAACCACGATTATACCTCTTTCAGTAGCGAGATTTATCAACGAAGACTTTGGATATGATCAGCATAGCTATATTCAGGATGATAAAGGCAATCCGATCAAAACAGGCAAGAAAATTCCTAGGGGTAAATTTATCATCGAAGAGCACTTAACATAAGGCAAATAAATGAGCACTTGGGACCTAAACCGTCTTAGATATACAATCAGGAAGATAACTGGTAAATATGATACAAACCAGCTTCCTGATAGCTCTTCAGGGGAAAATAATATTTCCAATCCTTCCGGCATAGATGATTATATCAATGATTTTTATCTTTATGATTTGCCGGAACATTTCAGAACATTGAAGTTAAGGGATTTTTATACCTTTACGACTGTTCCTAATTGCGGGACTTATTCCGTTCCTGAAAATATCTATGAGGTTTACGATCCGATTTATATTGATAACTATCAATTCAGATTTTATCAGTATCCGCAAGAGTTTTACCAGGTATGGCCCGAACTTAATTTCATTGATCAATTTTCGATTCAAAATCAGGCGCTACAATCTTTTACATTAACGCAAACTACAATCCAGCAAGGCACTGTAGTTATTGGGTTAATTCCAAATATCGATGGAAATCCTTCACCGATTTTGGAAACCTTTAGGGATTCAGATGCTCCTATTCCTTTAGATATTCCCCAGCAGCAATATTTTGTTAATCCGGGTGTTTTGATCAGTAATTTTTATACAGGTGTTTTACCTCCAGTAAATCCAGGTGTGACCCCAGGCACCGGAACAGTTGATTATTTGACTGGCGCTTGCACAATGGTTTATGTCAATACTCCAGCGGTTGGAACAACCATTTCAGCTCATTATCACCCTTATGTGGCGTCAAGATCAAGAGACATTCTTTTCTGGCAGCAGCAATTATTTATCAGGCCAATCCCTAACGACACTTACTTTGTAAAAATGATGGCGTATATGATGCCGACTACCGTCATGAATGCTGCTACAAATTCGCCCGTCAGGCCTTCAATACAAGTTGTTGGTGATAATGATGTCAATATACAGGCGTTCAGCGGACAAAGTGGAAGTTTACCAACTGATCTGCCGCAGTTTAATGAATGGTGGCAGCTTATAGCCTATGGCGCCGCTTTAAAGATCTTTGTTGAAGATGGTGAATTCGGCGAGTATGAAAAATACAAAGGCCTTTTTGAAGAGCAAAAACTTTTAGCACAGAGAAAGACTTTGCGTCAATTAGCACACCAAAGAATACCAACGGTTTATAGTTCAAATACAGCTAAGAGCGATACTTGGCCTATATTCCCAATTTATTGAGGAAATATGAAAAAAAGAGAAGTTATTACCTATCTTGCCAATCCCTATAACAAAGATAGAGGCCAGTCGATGAAAGGAACAATTTTTAATAAAACCGGAAGGATCGTTAAAAACGATTATCTGAAATTTGACATGACGTCTCAAAGGGGAAATAAATAATGGCAACCTCAACATTTACCCAAAGTATCCCGGCAGCAAGTCACACCTTAGCGGTTGATCAGCCATTAATGTTAGGCAATACACAATATTTCGTACAATCTTATGGAAAAGATCATAATTACACAGGTTCATCTAACACAGTAATTACTAATGCTGATGGATATCATACTGTGATTCATCAAGTTACGCAAACAGGAATGACGCCGGATCCGACACCGATTGCAGGAGTTAATCAGATTTACTCGAAAAATTATTCGCCGCCTTCTACTTCGGCTCCTGCTGCTGATACTCAACTTTTTAATATCACAGGCGCAGGAGGAATATCACAATTGACTGGTAATAGTGCTATTGCTAACGGTGGATGGTGCTGGTTAGGGGGAATACTGAAAATTTGGGGAATTGTTCCAATTACCACAAATCCACAAACTGACACTATTACATTTACTAGTGTTTCTAATACAACAATTCCATTTCCTAATAATTGTTTTGGAGTTCAATTAACTTTGATTCGAAAAACAGAGATTCCTGGACCAGTTAGCAATACTGCTATATTAACAGTTTATTCAAATCTTCCTGATATACCAGCACCTTCGACCACAGGATTTTCATATACATTTGGCTCTACAGGATCAGGAAGTAGTTATTCAGGTTTTTACTGGGAAGCTATAGGAAATTAATGAGCTATGAACCAAGACTTATATCACCTTTCATAAACTCAGGTTTAAATCAATATTTTAAGCCTTATATTATTGGCGATGAAGCTTTTCCAACTATTGATGACGCTTATCCTTGGCGTGGATCTGTACGCAAAAGGGAAGGCTATTTTCTTTTTGGAAATATTCCTACTGCTCCCGTTCAAGGCATAAAAAACTGGATCAATCCATTAACGTTAAGTCCTAACCTGATCGCATTAAGCCTGACAAAATCGTATAATTATATCACTGGAGCATTTCACGATATTACTCAATTGGCCTATTTGTCGACTCCTTTTAGTTTTGGGACGACGACTTTTCAATACTATTGGACAAGTAATTATCAGGGGTCAATGTGGCTGACAAATGGCTTAGGCTATACAACTGCTCAATTTACTGCCGGAGTCATAAACGGAATATTCTTTTTAACTTCAAATAGTATCAACTCTTGGAATATTTTCACCCCCCAAATTAATAATACTCCTACCTATTTAAACGGCTGTCTGATCATCTTACCCTATAAAGGCCGTTTAGTTTGTCTTAATACCATTGAAGGAAGTGCAGACGGCGTCACAACTACAAATACTTTTCCTAATCGCGCTAGATGGGGACAATTGGGATCAGATTATCCGGCACATTTTAATACGGCAGGAGGCGCAGAATCAACTTCACCGCCTGCGCCATTTGTTGGAAGTGATTTAGCATGGAGAAGCGATATCCCGGGAAGAGGGGGTTTTAGTGATGCTGATACCAGCGAAAGAATTGTTTCAGCAGGCATTGTCAATGATGTTCTGATTGTTGGTTTCCAGAGATCAACTTGGCGTTTACGTTATACGGGAAATGAAATCTTGCCTTTCGTTTGGGAACGGCTAAATACCCAATTTGGTGCCGAATCAACGTTTAGCGTGGTTCCATTTGATAAGGATGTTCTTTTCTTTTCCCGTTATGGATGGATTGCAGCTTCAACAAATGAGGTGCAGCGCATAGATGAAAAGATACCCGATATTTCCTATAGCTTTGAAACAGGATCGGCGACAACGTTCCAAAATCTGGCAACTGTACAGAGCATTAGAGACTATTACCGTCAAATGGCCTATTGGACTTTTTCCCCGGTCGGTGCAGAAGATACCCAAATTTATGCTTATAACTATTTGGATAAGTCTTGGAGTGTCTATAATCCTACCAATGTCATTAATTGTTTTGGTGAATACTTTAACACTTCTGATCAAACATGGGCAACATTCTCAAATGCTGACGATATTTGGTCAAATTTTAATAGCCCTGATGACACATGGAATCAATACGGAAGTGCACAGAATCAAGGTTTTCCACTTATTCTTGGAGGCGATCAGGCTTCAACTGGCGCAAATGCCGGGAACATCTATGAAATGTTCGAATTCGATGCGCCAGCCACAACTGATAATGGTACTCCTTTCAACTTTATGATTCAGACTAAACGCTTCAATCCTTATTTCGAACAGGGCATGAAATGCCGTATGGGTTATGTCGATCTTTATGTGACAACAAATAGCTATGGGGAAATCCAATTCCAGCATTTTGTAGATGATAAGCCTCAGCCAGCTATTACTAAAACAGTCTCTCTTTATCCTAGGGGAGTTTTAAATATTACAGCTATTACAATAGGAAACCCCACTCAAATAACGACAACGGCGGCGCATAATTTGACTACCGGGCAATATGTTATATTTTCAAACATTTATGGATCAGGGGCTAATCTCTTAAATAATCAAAAACTCCCCGTTACCGTTATTGATTCCCTGAATTTTACCGTAGCAGTCAATTCATCGCTATTTGCATTTACTTCGTTTGGCTATATTTGGTCGCCTCCTTTTGATCAGGGAGATGCACGTTATGTGAGAATTTATTTAGGCGCTATCGGATATCACCACCAATTTGTTATTAGTTTATCAGAGACTCAATTAACCGATCCGGTTGCTAGTGCAGTGCAGTTTGAAATGCAGGGATTAGTTATTTGGACAAGGCCGACAGGATTATTTAAAGGAGTATAATGACAGCAGTAGGTTTCGGCCCCTTTTTTACCGATTCGCCTTATTTGCCTCCTGAACCGGACTATAACAGCACGCCGGAGAAATTTCAGGAATTGCAGATTTTAAGGGAGAGACTGACTGCTTCCATTTTGAATATTAAAGAAAATGCCCAGTATGAAAAAAGAGAGCTTTTAACGGGTCAGCAATGGTTTTCTTTTCTTCAGGGAGGAGTTATAATCACAAATTATACCTTCAGACTGACTTTTGACTTGGTATCTTTAAATGGGGGTGCTATAACACCGGGTACGACCACTATAACGCTTCCGACTGATCCGACGGTTAATAATCCGGTTACAATTAAATATGCAAACGGGTTAACGCCAGTGCATGGTTTCGGAGCTGCGACGGCCGGAACAACATATTATTTTATAAACGATCCTGAAGTGTATGTACGCTTTACAAATACTTCTGACACAGTGCAGACAATCACAATTGTAAATAGTACAGGATCAAATTTGACTCAATGTTTTTGGGTTATGGAATATATTAAATTTTAGGAGTATTTATGCCAGCCTGGTTAGCCCCCGCCTTAATTGCCGCTGCAACAACTGTTGGAGGACATTTATTAAATAAGTATGATCAATCAGGAGGTCCCGGATCCGGTACACCGGAACAATTTAAGAAATTAAAAACTTCAACCAGGGCACAAGATAAATTTGCCAGAGGACTTTATGAATCGGGTGGAGGATTAAATCAAAATCCGCTTTATCAACAAGGTCAAGATTATCTCTCTAGAATATTAGGAAATAATCAGCAGGCTTATGAAGATTTTGAAGCTCCTTACATGCAAAACTTCAATGAAAGGATTGCCCCCGGAATTGCTGAACGATTTGCAGGAATGGGAACGGGTGCAGGCGCGTTAAATTCCTCAGCGTTCCAACAAACTTTGGCCCATGCTGGCAGGGGATTACAGAGCGATTTAGCGCAAATGAGAGCAGGATTGCAGCAAAATGCAGCTAATCAGTCATTGCAATATGCCCAACAGCCAATTTCCAATCTTTTGCAGGGATTGAACTTTCATAAATATGAAAATGCTTACATGCCAAGGCAACCAGGAATGACTGATTCTTTAGCTAAAATTTTACCATCAATTTTACAAGCAAGTTTTCAAAATTATGGCAATCAGCAAGATGGGCAACAACAGCAGCCTTTTCAAGGTGGTGGAATAGGGGCCCAGGGTAATATGAATTATCAACTTTATAGGTAAAAAATATGGTCACTCAATTACAGCCAGGGCCCACAGTTTATCAGGCAGCCGGACAGGGTTTACAAAATGCTATTTTGCCAAGCTTACAGAGAGAAATTGAAAGAGGACAGGTACAAAGAGGATTGAGCGAGATAAAAAATCGCTCTTCAGATAATCCTAAAGATACACTATTTTCTCTAATTGAAGCTGCTACCTTGTCGCCTGAAATTGGCAGATCGCTCGGACCTCTTTATCAAACTTTAATGCAAGAACAAAATCAACGAAAAACCGCTAACACTCCTTTAACAGGTTCACAAAATCAAAGGCAACAACCGCAACAGCCTCAAGGACAAATAGGAGCTGAAGGAAGAGCGCCAAGCGAACAAGCACAGAAGTTCTTTCCTAATAATTATCAACCCAACCAGGCTCCAGGAAATGCACCCCAAGAAGCAACAAGAGGACTTGTTAAACCAATATTGGATGGCGATGAATTGATTTATAAAGCTCAAGATATTCTAGGAAAATGGAATAAAGTGGGAATTTCAGACAGAACATTTGACGATGCTTTAAAAGTTGCTCAAATACAAAATGAGGGAAATAAAGAATATAACCAACAAGTCGAAAGGGAAAGACAAAATAGAATTGCAGAACAAGAAGCGTTTGGAAATGTTGCTGAAGAAACATTAACTAAAGTTTTACCTGGTGCAACAGATGAACAAAAAGCATTGTTTAGAAAAAAAGGCGAAGATGCAGCAGGTCAGGGAAAAAGTCAAGCCGATATAAAAAGAATTCTGGCTAAAGAAGCGACTAAATTTAAAAACAACATATCGAATATTGAAAAGGCTCTTAATGCTCCGAGAATTCAAAATCAACTCACTAGATCCATTTTAGGTACGCACAAAACCTTAGAACAGGCTGAAAAAGATGCTAGAGCACAAGTAAAACCCTTGATTGATGAAGGCCTTTATGATACTTCTAGAACGCTTCTTTCAAAGGCTGGCTTTTATCCTGAAGAAAGAGAAAGAATAGTTTTTGGTGAAATTAATCCAGAAGTTAAAAAAGCTGTTGATTCTATTGCTAAACCTTCTTATTTAGAAACTAAACCCGCTGCAATGCGAAAATATCAAGGATCAGTAAAAAGTTATGCTCCTGAATCTATCGAAAATCTTAAACAAAATATTTCTCAAGTTTGGGGGCAGGGTGAAAATAATAATATGAATATGCTTCAATTACGTAAGGCCTATGAAGATAATGGTTATAATTGGAGAATCTTCAAGGATGCTATGAATGATCTTTTCTCTAATGGTCAAATAGAATTGAATGATGATCAACTTAATCAATTTAACTCTTATCTTGATGAACCTCCTTTGAATCTCCTAGAGAAATTGCTCTATAATTTGAACTTAAGAGGACGCTAATGAATCCTATTGCTTCAGCTCTTACACAGGGATTTTCTAATCAAAGCATTTTGCAATATCTATTAAGGCATTTTCCTCATGCACGCAGGCAAATTGAAAAAGGTCTTGCACAAGGATTTTCAGCCGATAAGATCGTGAAATATCTCCAAGGTGGAAGAAAAGAAGTTAATCAGCCTATAACCGAACATGAACAAACAAGGCAATCCGATAAAGATAAACAGAGGAATCTTGAAAAGAATATTGTAAAGGGTGGATTAGCCATAGGAGGCGCTGCATTAGGATCATATGCCTTAAGTCGTGCATTGCCAAGAGCCGGGCAAGCTTTAACAGGTCAGCTTTTACCCGCATTGCCTAATCAGGCTCAAATACCACATAATCCAAGACTCGCATTACCAGGAGCCGGGCAAGCACCTATTCAACCACCTCCCGCAACCCCGCAAGGAATAGGAAATTTACCCTATAGCAATCCAAGTGCTCAATCACCCCGTAAAACGAACTCGCAAAATCCAATTACGTCATCTACAAAACAAGAATCTATACAGACTCCGATTATCCAACAAAATACGAGTATACCTAAAACTAATCCTATTGAAACCCACATAGCACCCTTACCTCAACCATTAGTAAAACAAACTGAGTCATTGCTGCAAGCTGGCAATGATGTCGCCAAAGTAGCAGGAATTTTAAAATCTTTACAACCCCAAATAGTGAAGGATTATGAAAAAACTACAGGTCAACCAATTGATGGAGCAGTCGAGGAATTTGCTCAAAAATTACCTCCAAAGGAAAAACCCACAGCCAATATTGGAAGTGATTTGGGAAGGGAAGAGAAAAAACCCGACATTCCTGTGGAAGAAAAGCCAATAGAAGTCCAACCACCTAAGAAAGAAAAAGGCTCAACAGTTGCCCTTCCTAATGGAGATATAGGAGAAATAACCAATATTCGCCAAGGGATTGCTACGGTTAACTCTCAAGGAAAGGAATTTCGAAGAAAAATAAGCGAATTGATCGAATCGCCAATAAATGAAAAGGATTTAACTGATCTTTTTGAAGATCTTACCAAAGAAATCGAAAAAAAATCAGGTGAAGAAATTTCCCGAATGGTCAATTGGGCTGGTTATGACCCTAAAACTAATGAATTAGCCTTTGTTCCTCATCTTGGAGCTCTCTATGTCTATGATAATATTTCACCTGAAGATGCCTCTGAATTAACCAATATTCTTTCAACACGAAAAACTACAGGTGAAAATTTTATAGGAGCTTGGAAGGAAGGAAGTAAATCACCAATTGGGGCCGCTATGTCAAGGCTAATTCAAAAACTCCAAAAAGAAAGAGGGGGAAAAGGATCAGAATATAAAGGGAAATATGAAAAGATATATGACGCCTTTGAATTACCTAAGATAGAAGCTAAAAAGAAACATAAGGAACAAGCAGATGACAAAAAAAGAAAAACCAAAAAGCCAAGACCTTCTTAAGATCATGTTTTTCTTAAAAAATTTAGGAAAAAAGAAAGGGTCAAAAAAATAACGCAAATCTCTTTTTTTGCTATCAATTAAAGAAATTACTTGATAGTTT
>Ga0187890_10002300_pt1 | contig 13389 bp, 11 predicted proteins | sample June2016WEW_21_1_FD_133005 | JGI IMG/M metagenome (GOLD analysis project Ga0187890, IMG submission 133005) | Peatland microbial communities from SPRUCE experiment site at the Marcell Experimental Forest, Minnesota, USA - June2016WEW_21_10 | ecosystem: Environmental > Terrestrial > Soil >... | reverse complement strand
TCCGGGCTGACAGCCGATCGGCCCAAAATTGAGCCAAAAGAAAGGATTAGCGATCCTGGTGAATTTCGCCGGGAGACAGGGGCCGGCATTTCCAATGTTTCTGATGAGGAACTGCTTGATCTTTTTGAGTAGCCCACCGGGAAAGCAGTGACTTTCAGGTGCTATCGAGTTTTGACAAAGGGTTTTGCATCAATCCAACGATATTTCACCATCCGAATCAAAGAATATGTACTTCTCGCATATCCTCCGGTAGTGATAGCCATATATCGCTAGGGTGAAGGCCAATGACAACAGCCTCGGCCTGCGGATCAGGGTCCAGAGCAGCAGATGCCAGTACTGGAGACGTTCTTTGCCCCAAACACCCAACCAAAAGCCCGATCGGATGACCGCAAGGAACCGCTGGACATCCATGGGGCCTCTGATTTCATTCGCCTTGAGCTCTTTAAAGAAAGTTCTGACCCGCCGGTAGAAGATTTTAGGAGAGTAGATCTGTTTCATGATTGATCGGTATCCATTTAAAAGCCTATCCAGCCCCATTTTAGGGATAATATTCGTCGTTCCATCAACGTTATCTCCGGAAAACGTACTAACCACCCGGTTTTCCCTTTTGAGTCGGTCAAATAGCCGTGTTCCCGGAGGAGCCTGGAGGATTCCGACCATTGCGGTCACAATTCCGCTTTTCTGAATGAAATCGATCTGCCGCTGGAAGGTAGAGGGCGTATCGCTGTCGAAGCCGACAATAAAACCGCCCATTACCTGTAATCCGGCACGCTGGATAATTTTGACGTTTTGAAGGAGGTCCCGGTTTTTGTTCTGGGTTTTATGACACTCAGTCAGGCATGCCTCATCGGGCGACTCAATGCCGATAAAGACTTTATTGAAGCCGGCTTTGTACATCAGGTCCAAAAGCTCCGGGTCATCGGCCAGATCGATAGAAGCTTCCGTAAAAAAGGCGCATCCCTTTTTGTCTTTTCGCCAATCGATCAAGGCAGGCAGCAACTGTGTTTTAAGGTATCGTTTATTTCCGATAAAATTGTCGTCAACGAAAAAAATGCTGTTACGCCAACCTGCATCATAAACACGGTCCAGCTCTGCGATTACCTGTTGAGACGTTTTCAGGCGTGGTCGATGGCCAAAAAGGACCGTCACATTGCAGAATTCGCAGTTGAACGGACAGCCTCTCGAAAACTGAATGCTCATAGAAGCATATCGTTTCATTGGTATCAAATTCCAAGAAGCGATGGGGGTGTGATGAAGATCGCAGAAACCGGAAGCCCTGTAGACTCTTTTGAGACTTCCGTTTTGCAGGTCCTCAATGAAAGAGGGTAATGTGAGCTCGGCCTCATCGAGGACAAGATGATCGACCTCCTCAAACTCGCCGGGTACCGCAGTGAATAGCGGTCCACCCGCGACGACCTTCAAGCCCTTCCCCCTGCAAAGGGCGATGATTTGCTTCGCCGATTCCTGCTGAACCGCCATGCCGCCGATAAAAGCCATATCCGCCCATGAAAGGTCATCATCCGTAAGGTTGTCCACATTGACGTCCACGAGGCGCCTGGACCATTCTGGCGGCAAAAGGGCTGCGACGGTCAGCAGGCCAAGAGGTGGGAAGGCCGCTTTCTTTCCGATGAAACTTAAGGCGTACCTGAAAGACCAAAACGTATCAGGAAATCTTGGGTAAATGAGAAGAACGTTCATATCACGATACTCCTTGATCACCTACAGGCAAACAAATTGCTGTAAGGCCTTGCTTACACAATAGAGGAGCTCTTTGTGCGATCATACCTTCAAGAGTGCTCTCGGGCTTAAACGAAGCTGCTGCAAATGGGGAATCGACTTTGCCGCCGGATGCCTTAACCTTTTAGAGCGTAGATCAAAAGGTCTTGCAGCGTGGCAACTTCCGGTTGCTTACCGCAAAACACCTATCTTGGTACATCCCTCACCTTTTGCTGTCTGTTCACACTGGTAACAAAACATAGCCACTTTCCCTTCCTGATCACTTGAAAGTTGTATTTGTGCCCTTAAGGCCCCAAAAACATCAACTTTGAGTCCGGGATTGATTCCTAAACCTACCCTATGGCAACCTCATAAAAATGTGGTGTCGGGTTGCCGTCAAATAGTGGTCTTACACGTTCACCGGCCTTGTCATGGGCAGGACTGCCTTGCGTTGCCTTAAAGGCCTCCTGGTTCTCAAATTCAACGATAGCCGCGTAGTTGCCAGCCTCCAATGGCTTCAAAAGCCTCCTCCTGATAAAACCCTTATGGTTGGAGAATTGTTCGTTTGTGTAGGCAAACCACTCTCGAAACTCGGCGTCTTTGCCTGCTTTTATGGGTGGGAAAAAGATTACGACTACAAACATGGTATCACCTCCAAAATATTGATCAGCCTCACGGCAGACATCATAACTCTCCATCACAGCAGAGGTTTCAACATATAGGTCAAATCGCTCTCTCTTGTCGGGAAAGGGCTCACGATGCTTTGCCAATATAGTTCTTCAACGGTGGTGTTGTTGAGCATGGCCTGTTTGAGCGTATTGATCAGGCCGGAGGCATTATCGGATAGGATATGTGCTCCAAGGACCCGGTTATTCGCTCCCACCAGTATCTTGTAGGCCGCGTGCTTCAGCCCTATGCGTCTGTACGTCGGCCACTGCAGGTCTTTTGCAAAGGACTTCCGATACGGTGTGTTTTGCTGCAGCAAAGCCGCTTCGGTTTTCCCCAGCATGCCATATTGAGGATAGGTGAAGAGCATACTCGGAACTGTTTCGTAATTGATCGTGACTCGTTTGGTATTATTGATCTCCGCCAGGATATTTCTCGCCGCCACGTGTCCCTCAAAATCGGCAACCCGTGCAAGCTGAATTGTCGCGGCACAGTCGCCGATTGCGAAAACATGGGGGTTGGCAGTGCACATCCTCTCATCAACGGTGATTCCCCGCGCGGAGTAGGTGATCTCTCCCGCTCTCAGGTTGAGTTCTTCAATGTTAGGGGATCTTCCCGCACCGTGAACCACCAGGTCGGCCGTCAAGGATTCTCCCTTCCCGGTCACAACCATAAACCCGGATGGCCTTCTGTCGATGGATGCGATTTGAACGTTGGTATGAACTTCGATGCCTTCCTCCCTCGAAGCCTCTACGAGTAACTCAACCATCTCTGCATCGAACGGGCCCAAAGGCCTGTCACTCACTTCAAAGATCCTGACTCGAACGTTTTTCGGTCCCAGTCTGGCTGCGAAATGTGCAAACTCGAAGGAGATGAATCCCCCTCCAACAAAAAGAATATTTTCGGGAAGCTCTTCAAGTTCGAGGAACTCGTCACTGGTGACGATGTTCTCGCTGCCTCTGAGGGGCAAGGACATAGGCATTGCGCCCGTGGCCAGGATGTAATACTTGGCTGCTATTGATTGACCATTGACTTCCATGGTGCTGGGCGACAAAAACCTCGCTCTCCCCGGTAAAAAACTGATGCCTGCATCCCTGAAGGCTTCGATGGTGTTCTCGGGGACCTGAGATGTGAAATGATTTTTTTGCGCAAGGATTTCGGACCATTTTGCCTCAGCCGGCTCCATGAACCCTTTGCCCCTTAAGTGCCTGGATTTGGCAACGGTTTCAACGGCTTCATAGAACCACTTCTTCGGCTGGCAGCCGCGAAGCGCACAAGTTCCTCCCGGACGATCGTTCTTCTCGCTCACCGCCACCTTTAAACCGGCATCATTCAGCGCGAACGCAGCCGTTTGCCCGCCTGTTCCAGATCCGACTACAAGAACGTCAACTTCAGCCATGACTTCTCCGTAAGATTCAACTGTAAATTGGGTCCATCGCCAGCTAAAGAGTAACTTCTCTATACATATGGGCACATCACCTCGTATGTAACTTCTGGATTCCTGCTAAAAGTGCACGGGAATGGCGACCTGAAACTTTGATGGTTGCAGGTGTGGACAGCCGGGTATTCTCTGAAGATCCCGGTTGCCCTTCTGGAATTTGAACTCAGCAACTCTGGATTTATCCAATCACACAGGGAAAACAACTCTCGGTAGCGTAGTATGCAAAATTACTTGGGCACTTCGGTTAGTCGTGTCCATGGCCGCCATGGCCTCCGCCCCGGGTCTGGGCGCCTAATAACGGCCGCGCCGCGTCCAGTAGTATCCTCCGCCACCGCCGAAGATAAGAAGCAATACGAGTATTATCAAGATAGTTTCCATATCATCACCACCTCTCCAGGTCGGAATGAGCTAAGTGATATTATACATGAGCATGTTCTATGCCAGACAGGCTGAGAAACGTCGCCACTTCATTTTTATACATATATATAAACACTTACGGCAGGACATGTCCCATCGAAGCTTGTGGACTTGGATCTGGGAACTGTTGCATGCAACAGAAGCGTTGCCTTTCTGCCATTTCACATGCAACACTTCAATGCCAGATGGGGAGCTTGCGATTGAAGTCGATAAGGCGGATTGGAAAAAGCTCTTGCCTTCGCAAACCCTTTGCATTGACAAAATCTCATAGAACTTTAACACTTAGCTTTATCGTTCAGAACTGAGGAATTGCCCCATCCGAACAAGAAGAGCATGCCGAAATGCCCGACGGCACCCTGAAAATCCGCCTCTTCAATGAGGCCATGTGTGCACTGATCGTTTAGAACAAAGCCCGAAAGGGGACTGAACCGAGGGTGCAAGTATGACTGAACATAACTCAAAGAATCATCACGGATCATGGCGGGCAGCTCAGCTTCGAGAGTACCAAGGGGGAATTTACCAGGGTCATAATTGATTTACCCGCTAATCGGAGCGTGAAGGGGCGGGGGAATGAGTGCGAGAATTCTTGTAATCGATGATGAGGAATCGAGCAGGTTTACCTTCGAAAGGTTCCTCACGACCGAGGGGCATATCGTAGCGACTGCTGAAAGCTGCAGCGAAGCTTTGGCCCGAATAAACGAAATGAGCTTCGATGTTATATTTGCAGACATCATTCCGGGGGACGGGACGGGAATCGATATCTTGCGCGAGATCAAGGCAAGAGGACTGAACTGCCCGGTGATCATGATCACGGGAGATCCGGGAATCGAAACCGCCGCCGACTCCATTCGTCTGGGTGCGTTCGATTACATCCCCAAGCCCATAAATCAGGAGTCATTGCTGCATGCCGCCCCTAAGGGACAAGCGCGAAGACATCCCTATTCTGGTTGAACACTTTCGCAATGGGTTCAACGCTAAATTCAAGAAAGCCATTGAAGCGATATCCTCTGATGTCTTGAAAGCTTTTCTCAAGTATCCATGGCCCGGCAATGTGCGGGAGCTCGAGCACACCATGGAGCATGCCTTGGTCTTGTGCAGCCGAAACATCATCACTTTCGATCATCTGCCGCCTGACTTCATGAGCGCTCCAGAAATCGAGCGCCGCTCTCCCGATGAGACACAGGCGGTCGATTCTCACGCAATTCTTGAAGCCCTGGATAAAACCGCCTGGAACAAAGCAAAAGCAGCCCGCTTGCTGGGTATAGATCGAGTGACCCTCTACCGGAAAATCAAAAGATACAACCTTACTGAAGATATCCCACGATGTTGAAGCGTTGCACGTGACACAGAAATCATGCAACGCTTCTGTTGCATGCAACACCCCCTTTTCTTGCCAGCTCTAGACCAGGACACTCCCCCCTCACACTTAAGCTTTTGTTTTTACATCATAATATGGAATGAGATGCCATCATCTGCCTCTTCGGCACAGATTTTGATTATTCTAAAGCATATCTGACTGTCATCTCATGATGGGGAATAGACATCTTACAGGAGGTAACGCGGAAAAAACTTAAGACTCGAGTGATCATCATGACGGCATATCCGAGTACAGAAACAGCTCAAGATAGTTTTCGCCTGTACGCCGTCGATTACGTCGTTAAACCACTAAGACATGGAGAACTAATTAATTCCGTAAAGGAAACATTACAACAATAAGGAAAAAAGGTTCCCGGTGCCATGGTTTATGACGAATTGTACGGTCTTCAAAAAGGGTGCCAGGGATGGAGGTGTTTGGTCTGTGGAGAGATTGCTGAACCGGTCATTCTGGAGGGTCGGCAATTGATGAGAGTGGGTTACTAACTAAAACAAACTAATGAAGGGGTGCACTATGAGAAAACGATCATTTGGGCTCGTACTATTGTTTTTCATCATCGCTATAACTTTGGGTGGTTGCGCGTGTGGCCAGCAGAAAATGGCGGCTGAGACCACTCCTCCTTATTCGCCGCCTGCGGTAGTCCAACAGGCTCCTCAGCCACCGCCTGCGGTAGTCCAACATGCTCCTCCGCCCAAACAGGACCGCAACTAAACCACCCTAAACCACCCACCGGCGCCCTGCCTCGATGATTGATAAAACACGAGGCAGGGCTACTTAAACCGGCGGTTGTTGCCGGACGAGAGAAACATGCCGATGCGGCACGGACAATCATATGGCAAAAATAGAAAAGAGATCAGGCTGTGCCTTTTGGCGGCATTGCGGTGCACAAAGCGCCCAGGGAGCATACGCTCGATCGCAGCGATCATAACCAAAGGACTTTGTCTTAGCCTGCTCGCCGTCAGTTTTACCCCCCACCAAGTTGCCGCTGCGGACAACGTTGCGCAATTGTCCGACCCGAGCCGCTCATTGTCTTCACATGAAGTTGCAGCACCCCTCTTGACTATTGAGACACAGCCCGTGGTGGCGCCTCATCCCAAACGGGCGAACTTCGAACGGGAGCATAAGTCCCGGGACGCCCAGCGCGTGGCAGACTGGGTCGTCGATTCAGGTGACAATCGCGGCATGCCATTCGTGATTGTCGACAAGATGGACGCCAAAGTCTTTGTATTCGATGCTGATGGGCGACTTCGCGGCGCAGCCCCAGCCCTGGTGGGCCTGGCGCGGGGTGATTACGCCGTCCCCGGTATTGGTGACCGGAAATTGTCGGACATTCGCCCTGAGGAGCGCTCCACACCGGCGGGCCGCTTCGTGGCCTCGCTGGGTTTCAATTTCCACGGAAAAGACGTCCTCTGGGTGGACTACAACGGTGCCGTTTCCCTGCATCGGGTGGTTACAAATAATCCCAAGGAGCGCCGTCTGCAGCGCTTGGCCAGTCCAACGCCGCTCGACCACCGTATTTCCTATGGTTGCATCAATGTTCCAGCGAAGTTCTACAATAACGTCGTGAGCCCGGCTTTTACCGGGACGTATGGCATCGTCTATGTGCTGCCGGAAACCCGGTCGATTAGCGAAATCTTCGCGTTGTATTATGACGTCGAGTGACGTTGGGGAACAGGCACCACAACTGCGGACCTCAACGACAGAAAGGCAGGGGAGTGGATTGTTAGCGGCCCCGGTGAATATAATGTTACGATTCCGCAAGATTATCTAGAAGGATGCGAATTGAAAATCAGCCTTGAGTTACCCGATGCCGCCTCTCCTGCAGATTTAGGTGTTAGCAGCGACTCGCGTATACTGGGACCGGGAGTGAGGACCATTAAAGGCAGATGAGGGCGCTGCCGTTGACACATCCTCGATCCCTTCCAATCCTTTAATCGAAGTAATAAAGTGGCAAACATATGCAACGGTATATAGTGTTCGACCACTCACTTCGGCGCTTCACGCTTTATGACAATTCCAAATTCGTGATCCCGGCACGCTTGGAATCAACATTAGCCGGCTGACAGTATTTATTTTGCTTGAGCGCCTTTAACTGTCTGAACTCCGAGTAACCTACTAATCAATAGAAGTGGTATTGATGTCAGCACTTTTTCGATCAGTTTTTTTAATTTTCCCCGGATTCCTCCCTGGGCGCAGATAACCGGTCAAAAAGATTTAGGCGCCTTCTTTTTCGGAAAGACCTGGTACTTTCCGGTTCTTCTAATCAGGAATTGCTCTTTCTTGCTCTTGCAAGCTGTTCTACCAGTTCTCGCCCAGCAGCTCGAAGTACGCCTGTGGATGGTCACAGGCCGGGCACTTCTGGGGGGCTTCTTTGTGTGAGTGCAGATAGCCGCAGTTGCGGCAGCGCCAGACGCTATCCTCGTTACGCTTGAAGACCCTGCCACTCTCCAGATTGGCCAACAGGTCGCGATAACGTTTTTCGTGCTGCTTCTCGGCCACGGAGATGAAACCCCATACCCCGGCGATCTGAGAAAAACCCTCCTCTTTGGCAATGGCAGCAAAGGAGGGATAAAGGTCGTTTTGCTCCTCATGTTCTCCCATCGCGGCAGCAAGCAGGTTTTCGGCTGTAGTGCCGATCTTCCCCGCTGGGAAAGAGGCCATAATCTTTAAGTCGCCACCTTCAAGGAACTTGAAAAAACGCTCGGCATGTTCCTTCTCCTGATTGGAGGTCTCCTCGAAGATATCGGCAATCTGCACGTATCCCTCTTTTCTCGCCACACCTGCAAAGTAGGTGTAGCGGTTACGTGCCTGACTCTCACCGGCAAACGACTTCAACAGATTCTGTTCAGTTTCGGTTCCTTTGAGACTGGTCATAAAAATCTTCTCCTTGATGAAATAGTGATGATGGGGCCGCCTCCCTGCACAGCCCCTGACGTGAATAATACCTCAACTTGACCACCAACGAATCCCGATGTGTATTTCGGGGTTGGATTCTGCCCTAAAAAGTTTTTGGGACACACTGAAACTACGTCCAATCATCGAATATCCTAATGAAAAACGCAACAGAAAGGTCAAGGGGATAGCTTTTGGCAGTTTCAGGACACACTTTACAACACGCATGTCCAAGGGACAGCCGCAGACATCACAAAGAAAGCGCTGGGCCTGCTCCCACAAAGATTGGCTGAGACTGGAGCGAAGATTATCGGAACGGTATATGACGAGATTATTCTTGAAGTTTCTGAATCGACAACAAGGATCTTCGGCATAACTCAACCCCTTTCTTCTTTAATTAGGGTCTCTGGTACGTAGGAGGAGGGCCTGGCATAAGCGATGTTTCTTAGCGATGTCCGCCGCCACTGTGGCCACCACCGCCACCGCCACTGTGGCCACCACCGCCACCGCCACTGCTGCGCAAACCGCCGCCATAACCACCGCCGCCGCCGCCTATTTTGATGGGGAAGGCGAGGTTGATGCCCGGCGATTGATACACGTCCGGGGTATGGACGACCGTTGGAGGCGCATAGACGCGATACCCTTGGGCAGCACCTTGGCTCATTGTCTGCGCATGGTTCATTATAGCTCTCGCGCCTGCCTGAGCGTTGGCGGAACTGAGCCGAGAGCTCTGAGTGGACCTGCTTGCCCCGGCGTGGGTTGAAGAATTTCGAGTTCCCGTTGCACGGGTAACCGCATTGACCCTGCTCACCGTGCCGTTCGCATTGCTTACATGGTTGGAAAGCCTGTGGTTGTGATCGATCCTGTCGAAATCGTTCAGCATGAAGTAGCCGCCGAAGCCGAAACCTCCCCACCAGAATGGCCATGGGACCCAAGCATAGAGATAACCGTACTCCGAGGGAGGTGGATAATAGCTCACGATGGGAGGTCCGTACTCGTCATAGTATTCCTCAACATCGGCGGGCTCAACATATTCGGAAACCTCCGGAGGAGGAGAAGGAGGAGCGGCGGAGCTTGACTGGTATTCGGAACTTGAACCTGATTCCTCAGTGTAAGTGTATTTTTGCGCGGCAACTTTGACCGGAAGATTCATTGCGATGCTAACGTTGTCCACGATGTGGGCCGCGTCAGCCTCCGGGATACTCAGGCTCCCCGCTGATGCCGATCTTGCGGTGCTTTCCCTCACCTCGCCAATGATGTCGGGCGTCATAGGATAGTCGGAAATCCATCCGTTTCGAGGCGCAATGTTGATCGCGGACAGAGAGTTTTCTGCTGCCGCTTCATCTTGCGACGAGGTCAAATTGAGGGAAGTCGCCAGTTCTACGGCAAACTCGCCTTCACTGACCAGAGGTTGTTCAATGGGAGGACGCAGGGAAGTTGAGCTTTGAGCGTTCACTGAGGCGGTATAGGGCGCCAGAACCAGACCCGCGGCAACAAATATCACAAGCACTATTTTCATTTAGCACTCCTTTCCGACGGACTACCCGTCAACGCAATGCACATCAGAAAAATAAACATTCAGAACCATTTTTTCTCTCAATTCTTAGATGCGCGGGCGATTGTTTTCGCCTACAAAATGGTGAATGATTTAAAATGAACTTAGCCGGAATAATGTATCAAGTTGTGTACTATGCATGCGAACAGCATTTTGGGGTTGGATTCTGCCCGAAAAAACTTCTTAAATAACCCCAAAGCCCGCAAAACCCTACGATTTCCCTGCCAAACACGCAACAAGTCGCCAATGAGCGCGGTTTTAGCAATTTCAGGACACACCTATTTCCGCGCAGTTGATGGCCTTGCTTTCCCCATCGTGCTGAAGGAACTCAGGTGAAGATTATGCGATAGTAACGGGCGGGAGGAAAAGTATAGGCAATACTGGCGTACCACCTTATGGCATGGCAGGCCACCCTGGCTCCAACCTGTAGAAGCCGGCTTGGTTCTGCTCATCGCCGGTTACATACTCGATCGCTGGCTGCCGATAAACAAGAGCATCTGGACGAGCACTTTCAGCATATTCATGGCGGGGGTGGCTCTTGTTTGCCTGGCATTCTTTCACTGGTCGATCGATATCGCAGATTTTTCTCGATGGGCTAAACCTTTCATTATACTCGGACTGAATCATATCACCGTATATGTGCTATCGGAAGTCTTCGATACCACACTCAGGATATTGAATCTGCCCATGGCCCTGGGACAAGTGATAAATTGCCAATCATACCTGTTAAGAAACTTGTGTATTGTAAAACCGGAAACCACTGCTTTGCTCCACCCGCTCCTGCTTATCCTGTCAATGTTTCTAAGCGCATGGATTATGTGGCGAAAGCGGCTTTTTATGAGCAGAACAGCAGAATGAAGTTAGGCCGAAGCACAAAGCATGGTAACGTTAGTACCCCGACTCTTTGTAGTAGAAATCATCGTGAATGGCCTGTGTCAGGTATCTTTCTGCAAAGAGGTGAAGGACTATCTCAGGTCGTTCGTGGAATATTGCTTCAAACCTGAAGGGGGCGAACGGGGCCACGTCGATGATCTTTGTGAAGTGTTTGGTCAGATACGGATACAGGGCATCCCCGAAGGAATCATGTCTAAAGAGCAGTTTTTCGAGTTGCGAGGGTATCCGCGTTAGATCGAGCTGAAAAACGGTATCGTTTTTCTCCGGCCACACATCTTGGATAAACAGTATCCGGGTAAGGTCGCCCCCGTTGGCCCACCGTTTTACAGCTATTTCCCCGGCTAATTCGATCACACCGGTATTCGGATAGAAATTCGAAATTCTTTTCATAATCTCCCTGTATCCGACATAGGCCCCAAAACTATTCCAGTGTGAATCCGTCGCCCAGTATAGGGGCAGCTTCGATTTCTCCCTTAACATAGGCTTGCTCAGGTCAAGGACCTTTATGCTCGAGCGCTGGTCCATATAATCACAAAACTGCTCCAGGCGGGTCCCCGATCTGTTCTTTGCGAACCTTTCCGGCAGATATTCACTATAGATGGTGTTCTTGTTTGGTGCGATGGCTACAATGTATTTAATACCTTTTTCGGCAAATTTGCGGTTGTTTTCTTCGAGTCTCATTCTCAAGTTTTCGAGCTCTGCTTCAGAAAGCGGGATAGATCCCATGAAATCGTTTATGCTGTTTCCGTCATCGAGCGCTTCGGAGCAGTAGAATAGCCATGCGTCTTTTCCCACGATTACGCTCTGAAGGGGCGCTATACCGAACAGGTGAATCCTTATCATGATATTCCAGCGGATCAGGTCTGGACGAAAGCCGAAGTGGTCATCGACGTAAGCCTCACTCTCCTTTGCGAACCTTGAAATCACCCCTCTCCCCCACTCGGGAGGACTGGCCAGTCTCCGCTTGTCGGCGTCTTCGAATTCTTTGTAAAACTGATAATGCATCTGGATCGCCGGGGCGGAGATGACAGCCAGGAAAAGGACAATCGGAATGAAAAGCAGATTTTTCATAACAGTCGGGATTCCTTTAAAATCTGAAATATATGAAGGCCTTGTGAGTTCCTCCTGCCAGAGACAGTATGGAAGCAAAAAAGACAAGGCTCAAAATAAGTGCGTAGGATACGTAAAATCCGGTCCTGCGGAAATCGTAAAACGATGCGAGTCCGACCGGCGCGGGCGTGCAGAGTCTTTTGAGCCAAGATGAGACAGGCAGGCAAAAAAATACGGCTACGGCAAATAATGTGACGATTTCATTATTGAGGTGGATAGCGAATTGTCCGGTGCGCACGCTCCCCCAATGGACGCCGAGCATGGATTTGAGGTATGTGATAGCGAATCCCATGCTATCCGCCCTGAAGAACACCCACCCGGTTACCACAACAGCCAGGAGATAAAAATGCCTTAAAGCACGAGGGGCTCGCTCAATGAGCGTTCCAAACCATGTCCTCTCCAGAAGCAAAAATAAACCATACCAGGCTCCCCAGATTATGAATGTCCAGCTTGCCCCGTGCCACAGTCCACAAAGCAGGAACACGAAAACCAGATTGAAACAGGTTCTTGCTTGAGAAAGCCGGTTTCCACCGAGAGGGATATAGAGATAGTTTCTGAACCAGAGCGAAAGTGAAATATGCCATCTGCGCCAAAACTCACGGACTGACTGTGAAATGTAGGGGAAATTAAAATTCTCGGGAAATTCAAAACCAAACATTCTACCGAGGCCTATGGCCATATCCGAGTATCCGGAGAAATCGAAATAGATCTGCAGCGTATAGCAAAGAATACCGGCCCATGCGCTATAAGGCGCCAGATTTTCAGGTTGGAGCCCAAAAGCCGCGTCCGCTACCGCCCCAAGCGGATTGGCCAGCAGGACCTTTTTGGCAAGGCCCGTTACAAAGCGTTCAATCCCATAGGCCAGATCGGGGACTGTTATAAGCCGGCGATCGAGTTGATGGGCCGCTTGCCGGTACTGGGCGATTGGTCCTGCCAAAACCTTCGGAAAAGCCGCAAGATATATGGCTAATGCTCCGGGGTTTCTTTGAACGGGACCCTCGCCGCGGTATATGTCCACCAGATAGGAAATTGCGTGGAAGGTGAAAAAGGAGATCCCCAAAGGCGCATAAATTTGAGAAATTTGGACATGTGGCAGACTCAGCCAACTCAACAAAACATTAACGTTCATGCTCAGAAAGTTTGCGTATTTGAGCATTGTCAGGAGAAGCAGGTTGAATACCAAACCGAAAATGAGGACCGCCTTTCTCGTATGTATCCTGCCGCTCAGGGTTCGCACTGCACCGTCCAACCGGCCAATCCATAGTCCGAAAAGGTAGTTGAAAAAAATAGAAACGAGCAGTGCCAGGATGTATCCGCCTTGGC
>Ga0187890_10002296_pt1 | contig 13396 bp, 11 predicted proteins | sample June2016WEW_21_1_FD_133005 | JGI IMG/M metagenome (GOLD analysis project Ga0187890, IMG submission 133005) | Peatland microbial communities from SPRUCE experiment site at the Marcell Experimental Forest, Minnesota, USA - June2016WEW_21_10 | ecosystem: Environmental > Terrestrial > Soil >... | reverse complement strand
GATCGGGTCGGGGTCGTCGAGCGTCTCGCCCGTGACGCTCACGTTCTTCCCGGCGTAGGTGAACTGCCATCCCCATTGGAACGCGTTCACGTCGATGATCTGCGCCGGGTGGGGGGCGATGGCGTCCACCTTGTTCTCCGTCACCACCGTGAACCCGAAGAGGATGAGAACGATGATGATGGGGAGGATCGTGTAGGTGATCTCCACTCCGAAGTGGTACTGGAACTGGCGGGGGATCTCGTCGGACTTCTTGCGGTACCGGACGATGGACCAGACGATCAGCGCGCCGACGAACACGAGCACGACGATCGAGGCGATCATCGTTCCTATCCAGAGCAGGGACTCGTCATGGCCCTGCTTGGTCGCGCCGCGATAGCCGTAGAAGGTGGGGAGCTGGCACCCCCCGAGCACGACGGGCAGCACCGTGGCGGCGATGACCCCGAAGGCCCGACGACGCCACCGGGACGCGACCGTGCTGCTCGTTTCGGCGGCGCGGCGGCTCACGGCGACGACACTAGCCAACCGTGATCCGCGAGTAGTAGTTGGAGCGCGGTGTCTCAACCGGGACCCGAGGCCCGTCCCTCGGAGTCCCGGGCGGTCCAGGTGAACACCCCTTTGGCCATGGTCGAGGTGGCCCTCTCCGAGAGCCGGGTGAACACCTCGGCCCGCACCCTGTGGACCGCCGGGTCGCCCGGAGCCGCCAGCGCCGCCAGCTCCGCCAGGTGACCGGCCAGCCTCATCGCCAGCGCCGGATCGGTGCCCTCGGGAGGCGACCCGGCCAGGGTCAGGGCCCGGTCGGCCAGGACACCGGCCCCGCCCGCCAGGGCCGCCAGCTCGCCGGCCAGGGCGGCCTCGGGCGCGGGCTTGAGCGACGACGGGTTTCCGTCCCACCATCCGCCGTAGAGGCGCCACACGTTGCGCACCACGAACTCCGGCTCGTCGTAGACGGGTCTCAGGTAGGGACGATCGAGGAGGTGGGCGGGGGCGGCCACGGTGTGCAGCACCTCGTCGAGCCGGGCCCCGGCGTTCATGAGCTCGATGGTCTGGTCGACGAGGGAGTCGAGGAGATCGGCGGTGTCGGTCAGCGCCTGGGCGACGCGGGCCGCCCCGACGACGGGGAAGCCATGGCCGGGGAGCAGGACCTCGGGCTCGAGCGCCACCATCTCCCGCAGGGCGACGGCCCACTCGCGGGGGTAGCGCTGGACCTTTTGGGGGTTACCGGCGTTGGGGGAGGCCCAGATGAAGAGGTCACCGCAGCACAGCACCCGGGAGCTCGGGACCCAGGTCCAGGTGTGGTCGTCGGTCTCGCCCCGGGCGTGGTGCAGCTCGAAGGCCACGCCGCCCACGTCGAGCTCGAGGTGCTGGGCGTAGGTGCGGTCGGGATAGCGGTACTCGGTCGGCCACCGCAACCCGGGCACGCCGAACTGCCTCTGGTTGATGACCTCGTTGTAACCGGCGGTCACGATGTAGCGGTCGAAGCGGGCCGGCACGGCGTCGTGGGCCACGACCACCGGAGCCGGCCACCCCTCGGTCGACGACTCCTGCTCCCACACGCCCACCCCGAAGACGTGGTCGATGTGGCCGTGGGAGTAGATCGCCGTGTTGAGCCGCTGCGCCGACCACCCCCGCAACGCCTCGTGGACGGCTTCGGCCACGAAGCTCGAGCCCGTGTCGACCAGGACGAGTCCGTCGTCGGTGGTGAGCGCGGAGACGTTGGCGAAGCTGGGGACGAAGGCGGCTCCGGGCACGACCTCCACCAGCCCGCCGGTGAATCCGCTCACGGGGTGGAGCTCCGCGGTGTCGATGTCGCCGCGCCACAGCTTGTCGGCCAATTCGAGAACGTCTTGCACCATCGATCGCACCTCGCCTCGGGAGTCGCGCTGAGCGCCAGAGCCTAGGGTTCTGGCCGGGCGCCGCCCGAGGTCACGGGACGGGCCCGTCGGCCGGGCTCAGGTCGGCGGCTTGCGCCATGTCCGCTGCACCCGACCGGCATGTCGTCCCGCTTGGCGGGCACCGCCGCGCAGCTTCTCCTGGGCCTTTTCCTGCGCCTCGGGCAGACGGCGCGCCGAACGTCCCGCCAGCATGCCCAGGCCTCGCAGGACCAACGCCCCCGGTGGGGGCGGGGCCGGCGAGTCACGGGGGGACTCCGGTGTCGGTGCCACCGTTCCCGAACCAGGGCCGGGACCCGTGACCCCGGTGGGGGTGCCGGCCACGGCCTTGGCCCGCGTGTAGCGAGTGAGGGTCGACAGACGCACCCACGCCAGCGCGGCCACCTCCACCGCGGCGATGCCGGTGATGTCGGGTCGCAGGGCCCGCACAATCGGCGCGGCGGCGACGGCCAGGGCCACCACGATGTCGAGGGTGGCGTGGAGCCGGGGCCCGCACACCCGGGCCAGACCGAGCGGCCCTCGCGCCGTGACAGCCAGCAGGGCGAAGGCCCCGGCCGCGATCAGGAGCAGGCCGCTGTGGCCGATGTGGATGGACAGGCCGGCCAGAGCGCCGGCCACGAGGTACTCGAGCAGCTGGTGCGCGACGAACGGGATGGGCCGCGGCCGAGGCAGTCGTCCGCCGCCCGGGTCAGGGCCGGTGGGACCGGCGGTGATGGAGCGCTACCCCGAAGCCGCGGACGGCTTGTCGCTGTCCTTGGCGGCGGTCTCACCGGGGGCCGCCTTGTCTGCGGCGTCATCGGAGCCGTCGCCCTTCTTGCCCTCGGCGAGGCCTTTCTTGAATTCCGACTGGGCGGAGCCCAATGACCTGGCCAGCTTGGGGAGCTGGCTACTTCCGAAGACGAGCACCACCACCACCAGGATGATGATGATCCCCCATTCGCTCTCGAGTACTCCGACCATGGGCATCTCGTTTCTGGGACCGCCACTCACCGAGCGGAGTCGTCACTCCCAAGATTAGACCCTGGGTACTCCGCCAGGACAGCGGCACCGGGCCCGGTTCTCGTGAGGGAAGTCCTCATCCGGCGAGGAACACCCCCATGACCAGGGCGGCGACTGACGACAGGGAGGCAAGGGCTCCCCAGATGGCGAGGCCGCGCGCCGTGGAGGACCGGGTGTGGAGATAGGCCGACAGTCCGGCCAGCGCCACGACCACGATCTTGACCACCAGCACGATGACCCAGGAACGGGGCTGGCCGGCGTGCACGGCCGAGACGTTCCAGAGTCCGGTGATCACGAGCACGGCGTAGGTGGGCCACTGCATCCGACCGAAGGCGCGCGCCAGGGCTTTGGGGGTCCCTTCACCCAGGCGGCGCGCCGTGGGGACCAACCCCGCCATGGTGAACTGCCCCCCGACCCAGATGGTGGCGGCCAGCACGTGGATGGACAGGCGGATGCCGTCGAGCGCCGAGGACAGTCCGCCGTCCACGAGTCTCCTCCCGGTGGGGTTCGCGGGGACCGGGCTTGCTACTTGCCCTGCCAGTTCGGCTTGCGCTTCTCGGCGAAGGCGACGGGCCCCTCCATGGCGTCCGCCGACGAGAACACCGCCCCGACGGCTTCGGCGTTGAGCTTCCAGCCCTCTTCCTCCGACACCCCGGCGGCACGCGCCATGACGTACTTCGACCACCGCACCGCCAGAGGTGCGTTGTCGGCGATGGTGCCGGCCAGGGCCAGGGCCTCCTCCATGAGCTGGGCGGCGGGGACGACGCGGTTGATGAGACCCAGGGCCAGCGCCCTCGAGGCGTCGATCGATTCTCCGGTGAGGGCCAGCTCCAGGGCGATGGCGATGGGGAGCCGCTTGGGGAGGCGGATGAGGCCACCGGCACCGGCCACGAGCCCACGCTTGGCCTCGGGGATCCCGAACACGGCGTGGTCGGCGGCGACCACGAGGTCACAGGCCAGCATGATCTCGCAACCGCCTGCGAGCGCGGCGCCGTTGACCGCCGCGATGATCGGCTTGGGGAACTGTCGCTGGGTGATGCCGGCGAACCCTCCCGAGCCGCCCATGATGGCGCCCCCCTCACCCGAGGCGAAGGCCTTGAGGTCCATTCCCGCCGAGAAGGCCTTGTCACCGGCACCGGTGACGACCACGACCGTGCAGCTGTCGTCGGACTCGAGCTCGTCGAGCGCCGTTGCCATGGCCACACTGACGTCGCCGTTGATGGCGTTGCGCGCCTCGGGTCGGTTGATGGTGAGGATCTCGACGCCTCCTCGGCGTTCGCGTTCGACTGCTGCCATCGGTGCTCCTTCTCCTGGTCCTTCTCCTGGGCCAGCCCGAGTCTGACCGGGCGGGCTTGGCGCCGCCACCCGACGCCGATCAATCGGCCAGGCGATAGCGCGGCGGCGAGCCCGACACCTCGATGCGGTGGCCGACGAGGTCCCGCCCCGCCAGGGCGGCGAGCTGCGCCGGCTCGGCCGCCGCCGCGATCTGGCTCCCGTCGGGGAGGCGGGCGATCACCGGCGCCGCCGACACCGACCCGTCGGGCCCGCACGCCACGGTCGCCGCCACGACCACCGCGGGGCCCTGGGCCTCGGTCGCCACCGTGATCGCCGAGGCGTCGATCTGCCGCTGGGCATCGCCGGTCTCGCCCCGTCGCCATCCCCGGCTCGGGGGGTCGGTGCCGTAGACACCCACGGCGTGCTTGGTGGCGTACCACCCCATGGCGCTCACGAGCCCGGTGCCGCCGTGGCGGCGGAGGTGATCGACCATCGTGGCCACGGCGTGCAGTGAGTAGTTGTTGCCCGGACCGCCGAAGTAGGGAAGGCCACCGGTGACCGTGAGGCCCCGGGCGTCGTCGGGCGCCACACCGAGGGCCTCGATCGCCATCTCGACGGCGCAGGGGAAGCAGGAGTACAGGTCAAAGACACCGATGTCGTCGATGCCGAGGTCGGCGGCGGCGGTCGCGGCCGAGGCCGCGGCCCGGAGACCGGCCGACGAACCGAGGTCGGGGCGCGCCGAGGGGAACCACACGTCGGTGGCGTCGGCACCGGACCAGCAGAACACCGCCCCGTCGGCGACACCGGCGGCACGTGCTGCGGCCAGTGATGTCACCAGTACCGCCGCGCCCTGGTTCACGTGCAGGAACGCGCACATGCGCTTGGGATAGGGCTCGGCCACGAGACGGTTGTCAGGGGTCACGGTGGCCAACTCGGCGGCGGAGCGACGGTCCCCGAACCAGGCGACGGGGTGGGTGGCGGCTACCTCGGTGAACCGGGACATGAGCGGGCCCAACGCGGCGCGCTGCTGCGCCGGGGTGCGTCCGGCGCGCGCGGCGATGACGCTCTCGAAGAGGGCGTAGACGTGGACAGGCGTCACGAGGCCGACGGCCAACTCGGCCGCCCCCACCCCGATGCGATCGTCGCCGACGACCGGGTCGGGAGCCAGAGCCTCGACGGGCTCGACGGTGTCGTCGGTGGGGTGAGGGTCTGCGCCGCGGCGCGGTGACGGGGCCTGCAGCGCCTGCGCCTTGGCGGAGTGCTGGGCTTCCGCACCGACGACGAGCGCCGCGCTCAGGTCCCCCGCGGCGATGGCGTCGGCAGCCCGGCTGATCAGCCACTGCGGGGAGTTGCCGCCGATGGTGGTGACCTCGGTGCGAGCCGGGGCCAGTCCCAACCGCCGGGCGAGGAAGGTGGCGGGCGAATCAGACGCCTTCGACATGATGTTGACGACGGAAACCTGCTGCACCCGGGACCGGATCCCGGGGACCGCGTCCAGACACTGCTCGGCGGCCCGCTCCGCCAGCTCGAGGGCGGAGACGGTGCTGGCACGCTCGATGGACTGGCCGGTGCTGATCACCACCGGGATGCGGGACTCGTCGAGCGGCACGGGCCGTGGCGTCGGCGCGGCTCAGCCGGCCGCGAAGTCCTCGGGGTTGACCGTGATGAAGAGGCCCTCGCCCTGAGCGAGGAGGAGTGGGCCGTGATGCGCGTCGGCTTCGATCCGGAGCTTGCGACCGTGGCGCGAATGCAACTTGGCCCGCATCTCGATCTCCACGCCGAGCGGTGTCGGGGCCCGGTAGGTGATGGTCAGGCGTCCGGTGTAGGCCGGGGTGGCGTGGATCGAGAGCACGAATCCCATGACCTCGTCCATGAGTGCGGCCACCGTCCCCCCGTGGGCGCGGCCCGGTGCGCCCTCGAAGGCGGGACCGAGCGTCGTGCGCAGCACGGCCACCTCCCCCTCACGCGTGATGTCCGCCGCCATGCCCAACGGGTTCGCCTTCCCGGTGACGATGTCGTCGGGGAAGTTCGTCCGACCGCGCCCGTCGGGAGGAGGGACCACGAACACGGCGTGCACCATGTCGAGCGGGGTGCGGATCCGGTCCGGAGTCGCCTCCACCGCGGCCAGCAGTTGCTCGGCCTCGGCTCTGACGTGGTTGAGCACCTCGTCGCCGGCCTCGTGGGCGACGATGGCATGACCCAGGCGCCGCAGGACGTCCGCCGTGTCCAGGCGTGCCGCCGAGGCGGCCACCCGACCCGGGGTAGGTCCTGGTTGGTCGACCGACTCGTCCGGTGTGTCGTCGACGGTGGTCAACTGTGCTTTACGTCGGCCCAGGCGACGTTCTTGTCGACCTCGACGTCACGAGGAAGCCCCAGAATTCGCTCCGCCATCTGGTTGCGCAGGATCTCCGAGGTCCCGCCTTCGATGGTGTTCGCCCTGGCCCGCAAGAACGTCGTGGCCCGTGACTCGGCGCGCGTGTCACCGGGTAGCCATGCCGTGGCCGCGATGCCGTTGGCGTCGACGGCGAAGTTCGACCGTCTCTGGTTGTACTCGGCATTGAAGACCTTGTTGACCGATCCTTCGGGCCCGGGCTGCTGGCCCCGCAGGCGTGCCGAGTTGGCCCGGAACGCGGTGATCTCCTTCACCTCGGACTCGATGTAGAACTGGGCCAATCGCTGACGGACGCGGGGATCGGTGCGATCGGGGATCCCCTCGAGGTACGACTGCCACGGGTCTCGCCGTACCCCTCCGGAGAACGACACCGGGTCGAGCGAGATGCCCGCCAACGCCACCCGCTCGTTCATGAGCGTCGTGCGGGCACACCGCCAGCCGTCCCCCACGTCTCCGACGCGGTTGGCATCGGGGATGCGCACATCGGAGAGGAACACCTCGTTGAACTCCGACGAGCCCGTCATCTGCTTGAGCGGACGGACCTCCACCCCGGGGGACTTCATGTCCAAGATGAAGTAGCTCAGGCCCTCGTGCTTGGGAACGTCGGGGTTCGTCCGGGCGAGCAGCATCCCGAACTTGGCGAACTGGGCGATCGTGGTCCAGACCTTCTGCCCGTTGACGACCCACTCGTCTCCGTCGCGCACGGCCCGGGTCGACAGCGACGCCAGGTCAGAGCCCGAGCCGGGCTCGCTGAAGAGCTGGCACCAGATCTCCTCGGCGGAGAGGATCTTGCGGAGATAGCGCGCCTTCTGTTCCTGGGTCCCGTGGGCGATGAGCGTGGGGCCGGCCAGGCCCACCCCGAGAAGATTGATCGAGATGGTCGGGAGCCGGTAGTGAACCAGCTCGGACCGGATGACGCTCTGCATCCACACCTCACCCGAGAGCCCGCCGAATTCCTCGGGCCACAGGGGAGCTGCATAGGGGCTGCGACCGATGATCCCCTGCCACGTGAAGGGGTTGAACCCTGCGTCCGCCTTCAGCTTCTCGAGCTTGCTGTCGTCGCCGGTGTCGGCCGCTTCCATCCAGCCCGCCGGCAGGCTGTCGTGCAGCCAAGCGCGAAACCCGGCGCGGAACTCCTGCTGCTGCGGAGTGTCCTCAATGCTCCAGCGCATCGCCCATGCCTCCTCGGTCGACCGGCGTCGGACCCGCTCAACCGATTCGCCGAACAGGCCAGCCCTCGGCGCGAGTGTAGGGGGGGCGAGCTGACGGCGACCAACGCCGATCGCCTCTGCGCCACGAGTCCCCGATCCCTGACGGGAACAGGAGCGGCCGGTTCTCAGCTCGGCACGTTGTGCGCAGCTCGGCGGTGCCCGTGCCAGTGCTCGCGGAGCTGGGACGCGATGTACAAGGGATAGCCGATGCCGAGAAAGATGACGAGCAACAGTGCCACCACGGGCGAAATGGTGTCGGTCTGGCCGTCGTCAAGTTGCATCTGCCGAATTCGGGCTGCCGTGGAGTACGCGCTGATCACGTTCGCGATAGGGACAAGGGCCGCGACAACGCACCAACCCGGTGTGACCTTGATCTCCGGATCGTGACGCTTGATCTCCGCGTTGATGTGGTGGTACCAGACGAGGTAGTAGATACCGAAGGTGATCAGACTCAGCCCCAACACCGACGCGGGGCTCCGGTCCTTGCCGATGGTCCCTGCAGACCCCGGGTCCTGTCGGGCCACCACCGGGTAGGTCTGGGACCGAACGACCGGATTGACAGACTGTCCGGGCGCCACGGGGCCCCCGTAGCCGGCGACCGGATAGGCAGTTCCCTGCGCCAGGGACTGCGCCTGCGCGGTGTAGGTCTCAGAAGCGAAGCGGTACCCCTCGTCGGTTCTCGGCCAATGCCCGAAGTTGTTCGTCTGGTCGTAGACCGCGAACTCGTGTTCCGACTGGGCGAGGACCAACGACCCCGTCGTCGCCAAGGGTGTCCAGGTCGCTTGAGGTTGGCTCGTGACCGGGACCGCGGGTGCAGGTGCAACGGTGGGCGTCACTTGCGCGGCCGGGACCGTCGGGGGGGCCGGGGCCGTCGGGGGGGCCGGAGCGGCCGGAGCGGCGGCAACCGTCGGGATCGCTGGCGGCGCGGGGGCCACCGGTACGGCCTGGGGCGCGGTCGCGGGGGAGACCGATGGACTGCTCGGTGGTTCGTGGTACGACCCGACGCCGCCGTCGCGGACCAGCGCGGTGGGCTCACCCTGTGAGAACAGCCGCTCTTCGTGAATCCCGAAGGGGTCGGGCTGCCAACCTTCTACGCTCATCGTCTTCCCCCCCCCGCCAAGGAGGGCCTGTTTGCCAACAAGGCCCAGCGCTGGCCAGGAATGTAATCGGGTTGCGCCGGGGGGGAAAGGGGCGGATGCGCTCCTTAGGGGATCATCGGTTCGGTCACCGCACGAGGTGGATCGGCGAGGCCGGGGGCCCCCCGATCGCCGGCGGGCGCAGTGCCTCGGACTCCTCGGTGGCGAGGAGTCCCTTGCGCCTGTCGATCACGTCGGCGACGAATTCCCGCCCTCGGTGGAGGTGACGGAGGATGTCGGCCTGGCCCTGGGGCCGGGGGAGCATCCACGAATGGCCGCCGGGGACCCAGACGATGCCGATGCCGGTGAGGTCGGCGAATTCCCGAGCGGTGTCGGGGCTCACGATCCGATCGAAACAGCCCCACACCGGGAGGATCGGGATGCCCCGGGCGACGATCCGCTCGAGCTCGGGCCGCAGGTCCATGGCCATGAGCATCGATCCCACGGGCAACGTCCGTCCCATGGACCGGATGTTGCGCCGCGCGTCGGGCCACAGTCCCCGCAGCGTCGAGGCCAGCCGTCGTCCGATCAGCAGGTCCGGTGTGTCCAAGACGGCGGCCACGAGGAGATCTGCCACCCCGGCCATGTCGGGCAGCACGGGAGCGAGCAGCGACACGATGATCCCCCGCCGGTGCTTCCATCCCGGCGTCGCCGCGCCGTCGCGGTACACGATGCCCAACACCCGCTCGGGATGGCTGTCGGCGAACTGCACGGCCACCGCACCCCCCATGGAGTGCCCGACGAGGACGGCCCGCTTGGCGCCGACGTGATCGAGCAGATGCCCGACCACGCTCGAGATCTCCGCGATGGTGACCTGCTCCCACGGCAGCGGGTCGCTGCCCGCGAAACCGGGCAGGCTGGGGTTGAGCACGCGCCACCCGAGGGACTCGGCGATGTTGCTGCTCTCTCTCCAGTACATCCCCCCGCCCGCGAAGTACCCATGGAGGTTCACGGCCCAGATGGGCTCGCTCCCCGGACCTTCGGGACCGTGCGCGTGCCGGTTGTCCGATATGGCGTAGCGCACCCGCCGGCCGTCGACGATGAGCTTGTGGGGGATCATGCGCACCGACCGCCGGGTACCGAGTGCGGGCCCCGGGATGGGGGCGGGCGCGGCTCGACCCCTGTCGGTGTGACGACGCGAAGGAAGCGCGGAAGCGTGCATGATGACTCCACCGACCCTACCTCAGCACGGGGCCCTACCCGCGGTACGTGGTACGTCGGGCACGCACCGTCATAGCGATGTGTCGGGCCTCCGACGCGCCACCTAGCCTCGCCGTTTGTGGTCGAGCCTCGGACGACGTTGCGCCGCGCCGCCACCCAGGCCCGGGTCACGGCCCACGCCGTCCACCACCTCGGTCTCCCCACCGTGGGACTCATCCTCGCCAACTCGGCGCGCCGGCGGCTCCAGGGACGCCCCGATTCGGCGGCCCGCTCCGACGCCGCCGCGGTCTCCCCGGGGCGCCTCGAGCGCGTCGAGGTGTGGAACCCCCGCCCCGGTACCGCCCTGTTCCATTTCGAGAGGGCCAGCCTCGAGGTGGCCTTCCTCGCCACCGACGTGGTCCGCGTGTCGTGGGGCCCCGGCCTCGCCCCTGTTCCCTACGCCATCGCCGGTGACGTCTCGGGCCCCGCCCCTCTGGTCCAGGCCCATCCCATCGACGTCCTGCGCTCCGACGGCGCCTGGGTGTTGCGCAGCGAGGCGCTCGAGATCACGGTGTCCCCCCACGGTGCACTGCGCACGGCGCGGTCCGACGGCACGCTCCTGCGCACCGAGTCGGCACCGGCCCGACGGGGCTCGGCGTGGGAGCAGTCCTTCTCCATGCGCGAGGGCGAGCGCTTCTGCGGGCTCGGTGAACAGGCCGCCGGCATCGACCTGCGCGGCGCCGCGATCACGCTCTGGAACACCGACCCCGGTGGTTCTTGGGGTCCGGGCAAGAACCCCCTCTATCTCGGCATCCCGGTCCTGGTCTCCACACATCCCGACGGGGACCTCCTCACCTTCTACGAGAACTCGACCCACGCCACCTTCGGGCTGGAGGGGCGAGACCCCCAGAGCCCGGTGGAGACTGCCGACACCGGGCAATCGGCGACGGTCCGCTTCGCCGGTGGCGTGCTCCGCCGCTACCTCGTGGCCGGCCCGGTCCCTCACCTCTTGGACCGCTACACCGAGCTGACGGGGCGCCCCGCCCTGCCGCCGCGCTGGGCCCTCGGGTATCACCAGAGCCGGTGGGGCTACAAGTGCGAAGCCGACGTCCGTGCCATCACCGACGGCTTCGCCGACCTCGGCATCCCCCTCAGTGCGGTGCACCTCGACATCGACTACATGCGCGGCTTCCGGGTCTTCACGGTGGACGTCGACCGGTTCCCCGATCTCCGGCGCCTGACCGGGGACGCGGCGGTCACCGGCGCCCGTGTGGTCACCATCGTCGATGCCGGCGTGAAGGTCGACCCCGACTACGACGTCTTTTGCGAGGGCAGGGACCACCACCACTTCTGCACCGACCCCCACGGACACCTGGCCGAGGGCGTGGTGTGGCCGGGCCGCAGTGTCTTCCCCGACTTCACCGACCCCGGCACCCGCGCCTGGTGGGCCCGGAAGTACCGGCTCCTCACCGACGCCGGTGTGGCCGGCATCTGGCACGACATGAACGAGCCGACGTCGATCGCCCTGCTCGGCGATCCGACGCTTCCCACTTCCACCCGCCACCACTTCGACGGCCGTGGCGGTGATCACGCCGAGGGCCACAACCTCTACGGGATGCTCATGAACCGTGCCGGCTACGAAGGCCTCCGTGACGCCGATGGCGACGCCCGACCCTTCATCGTGTCCCGCTCGGGCTGGGCCGGGATGCAACGCTGGGCCTGGAACTGGACCGGGGACGTGGCGTCCACCTGGGAGTCGATGCGCCAGCAGGTGGCCACCGTGGTGGGGCTGGGCCTGTCCGGTGTCCCCTACTCGGGGTCCGACATCGGCGGCTTCAGCGGCGTCCCCGACGACGAGCTCTACCTCCGCTGGCTGCAGATGAGCGTCTTCATGCCCTACTGCCGCACCCACTCGGTGCGCGGGGTCCCGCCCCGCGAACCCTGGTGCTTCTCCGAGCCCACCCGGACCGCCCTGGCCGGATGGATCAGGTTCCGCTACCGGATCCTGCCCTACCTCTACACGCTGGCCCATCTGGCCTCGGAGACCGGTGCGCCTCTGATCCGACCGCTGTGGTGGCCGGGCCCTTCCGGCGAGGTGGAGGGCGCGACCGGGGGCGTCGATGTCGACGACGCCTTCCTTCTCGGCGACGCGCTGCTGGTGGCGCCTGTCACCGAACCGGGGGCCCGCCGGCGCGCCGTCGCCCTCCCTCCCGGGAGTTGGACGAGCCTCTGGAACGACGACCGTGCCGATGGTGCCCACCTCGAGGCCCCCCTGGAGCGCCTCCCCGTCTTGGCCCGGGCGGGATCGATCGTCCCCTTCGACGACGGATGGGCGGACCCCGGAGGGCCCTGTCCCTTGGCGGGCGACGCCGGGATCGGGCCGGCCCGGCGCGCCCTGGCCCTCGACCACGCTCCCCACCTCCTTGCCTTTCACTGCTGGCCCGACGGCCAGGGTGGAGCCGAAGGTGTCTGCATCGACGACGCCGGCGACGGTGATGGTCCGGCGCGGCGCGACGCCCTGCGCGTGGAGGGAGCCTGCTCGGGCGGCTCGGCGACCTGGACCTGGGACCGTTCGGGGGACTTCTCCTCTCCAGATCTCGTGCGGGTGGTGCTCCACGGGCTCACCGCCCAGCGCGCCGTGGCCGACGGTACCGAGGTCCCCGTCTCGGGCTCCGTGGTCGTGGTCGACTGCCCCCCCTTCTCGGAGCTGACGTTGGAAGGGCTGCGCCCGACGCACCCTCTCGGCGTCTGACCGACGCCCATGCGGCGTCGTGTCCGACGCACCGACGACACCGGGCGCGCCCTGGTCCCTCCCGACGAGGTCGAGAACGACGGCGTCGTCTTGCGCCGACTGACCGCCGACGACGCCGTCGCCCTCTCGACCGCCGCCACCGAGAGCCTCGACCACCTCCGCCCGTGGATGCCCTGGGCGACGCCTGAGGGAACGTCGCTCGAGACTCAGCGCGACCGCCTCCTCGGCCCCGCCACCACCTGGAACTCGGGAAGTGGCTACGAGTACGGGATGTTCCTCCCCGACGGCACGCTGGTGGGAGGGTGCGGCCTCCACCGCCGGATCGGGCCGAGCGCGCTGGAGATCGGCTACTGGGTCCACGTGGCCCACACCCGTCGGGGCATCGCCACCGCCGCCGCCGGTGCCCTCACCGCGGTCGGGTTCGCCCTGCGCGGCATCGAACGCATGGAGATCCACTGCGACGAGGCCAACATCGCCAGCGCCTCGGTGCCCCCCAAGCTGGGCTACCGGCTGACGGGGCGGATCGACCACGAGCCCGAAGCCCCGGGCGAGTTGGGGTCACGCCTGGTCTGGGTGCTCTACCGCCGCGAGTGGGAAGCACG
>Ga0187890_10002290_pt1 | contig 13414 bp, 13 predicted proteins | sample June2016WEW_21_1_FD_133005 | JGI IMG/M metagenome (GOLD analysis project Ga0187890, IMG submission 133005) | Peatland microbial communities from SPRUCE experiment site at the Marcell Experimental Forest, Minnesota, USA - June2016WEW_21_10 | ecosystem: Environmental > Terrestrial > Soil >... | reverse complement strand
TGCCGGCTATGGGCAGATCGGCCAGCAGCGATGGGCAGCGTGGCGCCGCAGGCAGCGGCTCGAGGACCGGTTGCCAGAGCAGTTCGGCGATGTCGTAGCCGCCGTCATCGACTTCGCCGATCCAGCGATCGTCGGTGCCGCCGAAGGTCATTCTTGGGATCCGGCTGCGGGCATTTGGTTGGCGTGATGTATCGGCGATGCTCGAGCATCGCCCCGATCGGCCGCGCGCGACGCGCTCATCCATCCGCTTGAGATTGTCCGTAGACATTTCGGTTATGTCCGACCGGCGGGGTAAAAGCAGCGCATGCGCGACGAAGAGTTGGAGCAGGCGGTGCGAAGGCTGCGAGCGCAGGGATATGCGCCGAACGAGATCGCCCGGGCGCTCGGCGTGCGCCCGGCGGTGGTGGCGCCGCTGGTGCGGCTGATTGCGGCCGAGCGCACAGCAGCCGAAACCGAGCGCGAGCTGGTGGGGTGCTGGGTGAGCCCAGGCTGGCGTGCCGGGCTGACCGTGTCGGGCCACCACGAGTGGCCCGACGGCGAGACGGCGGATCCGGAGACCGGCGGGCTGGTCGGAGTACTTCTCGCGCGTGAGGATCGCAACCAGCAGGTCACGGTCTGCGGCTACCTCCTGGATGTCTACTGCCTGGGCGTCAAGAACGTGCTCGGACCGGAGCTTATGCGTCGCGGCGAGCTGCCGTCCTTCTCTCGGTCCTTCTTCTGCGCATGGGCCTCGGGGGGCGTGCCGGCCCCGATCGAGCTCGCGCGCGAGCTCGTGTTGGGTGTGGCTGAGTACGCTCGTACCCTTGGGTTCCGGCCCCACGCCGACTTCGAGCAGGCACGCGGGCACCTAGGAGCGTGGGATGGCCCGGGTGCGATCCGCTTTGGCTGCGAAGGAACGCCGACCTTCACCGAAGGTCCTTACGACGATCCCGTCGTGGTTCTGCGTACGTTGGAAGAATCCGTCGGAGCCGGAAACTTCCGCTTCACCGTATTCGCCGGCTCACACGACGGCGTATCGATCGCCTGAGTGGCAACTGCCCCGTCGGTCGGCGAGTGCGCATGATGATGTGGGTTCACGCCGGTGATGGTTGGAGAATCCGGTGATGCTCGCTGAGACAGAGTTCGATGCGGCGATCGCCAGCGAGGAGTCGAGGCTCGCTGAGCTCGACCGATTGAGCAACGCCGCGCGTAAGCGCCTCGTGGAGCTGCATGCGGCGCGCGAGCGGGCCGCGGCTCACGATGCTGAGGCCCCGCATGCCGCCAGTGCATTGGCGACTTGGTCGCCGGGGCGCAAGGTGGCGCTGTTCGCGAGTCTCTTCCGGGGACGCGAGGATGTGTTCCCGCGTCGTTGGGAGAAACCCGGGAAGGGTCGCAGCGGGTGGGCGCCCCGCTGCTCGAACGAGTGGGTCCCCGGAGTGTGCGCCAAGCCGCGCGTGAGATGCGGAGAGTGCTCGCATCAGGCGTTCGTCGCGCCGGTGGAGGCAGAGCTGCTCGCGCATCTGCAGGGCCGGCAGGTGATGGGCGTCTACCCGCTGCTGGCAGATGACACGTGCTGGCTGCTCGCGATCGATCTCGACGGAGGCTCGTGGCGTACCGATGTCGCGGCACTGCGCGAGGCATGTAATGAGCTGGGCGTGCTCCCGGCGGTCGAGCGCTCGCGCTCGGGGGAGGGCGCGCACATCTGGTTCTTCTTCAGCGCTCCGGTCCCGGCCGCTCTGGCCCGGCATTTCGGGCTGATGCTGCTGACGGACGCGATGGGGTGTTGCTCGACGCTCGGCATGGTCTCCTACGATCGTCTGTTCCCGAGCCAGGACACGCTCCCGAAGGGCGGTTTCGGGAACCTGATCGCGCTGCCCCTGCAATACGAGGCACGCCGGCACGGCAACTCGCTGTTTCTCGACGAGGAGCTCGCGCCCCATGAGGACCAGTGGTCTTATCTGGAGGCGTTGCCGCGCATCGAGCCCAGCCGCCTGGAGGACCTTGTTGAGCAGGCTGACGCTGCCGGTCAGGTTCTGGGTGTTGCCGGGGAGTCGATTGACAACGAGGCGCCCTGGCGTCCGGCGCGGTCGCTCTCAAGCAGGCTCGCCGCGGCGGCGATGCCGGATGTCCTCAGCGCGACGCTCGCGCAGCGCCTGTACGTGCGCAGCGAGGGGCTGCCCGCCGCTCTACTGGACGCGATGCGCAGGCTCGCGACGTTCTCCAACCCCCTGTTTCTGGAACGCCAGCGGCTACGGATCTCAACGGCGCGCACGCCGCGCGTGATCGCCTGCTTCGAGCAGCAAGGTCAGTTCCTCGTGCTTCCCCGCGGCAGCCTCGCACCGCTGGAAGGGCTGCTTGACGGACTCGGCGTACGGCTGGAGCTGGTCGATGAGCGCACCGACGGGGTCGATCTCGATACCCGGTTCACAGGCGAGCTGACCGCCACCCAGACCGAGGCCGCGCAGGAGATGCTCGTGCACGAGATGGGGGTGCTGTGTGCGCCTCCCGGGTTCGGCAAGACCGTGATCGCGGCGCACCTGATTGCCGCCTGCAGCCGCTCGACGCTCGTGGTGGTTCACAGCAAGCCGTTGCTCGAGCAGTGGGTCCAGCGGCTGACCCAGTTCCTCGACCTCGACGTCAAGCAGATCGGGGTTATCGGCGCGGGCAGGAGCAAACCAACGGGCCGTTTGGATGTCGCGACCGTGCAGAGCCTGGCACGCCGGGAGCACCTGCAGGAGCTGCTGGCCGATTACGGGCACATCGTGGTCGACGAGTGCCACCACGTCCCGGCGCTCACAACCGAGCGGGTGCTGCAGTCCGCTCCGGTGCGCCACGTGACAGGCCTTACCGCCACTCCCTACCGGCGTGACGGGCACCATCCGATCATCGCTATGCAGTGCGGCCCCATGCGCCACGAGGTCGACCGGCATACGGCCCGCTCGGGAGCGCATCTGAGCCTGCGAGTCGTCCGCCGCGAGACAACCTTCGACCCGGCCGTGCTCCCAACCGACGCCGGCATCCAGGAGATCTACGGTGCGCTCGCCACAGACGGGCAGCGCGCCGAGCTGATCGCCCGGGACACGATTCGGCTGACCGCCGAAGGACGTTCGCCGATCGTCCTCACCGAGCGGCGCGAGCACCTGCAGCAGCTTGCCGATCGCCTACGCGACCGCATCCCGGCGCTGATCGAACTGCACGGCGACATGCGCCCCCGCGCACGACGGGCCGCGATCGAGCAGCTCACGACCACGAGCGCGGACACGGCGCGCGTGGTGCTCGCCACCGGCCGCTACATCGGCGAGGGCTTCGACGACTCGCGCCTTGACACTCTCCTGCTCGCGATGCCGATCGCGTGGAAGGGAACTGTCGTGCAATACGCCGGACGTCTGCACCGCCCGCACCCCGGTAAGCACGACGCGCTCGTCTACGACTACGTCGACACCGAGCTGCCCGTGCTGCGCCGCATGTTCGCCAAGCGGCTGAAGACGTATCGGGCTCTCGGCTACACGCTCGTCGAGTTGGATGCCGGGTGACCTTTGGCGCATTTCAGATGGACGTACGGGCGGACGCATTTGTCACGACTGTTGTCGCATTCACACGTACACGATCACAAACATCACACAAACTGCCAGAACATGTTCATTTGCAGGCTCTTCGCGATGCGGATGAGAGGACTCGAACCTCCACCCGGTTTCCCGGACACGGACCTGAACCGTGCGCGTCTACCAATTCCGCCACATCCGCGTGCGGATGCGAAGATATCGCAGAGGCGATCCGCGGGCGGGACCGCCGCCGGGCCGCCGGCATTACGCGCGCGCCAGCCGGCCGACCGGCGGCGAGTGGCTCTGCGTGCTTTGCTAGCCTCGGGGCGACTGATTTCGCGCCGCTATCGTCCAGGGGACTAGGACGCCGCCCTCTCATGGCGGAAACCCGGGTTCGAATCCCGGTAGCGGTACTTCACAAAAAGCCCTGCTAAGGCGGGGCTTTTTTTGTTCCCGTCGAGACGCGTCGGGACGCTGCCTAGCCCGGCAGACGCACATCTAGCGCACATTAGATCGAGGCAGACGCGCTCAGCGGCCGGCGAGATTCGGCCGCGGCGGCGCGTGCATCCGCGATCTCGAGCTCCGGATCGACGCGGTCCCGGTCGGCGTACTCCTCGATGAGGTGTGCGTACGTGGAGAGCAGCACCGGCAGCGAGTGGCCGGCTTGCCTGGCGACCATCACGGGCTGGCGGGGCTCGGCGAGGAGTAGCGAGACGAAACTGTGCCGGAGGTCGTACGGTCGCGGTACAGGCTCGACGCCGGCGGCGCGGCAAGCGGCGTCCAGCGGTCCACGCGCCATATCTGCCACGCCGTCTTGTCCCATGCCGCCCCGCGATCGTTGGATAGGACCAGCGACTGTGCAGTCGGTCGGCCGGCGATGAGCCGGTACTCACGCAGGTCCTGCGCGAGCGGGGAGAGCAGCCGCACGGCGCGGCTGTGCTCGGTCTTCGTGGCCTTGATCGAGCCATCGGGGTTGGCGGCGCGCTGGACGTGGATTGTGTTCTCGTGCACGTCGCCCCAGCGCAGCGCACGGAGCTCACCTGGGCGTAGCCCTGCATACGCAAGCAACGCGACGATCAGCGCGTCTAGCTGCCGGCTGCGCGGCGTCCCGACGGCGGGCAGCTCATAGCGGCGACGCTTCCGCTGCCCGGAAGCAGAGGCTTCGACTTCGCGAGGAGGAGGGGCAATCAGCATCTGGCGGATCCTCTCGACCGTCGCTGGCGCGAGCGGCTGTACGGCGTCCCGATGCTCCGCCCGCGGCGCCCGCACGAGGCTGAGCGGGTTGCCCGCGATCGCCTCGCTCTCCGCGGCGTGGCGCAAGACGCTTGACAGGAAAGTGCGGCACTTGCTGACGGTCCCCGGGCTGACGCCCTCTTTCAGCAGGTCGGCTTGCCACGCGCGCAGACGCGCGACCGTGAGCTCGCCGAGGGGGAGGTCGCCGAGTGGATCGGAGATGTGGCACGCGTAGACGTTCGCGTAGCGCTCACGTGTGGACTGTGCAAGGTGCGGCGCGTGCTCGCTTGCCCATCGCTGCTCGATCCACTGGTCCAGGGTGGGACCGCCGCGAGTGGTGAGCTGCTGCACCGCCAGGGGTCCGAGCTGCTGGCGTCGTCGTAGATCGGTCTCGAATGCCTCGGCGTCGCGCTTTCGATCGAACCGCCGCGAGCGCTGGCGCCCCTGCTCGCGCCAGCGCACGACCCAGCCGTTGCTGTTTCTGGACCGCTCGATACTCATGACACGCGAAGACGGTCGCGGCCCCGGCGCCGGCGCCGTCGCGCAGACTGCCTGCGGGCCCTGCTCGAGTCTCTCCTGCGGCGCGGCGGCATGGCCTGCACGCTAGTCGGGTTCGGGCTCATGCGCCTAGGCCGCCTACGCTAGCCTCCCGCGCGAGCTGCTGATCGCGTGGCGCCAGCAAGCGAACCGCCGCGAATCGCCGAGACCGACGCACGCTGGGCCTTTCGCCGACGCCGTGGGGGCGGCGGCGAGTTCTGGCCGGGGACATAAGCGAGCGGTCGGATCTCGCAGACTCCAGCTGGAAATCGCCACTCTCGCCCAATCTTCCTTGCTCCCTCGATTCTGCCGGCACGCGCCATCTTTACCAGCGTCTCGGGATGAAGGCCGAGCTGCTTCGCCTTCGTTGATGCGTTAAGCAGCTGCGTGGGGCTCGCGTCGAGGAAAGGGAGCAGTCTGTCGGCGAGCCCCTGTTTCACCGCTTCTTCGGCGTCGTCAAGTTCGGTTAGAAATGCGTCGAGGAGGGGCGCCTTCCGGCTGCGCGCGGGGTTTCCGGGAGGTGTGCCACTGGTCGCGGTGCCTATGGTCCTTGGCGTCCGGGGAGTATCCGGCTGTTGTGGATCGCGGCTCATGGCGGAGGGGTTTCAGGGCAGCGTCCTAAGAGTTGGCGCGAACCCGGGCTGCGTATGAACGAGGCCGTGGACGAGTGCTAATTGATGGGTTCAGCCAGGGCTGCATCAGCGATATCGGCATCGGCCCGATTCTTCTACGGCTTGAGCTCCGCCACGAGCGGCGAGCGGATAGCAGCAACAGGCCTTGATACTGAGGTGGCGCGTCACGCGCGCCCCGGTCGGGCGGCGAGCCCAGGCATGAACCTGCACTTGGAGGGGCGGTCGACCGGGGACGTGCGCCCGGCTACACGGTGGGCGTGTGGAGAGCGCGATCTGATTGGATCCGCTGATGGACTTGGCTGGCCTTGCCGATCAGACTGAGCTTTTCGTTGCGCTCGTCGCCGCGGTGGGCACGGATGTCGGCATGATCAGCGAGGAGGTGGGCATCGAGCTGGCCGAGTACGGGTATAAGGTGCACAAGCTGCGGCTCAGCGAATACCTCGCTGAGGAGGCGGGCGAGGACTTCAGGCAGAAGAAGTTCGACGAGCAGCTGTGGGATGCGATGACCGCCGGCGACGAGCTGCGGGCATCGTGGGACCGTAGCGATGCCTTGGCGCTGCACGCGATCAGCGACATCGTCGCGACGCGCGAGCAGATCTCTCCGGCTGTTGGAGAGGACGCGCAGCCGGGCTACTTGGATCGCCATGCGTTCGTGTTGCGTTCGCTGAAGACGCCGGACGAGCTGGAGACGTTGCGGGCGATCTACGGCCCACGGCTGGTTGTGATCGCGGCGTACAGCCCAGAGGACGAGCGCGTTGAGCACCTGGCGACGCAGATCACTGCGTCGCGGGGCACAAAGGACCGCTCGACGTGGGTGCACCAGCCGAAGGAGCTGATCGACCGAGACGAGAAGGAGGAGCGCGCCCGGGGTCAGGATGTCAGCGGTACTTTTCATCGCGCTGACTTCTTCGTCCGCGGCTGGAGCCGTGAGGTCGCACGCCACGACCTGCAGCGGACGATGGAGATCCTGTTCGGCTCGCCGTTCCGCACACCCACCCGCGACGAGCACGGCCAGTTCCTCGCGGCCGGCGCCGCCCTGCGCTCGGCCGAGTTCGGGCGACAGGTCGGGGCGGCGATCGCGACGCCAGCTGGGTCGATCATCGCCGTCGGCTCGAACGAGGTGCCGAAGGCTCTCGGCGGCTCACACTGGGAGGAGGACGGTGTCGGCAATCGCGACTTCGAGATCGGCGACATCGACACCAACCGCAAGCATTTCGACGAGCTGGCCGAGGAGCTCACCCATCGGATCGATCAGAAGATCGGAGAGCTCGCCGCGACCCATAGTGCTGGGGATCAACAAGCGGAGGCGTCTCTGGAGGCGCTGAGAACACAGGTGCGCGGCGCGTTGCCGGGCGAGCTCTGGGCGGGTGGGCTGAAAGACCTGACCGAGTTCGGCCGCGCCGTGCACGCGGAGATGAATGCGTTGCTCGACGCAGCACTACGAGGTGTTCCCGTCGCCGGAGCGACGCTGCACAGCACGACCTTCCCGTGCCACAACTGCGCGCGTCACATCATCGGGGCCGGGATCGCGCGGGTCGTCTTCATCGAGCCCTATACGAAGAGCCGTGCCGAGCGGCTACACGCCGACGCGGCGACGATCGCTCGCTCGGAGCGGGATCCCGAGAAGGCCGCGTTCGAGCCGTTCGTCGGTGTCGCCCCTCGCCGATATCTAGAAATGTTCGACGCTGCCGCCCGCCAGCGCCTCGGACACCTTGCGCGTAAGGACGAGACTGGCCACAAGCAGGAGTTCGTCAAGAAGCAAGCCTTCCCTGTGTTTGTCGACGCGGGACTGCCGCAATTCCGTCCTGAGCCCCGGGAGTATCGGATCAAGGAGCTGCTCGCGCTCGACCATCTTGCCGAGTACACCGAGGCCCCATAAGGGTCTGTCCGGGGCAACGGCGAAGCTACCGGCAGCGAAAAAAGAGATCCTTGAGGAGACGACATGGCAGACCTACAGGCCCGCAGGGCAGCAATCCAGAAAGCGAGCTCGCAGGTACGAAGCGGCGGCGTCTCTGTGCGCCGGAGCACGGCGACCGGCTCTCTCCGATCCAGCCGCGCAGCGAAAGTTCTGTCAGTCTGGCGCTTAAGCGCGCCCGGGAAACACCCGGCGAAAAACCCCCGCTAGGCATAGCAGCGGGAGCACCGCGTCCGCCCGGTGAGGAGTGTTCCCGACCGATCTAAAGGGCTGGGGTCGGCGACAGCCGCATGGTGGTCAGCCTGTTCTGCCGGGTAAGCCTGTAGGGTCTGTTCCGATTTTTCCTCCTCATGTGAGGAACCGGAATCAGAACAGGCGTCGACACAAGGAGCTTTCGATCTCAATGGCAGTCCCGAGCAGCATCCTTCTCGATTCTGATGGTGTACCGCGCTTGGGCGAACTCGGGCTGACGGCCGATGTCCTTCGCGAGTGCGTTCGCATTGGGTACGGGCACGCGGCTGGTTGCACCGACCACGATCCACGCTCTCTTCCGGGAACGTTGGCGTGGGGCAAGGGAACCGGCAACCTCCGTGACGCGCTCAAGCTGGAGGGCTGGACGGCCAACAGCAACGCCAATTTTGAGACGGTCGTTCATCCAGAGAACCTCTGCGCCCTGGCGCTCGCGGCTGGCACCTCTCAGACCGGCCGTAGCGAGGCGCCGCCACCCCGTACCAAGACACCACGGGGTCCGGCTACAAGCCGCGCGGTGGCCGCGAACCGGCAGCTGAGCTTCGCGGGACAGCATCCGGCCTTCGGCGATGAGGGCGTAGACGACGATCGCGAGACGTGGCTTCTCCTTCACTTCTACGATGCCGCAGCAGGCGAGATCCGACTAGAGCTGGCGCGTCCCGATGAGATGGCCGGCAAGCAGGTGACCGGCTGGAGTGAGCGAATTATTCTTGAGTCGGTGCCGTTCTCGACCGACTTTGACCTGTCTATCCAAGAGGACGAGGACGGCGAGATCGACGTGGACGTCAGACGTCGAGCAGACTAGGCGTCGTGGACGACTTCAACCCGTCTCGGCTCGACCTCGCTCGGCGGCGACGAGGCTACACAAAGGGCATGCTCGCCGAGGCTGCTGGCGTCTCCACGCGAATCCTGACGGCGTATGAGCGCGGTGAGCGCGATCCCTCTGAGCGAACTGTGCAGCGTCTCGCGGTTGCGCTCGACTTCCCCGTCCAGTTTTTTGCAGGCGAGGACGTCGAGGAGCCATCGATCGACGGCGTCAGCTTCCGCGCGCTGAGCGGCATGACCGCTCGCCAGCGCGACCAAGCGACCGGCGCGGCGGCCATCGCGGTCGAACTCGACCAGTGGGTCCGCAACCGGTTCGATCTTCCTGGCGTGGATGTGCCCCGGCTCCGAGGCGAGGATCCCGAGGCTGCGGCCGAGGCGGTGAGGGTCGCCTGGGGTCTGGGCCAACTCGGTGCGCCGAACATGGTCCACCTGCTTGAGGCCCGTGGCGTGCGGGTCTTCTCGCTAGTACAAGAGTGCGCGGAGGTCGACGCGTTCTCGTTCTGGCATCGCGGCGTTCCATACGTCTTCCTCAACGGAATGAAGACTGCCGAGCGTAGTCGCATGGATGCTGCTCACGAGCTTGGGCATCTGGTTCTTCATTTCTGGGGCGGCCCAGGGGGGCGAGTCGCCGAGCAAGAGGCGCAAGCGTTCGGCGCCGCCTTCCTGATGCCTCGCCGCGGCGTGCTGGCCAACGTTCCTCGTGGTGCCACAGTCCCGCAGATCATCAAGGCTCGCAAGCTCTGGAGTGTTGCGGCGATGAACCTCGCCTACCGCATGGCTAAGCTCGGCCTACTCACCGAGTGGCAGGCACGGTCGACGTACATTCAGCTCGGACGCATGGGCTTCCGTGACGGCGAGCCTCACGGGATTCAGCGAGAGACGTCGCAAGTTTGGGCGAAGGTCTTCGGAACGCTGCGCGAGGAGGGCATATCGCGAGGCGACGTTGCCCGTCAACTGCGGGTCAGCGTCGACGAGCTCAACGCCGCAGTGTTCGGCCTCGTCGTGACGAGAGCAAAGCAGGCCGACGCACCGGTCATCCGCACGGCGACTGGCCCACGCCCGACGCTTAGGATCGTCTAGTGGGCACCGACCCCCCGCCCTGATGGCGGGACCGCCGCAACCCAACCTGGTGCGATGCGGCCACTACCGAATTGGCTCTCGCGATGCGCGCCCCGTCACGAACGGAGCGGAGCCGCACGGCCACCACGGTTGCCAGCGCGAGCACTCAGGAGCTAAGCGCGCGCCGCGTGCCTCTCGTCCGTCGGGGCGCAGCCGAGGACTCGTTCGGCCTCGGCGAGGGCACGCTCTGTTTTACGGATCTCCGATAGCACGTGCTCCCGACGCGCACGGATCTCGCTGAGGTCCGCGGCTCCTCCTGAGGCGACCTCACGCAACCCCGACTCGAGCCGGGCAAGCTCGCCCCGCAGGCGCGTGGGCGCGTCGAGGTCGAGTGTGTAGACCCCGGCCTGGGTGCTCCGCTTCACGACCGGCGAACGGCTGATCTGTGTGAGGAACACGGCTAGCGGGTCCTTCCCGGCCACGTCGTAGCCGGCGGCGACGATCATCTCGTACCACGCCCGGTAGTGGATCGCGCCGGCCTCACGGGTGCCACAGAGCACGGCGACCGCCGTTTCGCGGATCTCCGGCCCGCGCAGGACGTCGCGGCGCGCTGCTGAAGCACCTCTGCTGTTGACGACACCCGCGTCCTCGCCTTCCAGCCCTGCGGGCCGCTGCTCCATGCCCGGCTCAGCCTGCTCGGCGACGAGCCGACCGAGCAGCGCCTCCCGTTCAGCCAGGGTCGCGAGCGATGCCTCGACGCCCGCGAGCTCGGCGGCGAGTCGCGTGCGCTGCTCGGCGAGCCGTGCGCGCTGGCGCTCGATTCCCTCGCGCTCGGCGTCCGCCGCACGCAGGAGTCGCGTTGAGGGCTTGAGGTCGGTGCTCTTCACGTCTCGACCCACTTCTACAGGAGCAAGTGGCACGAGGGTGATGATGCCCTGTGGAGAAGCTGTTCATACGCGGCTCACCGTGCCCACGTAGAGGTACGTAGCTGTGGACGGGCTTGTGGAGAACCTCAGGTTTTTGTCGGAGTGAGCGCGGATTTCAGGCGTATTCGCTGTCCACAGGCGAATTCGTGGCCTCGCGCGTGCTCAGCGCCTGCCGCGTAGCACCGCTGGCGCGCCCGGTGATCTGTCCGCTGCCGGAGTCAGGATGCAGATATGCGATTCCTCGTAGCACTCCAGAAGGGAGAAAACAGCTCGTGGTCAGCGAGGACGACGAGGGGAACATTGACGCGCTGGCGGGCTTCGATGGCCAGTCTGACCGTCGCGAGCGCTCAACTCGAGCCGACGAGGACCAACCCCCGGATGAGGCCACGGCGGCGTGATGACGCGTCTACATACGTCCGAACTCGAGGCGCGCCGGTGTCGGCGTCACGGCTGGGCACGTCCGGAGGGATCTGCAACATATTGTGGTTGGCCGGTTGCTTCGCGCTGCCGCCAACGAGCACTGTCAAGAACAAGGAGGCCATGATGGCCGAGGAGCACGTCGAGCTAACGATCAAGAGCACGTCGGGCAGCGTCAAACACCGCTTCGGTGTAGAGGAGCGGGCGAAGCGGGTGCTCGAGTACGCGATCAAGCACATCCCGCTGAACCCGAACCCACCACGCCCTTATGTGATGCGGCTGGAGCGCACGGGCGCTGTGCTGGATCCCAACGAGACGCTTGCTCGCCAGGACGTGCGCGACGGCGACACCGTTCTCGTGCAGGCCGCCGAGCCCACCGACGGCTAGCTGATGCACCCGCAGGAGGTCGCCGCGCTCGTCGCGGCCGAGTTCGGCGACCTCCGGGAGCGGATAGCGGCGCGACCCGACGCGAGGGTCCGCCGCGCTGAGCTGCGCGAGCCGACGCTGATCGCCGTCGAGTTCGTCGCGCGCGTCTACCAGTCGGAGGTCGTGGGCGAGGGCGTGATCGTGCCCGTACCCGGCGGCTTCCAGCAAGCGGGCCGGAGGGTTCCGATCCTCGGCGCCGTCGAGGAGACGCCGCTGACGCTCCTCGTCAACTGCGAGAACTGGGACGGCCAGCCGCCCGAGTGCGACCTGCGGCGGCCCGACGGCAGCGAGCTGCAGGACTGGCCGAAGGATCCGATGGGCCAGGGCATCGTCCGGGGTCATCCGATCTACACCCGACCGTTCTTCTGTCGACCGGGAACGCGCGAGTACCACTCCCACCCAGTCCACGAGGACGACCCGTGGGACAGGTACCGCGAGGGCTACACGCTCGACGGGATCGTCGCCGGCCTGCTCGAGGACCTCATCAACCGCTGGACCTTGGCATGACCTTCGAGCGCGTTCCACCCACCCTGACCCACTACGCGGTCGACGCCCGCACGCTCGCGCTGACACGGGAGTTCCTGCAAGAGCGCGGCGAGCACGGACTCGAGGGTGTTGTACTCTGGCTCGGCTGGCCCCTCGACGAGCACCACGCGGAGATCCTGGCGCCGTACGCGCCCGAGCAGGTCGGGTTTAAGGGCGAGGAGGGGGTGGCGGTGCAGGTCACCGACGAGGGCTTGAGCGGGCTCATCTCCGCCCTGCCGCCGGGAATGTTCGTGCTCTGCCGCGTGCACTCGCACCCAAGTGAGGCCTACCACTCCGAGCTCGACGACACGAACATGATCATCAGCCACCCTGGGGCGATCTCGATCGTCGTTCCGTTCTACGCCCGCTCGCCGATCGTGCTCCCGGACTGCTCGATCAACGAACTCCAATACGGGAGCGGTTGGCACGAGCTCAGCCGCGCCGAGATCCTTGAGCGCTTCGAGGTGCACGCATGACCGACCGCCGTGCCCGACTCATCACCGGACCACCCGAGGCCGTCGAAGAGATCCTCGGGATCCTCGACGACACGACGATCAACGTGCTCCTGCCCGAAAGGGTGCCGTGGCGGCGCCAGCTGCTCGCGATCGCGCTCGTCGACCTGCTCGCACGGCTCTTCCCACGCATCCACGTCCTCGGCGGTGGCCAGCAACCGGCCGACCCTCTGCTGCCGCCGGGCGAGCGTCTACTCCACGAACGCCTGGCAGAGTCCAGGACTCACGGAACCGAGCCACGCGTGCCCGGCGCCACCGCGACGGTGACGATCGTCGTCGGCGCAACCGACGTGCCTCTCGGGGACGGCGCCCGCGAGGTCATCTACTGCGACGGCGACGGCTGGCAGTCCTACCTCGGGCCGCGCCCGTCCGAGCTCGCTGGAGAGGGCGATCACTGCGTCCCGGTCGGCCCGCTGACGGCCGCGTGCCGCGCAGCCGCGCGAGCGTTCGCAGTCGCGACAGCGGGCCGCGGCCCCGTGGTCTCGCAGCTCACGCCGACCTACTGGAGCGCACTGACCTTCGAGGCCGACTCGCAGCCGCTCGCCGCTGTCGAGCTTCCGCCACCGGATCGTCTCGCCGCCGTCCTCGCCGGTGCCGGCAGCATCGGCGGCGCCGCGGCCTACGCGTTCGCTCGCGT
>Ga0187890_10002288_pt1 | contig 13420 bp, 8 predicted proteins | sample June2016WEW_21_1_FD_133005 | JGI IMG/M metagenome (GOLD analysis project Ga0187890, IMG submission 133005) | Peatland microbial communities from SPRUCE experiment site at the Marcell Experimental Forest, Minnesota, USA - June2016WEW_21_10 | ecosystem: Environmental > Terrestrial > Soil >... | reverse complement strand
GGTCGGAAGCCGCGCGGATCGCGGGCGGCGAAGATACGGTCACGGCTGAGCATGACCAGCGAAAAGGCGCCTTCCACGCGGCGCAGCGCGTCGGCGATGGCATCGGGTAGGGTGTGCTCGCGGGAGAGCGCAATCAGGTGCACCAGCACTTCCGTGTCGCTGTTGGTTTGGAAGATCGAACCCTGGCCCTCCAGCTTGGCGCGAATCGCATGCGCGTTCACCAGGTTGCCGTTGTGAGCAATCGCGATCGTGCCCTTGTTGGACTGCACCATGATGGGCTGCGCGTTGAGCAAGGCCGAATCGCCAGCCGTCGAATAGCGAGTGTGGCCGATGGCGAGAACGCCGCGCAGAGAAGCCAGCACCTCGTGTCCGAAGATATCGGCGACCAGCCCCATAGCCTTGTGCTGGCGCAGGCGCTCGCCGTCGGAGGTGACGATGCCCGCCGATTCCTGTCCGCGATGCTGGAGGGCGTGCAGACCGAGATAGGCAAGCTTCTCGGCCTCGGGATGGGCGTGGATGGCGACCACGCCGCATTCATCGCGAAATTTGTCAGAAGTTGGCATTTAGCAGTCACCTAACTCACGTAGGGACGGCCGCCCTCGGCCGTCCAGCCGGGCGAAGCCCGGCACCCTCAGTCCGCTGCGGCAACGCTCGGTTCGGTTCGCAGCGCCCGCTCCAGCGCGCCTTCATAAGCCGCGCGCAATTCCTGCACGCTCGCGGAAATCACGAGCTGGCCATCCACCGTAATCTCAACTCTGTCCGACCCCGTTTCGCCCAACACATCGAGGGAGATGTCGTGCTCTTCCGCTACTTGTTTGATTCGCGGCAGATGGATGGGGTCACAGCTTATTACGACCCGGCTGGCGTCTTCTCCGAACAGCAGGAACTCAAGCGTCGCTTGCTGCCTGGGCAAGCTGACGCTCAGGCCAACTCCGGCTGGCAGTGCCGACTCCACCAGCGCCACCGCTAACCCGCCATCGGAGCAGTCGTGAGCAGACTCGACCAGCCCCGCCCGGATTATGGCCACCAGAGCGCGTTGCAGCGTGGCTTCTTTCTCAAGATCCAGTTCCGGCGGATAGCCCCACACCGCTCCGAGAATCTCTTTCGCGTACTCGGACGAGCCAAACTCCAACTGGGCATCGACGGCGTCGCCGATTTCATTTGCCCGCAGCAAGACGATCTTTTTTCGAAACTCACCATCGCTCGCCGCGAAGTGCATCTTCGTCGTTCTGTGGACGTCTTCGAGAATCCCCACCACTCCGATCACGGGAGTCGGGTAAATTCCCTCGCCGAGCGTTTCGTTATAGAAGCTGACGTTGCCGCCGGTAATCGGCGTATCCAGCTCCTCGCAGGCCTTGGTGATGCCGTCAATCACCTGCGAAAACTGCCACATGATATGCGGCTTTTCCGGGTTGCCGAAGTTGAGGCAGTTGGTGGCGCCGATCGGAACCGCTCCCGCGCAAGCCACTTTGCGGCAAGCTTCGGCGACCGCATGCATGGCGCCAAGACGAGGATCGAGATAGCACCAGCGGCCGTTGCCGTCGAGCGCCATGGCCAGTCCGCGCTCGGAGCCCTTGATGCGAATGACGCCAGCATCGCCCGCTCCGGGCGCTTCAACCGTGTTGGTCTGCACCATGTGGTCATACTGCTGCCAGACCCAACGCTTCGAGCAAATGTTCGAGCTCGCCAGCAGACGCTTGAGCTGAGCCGAGAAGTCTCCACTTTCGGCGAGTTGGATATGCTCGGGCATTTCGCGCTCAACCGGCGGCTCCCAGCGCGCCAGCGGACGCTTGTACACCGGCGCGTCATCGGTAAGCGCAGCGTTCGGAATTTCAGCAACGACCTTACCGTGTTCGAGCACGCGCATCTTCGCATCGGAGGTGACGCGGCCGATTTCCACCGCATCCAGTCCCCACTTCTGGAAGACGCGGAACACCTCTTCTTCGCGGCCTTTCTGCGCGACCAGCAGCATGCGCTCTTGCGACTCGCTGAGCATGATCTCGTAAGGCGTCATGCCGGTTTCGCGTTGCGGCACGCGATCCAGTTCGATTTCGACTCCGGTGCCGCCACGCCCGCCCATCTCGCAGGTCGAGCAGGTCAGGCCGGCGGCGCCCATGTCCTGTATTCCAACGATGGCGCCAGTTTGCATCGCTTCCAGGCAAGCTTCGAGCAGCAGTTTCTCGAGGAATGGATCTCCCACTTGAACGTTGGGACGCTTCGCTTCCGAACCTTCGCTGAACTCCTCGCTCGCCATCGTGGCGCCGTGGATGCCGTCGCGCCCGGTCTTCGAGCCTACATAAATTACGGGATTCCCCTCGCCCGAAGCGCGTCCGTAAAAGATCTGGTCGCGGCGGACCAGGCCAAGAGCGAACGCGTTCACCAGCGGATTGCCGGAGTAGCAGGGCTCAAACTTAACCTCGCCGCCAAGATTGGGGACGCCGAAACAGTTGCCGTAAGAAGCGACACCAGAGACCACGCCTTCCATGACAGAGTGGTTCTTGTGCATCTCCGCCTGCGTAGGTGAAGCTTGCGTCGGGACAGCCGCCCCCGGCTGTCCAGCCAAGCGAAGCTCGGCCGAAATCGGCCCAAAGCGCAGCGAGTCCATCACCGCGACCGGCCGCGCCCCCATAGTGAAAATGTCGCGCAGAATTCCGCCGACGCCAGTGGCCGCTCCCTGAAATGGTTCGATAAACGACGGATGATTGTGCGACTCAATTTTGAACGCGCAGGCCCAGCCGTCGCCAATATCGACGATGCCAGCGTTTTCGCCCGGCCCCTGCACCACCAGCTTGCTGCGCGTGGGCAAGCGCTTCAGATGAACGCGCGACGATTTATAGGAGCAATGCTCGCTCCACATCACGCTGAAGATGCCGAGTTCGGTCCGCGTAGGCTCGCGGCCGCCCAGCAGTTGCTTGATCTTTTCGAATTCTTCCGCAGTGAGGCCGTGCTCCCGGATCATCTCCGGCGTAATGGCAATAGGAACGATCGCAGAGGTGGTCATCAGGGAATCTTTATTGTCGCATCTCGACGGACTTTTCGCATGTAGATTCGTACCAGGATTGTGTGGAGCGGACACTCTTGTCCGCTGCCTTTGACGTTGATCTGGAAATTCAAGAATCGGCTCAACGGAAAAATCAAGATCAACCCCAAGATCAAAGGCGGCGGACAAGAGTGTCCGCCCCACACATGCGTCTATACTGTCGCTGATGAAATCCGTCATCGTCGGCACCGCCGGACATATCGATCACGGCAAAACGGCGCTGGTGAAAGCACTTACCGGCATTGATGCCGACCGCCTCGAAGAAGAAAAGCGGCGCGGCATCACGATTGACATCGGGTTTGCCCACCTCGACCTCCCGGTCCCCGATGGCGGCAGAATTCGTTTGGGCTTCGTTGACGTCCCCGGCCACGAGCGCTTTGTGCGCAACATGCTGGCGGGCGTGGGCGGAATCGACCTTGTGCTGCTCGTAATCGCCGCCGATGAAGGGATCAAGCCGCAGACTCGCGAACACTTCGATATCTGCCGCCTGCTGGCGATCCAACGCGGCATCACCGTGCTCACAAAATCCGATGCGGTGGATGCGGAAACGCTAGAAGTCGTACGACTGGAAGTGGAAGATTACGTGCGCGGATCATTTCTCGATCCGGCAAAATCGCCGATGATCGCGGTGAGTTCGTTGACCGGCCGAGGTCTGGACGAGTTGAAATCCGCGCTCGCTAAGGTCGCGTCCGAAGTGGCGGCGAAGAACTCGGCCACGCTGGCTCGCTTGCCCATCGATCGCGTGTTCACCATGAAAGGCTTTGGCACGGTCGTGACCGGCACGCTCGTCGCCGGGACGATCCGCAAATCCGACGAAGAAGAACTCGAACTGTTTCCCGCCGGCAAGCGGGTACGAGTTCGTGGCGTGCAGGTTCATGGCTCGCCCGCGGAAGCCGCCGTCGCCGGGCAGCGCACCGCGCTGAACCTCGCAGGCGTCTCTACCGAAGACCTGGCGCGCGGAATGACGCTCGCCGCTGCGGACACTTTTCGTTCCACGTCGCGAGTCGATGCACTCCTTTCGCTTCTCCCCTCGGCAAAGCCGCTCAAAGACGGCGCGCGGGTGCACTTTCACGCCTACACATCGGAAGCCATCGCGGAAGCGCGCCTGTATAGAACGAAACAGCTGAAGCCGGGCGACGAAGCGTATGCGCAATTGCGATTCGCCGAGCCCATGCTGCTTTTGCCCGGAGATCGCTTCATCGTGCGCCAGTTTTCGCCGGTAGTGACCATTGGCGGAGGCCTTGTGCTCGATGCATCGCCCGGGACTCGCAAGCAGCGCGCAGAAGACGCCACCCCATTTCTCAAGATCCTGCGCGATGGTTCTCCGGAACAAGTGCTGGCAGCCCGCGTGGCGCGGCGAGGAGCCATCGGTCTGCGTCTGGATGACGTCCCCGGAGAAATCAATATTCGAAGGGAAGAAGCGGCGAAACTGGCTGCACAAGCCGGATTGGCGTGGTGCAATCAGGTGCTGGTTGCGCCGGCGGCATTCGCGGGAGCAAAGGCAGATGTGCTCCGAGCGCTCAAGAAATTTCACGATTCGAATCCGCTTGTCGCCGCGATGAGCAAAGAAGAGCTGCGCGATCGGGTCAACCTCGGCCCCGAGGTTTTCTACAGCGTGCTCGAACAATTAGTGGAAGAAAAAAAACTCGAAGTCGCAGGCGAACTCGTCCACCTGTCCGGCCGCGGCGTGGTCATGAAAGACGAAGAAGCCGAGTCCAAGAAGATCATCGAGCACGCGTTTGCTTCCGCCGGGCTGAAAGTCCCGTCGCTGAAAGAAGTCTTGGCGGGTCTGAAGGTAGATAAAATCCGCGCCCAGAAAATTGTCACGCTGCTCTTGCGTGACAAAGTTCTGATCAAGATCTCAGACGAGCTAGTTTTTCATCAGAGCGTGCTCATGGATCTCCGGCACAAGATCGCCATCCTCAAAACTAGCACGCCGAAAATTGATGTCGCCCGCTTCAAAGAGATGACAGGAGTCAGCCGCAAGTATGCGATTCCATTGCTCGAATATCTGGATCGCGAGCGGGTTACGCGGCGCGTAGGAGACGAGCGCGTCATTCTGTGATTTGCTGGTGGAGTGACGGGCGTCCTCGCCCGTCCAAGGCGAGTGCAGCTCGGCGGACGGGCGGGGACGCCCGTCGCTCCATCCTCCATGCGCTAGATCTTCTCCTCCGGAAATTCCACTTCCAGCGCCAGAGGCCCGGTCACGCGATTGGTCAGGTTCGCCAACCCAATGAGCATATGCAGGTCTACAATCTGTTCGTCGGAAAAATGTTTCTTGAGTTCGGCGAAGTCAGCGTCGCTGGCGCCGTCGGGCGTCCGTGTCAACTTTTCCGCATAGCGGAGCGCGGCTTGCTCGGGCGCGCGAAATCCCGAATAGTTTCCTTCCTTCAGAGCTTTCATCTGCTCCGGTGTGAGTCCGGAGCGTTTCGCGCCCTGAATGTGGTGCTGCGTGCAGTAATGGCATCCGTTGATCAGCGAGACGCGCAGATACACCGCTTCGTAGAGCTTGCGGTCGAGCGAACGTCCCACGCTGGCATAGAATTCCAGAAACTTGCCGAGCATGGCGGGACGGTGCGCCAGCGCTTTCTGGATGCTGCCGGGTTTGCCTTTCAGCTTGCCATCATAAATTTCCTTAACCTCCGCGCTGGCTTGCGCAGGTTCTATCAGACTGATTCGAGTCATGGAATTTTCTCCTGAGGGTCGCGCCCTATAATAAACAGATTCGTCGAATTGCGCCGAGTCGTATAAAAAAGGAGTCGAATAAAAGTGGAGTTGCATAAGTTGGAGTTGCATAAGAAAATTCGCATCGTCGGCGCTGGCCTCGCGGGATCGGAAGCGGCGTGGCAGTGTGCGCGGCGCGGCGTCGCCGTCGAACTATTCGAAATGCGCCCGCTGCGCGCGACTCCTGCCCATCAGACGGACAACTTCGCGGAACTCGTCTGCTCCAATTCTCTGAAGTCCGAGAGCGAAAACACTGCGCCCTGGCTGCTGAAGGAAGAACTGCGGCGCGCGGGTTCTCTGCTGCTCGATATCGCGCTGGAAACCGCGGTGCCCGCGGGGCACGCTCTGGCTGTGGACCGAGCCGAGTTTTCACGCAAGGTGACGGAGGCGATTTCGCGCGAACCGCTCATCACGATTCGCCGCGAAGAGGTCACCGAAGTCGAACCCGGCGCGCTCACAATTATCGCAACCGGTCCGCTGACGTCGGACGCGCTGTCTCGCGAGATTGCGCGTCTCTGCGCAACCGGTTCGGGCAACAGCCAGCTTTATTTTTACGATTCGATCAGCCCCATCGTCGAGGCCGACTCCATCGACATGAGCAAGGTGTACCTAGCGGCGCGGTACGACAAAGGGTCCGCCGACTACATCAATTGTCCAATGTCGAAGGACGAATATGACCAGTTCTACGATGCGCTGCTCGCGGCGCAATCGGTTGAACAGAAGGACTGGGAAAATCTGAACTACTTTGAAAGTTGCCTGCCCATCGAAGAGATCGCTCGGCGTGGACGCGACACGCTGCGCTTCGGCCCGATGAAGCCGGTTGGACTCAAGGACCCTCGCACCGGCAGGATTCCGTACGCGGCCGTGCAATTGCGGCAGGAAAATCTGCGCGCCGATTCTTACAATCTTGTCGGATTCCAGAATCACCTGAAATTTGGCGAGCAAGCGCGCGTGCTGAGTTTGATTCCCGGGCTCGAATGCGCGCGGTTTCTGCGCTACGGACAGATTCACCGCAACACATATATCAACTCGCCGGCTCTGCTGAGCCCGACATTGCAAATGAAGACGCATCCCCATGTATTGTTCGCAGGGCAGATCTGCGGCGTCGAAGGCTACGTCGAATCGATCGCGTCCGGCCTGATGGCGGGAAGGAGTGCCGCCGCGCTGGCCACTGGCAGCGAACCGGCGCCTCCACCGCGAGCGACCGCGTTTGGCTCGCTGGTTCACTACATCACGCAGGCGGAGAGCAAGAATTTTCAGCCCGCCAACATCACTTTCGACCTGCTACCTGCTCTCGACCGCAAGGTCCGCGACCGCAAAGAACGCCATCGGCTGCAATGTGAGCTGGCCCTGCGTGAGTTCGAAGACTGGCTGCGACCGAGCGCGCTGCAACCCACATCGGCTGCGCCATAAGCGAACGATGGAGCAATGGAGCAGTGGAGCGACGGGCGTCCTCGCCCGTCCGCCGTGTATCTCCGGAGCGGCGAAGACGCGGCAAGCCGCGTCTCTACAGGGAATTCTGTTCCCGTGCAGAGGAGATGGAACGAAACCTCTCTATTTCTCGTACCTTTAAACAGGACGCCGCGCTTTCATTTCCCGGCGAGCCCCGTCGAACCTTCAGATGTCATTTCGCGACCTCATCCAGGACGTGTTCCGAACCCTCTGGTCGCACCGCGTGCGCACCCTGCTGACCATGTTCGGGATTGCCTGGGGAGTGGTTTCAATCGTCTTGATGGTCGCCGCCGGCGAGGGCCTGCGCGTCGGCCAAGCCAAGCAAGCTGAAACCCTGGGCCGCGACGTGATGATCGTCTTCCATGGCCGCACCAGCCTGCAGGCTGGCGGTACGCGTGCTGGCCGCCTCGTGCACTGGACTGATTCCGATATTCCTCACATTCAGGAAGAAGCCACCGATTGTCAGTACGCGATTCCGGAGCTCGAACAGGATACGGTGCGTTCGCACACTGCTTACAACGCCGCCGCGTTCACGGTCACCGGCTCGACGCCGGAGTTTGCCCAGATTCGCAGCCTCGGTGTCAGCGAGGGTCGCTTCTACGATCAGGACGACATCAGCGAAGGCCGACGCGTGGCGTTCCTCGGCTCCGATGCGAAGAAGCAGTTATTCGCCAGCCGTCCGGCCGTCGGGCAGTTCGTCTACCTCAACGACATACCATTCACGGTTGTCGGCGTGATGTCATCCAAGAAGCAGGACTCGAGCTACGACGGGTGGGACGTGAACAAAATCTTCATCCCTTTCTCTGCCATGCGGCGCGACTTTCCCGATAAGCCGCCGGGCACGCCCTACACCTTCGACCAGTTGCTGGTCGTCCCGCGCTCGGTCCAGCACCACGAAGCTTGCAAGGGAGAGATTCGGCGCGTGCTGGCCAGACTGCACGGCTTCGATCCCAGCGATAAAGAAGCCTGCCCCATCTGGGACACCATCCAGGAAGCAAAAGCCTTCCGCACCATGACGGATGGCATGAAGTACTTTCTCGGCGCGGTCGGCATCGTGACCTTGTTCCTCGGTGGCCTCGGCGTCATGAACGTGATGCTGGTGGCGGTCCAGGAGCGAACCCGCGAGATCGGAGTCCGCAAAGCCATCGGAGCTCCTGCGAGCAGCATCCTGCGGCAGTTCTTTCTGGAAGCGCTCATCGTCGCGTTGATCAGCGGCGGCGCGGGGCTGCTCATCGCGTTTGGTCTTTGCGCGCTGGTCGACTTGCTCCCGATGCCAGACTTCTTCGCCGGCCTGTTGCCAACATGGCAGACGGGAACGGTGGCCCTGGCCGTTCTCGGAACCATCGCCATCCTGTCGGCTCTCTATCCCGCTCGCCGCGCCGCCGCCATCGATCCCATCGAAGCCTTGCGCCACGAGGCCGGCGGCTAGCATGGGCATGATTTATCAGATCCTGAACGAAGCTTGGACGGCGTTGCGGCGCAACCGCACTCGCAGTGCGCTCACCATGCTCGGCATCGTGTGGGGAATCGCCACTGTCACATTGCTGATCGCATACGGCGGCAGCTTCCGCGAAATTCTGGTCAGTGGCTTCGACGCCTTCGGCAAAGGCGCCGTCATCGCCTGGCCGCAGCAGACCAGCGAACAACCCGGCGGCCAACGCGCCGGCAAGAAAGTCGTCCTCGAGCAAGCCGACCTCGACATGATCAAGGAGACCGCCAACTATGTGCGCCACGCGTGTCTCGAGACCGTGCGCCGTCCCGGCATCGCCTACGAAGACCGCATGGTGGGCACTGCGGCCATCCGCGGCGTTTGCCCGGAATACGGCGATATGCGCAACGAGCAGCCTTCGGAGGGCCGCTGGATCAACTCGCTCGACGAACTCGAACGGCGCCGCGTCGCATTTTTGGGAGCGCGCGTGCGCGAACAGTTGTTCGGCGGACGCCCCGCCGTAGGCGAAACCGTCCTGATTGGAGGCGTGCGGTTCACCGTGATCGGCACCATGGACCGCAAGATCCAACTGAGCAACTACTTTTCCAGCGACGACGAGTCGACGTGGATTCCCTACTCCGCGGCGAACGATCTTTGGAACGCGAAGTATGGCGACGTGCTCGTGTTTGAACCGATCGCGCCGCAGTTCGAACTGCGCGCGGAGGCGCAGGTTTTAGCCGCGCTCGCCACGCGCCAGCAGTTCTCGCCCACCGACAAGAAAGCCCTCCAGATGTTCGGCCGCGAAGAGTTTCGCCCCGTCATCAACGGCATCACCATCGGCCTGCAAGTGCTGCTCGTGTTTATCGGCATCCTCACCCTCGGAATCGGCGGCGTCGGCGTCATGAACATCATGCTCGTCTCCGTCGATGAGCGCATTCGTGAAATTGGCTTGCGGCGCGCTCTCGGCGCTCGCAAGTGGCACATCAAGGCCCAATTCCTTGCCGAGACGCTGCTCATCATGCTGCTCGGCGGCGCCATCGGAATCGTGGTGTCGTACGTGGTTGCGGTTGCAGTCGGGACGCTTCCGCTGATGGGCCCGCTGTTTGAAGACAACTCTGGGAAGGCCGACATCCACCTCAAAATCTCATTTTTCACCGTGATGATTTCAACCCTGGTGTTGCTGTTCGTAGGCGTGCTGAGCGCACTGATTCCAGCATCACGAGCGGCGAACCTGGATCCGGTCGACGCGCTGCGATATGAGTGACGTTTGTGGAGTGAAGGGCGTCCTCGCCCGTTCGGCGGTGAGCTACGAGCTTCGAGCCGCGAGCAACCGATTGCCTCCTAGCCCGAAGCTCGAAGCCCGTAGCTTCTCTTCTCCATTGACGCCGCAACTCTCGACGCGATACCTTGGCGGCGTTAGTACGAGGTGATCCAGTGCCCGTCTCTGCCGTTGATTGCGTACAGCCCGCGCTGCGGCACACGCGGGAACAACTCTTCACTCGCTTCCGCTTCGGGCAATGGTCGCGCCTGGCCCTGGTGGGGATTCTGGCGGCTGAACTGCATGCCGGCGGATGCAACTTCGGAAACTTCGGAGGCAATTGGCCCCGCGTCCCACACAAAAGCGGGAGCGAGTTTCTGCCGTCTTCGAGTCTGCCGTCTGGTTGGCCTCCTTTCAATTCCACGCACATTTCCGAGCACATAGGGCAATTCCTCGCATTGATCGTGGCGGGGATTCTTGTCGCATTCGTGCTGGGGTTCATCCTCCTGTACATCAGCAGTGTGTTCCGGTTCATCCTGTTTGACTCGGTGCTGCGGCGGCAATGTTCGATTGGCGAGGGCTGGCAAAAATGGCGTCGTGCCGGCGGAAGATTCTTCCTGTGGCAGATTATCTTTCTGATTTCGACGTGGCTGTTGCTGGCAGTCCTTGTCGGTGTGCCCCTTGCCCTGGCCGCGGCTGCGGGGTGGATGACAGATCTGCGCGAGCACATCGGGCGGATGATTGTCGGAGTGATTCTGCTCGTGGGCCTGTTCGCAGTATTCGCACTGGTAGCCGCTGTGGTTCAAGTGCTGGCTAAGGATTTCCTGGTGCCGCTTATGGCTCTCGAGAATCTCGATTTTGCCGACGGCTGGCACCGTTTACTGGCAATGATCGGACGAGAGAAGGGACGATATGCCGTTTACCTGCTGCTCAAGTTCGTGCTCTCCATTGCGGCGGCCATCCTGTTCGGCATCATCGCGATCATCCCAGCACTGTTCGTCGTGGTCCCTGGTGTGGTTGCCGTGCTCGTGGGCAAAGCCGCGGGGATGGGATGGAGCGTGACCACCATCAGTCTGGCGATAATCTTCGGGACCTTGCTCCTGCTCCTCCTGATTTACCTGATCGCCCTGGTGTGCGTGCCCGCCACGGTCTTCTTCCCTGCTTACGCGCTGCATTTTTTTGCTTCTCGATATCCGGAACTCGACGCGCTGCTGAATCCCGCCCCCACGCCTCCAGCGCCGCAACTGCCTCCAGTCCCGGAGTCTCCGCCGCCCTTCGAACCACCTCCCCTGCCGCCGTCGCCGGAGCCCATCGGATGATCTTGCCGGTGGAGAGCCGGGCGTCCTCGCCCGGCCGCCCAACTTCTGGACGGGCGAGAGCCTGCCTGCCCTGAGCTTGCCGAAGGGACGCCCGTCGCTCCACTACTTCCTGTCTGCTGTGGAACTCTCTTCAGCGCGCAGGTGTCCAATGTTTCAAGACACGCGCGTGCCGGAGAGGAACAATTCAAATGGCATTCCCCACGGCAGGCGGTGGTCCGTCTCGTCCAGTTCCGAAGATGAACGTCACTCCTTTGATTGACGTTCTGCTGGTGCTCATCATTATTTTCATGGTGGTTGTGATCGAGCAGCGGCCAACTGGTTTGCAGGCAGAGATTCCACAACCCAATCCAAAAGGCAGCACAATCCCGCCGCCCAATCGGACGATTGTGATTCAGATCCATCACCCGAAGCCGGGAGCAGAACGTTCGCAGGCAGAACATCCGCAGGTAATGGTGAATGAAGAAGTGGTGGAATGGGATCGCTTGCGCGAACGGCTGCGAGATATTTTCGCCATTCGCGTCGAGCGGATCGCCTACGTCGAGGCCGATGACGACATTGATTTCCAGGACGTCGCTGACGTAATCGCAATTGCAAGGATCGCCGGCGTCGACCGCGTGGGCCTGCTGAGTGAAGATGGGAAGCATCTCCCGATGGGGTAGGCACTTTCCTCAGCCGTTTGGACCGCCGCGTAAGTCGTTGCTTTAGAATGGCCCCATGAAATTGAGTTACTTACTCGGTGCAGTAGTTAGCCTAATCTTGAGCGCTGGGCATCCTTTGTATTCTTCCGGGGGAGCATGACCGGCGCTCCACCCCTTTACTCCCGCGGTTGGTTTCAGCGAAGCCTTCATTTCGCGGCAGGGATCATTTTCGGATCCCTCGCCATCGGTATTGCGTTGAAAATCGCGGGGAAATGGTAGCTTTGAGAATCAGCGCTGAACAGCGGCTAAAGTCACAGTTTTTCAAGCATTCAACGGCGCGGGTGAAGCCGTGCCCTCCCAAACCGACCGATGAATCCAGTTCTACTCTCGCGCCCGATTCTTAATCCAGATAGGCGAGCCCATAAACCCAAACGCCGCACGTATTTGGTTTTCCAGGAAGCGCTGATAGGAAAAGTGCAGCTTCACAGCGCGGTCAGTGAAGAGAACGAACGTAGGCGGCGCCACTCCCGCCTGCGTCATGTATTTGATTTTCACGCGCTTGCTCACAGGAACGGAGGCGCGGTCAAAGTCAATCGTCTTCAGGAAGCGATTCATTTCTCCGGTGGTGACGCGCTTGCGGCGCTCGGCGGCGACTTTCTCGATCAGCGGAAGAATCTTTTCCGTTCCCTTGCCGGTGTGCGCCGAAAGAAAGAGCACCGGGGCGTAGGCCAGAAACTTAAGCCCATAGCGCAATCGCTCTTCGTAGAGAGCCCGGTCCTGGGGCCGCTTGGCGTCCTGTATGCGCGCCGTTTTCGACTGGCTGACAGCGCGCTTCTCGCCGCTCGCCACTAGATCCCATTTATTGACCAGGATAATCACCGAGCGTCCGCTCTCGTGGGCATAGCCCGCGATGTTGGCGTCGAGCCCGCTGGCGCCTTCAGTGGCGTCGACCATGAAGAGCACGATGTCGGCGTCTTCGATATTCTTGCGCGCCATGACCACGGAAAGCTTCTCGGCCATCAGCCGAGTCTTGCCTTTGCGGCGGATACCGGCGGTATCAATGAACCGAATCTTGCGGCCTTTGTACTGGATGACTTCGTCGATGGAATCCCGCGTCGTGCCCGCAACCGGCGAGACGATGGCGCGCTCGGTTCCTGTGAGTTGATTCAGCAGCGTGGACTTGCCGACATTCGGGTGCCCGATAATAGCCACCCTGATTTCATGCGGCTCCTCGGGAGTCGGTGTATCTTCATCCCCGCTTTTCTCTGCGAACTCGGAGCCTGCCCTGAGCGAAGCCGAAGGGTCCTCTGCGGTTGCCTTTGGTTTTGCAGGCAGCACCTTAACGATGGCGTCAAGCAGATCGTCGATGCCGCGTCCATGCTCAGCCGAAACCGGAAACATATTCCGCATTCCGAGCACATGAAACTCGTCAAGCAGTCCATCCTGCTTGTCCGAGTCCATCTTGTTGACGGCGAGAAAGAGCGGCTTACCAGTGCGCGCCAGCAGTCTCGCTAACTCGCGATCTGGACCAGCGATCTCTGTGCGCGCATCGACGACCAT
>Ga0187890_10002286_pt1 | contig 13422 bp, 9 predicted proteins | sample June2016WEW_21_1_FD_133005 | JGI IMG/M metagenome (GOLD analysis project Ga0187890, IMG submission 133005) | Peatland microbial communities from SPRUCE experiment site at the Marcell Experimental Forest, Minnesota, USA - June2016WEW_21_10 | ecosystem: Environmental > Terrestrial > Soil >... | reverse complement strand
GGAATGCGGAGACATGCTGACTTGGATCAGGGCGAGAAGGCCAATTCCCAAGCGCCTGGCATTGAGGCGAGCTGTATAGCCTTCGATGACGCCGGTTTCCTCAAGCCTTATGCGGCGGCGGGAACATTGCGAGGCGGAAAGACCAACTTTCTCGGCAAGCTCGGAATTGGTGAGGCGGCCGTCCGCCTCAAGCGCGGCAAGGAGCTTGAGGTCGAATCGGTCGAGCGCGAGAAGTTCTTGCGAATCTGGCATTTCTCACACGATCCGTGCATCGTGGACGGCAACATCGTTCATTATACACGCCTATTTCGCCCATTTCGCGCTATTTTTATCGCATTAAAGCAGGATAGGGTGAGAAAATGGGTCCGTTTCCGCACGATGCGCCGCCCGCCAAAATCAGTGCCGAAAATCCGGCGGGCACCGATGGTTTTGAATTCGTGGAATTCGCCAATGCCGAGCCTGATCTGCTCAAGACTTTGTTTGAGCAGATGGGTTTCGAGCGTGTCGCGCGGCACAAAACGCGTGCCATCGATCTTTACCGCCAAGGTGGCGTCAACTACATCCTCAACGCCGACCGCCGGAGTTTCGGAGGACGCTTCGCCGACCTGCACGGCCCTTGTGCGCCCTCGATGGCCTGGCGGGTCGTCGATGCGAAACATGCTTTCGCCCATGCGTTGGAGCGCGGCGCGCAGCCTTACAATGGCGAGATGGGCGCCAAGACCATCGACGCCCCTGCGATCCTTGGGATCGGCGGCAGCCTGATCTATTTCATCGACACCTATGGCGCCAAGGGTTCGCCCTATGAGGCCGAATTCGATTGGGCAGGCGAGCGCGACCCGTCGCCAACCGGTTGCGGCATCACCTATATCGATCACTTGACCAACAATGTGTTTCGCGGCGCCATGGACCGTTGGTATCATTTTTATCAAAATCTCTTCAACTTCCGGCAGATTCGCTATTTTAACATCGCCGGGAAAATAACTGGTCTTTATTCCCGTGCGTTAACGAGTCCATGCGGGAAAATCCGGATTCCCTTGAACGAATCCGCCGACGACAAAAGTCAGATCGAGGAGTTTCTGCACCAATACAAAGGCGAAGGTATCCAGCACATCGCCTGCGGCTGCAAGGACATCTATGCCACCGTGAAGCGCTTGGCGGCGCGGGGCCTCGCTTTCATGCCGGCGCCGCCCGATAGCTATTACAAAAGGATCGCCGGGCGGCTTCCTGGTCATGGCGAACCGCTGGAGGCCTTGCGGGCGGGTGGCCTTCTTATCGATGGCGAAATTGTCGAAGGCGCCAAGCCGAAGCTTTTGTTGCAGATTTTTTCAAAAACGGTGATTGGCCCCATTTTTTTCGAGTTCATTGAACGCAAGGGCGACGAGGGATTTGGCGAGGGAAATTTCAAGGCGCTCTTCGAGTCGATCGAGGCCGATCAAATCGAACGCGGCGTGCTCAGCGCCCAAAAATGGAGCTAGCGGCGCAACCCTCTGGCCCAGAGGTATTCGGCATAAAGAGTGGTAATGATGAGTACAAGCATGAGCGCGACGAGCCAAGCCACCGCCAGCAAACCTGCGGCGGGTTCTTCGTACGCATGAAAAATATACTGCGGAGTCTGGTCCGTAAACGGGCTGAAATGGGCCAGCCAGCCCAATGCCACGCCAAGACCCGCGGTGATTGCCCAGAACAGAGGCCCGAGCTTATTTCTCAAGGTGAAAAACAGCCCAAGGCCAAGAAATGCGTATTTGGCAACAAAGAAAACGATAGGCAGAAGCTGCCAGCGAATGTCGCCCCGGGCAATATGGTCAAAGTCATGTCCCAAGCTCAACGCTATCAGGAGGACCACCAGAGCTATGAGTTTCTTGTCACGCATGATCTTCTCCTCGACTCCGCGTCGTGCGGAAGGGCCGCGAGACGGGACGGCGTAGGCGATGGCGACATATGGCGCCAATACAAATCGCTCATACCATAATGCCCTATTTGCGCGATCGCATATATATGTAAGGGAGTTTGGCCCCGGCTAGCTGTATCATCGCCGGTTCGCCTGTTCTATTGTGATGGCTGGGAAACCGGCACCAAAAGGGGCTCCTGCCATGCCGCTCCGTTACATGTCCGGCTTCGGCAACGACTTCGAAACGGAAGGGTTGCCGGGCGCCTTGCCGCAAGGGCAGAATTCGCCGCAGCGCTGCCCCTATGGGCTTTATGCCGAGCAATTGTCGGGGACGTCCTTTACCGCGCCGCGCGGCGCCAATGAGCGCTCCTGGCTCTACCGCATGCGCCCCTCGGTCAAACATGCTAGCCGCTTTACGAGCGTCGATGTTCCCTATTGGAAAACCGCGCCGCATATCGTCGCGCATGGCCTGCCTCTTGGCCAATTGCGCTGGGATCCTTTGCCCATTCCCAATGAGCTATGCACCTTCGTGACTGGCATGCGGACCATGACGAGCGCGGGCGATGTTCAAACCCAGATAGGCATGGCGGCGCATGTCTTCCATGTGACGCAGAGCATGGAAGATGATTATTTTATGAATGCCGACGGCGAATTGCTGATCGTGCCGCAAATCGGAGCACTCGACATCGCGACCGAGTTCGGCCGCATCGATATCGCGCCCTGCGAGATCGCGGTGATCCCGCGCGGAATGAAGTTCAAGGTGGGGCTGAAAGACGGTCCCGCGCGCGGCTATGTGTGCGAGAACTATGGCGCGAAGTTCACTTTGCCGGCGCGCGGGCCGATCGGCGCCAATTGTCTCGCCAATCCGCGCGACTTCAAGATTCCGGTGGCGGCCTACGAGGAGAAGGAAACAGCTTGCCGCCTGACGATAAAATGGTGCGGCGGCTTCCATGTCACTGAGATCGGCCATTCGCCGCTCGACGTCGTCGCGTGGCATGGCAATTACGCGCCCTACAAATATGACCTTCGCACTTTCGCGCCGGTTGGAGCCATTTTGTTCGATCACCCCGACCCTTCCATTTTCACGGTCCTGACCGCGCCGTCTGGCGAGGCTGGCACCGCGAACGTCGATTTCGTGATCTTTCCCGAGCGCTGGCTTGTCGCCGAACATTCGTTCCGGCCGCCTTGGTATCACATGAACATCATGAGCGAGTTCATGGGGCTGATCCTTGGCCAATATGACGCCAAGGCGGAAGGCTTTGCGCCCGGTGGGATTTCGCTCCACAATTGCATGCTGCCGCATGGGCCAGACAGGCAAGCTTTCGACAAAGCGAGTACCAGTGAGTTGAAACCGCAAAAACTCGAAAATACCCTCGCCTTTATGTTTGAGACGCGCTACCCCCAGCAGGTGACGGAATATGCGGCCAAACTCCCGACATTGCAACGTGACTATGCCGATTGCTGGCAAGGTTTGGAGAAGCACTTCGATCCAAATCGCCGGGAATGGTCAACGCCTTGAGGCAGCCGTATGAAGCTCGCGACTCTCGCCGATGGCACAAGGGACGGACGGCTTGTTTTGGTCTCGCGCGACCTCGCCTATGCCACAGACGCGCGCGGCATTGCTAAGACCCTTCAGGACGCGCTCGACGATTGGGCCCGCCTCGCCCCAAAGCTCGAAACACTCGCGAGTGCGCTTGAAATTGGGGCGGTGCCCCGCGAGCGGTTCCGCGAGCACGAAGCGCGCTCGCCGCTCCCCCGCGCGTTCCAATGGATCGACGGCTCCGCCTATCTGAGCCATGTGGAGCTGGTACGCAAAGCGCGCGGCGCTGCGATGCCGCCGGAGCTTTGGGCGGATCCCTTGGTTTATCAGGGCGGATCGGATGCTTTTCTGTCCCCGCGGGAGCCGATAAGAATGCCGGACGAAGGTTTGGGCATCGACTTCGAGGGAGAAGTCGCGGTCATTGTCACCGATGTCCCGATGGGCGCGAGCAGGGACGCGGCCGCCGCGTCGATCGTCCTTATCGTCCTGGTCAATGATGTCTCCTTGCGTAACCTCATTCCGGCTGAGCTCGCCAAGGGGTTCGGCTTCTTCCAGTCGAAACCCTCGTCGACATTTTCGCCGGTCGCAGTTTCTCCCGATGAGCTAGGCCTCGCCTGGGACGGCAAACGCCTGCATCTTCCCTTGCTTGTCAGCCTCAACGGCAAGCCATTCGGGCGGGCGGATGCCGGCACCGGAATGAATTTTGATTTCCCGGCCCTCATCGCGCATGCGGCGAGGACAAGGCCTTTGGGGGCTGGCACCATTGTCGGATCCGGGACGGTTTCCAATAGTGAGGCGGACGGCGGACCGAGCCGCCCGGTCGCCCAGGGTGGCGTTGGCTATTCGTGCGTTGCCGAGGCGCGGATGGTCGAGGCTATTCGCGACGGCACGCCAGAAACCTCATTTCTGCGCTCTGGCGATACGGTGCGCATCGAAATGAAGGATCAAGACGGCCATTCGGTTTTTGGGGCTATCGAACAAACGGTTGAACCTGATGGAAGACACTCGGCCTGAACCATGCCTCTTCGGCTATTGGCGGTCGAGCGCAGCCTACCGGGTTCGGATTGCGTTGAATCTGAAGCGGATCACCGCAGAACAAGTTCCGGTGCAATTGCAAGAGGGAAAGCAGAAGAGCGCTGACTATCGCTTGCTCAATCCGGCGGGTCTCGTTCCGCTATGGCGGGAACCCGATGGTTTCACTCTGGCCCAATCGCTCGCGATCATCGAATATCTAGATGAAAAATTTCCCGATCCGCCCTTATTGCCGGGCGATCTTAAGCATAAGGCGTGGTGCCGCGAGATCGCCTACGCGATCGCCTGCGACATCCATCCGGTCAACAATTTGCGCGTGCTTGACAAGCTCACGGCGGATTATAACGCCGGTAAGGAAGCGCGCGCTGCCTGGATACGGCACTGGATCGCCACCGGCTTCGACGCGATCGAAACGCGTCTCGCCGAGACCGCGGGGCTGCACTCTGTTGGCGAGAGGATCAGCTTGGCCGATATCTGTCTGGTGCCCCAGGTTTATAATGCGCGGCGGGCCGGGCTCGATTTGGCACCTTATCCGCGCATCATTGCGGCCGACGCGGAGGCACGGAAATTACCCGCCTTTGTGGCGGCGGCGCCAGAAGCGCAACCCGATGCGCCATGATGCGCCTAAATTTATACGAGAAAACCAATAGATAGAGACGGAGATAAAAACCGTGAGCGATTGAGGTGAAGCGATGCTGGCCCGGGGGCCTTGCTCGCCAGGGCTGCTGCGCAGTATGTTCCGGTATGCACCGATAGCGTGACCTGAACGGCGCAAAAGGACATCAGTTTTGCCAGAAAGATCGTGCTATATATTTCTTGAGAGGGTTGTTTCTGGTCTGTTCCACAGCCAGACTGGAACAACTTTTTATTGACAGCTAGACATTTGCTTTTTCCGCCTCAAGGCGCGCGGATTTAGAGCATGATCCCAAAAAGTTGCAGACTTTTTGGATGAGATCACGCGGCAATATGAGAGAGTGAAGCCATAGGCGATTCCTCTCGAAGCAATCCTGGTCTCGTAACACGGCTTCCTGGAGAGTTTGAAAAGAAATGATTGTCACCGTGGGGCAAAATGGCCAGCAATCTGGAGTTCGGAAATGACATGGCCAGCCGTTGTGGTGTGGATCTTAATTCTGCCCGGCATTTTCTTGAGCAGTCCACTTTATTTGCTTTACCTCTTTTTCAGTTTGGGCGCCTTTGGATCCCTAAGCGTGCTTCCAGGCGAGAGCGTGGTACTCGTTCCCCAAGCATGCTGCGGGGTATTCCTCGTCAGCAAAAGTCTGCTTTCCAAGGGTCAGCTGTCACGAGCGATAGATGCGGCAATCGATCCGGGTAGGCTCGGCCTCCTTTTTGCTTTTCTTTTTTACGCTCTTTTTTCCGCCTATGTGATGCCCCGGCTATTCGCCCATATGGTGGAAATCATAAGCATGAACTCTGAAGTCCCTTGGGCGACCCCGCTTGACCCGACTATGTCCAACATCGCGCAGTCCTGTTATATGACCCTGTCGGTCGGGGTCGCTCTCGTCTTCGCTCTTTCCAGCGAGAACGCATATTTCCGGCGCCATTACCTGCAGGCGTTGTTAATTGGAGGTCTCGTCCTGATCGCCACCGGTATTGCCGACCTGATGCTGTCGGCGGCCGGTCTTGGCGCCCTCTTGGAACCGTTTCGCAACGCCTATCGTCTTCTCGTCGATAACGAAGTGGCGGGAGGGACCAAGCGGGTCGTCGGTCTCATGCCAGAGGCCTCTGCCTATGGCTCGACGTGCCTCGGGGCGGTGGCGAACCTTGTTTTCCTGCGGCCTTGTTTCGAGAGTGCGCGGTTGCGCAATTATATCGTGCCCTTCACCATTCTGGGGCTTCTGGCAATGGTCGCGCTTTCGACTTCCTCGGCCGGTTATGTGGGCCTAGCGGTATTCGCGGTGGTCTATACGGCGAACTGGCTGCGCCGTGCCATGTCTCCCGATGCTCCTCACCGGGAAGCGATTAAATCGGAGGCGATCTTTGCCTTATCGGCGACACTTGTCTTCCTTGCCGTCCTTGCGCTGACGCCCCATGCGCTGGATTCTGTTTTCGATTTGATTGATGGGATGGTCTTCCACAAAACCGAGTCGGATTCCTATGCAGAGCGGACCATGTGGACGAGGGTGGCGGTGGACGCCTTTTTCACAACGAATGGGTTCGGGGTTGGCCTTGGCTCCGCGCGGACATCGAATTGGTTTGCGAACATTTTGAGCAGCACCGGCATCATCGGAGTGGCGCTTCTGGGTTCTTTCATCCTGCGTCTCTTCTTCCGGCGTTGCCGTGCCGCGGACCCGCGAACAAGGGAATTGGCATCGGGGTTGAAATTCGGCATGCTACCACGATTAGCGACTATGGCACTTGTAGGGACCACGCCTGATATCGGCGTTGACCTCGCATCTTCCATGGGGATGCTCACAAGCCTAACTTCGACGAATGCGCTCGAATCATTAGGATCAAGGACCAGGGCTACCAGCCCTGCACGAGTCCGGAGCCGCCTCTAGTATATATGAAATCTGAAGAAACCCGCTTCCAGGAACGGGGAGCCCTCTGCATCGCTTGCTCGCGCGCCACCAGTCCGGCTTGGAATTGAGGCATCGCGTAAGTCTTGATTATCGTGTTTTTTCGCTGCACTCGATCTCGAGTTTGCCCAAGTTGAAGAAGTCGGCAAACGAGGACGGCAGTTCGTAGCATCGAAGTGCTCATCCGATCGTGCGCCGGATGGAGACCATCTGCAGGGCTAAGCCTAAATTCCCAAAGATAGAAAAACCTATGATACCACCTTCAAGGCTACGGCAGGGGGCGTCATGGGGAGCAAGGCGGAGATCAGGGGTTGCTTTTTATGCGCCCATGACGTTTGGTCCGGCCGTCCAATGAGATCCGCGCGCCGCGTCGCGGCATCCGGGACCTTCCGGGTTTAGACGCCGCCCATCGAACTGGATGCCATGAGCGAACAAAACCTTGATAACGACACGCACAAACGCACGCCTTAGCCCGAGTTTGGGTCGCATCCTGGAGCTTGTTTCAAAAAAGTTGCTCGACTTTCTCGATCAGAACATGCTCCAATTCTTTGGCTCTGAGCGCTTCCTTTTCGATCAGATGATTCCATCTGAGCGGGAAGCGCGGTAGGCGTGCTCCGTACCTTGACCCGTATGATGTGTCTTGTTTTTTTGACCGCTGCGCAGCTAACGTCGCAGCCACTATTCGCGCTCGATGCGCCTGCGGCACCGCGCCCATCGATCACGGCGCCGCTGCCGCCGGTGCGTCCTGCGGAACCTGCCGGAGTTCCCGCACCGGCTCAATCCCCTCCGGCTCCGACAAGTCCCGCCGTGCCGATCGGGGCACCAACGCCTCCAGCGGATCCGCCATCGCAGCCGCAAGTTTTGCCGCCAGCGTCCCGCAAGCGGATGCATGAATGCGGGCTCGAATGGCAAAAGATGAAGGAATCAGGAGCCGCGGCAGACAAAATCTGGTACGATTTCGCCAAGGTTTGCCTGACGAAATGAACCTTCGTTTGCCTTGAGAAGATGAACCCGCGCAAAGACCACAGCACCCGTGCTGTCCGGTCACTGCTACGGAGCGCAAAGTTCTGGCCCCGCGTGACACCAGACTACCCGCGGCCATCTTGCCAAGTGAGAACTGCTTACGACAATGAGAGGTGGGACAACCGGCGGCGCGAAAAATTCCCTTGCGCAAACATCGCGCCTGAGAGTCGCGGCCGGCCGTCTCATTCCCCTTGTCTCCGCCGTCACATAGTCTCCGGAGCGCTTGGCGGCGGTGGTGGTGGTTTGCGAGCGGCTGGTTTGCGCACCACCTTCTTGACCACCTTCTTGGCGCCAGCTTTCTTTGCCGGAGCCTTCCTGGTGCTCTTTTTTGCCACTGCTTTCTTGGCGTATGATTTCTTGGCGGCCGCTTTCTTAGCCGGCTTCTTCTTGGTCGCGGCCTTACGCACTGCTTTCTTGGGGGCGCTCTTTTTTACGGAGGCCTTCTTCGCGACACTCTTCTTTGCCGCGGTTTTCTTTACTGCCTTTTTGGTGGTTGCCTTCACCATGTTCGAAATTCCCTCTGCTGTTTTAGCCGACTGATTCGAAATGCCGACTAGAGGCTTGCACAGCGTAGCGTTGTTAATCCGCTGTGCAAGAGGCGTTGCTGCGCAAGTGACGCAAACGAGCGCGAAGTACGTGCCAGCAACACATCCAAGAATGCTTCCGGATGTGTTCGGTTCAGATCAACGAGCCATTGTTTGATTAGGCGTGGTTAACGCTTGCAAGTGACCCGCCGTAATCCAAACTTCGATATGAACAAGATGCGATACAGCGAGGTTGCTGCGGAGTGTCCGACTCTTTAGAACTACATTCGCAGATTCAAAAACCTATTATATTTAAAGGCTCTATTCTATTTTTTGAGTTCTCGGCACAATCGCACATCGAGTCGTGTTGCAAAGGTTCAAGCCGGTTTTGATGGTGCTTTCATCATGCGTGATTTCGATCGACGAAAACAATTTCATTGAGTCGATTTGACGCGCACCGCGCGGTCTTCACGCACAGCTAACGGCGCGGATTGAAAGCGTTGATTGGCCGCAAAAAAAAATTTGTTGGATGAAAAAAAATCTGGTGAGAAATGGCGTAGCGATCGCTCCAATCGCTACGCACCGCGCGAATCACCCGAATCACTTGGTGATTCGCGGCCGCGTTTTAGAGCCCGAGTTTCGCTTTTAAAAGCTCGTTGACGGTTTGCGGATTGGCTTTGCCGGCAGTCTCTTTCATCACCTGGCCGACAAACCAGCCGAGCATCGAAGGCTTCGCCTGTGCTTGCGCAACCTTGTCCGGATTGGCGGCGATGATGGCATCGACAGCGGCGGCGATCGCGCCCTGATCGGTGACTTGTGTCAGGCCTCGGGCTTCGACTATGCCGCGCGGATCGCCGTCCTTATCCTCGTCAATGATGATCGCCAGCACGTCCTTGGCGATCTTGCCCGAGATCGTACCCTCGCTGATGAGGTCGACGATCACGGCGACCTGGCTTGGCTTTATGTGCGTCTGCGGTATCGACAGCCCTTTCGAATTGGCAAAGGCGGCCACGTCGCCATTGATCCAATTGGCGACGAGCTTCGCATCCCGGTTCGCGCCACCATGTTTGACCACGGCTTCAAAGTAGTCGGCGGTCTCCTTGTCGGCGACGAGGACACCCGCATCATAGGGCGACAAACCGTAATCCGTGATGAAACGCGCCTTCTTCGCATCGGGGAGCTCGGGCAGATAGCCAGCCAAGGCATCCACATAGGCCTGATCGAATTCGAGAGGCAGGAGATCGGGATCGGGAAAATAGCGGTAGTCGTGCGCTTCTTCCTTGGAGCGCATGGAGCGGGTTTCTCCGCGCGCTGGGTCGAACAGCCGGGTTTCCTGATCGATGCTGCCGCCATCCTCGATGATCCCGATCTGGCGGCGTGCCTCGGTTTCGATCGCCTGACCGATGAAGCGGATCGAATTGACATTCTTGATTTCGCAACGCGTGCCAAGCGGTTCACCGGGGCGGCGCACCGAAACATTGACGTCCGCCCGCAACGAACCTTGCTCCATGTTGCCGTCGCAGGTGCCGAGATAGCGCAGGATCGTGCGCAGCTTCGTCACATAGGCCTTGGCCTCATCGGCGGAGCGCAAGTCGGGCTTCGACACGATCTCCATGAGGGCGACGCCCGAGCGGTTCAGGTCGACGAAAGAGTCCGTCGCGGACTGATCGTGCAGCGATTTGCCGGCGTCCTGTTCGAGATGCAGCCGCTCGATCCCGACTTCGATCTGCTCCTCCGGCGAGACATCGACCGTGACGGTGCCTTCGCCGACGATGGGGCTCTTATATTGTGAAATCTGGTAGCCCTGCGGCAGATCGGGATAGAAATAATTTTTCCGGTCGAACACCGAGCGCAGGTTGATCGTGGCCTTGAGACCGAGCCCCGTGCGTACCGCTTGCGCCACGCATTCCTCGTTGATGACGGGAAGCATGCCGGGCATGGCGGCGTCGACAAGGGAGACATTGGTGTTCGGCTCCTTGCCGAACTCGGTCGAGGCGCCAGAGAAAAGTTTCGAGTTCGAGACAACCTGAGCATGGACTTCCATTCCGATCACGACCTCGAAGTCGCCGGTGGCGCCCTTGATGAGTTTTCCGGGTTTCACGCGGGGGTTCATTGCTTTCCTTTCGCCGCTTCCAATCCGCTCCATGACCGTATCATAACGCCGCCTGCCAGAGCATGTCCCGAAAAAGTTGCCCGACTTTTTCGATAAGGACATGCTGCTACTCTAGGAATCTTGGCATGTCCCGAAAAAGTTGCCCGACTTTTTCGATAAGGAAATGCTGCCACTCTAGGAATCTTGGCATGTCCCGAAAAAGTTGCTCGGCCTTTTCGATATGGACCTGTCCCAATTCTAGGAATTTGAGCGGTTCCTTTCGATCACGCAATTCCATTTGAAGGGCAAGTGCTCTGACGAAGCGAAGCTTCACTGATGCGCTGCCGATAAAAATGGTGGGAATTCGCGCCAAGCGCTGCCGCCATAGGGCGCTTCCCGATCAAATGAAAGCATTTGATCGATAAGGACGCTGTTCAAAATCAAAGAGTTGACGCATGTCAAAATCGAAAAAAGCCGAGCTTTTTTGGGACATGCTCTAGGCAAAGACGGAAGTTCGCACGCCGGGTAGTCCTGGACGATAGCAAGGGGTGCACCGCCGCGTCGGTTCGCGGCTTGGCTCGCCTGAGACTGATCGCTAGCCTGGTTTTTCAGCAGGCAAAAGAAAACGCCGCCACGGCTGATCGAACCGTAGCGGCGCTTTTAGCTGCCTTTTGAGCGTAGCCAAACCTATCGATCTGGCGCCGCCGTGGCAGTGTTACTCAGTATTTGGCGACGACCGGGGTGGAGGGCCAGGCAAACTTATAGGTCAGACCAAGACGGCCGGTCTGCATGGTCTCTCTATCGGTGTGGTTGGGAATGGCGATAGTGACACCGCCGGGAACGCCGAAGCCCGCGTCGGCGAAGCCGCGTGTGCCAAAATCGTAATAGCGGTATTCGAGCCGAGCCGTCCAATTGCCGTAGAAGTTATATTCGAGACCGCCGCCGACATCGAAGCCGTAGCGGTTGGCGGCGAAGAAGCGGTTAACCGGGAAGCCCACGATAGACGGAGCAGACGGATTAGGTTGGAAATTTATAGTGTTGCGGATATCGCCATAGGCGAAGCCGCCTATAGCATAAATGAGCACGCTGTTGTTGTTGAAGGCATAGCCGATGCGCCCGTCGGCCGATCCAAATTCGCGAACCGAGGTCGCCAAATAATTCAGCGGGAACGCCGAGCTGTTTCCAATGAGGCCAGCGAAATTATATTCGCCCTGCACGCCAATGACGAGAGGCCCCATCAGCTGATAATTGAAGCCGACGTGAGCGCCGCCAAAAGCTCCCGTGCTATTGTAGCTGTCGGAAAAATTAAAAACGTCGTAGAGGTTGACCGAGGTCCGGTCCGAGCCGCCGCCGACGTGTAAGCCAAGTTCAAAGCCAGTCCATGTAAAGACCGGCGCTGGCGGCGGCACTGGCGTAAGGTCCGCCGCGATTGCCGGTGATCCGGCCAAGAGGACGCCAGCCGCCGCGCCGGCCAGATACCGAATGAACTCCCGCTTCATGGAACCGCTCCCTCTATCGTTTCACTTTTAGCCGTTGTTATCGTGTTTGACTCTTACCACCGGGCCAAAACTGGACAAGTCCGCGGGAGCCACAATGACGCGTTAATCACGCGATGCGGTTGCAATTTCGCGCCGTGTTGTATTTTTGTTGCACATTCCCTGCAGCGGATTGCCGCGCCCTGCAACTGGGTTTTGGTGTAGCGGGAGAAGATTTTAAAAAATCACAAAGCCAAAGCTTAATACTATTGCAGGAATGCGCTCTCCCCAAATCGCCGCGCCGCACTTCGCGCCGCCTTGGAAGGTGCATTTGCTCAGAGCGTCAATCGTACCAAAACGTTTCACGTGAAACACTTTTGTCCGATTGGAACCTGAAATCGGACAAATCTGATGGATGAAAGATCAGCCTCACTGCAAACTTCGCAAACAGGCTCGAAGACGCGGGAAGTACGCGTCATAAGAAGCATTCGTCATAACGTTCCTTATAATAAGAAGTGACGAGGGAGGTGCTTGCGCCTTTGCGCTTCCGAAGCGGCCGTCTTTCCCAAATCTTTTCCAGAGCGCTTCCGCGGTCCGGCATGGCCGCGAGAATTTCGGGCGGCCTACTTGACTTGCGCTTATGGCAATGCCACTCGCTGCGCTCACAAGAAACGCGGCACAAACAATACGGGACGGGATGTCCAAGGCTTTCGTTTTTCCCGGACAGGGTTCTCAAGCCGTCGGCATGGGCAAGGCCTTGGCGGAAACTTTCCCGCAGGCCCGCGCGGTTCTGGCCGAGGTCGACGATGCGCTCGGGCAGAAATTGTCCGTGCTGATGTTCGAGGGCCCGCAGGACGAGCTTACCTTGACGGCGAATGCGCAGCCGGCCTTGCTTGCGGCCAGTCTTGCCGCGATCCGCGTGCTCGAAGCCGAGGCGGGACTTGATCTTGCGAGGGATGCAAGCTTTGTCGCGGGCCATTCGCTCGGCGAATATTCGGCCCTCGCGGCGGCTGGATCGCTGAGCGTGGGGGAGGCCGCGAAACTGCTTCGCGTGCGAGGGCTGGCTATGCAGCAAGCCGTGCCGGTTGGTGCTGGCGCGATGGCGGCGTTGCTCGGGCTCGATTACGACACTGCCCTTGCCATCGCTAAGCAAGCGGCCGCGGAAACGGGCGGCGGTGCGATCTGCGAGGTTGCCAATGACAATGGCGGTGGCCAGGTCGTGGTGTCCGGGTCGCGTGACGCGGTGCATCGTGCGATCGAGATCGCCAAGGAGAAAGGCGCGCGCCGTTCGGTTCTTTTGCCGGTTTCGGC
>Ga0187890_10002285_pt1 | contig 13428 bp, 12 predicted proteins | sample June2016WEW_21_1_FD_133005 | JGI IMG/M metagenome (GOLD analysis project Ga0187890, IMG submission 133005) | Peatland microbial communities from SPRUCE experiment site at the Marcell Experimental Forest, Minnesota, USA - June2016WEW_21_10 | ecosystem: Environmental > Terrestrial > Soil >... | reverse complement strand
CGGGGGCGATGCAATACGCGGATGGTATAATCCAAGTTTGTCCCCACACCGCCGTGGGCAGTGGGCGCGTAGCTCAATTGGCAGAGCAACTGACTCTTAATCAGTAGGTTGTAGGTTCGATTCCTACCGCGCTCACCATCGTTTCAACAACACACAGCCGTTTCAACTCGCCAGTTCCCGCGTTGCGGGGTGGCTGGCTGATTTCTTCCGTGCGAAGTGGTCAGACTGGGGAAGCGTTGCTTATGGAGGGCCTTTCCACACTATCGACCTACGCGGCAGTTGGGAGATGCCAAAGCCCTAACCTGTTGAAAAATCGCCTTCGCGCTCATTTGACGGGCTCTGGTCGAAATCGCCCTCTTTCGCCAATTGTCATTCTGCAAGAATGTTCTGTCTGCCCGTTCCAAGAAACAAGAGGGCTAACATCGTGGCAAGACGCCGAGTCCTGATCACCATTGCCGTCGGGGTTGCTTCTTGCGTCGTCGCACTTGTGTTTTGGGGGAAAGGCAGACGCGACATAGTGCTCGACGGACCCTTCAATGGGGTTTTGAGGAATCAGCTTTCTTCCCCAACGGCGACTGCTCAATCAAGCCCCTCTGGTGGGAGTGGCCTAACAATCGAGACGGCGACCTAGACGCGAAATGGAAAGCCTTGGGAAAGCCAACCGCGTTGCGCGTCAAACTGCGCGGGAATCTGTCCTCGATCGGACTGCATGGACACCTAGGAGCGTACCATCGCGAAGTCCAGCCGATCACGCTGCTTTCGGTCAGCGCAGCATCACGATGCCAATGGACTTGGGTTAAGGAAACACGATAGCCGGCGAAACATCGCGATCCCGCTCATTGCGCCATCCCGACTGAGCAGCGCACGAATTAGACTACACTCTATATCCAAGCCAATGACAGACTTGGCAGGACATCTCGCTCTGCGGAATCTCGCAAACCCGCTATCAGTCTTCCTCGCCATTCTGCTGTTGCCCGTTCTGATTACGTTGTCCTTCTGGTACTGCGCACTGCACGCTGAAGATTCAGAGAGAACATCAAGGTGGATAGCTTGTCGTCGGTGGATTCACATCATTCTGTTGGGCGTGGTTGCGGCTTGGTGGGCGCTGTGGGATTTCCAAAGGGGGTCAGCACTGATTCCGAGGCTGACGCTTGATCTGAGCTGGATAGACCCGGTTTTGGTCAAGCCGCTCTTGTTCTGGGGGTTACCCACTGGAGCAGTTGCCGTTGTCCAGCTAATTTGCTACTCGCTCGATAGGACATTTCTCGGACGGCGATGGACAGTGATTGACGTTCTACGGTTAGCGTTCTGGCGCACAGTCTGTCCCACCGTTGCCCTTCTGTCCGTCGCCACTGGATTCGAGGCGATTTACGACCGCAATCTAACGGGCATTCTGTGGCTCGTTGTCGCTGCAATACTTGCCGTGGTCGGAACAATACGTCTCAGGTTGGCGGAAGGCATGAAACTGCAAAGGGTCAAATCAGGCGAACTTTACAAGCGGGCATTTGTTCTTGCGAAAGAGATGCGGACGACCCTGAAGCGAGTGTATGTCGTCCCGGCAGGTAGAGGGCACCTTACCAATGCCTATGGCCTCCCGCAAAGCATCGCCGTGACCGACAACTACGGAAAGTTTCTCAACAGGGCTCAACTCGATTTTGTCATTGGGCATGAACTCGGGCATGTAAGGGCGCGTCATGGCCGAAAAAAACTCTTGATGGTGGTGACAGTTTTTGCGTGCGTCGCTCTCGTTTGTTTCGTGCTTGCGCCAATGTTGACTCCATTCCGCCCCTTACTCGACATCTCAGTGGTATTCGTGCCAACTCTTACATTTTATTTTTTCTCACGTCATTTTGAATACGCAGCCGACGAGGCAGGAGTTGAATTGACGCACGACCCGGAGACGGCAATTCACGCGCTTGCCAGTCTGTATCGCATCACTGAAGCTCCTACACACTGCGACCGACTGACAGAGCTTTTCATGACTCATCCCGCCTTGACACGCCGGGCTCGGGCGATAGGGGAGATAGGCGGGATGCCTGCCGAGCGAATATCCCAGGTCATCGGCGAGATGCGAGTTCGAAGAGTCGTTCGGGGATAGCTGATGAACCCAACCAATCAGTTGTCCAAAGCGGAATGGATTGGCTCCAGTCAGGTGTGCCGTAAGTGTGCCGTGCGCTTCGATCCCATGTGCGCTAAAGCGCTTCTTTTCAATACCAGAGCCGATTGCTTCCGTGCGGGCTTGATTGTCGGTAAGTTATTGAATCGCAACGGCCGTAAGACGCGGAAGACCCTATCAGACTCGCCTACTCTTAATCAGTAGGTTGTAGGTTCGATTCCTACCGCGCTCACCATCGTTTCAACAACACACAGCCGTTTCAACTCGCCAGTTCCCTTTACTTTGCGGGAGTCGCCAACAAGCTCTTGAGCGAATTCATAGCTTTCTGCGCTTCCGCGAGTTGGGCCCTGGCTTGATCCAATACCGCTTTCGGCAAGAATCCTTGCGTTCCGCTCGTTTGCCCCGCTTGCGACGGCTGCCCCGGGGATGTTCCAGACTGGCTTGTTCCAAACAAGGAGGCCAGCGCTTCGTCGAGCGATGGTTCCATCACCACTTTGTCGCCGGTTGCCACGATCACCCGTTTCAGTTGCGGGAAATTCGTGCCTTCGGCCTTGAGATACAGTGGCACAACATAAAGAAAAGAATTCTCAATCGGAATCACAATCAGCTTGCCGCGAATCACGCCGGAGCCCTTTTGATCCCAGAGCGTGAGCTGTTGAGAAATCAGCGTGCTCTGATCGATCATCGCGCTAATCTGGTTCGGTCCGTAGATCAGCTTTTCTTTCGGGAGTTCATAGAACAGCATTCTTCCGTAGTCGGGGAAATCGCAGCGGGCGGCCAACCACGCGATCATGTTATCCCGGTTCTGCGGGGTGAAGGGAGTCATGATGAGGTACTCCAGTTGCTCGCTCCCCGGCAGCTTCATGAGGATGTAATAGGGTTCCATGGGGTTGACTGCGCCGTCGTATTTCTCTTTCGGCGCAACCCAGAGATCTTCCCGGTTGTAGAAGACCTGTGGATCGGTCATGTGGAAGGTCTCGTATTGAGCAGCTTGAATGGCGAAGAGATCCTCCGGGTAGCGCAGATGGCTTTTTAGATCCGCTGACAGATCGGCAAGATCTTTGAACACGCCGGGGAACGCGCGCCGATAGACCGCAAGCACGGGATCGTTCGGATCCATGATGTAGAACGAAACGGTTCCGTCATACATGTCGACGACGGCCTTGACGGAGTTGCGGATGTAATTGATGCCGGCGGCCGCGCCTGTGGTCTGCGGCTGTGCGTAGGGGAAATGGTCCGAGGTGGTATACGCGTCCTGAATCCAATATTGCTTCCCTTCGCTCACCACGGCGTACGGGTCCTTGTCCAGAAGCAAGAAGGGCGCCACTTGCGAAATACGCTCCTGCACGCTTCTCCAAATCTGGATTTTGCTTTGCGGCCTCAGATACGAAGTGAGCAAAATATTGATGTCGGCTTGAGTCCAGGAAAATAAAAGCCGTTTCCACACGCTGTCCAGTGGAATTCCGCCCTTGCCCTGATAGCTGGTATAGACATTTTCGTTGCCCTTGGGATAATCAAATTCCTTAATGCCGGTAGAAACGATCTTGTAGCCCGGTGTTACCTCTCCGTAGTAGATAGCCGGCTGAGAGATATTCAGACGGGCATACTGAGATTCGGGCGGAATATTGTCGATAAGATACTGCGGGAATCCGCCACCCTGGGTCTTCGATACAGAGTTCATGACCACGCCATAGCCATGGGTGAATTGCAATTCCTCGTTCACCCAGGTTTGCGCCTGCGAGGGCAGTTGGGAGGCAAGTTCCCGCGAGGCAAGCATCACCTGGTGATAACCATCGGACAAATGGTAGCGATCGACATCCACGTTATAGAACTGGTAGTAGAGACGAATCGCCTGCGTTTGCTGATAGGTCTGAAGTAAAGGCCGAGAATCCCAGAGCCGCACATTCTGAATCGTATCTTGATTTCGAGAGAGGACCTCTGGAGTTAGATCGGTCAAGGCCGGGTACGCGGTTTCCTGGATCCCGCCAAGGTTATAGGCCTTGCGCGTGAAGTCGATGTAATGGTTAAGATATGGGGTCTCCCTGACTAGCTCACTGGGGCGAACCACAAAGGCTTGAACTAACGGAGGCAAAGCCAATACTCCGCCAATGTACAGCAAGGCATAGACACCGATTCCGATTGCCAGGAATTTGATTCGTGGACGGCGATAGGCAAGGACAAGAAGCGCGCAGGCCAGAATGGAGGCGCCCAGCATCATCCAGAAGACGACCCGAGTTACGTGAGCCGCTGCGTAGCCGGCTCCGTAAACCACGCCGAGCGTCGAATAAACGAGCTCGTAATGATCCAGATAAAAACCCCACGCGAGAGTGCCCGCCAAGATGAAGAGTAGCAGGATCAGATGGCGGGCCGTATTGTCCGCGATCGTAAGCTTCTGACCTGGCTTAAACTGCCGAAGGCCAAACAAGCCGAATAGGCCAAGAATCGCGAGAGCGCCGACCGTAAGAAACGCCAGGTTACCCTGCAGTAACTCATAGAACGGAAGGCGGAATAAGTAAAAGCCAAGGTCCACTCTATAGAGAGGGTCGGTAACGCCAAAAGATCCGCCGTACCGAAATCTGAGATAAGTATCCCACTGCGACGATACTGCGGCCGCAAACGCCAGAGAAACGAACATTACGGCCACACCGCTCACCCACATCAATGCCTTGGGGCTTAAATCGGCGCTGATCCCTCGGAGCGCATCCGAGGCAGCGAAGACTTTTCCGGCAGGAGACATGGTCGTGACCCTCAAAGGAGGGACTGTCGAGGGTGAAAGGTCGATGCGCTTGGCCGCAAGCCGAGCGTTGCCCCACAAATAGAGAAATGCGAACACCAAGGCCACCGCAAACATTCCCCACTTGACCGACAGCAGTGTCCAGAAGATGCCGACATAGTCGAGCTCCCGCATCCAAAGCAGCTTTTGGATTAGCCCGAGAAGAACTCCCAGAACGATGACGCAGGCGGCTGCTGAAAATAAGCTCCACCTCAGGATGTGGCTTTTCTTGGGTGACTCGCTCCGGTGGCCGATATCGTGCCGTTTATTTGTGTCGGGCGTGATTTTCTCAACCAGGGTAGCGCTCATTATGCATTCACCGTGGGACTCTCTGAAGTCCTCCCCACTATCAGGCAGAAGGCGATTTGAAATCTGGTCAATTGTGCACATTCTCAATAGGTGCGCAGAACTGCCCTGGGTTAGGTCACGGGACTATTGCGTTGACCAGATTGGATTGTGATCTTTATTGCACAGAAACGCGTTCGCTTACTGCTTAGGATTCGTCTTGAGATCATTTAAGGAGAAATGACAACATGTTGAAACGTAGTCTGATCGTTACAGCCCTGACTTTTGTCGTGACGCTAACCGCAGTTGCATCGGACCGCGACGATGACATTTATCGCACTCAGAAGGCTGCCCAAGTCTTCCAGGAGGTCATGAACACACCGGATCAGGGTATCCCTCAGGGTTTGCTGGAATCGGCAAAATGCATCGCGATCGTTCCAGGGGACAAGAAATTCGCCTTCATATTTGGCGGCAGCTACGGGAGGGGAGTGGCAACCTGTCGCACCGCGAACGGCTGGAGCGCCCCCATGTTTGTAGCGATCGATGGAGGGAGCGTGGGTTACCAGATCGGTGGTTCGTCCACTGACCTCGTGATGCTCTTCATGAACGATCACGCGCTGCAAAGTCTGATGAGCGACAAATTCAAGATGGGAGCAGATGCCTCCATAGCCGCGGGCCCGGTTGGCCGCAACGCTTCCGCCGGCACCGATCTTAAACTGAGTGCGGAGATTCTGTCGTATTCACGTTCCAAGGGAATATTTGCCGGAGTGAGCCTGGATGGAGCGGTGATGCAAGCCGACAAGAGCGGAGATCAAGCAATGTACGGTTACGATGTAAGCCGCCGGGAGATTCTAAACGGCAAGGTTGCCGTTCCCGCTTCCGCGCAACCACTGCTGGATGAAATTGGTGGATACGCTCGGGTGGCGAAAGCCGAATAGTGAAGGTAATCCTGTCACAGTGAAGGCGCAAAGGGCTGTCAGCCAGTTGTCCTTCACAGTCGTAGAGGTTGGGCGTTGGAGGTCCAATCAAGAGCCCAACCTCTCCTCAATCTTCTAGCCCATGACAAAATGTCAGGCTTCTCGCCGGCGCTGCGGTTGGCGGCGAGGCTGATTCGCGCAGTCGTGCTGGTCGAACGCTTCCTTTACTCCTGCCGGCGCCTGTTCCCGAACGGGGCCGGGTTTCGATACGATCCAACTGCAACCGCTGCATCCCCAGGCAGCAAACGTGTCATTGTCCAGCCAAACCAACTCCCTCGGCATAGCGCGGCCCACCCCGGTTTTTTGGTCTTAACCAAACCAGAAGAAATTTGTTATTCTGTTTTTCCAAAAATAAAAAGACATCTCACATTTTACGAAATGTTAAAGTAAAGCGATTTAATGAAGCATTGCGGAAAGCCTTACTGAAATTGCACTCGAGATTTTAAAGCGTAAAGATAAAGCTGAATTGCGTCAAGATAGGATGGATTCTCGTACCTGGTACTTAAATTATGACCAAGAGCTGCAGTTCCAACACGGACGAACTGCGTCGCGCTTTTAAGATGCTTACCGGGAAGTGGAAACTGGAAATCCTCTTCCTGCTCCACCAGAGCGATCATCGTTTCGGAGAGCTGAAACGCTCCCTGCCCGGTATCACGCAACATATGCTGACCAGTCAACTACGGGAACTGGAAGCCGATGGGCTGATTTCACGGCAAGTCTATGCCGAGGTCCCGCCGCGCGTGGAGTACGCGCTGATGCCTGCGACGTTGGGTTTGACTCCCGTAATCGAAGGACTGCTTAGTTGGTGCCGCGAAAATTCTCCCAGGATCCAGGTACGGCAAACGCCAGCTGAACCGAAAAGTAAATCCGCCGCTCGGGTTGCAGAGACAGCGTCGAGGCGACGCCGCCAGTGAGGATCCTTCCCTTGTGCCCTTGACGCGAACCGGCTCAGCACACGATTTGAGCTTCAATCGAATCCGCCGCAGGGTGCAACTTTGATCAGATATGCGGTCGCCAAGATGTTTTAATCGCTGCTTCGGGTTTCAAAATCAGGAACTCAAGCCTGCCGGGCTGAGACGCTTCTTCATCTGTAAACCTTCCACGCATGCGTCGACAAGTCTGTGCACTATGAATCACTTCTCTGGAATGACGCAAAGAAAGCTGCCGCTTCATTGTCCTTGGGAAGACGTCTTCGAGATGACCCGGTTCGTGCCGGAGAAAACGTCGCGACGCCTGGAGAGTGGGACGCGTCGAGCAAGCGTCCGTCCAAACCGAGCGGAGTGTCGAACCGCCGTTGATCCTCGTAAGCCCCGCCGCGGTCAATATTGATCAGTAATCGAAGCGTCGATGCTCGACACTTGCCATGGAGTTACCCTCGACGCGGACATCAGGCTACCGGACTATATTTCTTGTGAGCCGACTTACGGAGTCCGAAGATTTAACGGCGTAACAGTTGCGGTTGGTCTTTAGGAGCGACGCTGGAGCCGCTCAATCTGGAATTGCGACACCTGCGGGCTGGGAACCTGCTTTCGTGCGCGCAGCCTGCGTTTCCTGCTAACCAGGCCGCGACTGAAACAAACGCTGGGCGACGCCCACAAAACTGCATGGATCCTGAAAATCACGATCACGGAGATTCCCAATGCAACAGGCGACTGCCTCCCATTTCATTCCCAAGAGAATTCTGGTGCCATTGGACTTCAGCTCATCAAGCGACGCCGCGCTCGAGACCGCATCCGACCTCGCTCAGCACTTTCACGCTGAACTCTACCTTGTGAATGTGGTTGCCATGCTTCCCATGGGAACAAAGATCGTCTCTTTCCCGGAGACAGGATATCTTCACAAGGCAGAGGACAATGCGGATGGACGGTTGGCCGCTTGCGAGGCAGCTCTCGCTTCCAAGGGGATCAAGGCTAGTTCCAGTATCGAGGTTGGAGATGACGTGGCTGGAAACATCATGCTGGTAATCGAACGAGAGCATATCGATATGGTTGTGATTTCCACGCACGGCGTCTCTGGTTGGCGCCCGATGGTCTTCGGATCGATCGCGGAACAAGTCGTCAAACGCGTGGAATGTCCGCTCTTGCTGCTGCGTTCCGTCAAGCCAGGTGGCGTTGTGGCGCGGGAGACGCAATCCTGATGGCAATTGATTCGAATACGACCGGCCAGCCAGGACGAAAATCGCCGCGGTTCGGAATTGGAAGATTCCTGTTCGTGGTCATCTTGGTGGTTCTCTTTCTTCTGCTGGGGCAGAGCATGGTGCGGCATCGCTTCTTTCGAGGTGGCTGGGTCTATCGGAACGGCTCAATCCGACCATAGAACCTGCTGAAAAAAGTCTTGCGATGAAGTTCTCATGCGTGAGCCCACTTGCAAAATATTTTTGAACTTGCAGTCGCCAAGCCGGATTCACGAACTTCGGAATGAAAATGGACATATTCATAAATAAGATTCTTCTTCCAGTTGCCGTTCCTGACGCCGAGCTCAACGCGGTTCGTCAAGCCGCATTCTTGGCCCGCCATTTTGGCTCCGAGGTCGTACTCGTGCACGTGGTCGCGCCGATGAGTTATCCGGTCGGCATTCTGGAGATTGGGTATGAAATCTCCGGAGATCTGCATGCAAGAATCATCGAGCGGGCACAGACAGACCTGCATCAATTACTGGGGTCCGAACTCGATGGAATTGCAGTCAGACCCTTATTGCTCAAAGGAGATCCGGCCGTTGAAATCGCGCAGATCGCTCGCGACGAACACGTGGACTTGATCGTACAGTCGACGCGTGGCCATGGGATGTTTTACCGCTTCCTGCTGGGCTCGGTGGCGGCGAAAGTGCTGCACGAGAGCACTTGCCCGGTTTGGACCAATACTCAGCTGGACGCAGCGCCAGCGCGCAAGTTCGTTATCGACAGCGTTGTTTGCGCGGTTGACTTGAACCCGCACAGCCGCAACACCGTGTTGCGTGCTGCCCGGATCGCTAAAGAGTTTGGAGCGCGGCTCACACTCGTTCATATCACCGGCGGGGTGGAGGCTTACGGGCCCGGAGCGCCCCACATCGTTCCAGAGTGGAAGGCGGAAATCGTAGGCTACGCCACCCGGGAGATCGCCAAACTTCAGCAAGATCTGGGCACCAAAGCCGAGGTGATCATTGATAGTGGGAATGTCTGCAAGCTGCTGAACCGAGCCGTGGACCAGGCAAAGGGAGACGTTCTGGTTATCGGGCACATGCCTTCCGGCGGTCATTTGGGGGAGAACGGCAGCGGCTATGCGATCATTCGCGAGTCGCACATCCCGGTGATGAGCGTGTGAGGACTCAAGCCACGTGTCAGTTGATGACTTATCAAAGGTTGCCATGCACTATGGGTCACTTCTCAGTGGCGGCGGCTTGAATCGGCGCAGTTTTGTGATAGCCGGAATAAGTTTCATCCGCTTGCGACTTCCGAGTGAACACGCAAAATATTTTGGCCCGCGATTTCATTGCGAAATGCTTGGGAAGCCAGAGGTTGTCTTCCAGCGCCATCTTCTCCAGTTCGAAGTGCGTGCCCGGCTCGACCTCGGCGAGAAAGCCTGCGATGGAAACCGGGTGTATGACTGTGGCTTCGACCTTGATCCACTGGAATGTCTTTTTGTCGATCCAAAGTTCGCCCTCCATGCCCGTCAACACCTTGGCCTCGGTATTGGGCGGCTTATACCCGGGGCGGGGCGTCGCCTTGAGCACATAGGCCTCGTCCGCGCCTAGCTTTTGCTCGCCCACCAGCTTGAAGTCGAGCGCCTTTGTTAATTGCTCCATCAGCAACTGATCGCGCCGGCGATCTTTTTCGTACTTCGCGATGCGATTCTCCCGTTCCTCTTGAGGTTCTTTCTTGCGTTCAACGACGGTCGACTCCAGCTTTTGCTGTTCGCCGGCTTGCCGTTCTGGCGACAGCGGTTTGCCGTTCACCTCGATCAGTCGCTGATAAGGAGAACCCGAAATCATGAGCTCTTCGTATGTCTTGGTTCCTCCACCTGGTTGCCGGTCACTCTCGACATAATCATAGTCGGGAGCGACTTTCCAATCCGCCGCGTTCGCCTCGACGGAACGCTCGATGATGGTGTCGGCATCGCTTTGGGCAAAGGAAGCGGCGGCCAGAGCCGTAACAAGAATGATGTGCTTTATCATGCTCTTCATCTGGCCCCCTACGGTTCGAGGCTAACAATCGCGCGGCCATTCTTCTGAGCAAGAGTGATCACTCCCGCGCAGGCAAGGGCCGCAACAATCATGATCAAGGAGATCCACAATAATGCAACCAGCGACAGCCTCCCAGTTCATTCCCACAGGAATTGAAATCGGCGTTAGGCCTTTGCTTCCGGCGAATCGGCCACACCGCCTGGGGGCAATGTATCGGGTACGTCAAGACGCGCAACTCCAATCCGATTGTCGGCCATCCCGTAATAGACGTCGAGGCGGTCGGGTAAGCCGAGGTCGTCGCGCCGGTCGATGCCGGTGGGGAACACAACATGAGCGACCGTGCCGTGACATTCCTCCGGCAACGTCGGGGTGAGCACCGGCTTCGCCGAGCGATAGCGGATCACTTGTGGATGCTCCTTCGAGAGCACCATCACGCCGGCTGAGTAACAAAGTTCGTGCGCATCATTGTTGGCACTCTCTTTGGTCGGTTCCAGGATTTCTCTCACACCGTGGTAGACAATGAGCCAGCCGTGCCGCGTCAGGATCGGCGGGGTCCCGCAGCCAATTTTGAGCCGTTCCCAGGGAGACACTGGAGTTGCCAAGCGATGATGCGAGAACTGAATCTCGAGACTCGGTTGAAAGGCTTCCAAGGAAACGGGACGATAGGAAATCCAGATACTCTCGCGACCAATATTCAGGTCGCGGGAAGCGGGAGCATATGCGGTTTCCTCGGGGCGAGTGCCGGGAAATAGGGGCCGGTGCAGCATGGCCAACTCCGGTTCGCCGGAAGGATTCGGAATGGCAGTCGGAAACAGGCAGGCATCCTTGTCGTCAACATTGCGGAGATCGATGCCCTGATACGGAGCAAAGGGGACAAGGCCCAGCCGTTGCCAGTGGAAGAGGTCCTTCGAAGTTGCCGCGGCGATGCGCGGACCATGGGACGAAAATGCCGTGTAGGTCATTACATAACAGTGCAGCGGTTCGACGAACGTAACACGAGGATCCTCGCAGCCACCGCCGCCGTTAGCCCGCTTCTCGTAGTCAGCCTCTGGCTCCAGCGCAATGCCCAGGCGCTCGACGCCCGAGGGATCACCGGCCTTGTTGAACTGCACGCGGGCAATGCCGATGCGCGAGTAGTTGCCCCGCGCTACCAGCCGAGGGAAAATATAAAGGTTACCGTCCGGGCCGCGAGCGGCAGCGGGATTCAGAACGCCCTCCACTTCTTGAGGGTTGCCCGGCTCCGGTTCCATCAACATTCCCAGACGGTGTAACTGAAAGTCGCTCGTCGATTGCTTCCCTACCGCCATCACGGTCATGCCGCCTGCTCACGATCCGATAAGCACGCGATGATGGTTTTGATCACCTGCTTCGTCTGCTCGGGACCCTTGACTGGGATGCAATCCACACCTGCTTTTTCGGCGGGATAGTCATTACCGCCGGGGAAGAGCGCATCGCCGATGTAAATCATCTCTTTCAACGAAATGTGCAGGAGGTCTCGCAGCTTTCCGATCCCGTATGCCTTGTCGATGCCAGGCTTGGTGATATCAATGGATGTCGAGCCGCCGATTCGGACAGAAAACTGGGGAATAAGCTTGTCAAGAATCGCCTTGATCTTCTTCCGCTTGACATAATCGGGATCCCATTTGTTTTTTCCTTCTAGCGGCGCCTTCTGACCTAATGCGGAAAAGGTTATTTGGCTGCCCCGGTCTTCGATTACTTCGCCCCAGACCTTGGCGACTTTGTAGCCTGCTTCTGCCAGCGCTTTATGCAGAGAACTGAGTATCTTATCTCGTTGATCCCTGGTGAAATCCTCTTCGTAAAGCTTCTTCCAATCGCCTGAGTACTGATAGAACTTTGTTCCACAGGTAGGAAGCAGCGATAGCTGCGTGAGGCGTTCGTCATGAGGAAGTTTTGCAACAACTTGCTTTTCAAACTGCGGCCAACCGCCTCCGGAAATGATGGCTACTTTGACGATCGCGAGAAGGTCATGCAGCAGTCCGGACATTGCGGGATCGACCGCCGATTTGCTTTCGGCAAGTGTTCCATCCAGATCGAACACAATTAGCTTTTTCAAAATGTTTTCACCTTCTTAGTCCTTCCTTTAGCGTCTCAATCGGGCAGCGCAATTTCCAACAGGTTCACTGCGGTGCGGGGCCGAAAACTGCAGACTCCAATTACCGCGGGCAAAAGAACTACGTCGCCTTTTTGCATCGCATAACTGGCGCCGTTGTGCTCGACTTCCCCTGCCCCCCCGATGCACACCAGAACCCGTGGTACGTCCACTGCGCCGACAGTGAAGGGCGATTCGCCGCGCAGGCGCCATAACAAGAAATGTTCACAGTCAAACAGTCGCTCGCGTTCCACCGGTGCCGTCGTCTCCACCACGGGCGCAACCGCACCGACGGGACCTTTCGCAAAATCAATACAGGCAATCGCCTTATCGACGTCGAGTGCCCGCGGCTTGCCGGTCTTCGGGTCCACATGATCCCAGTCATGCAGGCGGAAGGTCACATCGCTATTTTGCTGAATTTCGAACACCACTACATCGCCCAGAGCGTGAACCGTCCCAGCCCGGCAGAAGATCGCGTCGCCCGGCTTTGGTGTAAACCCAGCGAGTAGGTCAACCACGGTCTTGTTTTTCAGTGCGAGTCGCAGACTGGCTGCGGTGGTTCCGGCCTTCAGGCCCGCATCAATCCGACTTTGCATCCCGGCTTGCAGTACCACCCATGCTTCGGTCTTCGGGGTTTCGCCTGCTGGCAGCAGATTCTTGTTCGCCTTTGTGGGATGCACCTGGACCGAGAGCATTTCGTGCACATCGAGAAACTTCAGCAGCAGTGGAAACCGCTGAAAGCGGTGGGCAAGCTTTCCCATCATTTGCTCGGGATATTCCTTCAACATTTGGCCAATCGTTTTCCCTTTGAGGGGTCCATCGGCGACTTGGCTGGCATGGTCATTGCGATCGCTGAGTAACCACGCTTCGCCGACAGGCCCGCTCAGCAGCGGTGCAGTCAGAAGGTCGGCGAAACGCCGGCCGCCCCACAGCCGATACTGATAGATCGGTTCGAATCGCAGCGGATACAGAAGCGATTCTGGCACAACAGCTCTCGCGTCGTGGATTT
>Ga0187890_10002284_pt1 | contig 13430 bp, 13 predicted proteins | sample June2016WEW_21_1_FD_133005 | JGI IMG/M metagenome (GOLD analysis project Ga0187890, IMG submission 133005) | Peatland microbial communities from SPRUCE experiment site at the Marcell Experimental Forest, Minnesota, USA - June2016WEW_21_10 | ecosystem: Environmental > Terrestrial > Soil >... | reverse complement strand
AGATGATGTTCTTATCCACCGCAGCGGCCGCACTCGTTCTCGCAGTGGGCATGGCTGCTTTCGCGGTCCAGGTGTTGGTCTTCGGGTTGTACGCCCACACTGCATTCGTCTGCGTGATTCCGTCGTTCTCTCCGCCGAAGATGTATAAAACGTTCTTCACCACCGCGCCGGCTCCGTCGAAGGTCGTTGTTGGAATGGCCGCGCCGGTGCTCCAGGTGTTGGCGACCAGGTCATAGATTTGGTTGTTGGCGACGACCGCGGTATCGGTCACCCCGCCGACCACATAGATCTTGCTGCCGATCACCCCCGCCATCGGGGCTTTCAGGGCCACCGGCATCGCTGCGCCGCTCGTCCAGGTGTTATGGTTTACCTCTGGCGACGCCAATTCCAGCTCACTCTGCGCCTGCACCCCATCTCCATACGTCCCCATCCCCGGCAGCAAGATGATTCCCGCCAGAAATAACAGCCCACTTAGCCCCAAAATCACAAACAACCCTCTGCTGAACTCACGGTAGGACGCCGGCATAAAACCTCCTTGTAACGTGGATTAAGTGCAACCTCTTGCAGCCCATTTTCGGAGTGTCCCCACACCCGAATCTCGGCTATAATCCTCGGAATCCCTCCCCCCGGCAATCGACACGAACGGTCATGAACGGGCATTAGCGGACATTGGCCGAAATTTGAGGGATTTCCACGTCTTCTCAGCCCCATTCGAAACGTCGCCTCGACTCCTGGAAGGAGATCGCCGCCTTTTTTGAGCGCGACGAGCGCACCGTGCGGCGCTGGGAGATTGAGCGCGGCCTGCCCGTCCACCGGGTACCTGGCAGCGCCCGTGGTGTCGTCTATGCTTTTGCCAATGAGTTGGAAGAATGGCTGCGGCGTGGGCAGTCGCAACCAATGAAAGAAACCGAGTCGGACCCGAAACTGCCGGCCGCAATTTCGGTCGTTGTTCCGGACTTACCTGCGGAGTCCAGCCAGAATGTCGCTCCCACGCTTCGCCGAGGAGCTGACAACTTATCGGACGCGGTGCCCCCGAAAACCGAGAGCATGACCCCGCCAGTGCGAATCCTGCCATGGGTGGTTGCCGGTGCATTGGCGATAGCGGTTTTCGCCGGCATTTATTCCTATCGCCAAACCGCCCGCTTCCGCGCCCGAGCCGCCGCCGTTCAACCCAACCCACGCGCCCCTGGCCGCTCCGGCCCTCCCGATGCGGTCGCCGTGCTTCCTTTCACGAATGGAGGCGGAGACGCCAATACCGACTATCTCAGCGACGGCATTACCGAATCCCTGATCAACAACCTCGCCCACGTTCCCGGGCTCAAGGTCAGGTCTCGCAATTCGGTATTTCGCTACAAAGGGAAGGATGTGGACGTGCAAAAGGTCGGTAACGATCTGGGCGTGTCCGCAGTGGTGAGCGGACGAGTGGTCCCGCGAGGGAACAACATCGAAGTCAGCGCCGAGCTCACCGATGCTCGCGACAACAGCGTGATTTGGGGACAGCACTACAGCGGTAAGAGCACACAGATACTCTCGTTGCAGCAACAGATCGCAGGGGACATTGCCGACAAGTTACGCTTCAAGCTCACTGTTTCGGAAAAACAACAGGTAACCCGGCAAGGCACGCAGAATCCTGACGCCTACGATTTGTATTTAAAGGGGCGTTATGCATGGAACCGGCGAACGGCTCCCGACCTCGACAAGGCCATCTCCTTTTTCAATCAGGCCATCGCCAAAGACCCCGGCTATGCTCTGGCCTATTCGGGTCTCGCCGATGCCCATACCTCAATGCCTAACTTTCGCGGCGCTCCCAGCGACAGTTTTCCGAAGTCGAATGCCGCCGCCCGCAAGGCCTTGGAGCTCGACCCGACCTTGGCCCACCCCCATGCCATTCTGGGCATGAATGAAACGCAGTACGATTGGGATTTCGCCGGGGGTGAGGCAGAGTTCAAAAAAGCTCTCGAACTCGACCCCAACGATGCGACCGCCCATCAATGGTATGCCGAAACTCTGGATAGGATTGGTGGCCGGCAGCAGGAAGCGCTGGCGGAGATCAATCGTGCGCAACAGCTCGATCCGCAGTCGCCTGTCATCAAAAGGGAACTCGGAGGCATTCTCACCACCGCGCGACGCTACGACGATGCGATTGCCGTCTGTAAGAAGCTCGCGGCCGATGAGCCAACCTTCGCCATCGCGCACGATTGCCTGGCCAAAGCATACTGGGCGAAACGCATCTACCCGCAGGTGATTGAAGAGTTCAAAATCGAGGGCCAACTCTCCGGCGAGCCAGACCACGTTGAGTATGGGGATGCGCTGGAACGGGGCTTTCGTTCAGCAGGCTGGAAGGGCGCTCTCACCGAGGCAGTCGAATTGCACAAAGCCCAAAGGGCGAAGACGGGCTACTTCTCCGCCGAAGAAATTGCCCAGCTCTATGCTGACATGGGAGACAAAGATGAAGCCTTCCGATGGCTCGACATTGCCTATCAGGAGCACGATTGGCTGCTGATCGGTTTGAAAACTTTCGTCCCGTTCGACCCGTTGCGCTCGGACCCACGCTACGCCGCGATGGTCCGCAAAGTCGGGTTGCCGTAGTAATCTGGCCGGTCGAGGCTCTTTTTGCTTTTCGTGAAAACAGGGCCTACATCGGTTCGCCGATTGCTATCTTGCGCAAATCCGTTATGCTTGTATTTGCGGAGATGACCGCGATATGACCCTGCTCGATGCCCAGCCGTTCGACGTCGCCCGCGCCCGGCGGCGCAAAATTAAGATCGCTGTCGCAATAATCGTTGTGATCGTTCTCGCCGTCTTGGCGTGGATGTACCGCAACTGGTCGGAAGAGCGCGTGGTCGACCACTTCTTCGCCGCTCTCCAGAAGCAAGACTACGAAACCGCTTACGCCATTTACTTCAACGATCCCAATTTCCGCCAGCATCAGCAGAAGTATTCGCAATACACCTACGCGGATTTCTACCGCGATTGGGGCCCCGGCGGAGAATGGGGACTGATCAAATCCTTCCGCATTTACGGCTCGGCGAATACAAGAGGATTCGGCAGTGGGGGCGTAATCGTAGAGGTAGTCGTGAACGAACGTTCCGAACGCGCCCGAATGTTCGTGCTGAAGTCGGATAAGACGATCACCGTCTATCCGTACTGATTCGTGTGGGGCGGACATTCCTGCCCGTCCAAACCGGGCGCAGCCCGGCAGCTATTGCGGCTCTCACATTATTAAATAGCTTCTCAAGCCGCTGTTGCTGCAACCTGCGCCAGCGTCTTGGCCAGCGACGCCTCATCACCCACGGTTAAACAAGTCTTCGAGCGGTCAATCTGGCGCATCAATCCCCAAAGAACTTTTCCCGGGCCAACCTCAACAAAGAGGCTCGCTCCTTTCGCGATCAACTGCCGCACAGATTCATCCCACCGCACTGCACCTGTTACCTGCCGAATGAGCGCGTCGCGTGCCGCCTCGCCCGAAGTAATCGCCGCCGCATCGACATTGCAGATGACTGGGCATGATGGATTGCTGAATGCAAGCGCTTTAAGATCTGCCGCCAGCCGATCCTGCGCCGGTTGCATGAGCGCGCAATGGAAGGGAGCGCTCACAGGTAAGCTCACAGCCTTTTTCGCGCCGCGCTCGGTCGCCAGTTGAATCGCGCGAGCCACCGCGCCAGCGTGTCCGGAAATCACGATCTGCTCCGGCGAATTGATGTTGGCGGCCTCGCAAACTTCTCCCTGCGCGGCGTCCTGGGCGATCTGAGTGACTTGGTCCAGCGATATTCCCAGGATCGCCGCCATTGCGCCCACGCTCACCGGCACGGCTTCCTGCATGTACTTGCCGCGATTGCGCACGGTGCGTACGGCGTCGGCAAATCGCAATGTCCCAGCAGCCACGTACGCGGAATATTCTCCCAGGCTGTGCCCGGCGACGAAATCCGGTTTCAGGCCCTTCTCACGTAAGACGCGCCATGCTGCAACTGACGCCGTCAAAATCGCCGGCTGCGTGATCTCCGTCAGCTTAAGTTTTTCTTCCGGCCCCTCAAAACAAATCTGCGACAGCCTGTAGCCGAGTGCTTCGTCGGCTTCTTCAAATGTCTGCCGTGCTACGGCGTGGTTGCCGAAAAGCTCCTTGCCCATGCCCACGGACTGGGAACCTTGGCCAGGGAAGAGAAATACAATTTGAGATGTGGAGTTCGTCATATTTGGAATTTTGAGGTTAGAGGTCGGATGGCAGAGGTGAAAACCCAAGAATCGTCGGTGTCGCATGCAGCAAAGGTTCTAAGTTCTGCAATCAGACCTCTGACCTCTGACCTAGCCTTATGTTATCGCTCCCGCCATCGCCCGCAGCCCAGCCACTTCTCGTTCAATGGCTTCATTCACTCTGCCTTCGGCAAATTCGGCCGCGACGCGCACCGCGTTCTTGATCGCATTCGAATTCGACGAGCCATGCGTGATGATGCACACGCCCTTGATTCCCAACAGCGGCGCGCCGCCATACTCGGTGTGATCGAGCCGTTTCTTGAAATCCGAAAATGCGTTGCGTGAAAGAATCGCGCCGACTTGGCGCGTGATGGTCGCCTTCAAAGTTTCTTTCAAAACAGTGCGCACGAGCCGGGCCACACCTTCGGAAGTCTTCAACGCGACATTGCCGACAAATCCGTCGGCGACGATCACATCCACGTGCCCGTTATATAAGTCGCGCCCTTCGACATTCCCGATAAACTGGATCGGCAGCCGCTTCAGAAGTTGAAATGCTTCCCGCGTCAAGTCGTTGCCCTTGCCTTCTTCTTCGCCAATCGAAAGCAGGCCCACGCGCGGATGCTCGATGCCGAAAATCGAGCGGCAATAAATCTCGCCCATGACGGCAAACTGTTCGAGGTTTTGTGCAGTGCAGTCGACGTTCGCGCCCACATCCAGCAGAATTGCCGCCGTGTTGAGCGCGGTAGGAAACGCGGCTGCCAGCGCGGGACGATCGACTCCCGGCAACGCTCCCAGCACTACCTTCGCTGTCGCCATGGCGGCGCCCGTGTTGCCCGCCGTCACAAAGCCCGCGGCCTGTCCTTCGCGCACCAGACGCAGTCCGACGCGAATGGACGAATCGCGCTTGGCGCGAATCGCCTCCACTTTATCGTCCATGGTGATGACTTCGCTCGCATGCACGACTTCGATCGGCAAGCGGCGCGCGCCGGGATAATGTTGCAGTTCCGCTTGCAGCCGATCTTCCGGTCCGACCAATAGCACGCGGACGCCGTGGTGGCGTGCCGCCTGCAGCGCCCCTTCAATCTCGGGCCTCGGCGCCTTATCGGACCCCATCGCATCCAGTGCGATTATGCTTGGCATGGAGGGAGAAAACTAGGATTTTTCTTCGACCTCGACCACTTCGCGGCCCTTGTAGTAGCCACATTTCGCGCACGCGCGATGCGGCAGCTTCTGCTCGTGACAGTTCGGACACTCCGACAACGAGAGCTTCGAGAGAGAGTCGTGGGCGCGCCGCGTCGCGGTGCGTTTTTGGGAGTGTCTACGTTTCGGATTCGGCATGATGATTCCTTATAGCTGTCAGCTGTCAGCCGTCAGCTCTCAGGTAAAACCGGTTTTGCTGAGAGCTGATGGCTGACGGCTGACGGCTGGTTTATTGTTCCAGCTTGCTTCTGATCTCTTTCAACGCCGCCCAGCGCGGATCTTCCATTCGCTCCGTGCATGAGCATTCGCTTTCGTTCAAATTCTTGCCGCACTGCGGGCACAAACCCTTGCAGTCCTCGCGGCACAGCGACTTCAGCGGAACCGCCAGCAGTACCTGCTCGCGCAGCGTATCTTCCAGCAACAATCCTTCGCCCTGGTAATACCCGATTTCGGCTTCGGCGTCAGTGACGGACAGCTCTTCGTGCCCGGCATCGGTTCCGAGCGGCCGGTACAGCAGATCGAAACTGCGCCTGACCGGCAGACTCACCGGCTCCAGACAACGGGCGCAAACCAGCTCAAGATCGGTCTCCAGCTTGCCTTTCAGCCGGATGTCCTGCACCACCTCGTGCTTGCCGTGATGCTCCTCGACCAGATCGGCGCGGCCCTCACTCAACAATGGCGAGCGCTGCTGTACCTCTTCTCCCAGATCGATCACACCGGGACTGAACTCCTCCCGGAAATCGACTGGGTGAAGCTCTAACTCCTGAATTTCTATGAACATCGGCACCCCCGCCGCCCCCAAACCGATACCGCGAAGGCCCGCGGAAGTACGCACGGAGACGAAAGTCTCCACGGGAGCAATACGTAAGAATAACGGCCCAGAATGCAGGGTGTCAAGGAAGGCGCGGGGACGGTGTTGATGCTCCAAGATAATGTCACCCCCTAAGCGCAACGACTTTGTCACCCTGTAAGGACGGTGACGATGAGTCAGAAAGAGTTCCAGCGGGTGAAAGTCATTGAGAATGCAGCGGGCGGGAGGCTGAGCTTAGGCGAAGCCTCCCGCCTGCTGCAACTGAGTGAACGCCCGAGCCGTTGCGCTAACTGATGCGGCGGACGATCGCGGTCTCCCTCGCTCAAACGATGCCTTCAGCGGCTGTAGCCTGCTTGATCCCTTGTCACGCCCCCGCGTGCCGCCCCTCACAGACAGCTCACCTCCCATGTCATAGCTTGGGTGTCGCCACTAAGGAGCCTCCGCTATGCTGTCAGCTTCTCCCAACAAGCTGAAACTGTCTTTCGACTCCGTCTTCTACTACGTCACGAACATCGAGGACTCGATCGCTTTTTACCGTGACACGCTCGGTATTCGCATGGTTTCGCACGATTACGTCGCGCGCTTCGAACTCGATGGCGTGTTGCTCGAACTCGTTCCTCTTCCGCCCGGCTCCGTCGTACCCGGAAGCGGAAATGCGCGCCTGTGCTTTGCCGTCTCCGATCTCCAGCAGACCTTGGGGCACCTGCACGCCCGCGGCGTCGGAACCAGCGGGATCAAACTCAAGAAGGGCGGCAAGATCGCCTTCTTCCACGATCCCGACGGAAACGAACTCAGCCTCTGGGAATATCAAGACGTGGAGGACGCAAGGACGGCCGTGAAGTCCCGCGACATCCTCGTATAAGTCGAACCAGCCTTGCCAGGATCATCAGTTAAAGGTGCGCTCGCGCTCGCAAGGAGGTTTTCCAGACTCAGCCGACCCGTTCCTTCGGTTACTGCGGCTTTCACGCGGTTTTCCGCTATACTGACTTGCGGCGATGGAGTTCGCCATGAACCGCCCTTTAAGGCTGATAACTCCTACCGAGCTGTTTTAGAACTCAGCGGGAGGACTCCGTCGCGTGAACTATCTCTGGATCTCTCTCGGCGCAATTGTCGGCGCCAGCGCCCGTTACTTTCTCAGCGTACTAGAGCAGGGCAGCCTGGACTGACATCTCCGCAACGCACGAACCGAAAGAACAAGCATCGCGCGGCATTCTTTCCGCATCTCTCAACTGCCGTTACACTTGAGTCCTCAGACAAGCCTATGCTTCCTTGCCAGCGCCATCTTTTTGATATCCCTGACGACGTCGCGTATCTCAATTGCGCTTACATGTCTCCGCTGCTGAAGCCGGCCCTGGCTGCCGGAACTGCTGGCCTCGCCCGAAAGTCTCACCCCTGGGAACTTACCGCCGACCAGTTCTTCACCGGCTCGGAGGAATTTCGCGCCGTTGCCGCACGGGTTCTCAATTGCTCTCCAGATTGTGTCGCCATAATTTCCTCAGCCGGATACGGCATTCAGACGGCGATGCTCAACCTGCCGGTCAAAAAAGGACAGCGCATCCTCGTTCTTGCCGAGCAATTTCCTTCGAACTACTACCCGTGGCAGCGCCTCGCTGAAGAAAGCGGCGCGTCGCTAAAGATCGTCCCTTGGCCCGATAACCAGGATTGGACTGCAGCCGTGCTCGAATCCTTGACCCGCGACGTTGCGATTGCCGCGCTCCCGAATGTCCATTGGACCAGCGGCGGTCAACTCGATCTCGTCCGGATCGGACAGGCCTGCCGCAATCTCGGCGTCGCGCTTGCCCTGGATCTCACACAGTCTCTCGGCGCGCTCCCTTTCAGCGTCGCAGATGTGCAGCCCGATTTTGCCGTTGCCGCGAGCTACAAATGGCTGCTGGGACCGTATTCCATCGGACTGTTCTACGCCGCTCCCAAATGGCACAACGGATCACCTCTTGAAGAGGGATGGATCCAGCGCGCCAACTCGCGCGATTTCTCGAGTCTGATTCTCTATTCCGATGCGTACGATGCCGGTGCTCGCCGCTTCGATATGGGCGAGCGCTCGAATTTCGCGCTGCTGCCGGCAGCGATTCGTGCCATGCAGCAAATATTGGAGTGGAATGTTGCCGCGATCTCTGCCACTTCCGGCGCGCTGAATCGCCGGCTGGCCGATGCGGCCGCAGAATGCGGATTCACTGCGCCCGCCGAGCCCTTGCGCGCCCCTCATTATCTTTGTCTGCGCCGCAATACGCCGATCTCTCAAGAACTAACCGGAGTGCTTGCAAGGGACAGGGTTTACGTCAGCGTTCGGGGAAGTTCGATTCGAGTGACGCCACATGTCTACAACACAGTGGAGGATTGTGACCGGCTGATCGCCTGCCTGCAGCACATGGCGACGAAGTAAAAGCCCGGCTCTCAAGCAACGACCTGTGTAGCAATAAAGCCAGATGAACCCGGCAGAGTTCGCGAAACTGAGAACTGACAACCGAAAATTAAGAACTAAGAATTCCTATTTCAGCTCCGCCGCATGTCGCTGTGCCAGAGACGCAGCCTCGGTCCCGGGATTTTCCTTCTGAATCTGCTGGTAAAGATTCTTCGCTTCGTCCGTCTTCTTCTGCGACTCGTAGAAGGAGGCCAATTCAAGTTGAGCCGTAACTTTGTTAACCACTTCTGATGGCTTGTCAATCAGCTGCTTGTAGAGATCGAGTGCCGGCGAGTCCTTCTTTTCCGAGCGATACACCGAGGCTAATGCAAGTTTCCCCAGCGAAGCGAGCTGCGCGTCCGAAGAGTTCGCCGCTTCCTGCAAATTCTTCTCGGCGGTCGCGAAATCTCCGGTTTGGGCTGCGGTTACGCCGACAAAGTAGCGCGCCATCTTCCCGGTATGCGTCTCCGAATACTTGTCCGCGATCGTCTGAAACTGCTTGCGCGCCGCAGTGGCCCGTTGTTCCGACGACTCGTAGCTCGGAAAATCCGGCTGCGCGGGTGTCCCGGCCGGGCGCAGCGGTGTTCCCAGCGTCCGGACGGCCCCCGCCAGATCAAGGCTCGCCTTCTCATCCTGCGAGTTGACGTAATACCATCCCCCAAAGGCGATGGCGGCAATCACGACAATCGCAACCGCCGCCGCAATGAGCTTCGACTGGTGCTCCTGGCTCCAGTGCAGGGTCTTTTCCGCCGCTTCGAACGTAGTTTTGCTAAAGCGGTCCTGTTTTAACTGATGACGTGTTTCTGCGCGCACAGGTTTTCCTTCTTGGTTGAAACGTAGGTTGGCAAAACTTCAGTCTAACAGGCCCATTTCCAGAGCGTCAAAGCGTCCTGGACTCGGGGTTGGCTCAGTTTGAAGCTGGAATCAACACGAACAGCCAGCTCAGTGGTTTCCCCTTGCTCCTCCGTGCTCTCCGCGGTGAAAGACTTTTCAGACCGTCCACGATCGTGGACCAGCTGGCCGGACTCCGCAGATGTCTAAATTCACAAAAAAAGCACCCTCCGATAAGGAGGGTGCGAATCAACGTCAGGAGAGAAACTGCCCAGATCAGCTACTGAAAATTGATCACGCCGAATATGCCGTCGGCATTGTTCTTCGGACCTGCGGTGTAATACAGCTGGTTGGTCTGGCCATTGGACGAGCTGCCGCCGCCAAACTCGATTCCCCACAGCTGATTGATGCTGATCTTCTTGCCGGCTGCCGTCTCGATCGTGCCGACAAAAGCGCCCGTCGTCAGGTTGAAACCGTTGATCGTGCCGGAATTCGTATTGTTGCTGACCAGCAACGTTCCGCTCAGCGGTCCGAAGTTCGACGGCGCCACTGCAAATCCCCAAGGCTGGTTAAGCGTCTTGCCCTTGATCAGGGTTTTGACGAACGTCCCGCTTTCGGTAAAGATGTCGACATACCCACCCGCTTTTCCGCTGGTATTGTTGAATGCAATATAGAGCTGCCCGTTGATGTCCTGGATGCCGAAGGGGGCGTAGCCTGGGGGCAGCGCCGTATCGGTGAAAGACGTAACCAGGTTGAAGTTGCCATCGTAAACGTCCACTTTGTTATTCCAGTTGTCGGCCGCGTAGATCATGGTATTGGCCGCATTAATCGCCAAGCCGGTGTAGATAGCGCCCGAACTGGAATTATTCACGCCGACGAGCGCATTGTTCGGATCGAAGTGCGACCAGCCGCAGATCAGCCCGTCGAGCGTCGCAAACATGAACGCCGAAGTCCAGTCGTCAATCTTGAATCCAGTCGAGCTGTTGTAAACAATGCCGGTGGGTGAGCCGAGTCCTGTCCCGGAAGCCGGCGGAACTGTGACAATGAGGCTCTGCTTGTTGCCCGAACCGTCGTAAAGGGTAGAAAGGCCCGAGCCCTCATCGCTCAGCCAGAACGGAGCGCTCGGCCCGTAGACAAGTCCCCATGGATTGATTAACTGCTTGTCGCCCTTCTTGCCGGTATTTTTGACGAGTGATGTGGCCGTGTATTGTGCAAGAGCCGCGCTGGAAACGACGCACAATGCGAGCGCAACCATCGCGGCGGTGATCAGGTTTCGGCGGAACGATTGAGACATAACGAAACTCTCCTTCAAGCGAATCTTGATAGTGGTTCGGACAGTTCCTTGCTTGCGCTCAGGCGGGTCCTTTAGGAGGGCCGGTGACAGACAAGAATCCGAACCTTACGTCGATACGGATGCTACCGAAGGAGTGCGTGAGACTTGTCAGGCGTAGGTCAGTGATTTGTAAAATTCTTGTCAGGCAGGAAACTGCCGGATTTCCAGGGATCGCGCGTCAGGCCGAAGATCGGCATCCCGACTCCCGCTAGGACTCAGAGATTCGATTGCGGGTACTACTCTGAGGAATCGCCCCGCGTGAGAATTTCTCGGCTCGAAAGGGGCTTTCGAGTCGTTGAGCTACTGCGCCGCTTCGAGCAGCCCTTTTTCGGCCTTTTCCTGGCACTCGATGCAGTGGCGCGTCCATGGAACGGCCTCCAGACGCTTGGCGTTGATCTCTTTGCCGCAAGACACGCATTCTCCAAAGCTGCCTTCGCGGATGCGCGCGAGCGCGCCTTCGACCATGTTGAGCAATTGACGATCGTTATTGCTCTGGCTGAAGAGGAATTCCTTGGTATAAGAACTGGCGGCGCGGTCGGCAACGTCTTGCGTCGCCTCTTCGTCCGCGGCGCGTCCGTCTTTCTGGTTGCGGGTTACCATCGTCCGCAATTCCTGCTGCCGGGTTTCCAGTCGTTTCTTGAAGCTTTCGAGTTTCTTCTTATCCATGATTGCGCCTGCCGTGAAGCTGTTTCACAGCAACTCCAGCCCACCTAAGGGCAAACAGATATGGTATGCGTGCACGGCAAGAGCGTCAACTGGGGGAAGGCAGTAGAGGTAGTATCGCCTTGGCTGATACGCCTCAGTCGACATCGCCAAGTCCCAGAGCTTCAAGATAAGCCCCTGTGCATCGAGCTTTGAAACCTTGAAACTCTGAAACCTTGAAGCCGCTATTGAATTAATGTCCCGCCTGACCTAGCGGAGGCGCGGGATACTCGGGCAATCCCAGTTTGCTCGCTTGCGTTCTCTTCACCTGCAATTCATCGAACAGCAACGCCGGACTGGCCACGCTGAACGGTACCCCCTCCAGATGATTCTCTATGGCTGGCGCGGTTCCCACGGCCGTCAGGTCGGCGCGCAGCGATCGCACATCGAGATCGCCAAATACCCCTCCCCGCACCAGCTCCTCATGTCCGTCTTTCGTATAGACGCGATAGAGCAGGCGGGGCTCGAGTTTGGGCCCCATCGTTTCGACGTACAGGGCATAAGGCAGGTCCCGCTGTTTTGCAAGTTCGATCAGCTTCTTCTTGAGATCGGCATCCGGTTGCGGATCGCTCGATTGCAAAATCAGATTTCCCGGATACGGCGCCGGGCCCCCGGTCGAGTTCGCCCGGCCATGTCCGTTCGAAAGCGGGAAGTCGCGGATCGGCGCTCGCCCCATCAGGTACGAGACGAGCTGTCCTTTTTCGATCAGCGAAACGCGCTCGGCCTTCACCCCTTCATCATCCAGCGCGTAGTTGCCGAACAGCGGCAGCCCGGCGACCGACGACATCGTCGGATCGTCAAACACATTGACGAAATCAGGCAACACGCGCGTCTTGTAACTGCTCGACCACTGCCCGGTTGTGCGCCCGTTCGCTCCCAGGTGCGGTTTGCTTCCAAGAACGTTGGGCTCGATCAATTCGGTTACAACCGATGACCCGGCGTCGTTCGAGAACAGCACCGGCCCGCGATACTCTTCGTCGGTCACGGGAGCATCCCGCAGCATTTTCAGCGTTTCCAGAATGTGCGCTGTCGTCTTTAGGAATTGCTCGCGCGTGGGCAGGTTGCTGAGGTCGGTCCCTTCATTCTGATACGCACGCTGTACCAACATGCCGTCGGCAGCCTGCGTGGAGCCGTAGGTGCTGATGGCATAATTCGCGCTTCCAGAGCGCGCCACCGTGCCCTCGGAATTCACAAAATATCGATTGATCACCGTGAAGCGCAGTGAGGACTCGAAGTGCTCCAGCTTCATATCGGAACGGTAGAGCGCCGAGGCCTCCACCAGAAGATGCAACCAGGACGAAAAATCCGCCTCCGGAAAATGCGCCAGCGGGCCGATTGATTCGACCGGAGTGGCGCGCGCGAAATCGTTCACCGGTTCATCCACCTTCAATTGTCTGAGCGCCGCTTGCTTGGCCGTGAGCGCTTCCCCAGCCGCCTTGTAAGCGCGGTCGGTTGCCAGCCACACGCGATGCCGAATCGCATAAATGTCGTTGTCGAGCGGAGCCAGATCCACGGCTCCCTCGCCCGCGCCGATGTAACTGTCCTGCTTGTAGTCGCCGATGCGTACCACCACCCGCAGGAATCGTCCTTTCCCCCGTTGCTGGCTGCGCAACGCGCCGAAAGTGGCGCTTGCGTCCAACGCATCGAGCTCGGTGACGCGGTACTCGATGTAATAAGGCGCCGCCACGTTGTCCATTTTCAGCTTGGCTTTCGAGCGCTCCATCTCTTCTGTGAGCGCGCGCAGCAGAACATCGTCCGGCGCCTTGGCTGCCCGGGCGGGCGTACTCAAGGCGGCAATCAATCCTGAGAGCACCACGACGCAGGATGCGGCTGCAAGCGCGCATTTCGAAATCATCTTTCGGGGCTTCATCGCGCACCTCCGTTTTCATCCACCGGTGGAGGTGGAAGTATAGGCGGCCGCGTGTCTCCGTATTTCCTTTTCT
>Ga0187890_10002282_pt1 | contig 13437 bp, 10 predicted proteins | sample June2016WEW_21_1_FD_133005 | JGI IMG/M metagenome (GOLD analysis project Ga0187890, IMG submission 133005) | Peatland microbial communities from SPRUCE experiment site at the Marcell Experimental Forest, Minnesota, USA - June2016WEW_21_10 | ecosystem: Environmental > Terrestrial > Soil >... | reverse complement strand
CTGTACTTTCGCTGTTGACCGTGCTGCCTCTTGCCGGGGCGGTGATTGCGCTTGGCGCGGGCAAGCATGCGCGCGCCGTGGCGCTTTGCACGACCCTCGCAAGTCTCGCGTTGGCTCTGGTTGTTTGGACCGAGTGGAGCAGGGGACCCGTTTTTGGCGGCTACGGATTCATCGAGCAGCACGCATGGGCGCCGTCGCTGGGAATTAATTACTACCTCGGCGTAGACGGGCTGGGCGCGCTGATGCTGGTGCTCTCCGCCATCGTCACCCTGATGTCGGTGGATGCGGCGCACCGCGTCCATCATCAGCCGGGGCTTTACTTCGCGCTGGTGCTGACGCTGGAATCTGGCCTCTTCGGCTCCTTCACGGCGCTGAATTTTTTTCATTGGTTTCTCTTCTGGGAACTGAGCCTGATTCCCGCCTTCTTCCTCATCAAGCTGTGGGGCGGAACGCGGCGCGGTTCGGCGGCTACACAGTTTTTCATATACACGATGGCTGGCTCCGCGGCTCTGCTGGTCGCGTTTCTGGCAGTCTTTCTTTCGACAGGCAGCATGGATTTCCCTCATCTCACACTGCTCGCCTCGACTGGCGAACTCGAACAACTGGTCACGGCACACTTGGGGCCAGTGATGCTGTGGTTGGCGATTGGCGTGCTGGCTGGCTTTGCCGTCAAGGTGCCGATGATTCCGTTCCACACATGGCTGCCCGCGGCTTATGCAGAAGCGCCCTCGCCGGTAACGATGTTGCTGACAGGCGCTATGTCGAAGATGGGCGTCTATGGATTGCTGCGGATCGCGCTTCCGCTCTTCGGCCATCAAATTTCTCAGATTCGCACGCCGCTCCTGGTGCTGGCCGTGGCTACTGTAGTCCTGGGCGCATGGGCCGCGGCGGCGCAGAAAGATCTGAAGCGCGTTTTCGCTTACATGTCGGTCAACCACCTGGGCTATTGTTTGCTGGGCATCTTCGCACTGGCGGTTCCGGCTGCCGGAGCGGCTGCGATCAATAGTCAGGCAGCGGCGCTCAACGGTGTAATCTTCCAGATGTTCAACCATGGCATCACTGCTGCTGCGCTCTTCTGGTTTGTGGCCATGCTACAGGAGCGCACGGGCGGTCATCGCGGCATCGACCAGTTCGGCGGCCTTCGAAAGCCCGCGCCGGTGCTGGCCGGGCTGATGGGCATTGCGCTCTTCTCTTCGCTGGGATTGCCGGGGCTGAACGGCTTTCCCGGCGAATTCCTCATCTTCCGCGGCGTCTTCCCGTTGGCATGGGTTGCGGCCACAGTCTCGCTCCTTGGCTTGCTGGTCACCGCGACCGTGATTCTGACTGTGATTCAAAAAGTATTCACCGGTCCGGTGCCGGAGCACTGCGTCGGCTTTCCTGACTTGCACCACGGCGAGCGGATGGCGCTCATTCCCGTGATAGGCCTGATGTTTCTTGTCGGAGTTCTACCGCAACTGATTGTGGCTACCGTGAATCCCACGGTCATAAACCTGCTGGCTCACTGGAGATTTTAGATGTTAGCGTGGACAATCTATCTCTCGTTTGCCGGAGCGATCGTGCTGGCAATCTTGCCCAAGACCAAGCCAGCACTTGCTCGTTGGCTGGCGCTCAGCGTCGCCGTGGCCGGACTCGCGGTCGCTGTTGCGGGCTTTATCGCCGGCATGGGACAAGGGCTCACAGTTTTTGTCGATCTGCCCTGGATGCCGTCCATGGGGATACACTTCCTACTGGCCGCTGACGGCATCAGCCGCGTGCTGGTTCTGCTTACCGGCCTGGCCGCGGTTGCCGGAGTTCTCTTCAGTTGGAACATCGAACTGCGCACCAATGAGTTTTTCGCTTTCTTCCTCGCGCTCATCGGCGGAGTCTACGGAGTTTTTCTCAGCTTCGATCTCCTTCTTCTTTTCGTCTTTTACGAAATCGCCATTGTGCCCAAGTATTTCCTCATCGCCATCTGGGGTTCCACGCGGCGTGAGTACGCGGCCATGAAGTTGGCCATCTATTCTTTCGCCGGCTCGGCGATGGTGCTCATCGGCCTGCTGGCGGCCTACGCCACGGCCGGCAGCCACTCCACCAGCCTCATCGAGTTAGGTCATGCGGGATTCTCTCCCAGCTTTCAGATGTGGTGTTTCCCGCTGGTCTTCACCGGCTTTGCGATTCTGGCAGGCATGTGGCCGTTTCACACCTGGGCGCCCACCGGCCACGTCGCCGCGCCGACGGGCGCCTCCATGCTGCTGGCCGGCGTGGTAATGAAGCTGGGCGCGTACGGTTGCCTTCGCGTGGGCATTGCTCTGTTTCCGCGCGGACTTGATCCCTGGGGATTTTCGTTCATCGGCTTCGGCTCGTGGCGCGATGTCTTCGCCGTGCTTGCGGTTATCGGCATAGTCTACGGCGCGCTGGTCGCCTTGGCGCAGAGTGACTTCAAATTCGTCATCGGCTACTCCAGCGTCAGCCACATGGGTTTTGTGCTGCTCGGGCTCATGACTCTGAATCAGATTGGCGTGACAGGCGCGGTAATGCAGATGTTCTCTCACGGCATCATCGCCGGGCTGCTCTTCGCCATCGTCGGCCGAATCGTCTACGACCGCACCCACACGCGCCAGTTAGCGGAGCTTGAAACCATGCACCTCTCCCGCCGTTCGCCCTTTGCCGCGTGGGCATTTGTGATTGCCGGAATGGCCTCAATGGGGTTGCCGGGCTTCTCCGGCTTCGTTGCCGAGTTGCAGGTACTCGTCGGCGCTTGGAAGGTGAACCCGTGGTGGGTGGCCGCAGCGGGCGTCGGCATCGTCGTCGGCGTGGCTTATACGTGGCGCGCCTTGCAAAAGGCTTTCTTTGGCGATCTCCTGCCCACCGCGCACGTACTGGAGCAGGAAAACGGACACGCGTTTGCGGCCATCACCTGGCCTGAAGTTACCGGCGTTGTGATGCTGGCGGGAGTTAGTTTGTTTGTGGGACTTTATCCGAGAATTCTGCTCGACACAATAGAACCGGCAGTGAAGGCGCTGCTCGCGGGAGGTGTGCAATGAACTACGCAGATCTCTTTCGCGTAACGCTGCCGGAGACGGCTCTCGAAATCGCCGCGCTCTTGGTGCTAGTCGTAGACTTGGGCTTCCTGCGCAAGGCCGCGCTGAAGCTGCGTGTGGCAGTGGCTGCGTTGGTCGGTGTAGCTGGCTGTGGCGCGGCGCTTTGGGCGTTGCAGTTGCAGGGCCATATTTGGTTTGAATCCGACCCGGACGCTTGGTCGACATTGCTCCAAACCGGATTCTATGTTCAAGTGGCGCAAACCGGCATCCTGATCCTGACGGCGCTGACATTGCTGTTACTCATCGATTCGGATTTCACCAAGCATGTGGGTGAGTTCGTTGCCGTGGTTCTGATGGCGGCTGTCGGCGGCTTGCTGATTGCCGGCGCGCAGGATTTGCTGGTGATTTTTGTCGGCCTTGAGTTACTCAGCCTGGGACTTTACATTATGACCGCGTTTGCCAAGTCTTCAGCGAAAAGTGCAGAAGCCGCGATGAAGTATTACTTATTCGGCGGAATGTCGGCAGCGTTTCTGCTTTTTGGTTTCAGTTATTTTTATGGACTGAGCGGCACGACAAATCTCACTGGAATTCAGGACGCGATCTCAGCTTCCGGGCCGAGCCCGATGTTTTATGTAGCGTGGATTTTGGTTGTTGCCGGTCTCGGTTTCAAGGTGGCGGCAGTGCCGTTTCATCTTTGGGCTCCCGATACGTATGAAGGCGCGCCCGCTCCGGCCGCGGCGTTTATCGCGTCCGTCTCCAAGGTGGCCAGCTTTGCGCTGCTCATCACACTCAGCTTGAATTGGATGACGATGGGCTCGCCCTTCGATGGCTCGAGGAGTTCAGTCGAACAGTTTCTGAGGCACTACTACCAAACTTGGCCGCTGTTGGGGGTAATTCTGCTGGCGGTTGCTGCAGCCTCTATGGTTGTTGGTAATTTGGCGGCACTGGCGCAAGCGAGCGTGCGGCGACTTTTAGCATACTCGGCAATTGCCCACGCGGGATACATCTTGTTGGGGATTGCAGTTCACCCTGCCTACCAGGGGCAGGGAAGTCCCCTTGAGTTCTTGGAAAACTCGATGGGTCCGACGGTCCGCAGCGCCAACGCTGTCCTCTTTTACGTCCTCACGTACGGCTTGACCGCCATTGGTGCATTCGGCGTCGTCTCCGTCGTCGAGCGCGCCACCGGCAGCGACCGCATCGACTCCTTCGTCGGCCTGAACAAGCGCAACCCCGTACTGGCCGCGGTGCTGCTGGTGCTGTTTCTCTCGCTTGCTGGAATTCCGCCGCTGGTCGGCTTCTACGCCAAGTTCAACCTCTTTGCCGCGGTGCTTGGTGTCTCAGCCGGGCCGGTTCCATTCGCTCTCGTAGCGTTGGCCGTCGCGCTCAGCGTGGTCTCGCTCTACTACTATTTGCAGGTGCTCAAGCGGGCCTATGTTGTGCCCGCAGTCGATGAGTCTCCCATCAAGGCTCATCCGGTCACGATGGCCGTTCTGGTTGCGATTGCGGCGGTGGTTGTGCTCCTAGGCTGCTTCCCGGCTCTGCTGCAAAATTGGATTGAGAGCTTCTTTAAGTGATATAGCTCACATGAAACCGCAGAATGGCTTTCGTTCCGTCAGCCGCTTAACTCAGCCGGACGAGTTATGCACAGAAAACATGCGCGCGGAGAGGCGATTTCGATTAGAGACAAGAGCTATCCGGAATGGTTTCTGTCATTCACGGTAACGGTGTTGGTTACCAGGGTAATGAGCGCTCGTAATCTTGCGCCTAAGATTCGCCTTACCTATCTTCATTGAAGATGCCAAGCAAAATGGTAGCTGTGTCTTGAATGCTTTTGAGCCTCACGCATTCCTCTGTGAAGCTGATTCACCGCAGAGAAAACAGGCAAGTTCGCATTTTGTGAGCGCTTAATCGGAGCCCGGCCAACAAGCTGGATCCCTTTTGTAAGAGGCAAGAAAGAGTGAGGGAATGAAGAAGTTTTGGGTTTGCACGATTCTGCCCATCGGCGTCTTTTGTGCTCTGTTTTTGTTCAGCCCGCTGAGGGCAAGTGCGGATACGATCGGATCCACGGTCACATTGGAGCTTACAGGCACAGAGGGAGTGAGTTACGGACCCGGTGAGGTATATCCCTACTATCTCAGCGTCAACGGCGCCTCGCCATCGTTGTGGATGATGTGTATCAGCTTCGACAACGACATCTACGGTGGTGAGAGCTGGACCGCGACCATCACGGCGCCATCCGGGCAACTGCAGGAAGAAGCAGTCTGGCTCTTCAATGACGACAATGCCGCCATTGCCGCCGGGAATACCGCGAAGCAGATTGCCGACCAGTGGGCTGCCTGGGGGCTGTTCTCGACAAATACGCAGAATTGGACCGCACCTCCGGGCGCGGCAACTCAGTTAGCCCTGGCTGAAGCGAATTACGCATCAGAGCCAGCTAGTTTCTATAACCAATTCGTAATTTACCTTCCTGAGGCCGGCACCCAGCCTTCAGGCGATCCCGTTCCGCAGAACTTCATTGGAGTTAACGCGCCCGAGCCCGGCACCCTTATCCTGCTCGGTACTGGCATCCTCGGTCTTGCAGGTTTCTTGTATCGCAGAAAGCGCACCATCTGAGAAGTGTCTCTGCGGCTTTTCACAGAGTCGCGAGAGGTATCGGACGAAAAGCCCCGGCAATCCGCCGGGGCTTTTCCTTCCGCCGACCACTAATCTCTCCCGCTTCAACGAGCTTTACTTGAAATGGTACCCGTCGTGAGATTTAGAAGGGTACCGTCATTTTAGATGGAAGAGATTACCTAGGTAAGTCCCGTAGGTTATGTAGCACATTAGGTTAGTTTTTTGCTAATCTCATTGAAAGCAAAAACCTTAATCATCCTGTTAGGGAATTGCGAGTCTCAGAAAGAACGCCTGTGCTGATTCGCTGCACGGGAAACTGATTCGCCACACGGCGCCTGTCGGTTTGCAAAACGGGCGTGTGTGACCTGGGCCCAGTTACGAGTAAGAACGTCTGCTGCAGCCGGTCATGAAAGGGTGAAAGATGAAGAAGTTTGGAGTATGCACGATTGTCTCCATGGGTTTGCTTTGTGCTCTTTTGCTGTTAGCCCCAATCTATGCTTTCGCCGATACGGTGACTCTGACGAACCTCCCTAACAGCGGGCCTATGTCTGGATCGGGAACTGGGGCTGGTAACGTGTACCCCTATGGCTTCACCGTCAGTGGCACTTCAGGCACAGTCTACGCTAATCTGATGTGCATCAGCTACGAGAATGAGATCAGTACCAACGAGTACTGGACAGCTACGGTAACGCCAATCGCGGGTAACACGCTATTTGAAGAATCGGCTTACATCTTCTCCCTGGCTGCAGGTGCAAACCCTCTCACTTCACAAGGGCAGGCGACCATCGCGGATGCGCAGTGGGCAAACTGGGAACTCAACGATCCGAACGATACGCTGTTGGAGAACACGATAGCTACGTTGTCCCAGGGTGATCAAGATGAGATAGCCGATTTACTGAATAACGCGTCGACTCCGGGCAGTGCGGCGTATTGGGTCGCCAACAATCCCAACTCGCCCCTTTACTCCCAATACGTGATTTATGCCCCAGACGGCGATGGGTATCTCCCTGGCACCCCCCCCACGGATGATGGGGCGCCTCAGACCTTGATTGGGTTAGCGCCTACGCCCGAGCCTGGCAGCTTGATCCTGCTCGGAAGCGGCATGTTCGGCCTTGCGGCCTTCCTTTACGGCAGAAAACGCAAAGGTCTGAAAAGCGTCTAAAGATACGCCTGAAGCGAGTCGCCTGCGGATATGGAACTCAAAGGCTTCAAGGATTTCAGAATCCTTTGAACGACCGCAAGAAGGGATTTGTTTGTGATGAAGAGTTCTATGAAATATGCACTCGGAGTGCTCGGTATTCTGCTCGGTACATGCGCCACCGCTCATGGACTAGACTTTTTTAGGAAGCCTGAGGTCGATCCCAGCCTTGCCATCAGCGCCCTCACTCTTCTTGCAGGATCGCTTGCGGTTCTGAACATTCGACGTAGCAAGTAGCCCGAAGATATTGATAATGAACTCAGACCGCAGCTCGGCTGAAATCAGCCGAGTGCATGCAGTAAGCGCTAGCCTTCTGCCGCGCCATCTTCTCGGACGTTTTTATCTATTTGGCGCGCTGGTAGCGCTAGAATACATATTCTGCTTTTCAGGCAAGGGACGGCTTCCCGGACATGTGAAGATTTTTGGAGTGATGACCGATCCCTATGGTCAGATTCCTCTCTTTGCGTATGTTGTGTTCCTGAGCCTCGGCCATTCCATCTGGAAAGCTCAAAAAGAAAACATCCCGTTCGGCCGCATCTTTTTTGGGTTCCATCTTCTTTTCATCGCAGCAGTTCTTTCCATTACACTGGGGACGCAAAAAGGGCCGGGCTGGTTGCTCTACGATCCCTTCGGCTACATCAGGAGCTCTCTTTGCCTGCCCGCGACCATACTGTTGGCTCTGGCTTGTGTTCCGCTTCGAAGCTGGGTCAGGGCCATTCGCTCGACCGGCCTGCTGTGGCTATACTCGTCTCTTGCAGGGGTGGCTGGATGGTATCTAGGTACCTTGATCAAACTTCTGTGGACTGATGCGAACACTGCACAGAGCGCTACGATGCAGACCGGATCCTTATATGCGGTGAGGGCGATTCTAAGCGTTTTTCTTCCGGATGTTGTCATCGATCCGACTTCCTTCGTCATCGGCACTCCTCGTTATATGGTCACCATTGCTGCTGGTTGTTCAGGGGTAGAAGGCTTTGCGCTCGCCCTTCTCTTCACTTCCATCTGGCTTTGGTACTTCAGGAAAGAGTACCGCTTTCCACAGGCTCTGCTGCTCATCCCCTGCGCGCTGGCATGCATGTGGCTGCTGAACATCGTCCGGCTTTGCGCTCTGATATTTATCGGCGATGCTGGCTATCCTGATGTCAGCGACATCGGCTTTCATTCCGCTGCCGGCTGGATTTCATTCATTATTATCGCCTTGTTATTTTCACAGGCAACCCAAAGGCTTTCCTGGATGCGAAAAATTCCCCCCGCCGCGTCCAGCTTCGCTGGCCCGCCGCACAGTGCTGGCGTCGAATGCCTTCCCGGCGCGCCAGCACAGTTCCGCGAAGAACGCGGAGAGTCTCCGGCAATACGCGCGTACCTGGTTCCATTTCTTGCCATTCTTGCCGCGACTTTTGTCTCCAAGGCCGCTTCCGGAAACCTCGAGTGGCTGTATTCTTTGCGTTTTTTTGCCGCAGCCATCACCCTCTGGTATTTCTGGCCCAGGTTGAAAAGTCTAGACTGGCGCTTTGGATGGTTTGGTCCGGCGGCAGGCGTGGCGGTTTTTCTGGTGTGGATAGCACCCGTGTGGTTTCAGCATCAGCCGGCGGCCAGTCCGCTGGGACAGGCGCTGGCGGCGCTTTCGCCCACGGCTCGCTGGACCTGGATTGCCTTTCGCGTAGCTGCCGCCGTGATCACGGTGCCCATTGCGGAAGAGCTGGCCTTTCGCGGTTATCTGGCGCGCCGGTTCATCGGCCGGGAGTTTGATGCCGTCTCCTTTTCCAGCCTGACGCTGCTCTCCATTTGTCTTTCGTCCGCAGTCTTTGGTCTGGAGCACATGAAGAATCTGATGGATTGGCAACACCTGCTGCTCGGCACTCTGGCTGGCCTGGCCTTTTCTGCCGCGCTCCGTTGGCGAGGCCGCATGGGAGATGCCGTCGCAGCGCACGCCGTCAGCAATCTCCTGCTGGCCGCATGGGTTCTCGGCTTCGGCGACTGGGCACAATGGTAAGGCTCAGTGCCCGCCTCTTTAGGCAACCTTCGCTCCTCCGCTGCACCCAAATCCTCCCACGCAACCCTGCCGTTTGAACAAGCGAAGTCCGTGCGCTTGCAATTAGATTGGAATCATGAGGCGAGCAAAAGCCAAGTGGAGAGCGGAACTAGGCGCGATGGTGGCGTTGGCGATTCCAGTGGTATTGAGCGAGGTGGGCTGGGTGGCCATGGGCATCGTGGACACCATCATGGTGGGCAAGCTGGGACCAGCGGCCATCGGTGCAGTTGCATTGGGCAATGCTGTCTTCTACACTCCAGCGCTATTTGGCATCGGCTTGCTGCTCGGGCTGGATACACTCGTGTCGCAGGCCTACGGGCGCAACGACCACGACGAATGTCACCGTTGGCTGGCCCAGGGCGTTTGGCTGGCATGCATTGTCACGCCGCCCCTGATGCTGCTGATCTTTGCAGCCAGTTTTGGCTTTCTGCCCTTCGGCATTACGCCGCAAGTGGCCGCTCCAGCCGCTGCTTACCTGCGCCTGCTCAACTGGGGCATGCTGCCACTGTTGCTCTACGCCGGAACGCGCCGCTACCTGCAAAGCGTGGGCGACGTGCGCGTGATTACCGGCACCTACGTTGTGGCCAACCTGCTCAACTGGTTCGGTAACTGGGTTCTCATCTACGGCAAGTGGGGAATGCCGGTCCTGGGCGTGAACGGCTCCGCGCTTTCCACGGTCGTTTCGCGCATCTTCATGGCTCTTGCGCTGATAGGATTTGCATGGCGTTATGAGCGCAAGCGGGGCCATTCGCTTTTCCGCCACTGGGCCTCGCCCGCCATGGCCCGCCTGCGGCTTCTGGTGAAGCTGGGTGTTCCTGCGGCAGGGCAGATTGTGCTTGAGGTCGGCGCCTGGAACCTGGCGACGCTTTCCGCCGGTTGGCTCACGCCGGTGGCGCTAGCGACACACCAGATTGCCCTCAACTATGCGAGCCTCACATACATGGTTCCGCTGGGCGTTTCGGCGGCCGCTGCGGTCAGCGTGGGTCATGCCGTGGGCGCGGGAGACCCTGAGCGGGCGCGCCGCGCCGGGTGGCTTTCCCTGGGGCTGGGAACGGGGTTCATGCTGCTGGCCGCAGTGGTGTTCCTCGTTGCGCCTGGGCCCCTGATCGCCCTTTACACGCGCGACCCGCAGGTGATGGCCGTCGGCCCAAGCCTCTTGGGTCTTGCTGCCGCTTTCCAGATTTTTGACGGCATACAGACCGTCTCCACCGGCGCGTTGCGCGGACTGGGCGAGACACGAACACCCATGTTGGCTAACCTGGTGGGCTACTGGGTGCTGGGGTTGCCATTAGGCCTGAGCCTGTGTTTCGTGTTTCACTGGGGCATCTACGGCTTGTGGATCGGCCTTCTGCTCGCCCTGATCGTCATTGCTTCCTCGCTGCTTGCGCGCTGGCGTCGTGACTCGGAAAAATTGTGCGAGACGATGGCCAGTTCCTAGAAATCGTGGCGTGCAGCAAAATTGGCTGCGCGCTTACTGCATCGATGCCGCGCGCCTGCGATAGGCTTCCAGACTCATCCGCGCGAGCGCCCAAACCAATTCCAGAACGACGATGGCGCAAATCACCAGCACGCTCCACTTGATCGATAGGTTGATCGAGTCAAGGGCAGCGCCGTAGCGTGCCTGATCCGCCACATTCTTGAGTGTGAAGTATGCGTGATCCGGTACTGCAAGCAGCATCCCCAGCGGAACCAGGCCGATGGCGCTTATCACGATCAGTTCCGCGCGCCGCGGCTGGCGCCATGCTCCGCGAATCAGGTCAACACACCGCCAGACCACCTGCACCACATTCACCGCCACCACCCACCAGAAGACCGGAACCCAGACGGGCGCAAACTGAAACGGCGAATACGGCAGGTAAAGGGAGCCCGGTCCCATCAGTAAATATGGATGCTGGGGAATCAGCAGCAGCCACACCAGAAAGAGAAAGCCGAAGACGACCTCGGCAACTGCCGAAGCGAGGCTGCGCGGTTTCTTCCCGTGAACAGCATCCTTCTCCAAAGGCGGCAGCGTGCTCGGCGTCCAGTTACTAAAGGAGCCGGAAAGCGTCGGAAACTTCTCTGGGCGGCGTGTGGCGGCAAACTCAATCGCCGCAAAACCGAGAGTGACCCAGCCGGCAACCGTCAACAAAAAACCTGGTGCGCGCAGTACCGCTTCCAGCACGCGACTTCCGCTGACGGTTCCCGTGGCAAGCAACGCCACGCTGCCAATCGTGTAAGCGATCATGGTCCAGAAGCAAACTGTCCGGAGCACGAATAAATACGATGGGAAGAGGGCTGGCCCGATCAGGTACTGCTGCGGCTGATAGCGAGCGGCCACCTGCCTCGGTGGCCCGATTTGCTTAAGCCAATCCTCTGCCTCACCCGTGGTGAGCGGGCGTCCCAGCCCAGTCTCTTTGTCTTCAAGTTGCGCTTCAAAGTTCGCCCGTAGTTCGGCGATAATGTCGTCCTGCCGCTTCCAGGGCAGGTGCTTCTTTACGGCTTGCAGGTAGCGATCAAGAAGTTCCATGGTGTCTTCCTTAGCTCATTGCAGAATGTTGTGGATGGATGCGTTGATGGCCTGCCACTCATCGAGCAACCGGCCAAAGATCTGTTCGCCGTCGCTGGAGAGGCGATAAAAGCGCTTGTTGCGCTTTTCTTCTTCGCGCCACTCGCTCGTCAGCAGCCCCTGAGCCTCCAAGCGCCGCAGCAGCGGGTAGAGCGTATTTTCGTCAATCTCCAGCCCGCGTTCTGCCAACGCCTTGCGCAGCGTGTAGCCGTAGTGCTCCTGGCGAAGTTGAGCCAGCGCTGCCAGAGTCAAGCAGCCGCGGCGAAGTTCCAGTCGAAGGTTCTCAAAGAGGTTCTCGGCAACCGTCATGCTGTACCTCGTACACTGTATGTAAAACACTGTATGAAACACAGTAGTGTTTGTCAAGCAGATTATTGGATCTATTTCCGCAGGCGCTTCGAGCCCCTCACGACTGCGTAATCTGCGCACGGGCTCTTGTGAGGAAGTCGGCTCTCCATATACCAATTCGGCGCCGGTTGTCCCGTCTCGTCGGACTGAAGGCAGAATTGAGTTTGCGCTAAAGCTGAATGCCCAATTGGTGTGGAAGACTATAATCGAAACCGAGCGAAAGATAGACTCTTTCTAGAATTCTTCGGAAGGGAATCCCGCCAGATGGCGACAGTCGATCCAGCCCTGGGTGAGAAACAGGGAGAATTTGTCACGCGTGCGCGCGTTACAAACGATTTCAGCATTAATGTAGCGACGGTGAACGGCTCCGGTTCGCAATCAGCGAATAGTGTTTTGCTAAAAAGCATCTTTGGCATGGGCGTTCCCGTCAGCGGCAAGAATCTTTTCCCCTCTAATATTGCCGGACAGCCAACCTGGTTCCTGATTCGGGCCAGCAAAAACGGTTACGTGGCCCGTAAGCGCGACTCTGAGATTCTGGTCGCCATGAATCCCGAGACCGCCAAGTCCGATGTGCAGAGCCTGCCTCCGGGCGCGGTGGTCATCTACGAAGATAACCTGGACAAGACTCTCAATCTGGCTCAGATACGCAACGACGTTTCCTTATATCCGGTGCCCTTCGACAAGATCACGGCGGCCATATGTCCCGAAGTCAAGCTGCGCAAGCTGGTCAGGAACATGGTGTACGTGGGCGTCGTCGCCCAGTTGCTGGCTATTGATCTTGACGTGGTAGAGGAGAGCCTCCGCCAGCAGTTCTCCAAAAAGCAAAAAGTCTTTGACATGAACTTTGGAGCAGCCAAGGCGGGCTTCGACTATGCCCAGGAGAATCTGACCAAGCGCGACCCGTTCTTCATCGAGCGGATGAATAAGACGGAAGGCAAAATCATCATTGAGGGTAACGCGGCCTGCGGCATGGGCGCGGTCTTTGCCGGGGTGACAGTCATTGCCTGGTATCCGATTACGCCCTCCACTTCAGTGGTTGAGGCCGCCACAGCCCTGCTCAAGAGGCTGCGCGTAACGCCGGATGGCAAAGCTACTTTTGCTGTAATTCAGGCTGAGGACGAACTAGCCGCCATCGGCATGGTGCTGGGCGCGGGTTGGGCCGGCGCTCGTTCGATGACCGCAACATCCGGTCCCGGCATGTCGCTGATGGCCGAGTTTTGCGGTCTGGGATACTACGCCGAGATTCCCGGCGTCATCATCAACGTGCAGCGCACCGGACCTTCGACCGGCATGCCCACGCGCACTCAGCAGGCAGATCTGCTTTCAGCGGCCTTCCTCTCGCACGGCGACACCAAACACATTCTTCTCTTGCCCGGTTCGGTGAAGGAATGCTTTGAACTGACTATGGCTGCCTTCGACCTGGCCGAGCGGTTCCAGACCCCGGTGTTCGTGGTGTCCGACCTGGACCTGGGCATGCAGAACTGGGCCGCCCAGCCCTTCGCCTACCCCGAGGGGGCCCTGGACCGGGGCAAGGTGCTGGACCAGGAAGCCCTGGCCCAGATCAAGGACTGGGGCCGCTACAAGGACCCGGACGGGGACGGCATCCCCTACCGGACCCTGCCCGGCACCCCCGGCGGCAAGGGCGCCTACTTCACCCGCGGCTCCGGCCACAACGCCAACG
>Ga0187890_10002281_pt1 | contig 13439 bp, 12 predicted proteins | sample June2016WEW_21_1_FD_133005 | JGI IMG/M metagenome (GOLD analysis project Ga0187890, IMG submission 133005) | Peatland microbial communities from SPRUCE experiment site at the Marcell Experimental Forest, Minnesota, USA - June2016WEW_21_10 | ecosystem: Environmental > Terrestrial > Soil >... | reverse complement strand
TAACTGCGCAGCAATAGTTCTGGGATGAGTTGAAACTGTGGATTAGGAGGTTTGAGGAGAAGGACGCCGCCGCAAAGGCGTGATTCGCGTTGCCCGCCGGCTGAAATCGCCATTTTTGCAATTAAATACTGTGGTGTTAAATAGGATGATGTTCGTCCGTCGGGTATAGTCTTTGATCGGATTCACGTCCTAGAGCGATTCCTTATCGCTGAGATGATTCCATCTGAGCGATAAGGAATCGCTCAGCTTCAGAGCGTTGGAGCATGCCGGAATCGAAAAAGTCGCGCGACTTTTTCGAAACATGCTCTGCTCCCGGAGAACAAGAGAACACGGCGAATGTGAGGACTGGAAAATGAGCATGAACCATGCTTATCGCCACCTGGATGAACTGCCAGTTGTATTTCCGATCTTTCCGCTCGCGGGCGCCTTGCTGCTCCCTCGCGGCGAATTGCCTTTAAATGTCTTCGAGCAGCGCTATCTCGCCATGGTGGACGACGCCCTCAAAAGTCACCGGATCGTCGGCATGATCCAACCCGATCCCGAGGCAGGGACGGGAAGCGACGTGCCGGCCCTGTTTTCGGTCGGCTGCGCGGGGCGGATTACCCAATTCGCCGAATCCGGCGACGGACGCTACCTTATCACGCTGACGGGGATTGCGCGGTTCAAGATCGTCGAAGAACTTGCCGGGACCACGCCATACCGGCAGTGCCGCGCCGATTTCAGCCCGTTTTTTGTCGATTTTAGTCCCCGTGCCGGCGAGGATCAGGTCGATCGCGACGGCGTCTTGCGCACCTTGCGCGATTTTGCCGACACCAACCATCTCCAGGTCGATTGGAACAGCATCCACAATGCGCCGAACGAGGCGCTCGTCAATGCGCTCTCCATGATGAGCCCGTGCAGCCCAAAGGAAAAGCAGGCGCTTCTCGAAGCGCGCGACCTGAAAGGCCGGGCGGATGTGCTCGTTGCGATTACCGAAATCGAACTCGCGCGCGGGAAAAACGAATCGACACCCCTGCACTAAACCCGTAGGGGATTGCGGTCCCGTACTTCCACGGGAACCGCACAGGCTAGAGGACGGATCGATGGTGGATAAACAGAAGGAATTGGCTGGGAAGCAAGCTCCAGAACCGTCGCGGATCGATCCGCGGCTGCTCGAAATCCTGGTGTGTCCGCGGACAAAGACGACGCTCGAATATGACGCACAGAATCAGGAACTTATTTCCCGCGCGGCCAAACTTGCCTATCCGATCCGCGACGGCATTCCGATCATGCTCCCCGAGGAAGCGCGTCCTCTCGAATAAGACGGCGCCCTAGAGCCTGTTCCGAAAAACATGTCCGCCTTATTCGATTGGAACATGCTCTGACCCTTTGCCACTGAGCGACTCCTTTTCGATCAGATGAGTCCATCTGATCGGGAAGCGCTCAGGGTCTAGATCTCTGTGTTTGTCGCATCCTCACTCCAAACACTCCAAAATTTTTTGAGATCACGCTCTTTTCGCATGATCCTCGCTAATCTCTGCGCACAATAAGCTCAGTTTCGCGGGTAACTCCGCTCTCCCACCTGTTCGAGCTGACCCTTATGACTTAATTATGAATTGCAATTTATTTCATTTCGGGAGGAAATCATGTTCCGCAAATTTGCCATCGCTGCTTTTGCAGCGTCGTTGATTTTCGCTCCGCATGTAGAGGCCTGCACCGGCATCCGACTCATTGCCGTGGATGGCGGGGTCGTTCCGGGCCGTACCTTGGAATTCGGCTTCGATCTGAAATCGGACGTCATAGTCATCCCAAAAGGGACAAGGATCGTCGGCTCAACGCCGAATGGAAGCCACGGAATAAGCTACACAACCAAATATGGGATGCTCGGCGCCAACGCGGTGGGTTTGCCTGTCATCATCGATGGCATCAATGATCAGGGCCTTTACGCCGGCATTTTCTATTTTCCCGGTTACGCCTCCTATCCGGATGCGAGCGAGGAAAATGCTGCGCGCGCGATGGCACCGCATGAATATGCCAATTGGATTCTCGGAAACTTTGCCACTATCGATGAAGTAAAAGCGCATTTCGATAAAGTCGTGCTCGTGCCGGTCGTCGTCGAAGCCATCAAGCGGGCGCCGCCGGTTCATTTCGTCATCCATGACCGCAGCGGCAAATCCGGGGTCATCGAGCCGGTCGATAAAACCCTCAAGATTCATGACAATCCGCTCGGCCTCATGTCCAATGCGCCGGCTTTCGATTGGCATATGACCAATTTGCGCAACTATATCAATCTGACGGCGACCAATGTTCCACCCGTCGATCTCGACCATCTCAAGCTCGCTCAGTTTGGCCAAGGCAGCGGCATGCATGGGCTGCCAGGCGATTTCACGCCGCCCTCGCGATTGGTGCGGGCGGTCGCCTTTTCGCAAGCGGCGCTGCCTTCGAAAACCGCGCGGGAGACCGTGCTCCAGGCATTCCATATCCTCAACACATTCGACATTCCGATTGGCGCCGTGCGCGAGGACCATGCCGGCGCCGTTGATACGGATTACACGCTTTGGACGAGCGTCGCCGATCTCAAGAACCTGAAATGGTATTTCAAGACCTATAATGATCAGTCGATCCGTGCCGTCGATCTTGCCCCCGCGATCGCGGCCGCGAAGGGCAAACCGAAGATCATCAAAATGGATTCGCAACAGCCCGTTCAGGATATTTCGACTGAGGTACAATAAATATCTTTGTCGAGGAAATTCCTGTCTTATACCAGCGAAACGATCCAGCCTTGCTCGACAAGCGCATGAAGTCCTTCCTTCAAGACCATGATCGCTTCAAGGTGAATCGCTCATGGTTTCACTCTCTTTGATTTGCCGCATCATCTTATCCAGAAAGTCTGCAACTTTTTGGGATCATGCTCTAAGGAATGACGGAATCGCTGGCACGCCTCACGAGGCGATCCCTTAAAAGAGTTCAGTGTGCCATGTCCAACGCGGTCACCCAACTTTTGACAATCCTCGATCTCGAACGGATCGAGGAAAATATTTATCGCGGACGCAGCCCGCAGGTTGGCTGGCAACGGGTGTTCGGCGGCCTTGTCGTCGCGCAAGCCCTCGTCGCAGCGGCCCGCACCGTCGAAGAACGGGCGCCGCATTCCTTGCATGGCTATTTTCTTTTGCCCGGCGATCCCGCGGTGCCGATCGTCTATGAAGTCGACCGGATCCGGGACGGGAAGAGCTTCACCACGCGACGCTGCAACGCGATCCAACATGGGCGCGCGATTTTCTCACTCTCGGCATCGTTCCAGATCGAGGAACCCGGGCTCGAACATGCTGTCACAATGCCCAAGGTTCCGTTGCCTGAAGACCTGCCAAGCGAATCCGAAATCCTGCGGCGCTTTGGTGCCTCGATGCCGGACTCCATTCGCCGCTGGTTTGCCCAAGACCGCCCCATCGAAATCCGTCCCGTCGATCTTGGCCGTTATGTCCAGCACGAAACAGGCGCCCTCGAACAGTATGTCTGGCTGCGCGCGACGGGGCCGCTCCCGAGCGATCCCGCCATTCATCGCGCCGTGCTCGCTTATCTTTCCGACATGACTCTGCTCGACGTCGCGCTCGGCGCGCATGGCCATTCCGTCTTCGATACCGGCCTCCAGGTCGCCAGCCTCGATCATGCGTTGTGGTTTCACCGGCCGTTCCGCGCGGATGATTGGCTCCTCTATGCGCAAGACAGCCCAAACTCTTGCGGCGCACGGGGTTTCGCCCGCGGGCTCGTCTTCTCCCACGACGGCCATCTCGTTGCCTCCGTTGCTCAGGAAGGTTTGATGCGCCCGAAGACCGCCCCCCGAGGCGCTTTGTTTTGAGCGCCCGCGCCGCGCTGGCTTGGATGCGTGTATTCATCTGCCGAATCTAATAAGTGGCCATTTTCCTGGCCAAATCAGGCCTTAAGCACCACAATTCCCCGACCCTACGCCGGGCCTCGAGCCGGTAACTGGCCCGAGGCTTGCTATCACCAACGAAAGCATGGCCGCGCTCTCCGCGCCCGGCCTTGCGCCCGCGAGCAAATTCCCACCCAGTTTCCGAAGTTCCAAGGTAGAGGCAAGCAGGAAAGCAACATGAAAATAGTTACTGCAATCATTAAGCCATTCAAGCTGGACGAGGTTCGTGACGCTCTGACGGCGATTGGCGCGACCGGGATGACCGTGACCGAAGTAAAAGGTTACGGTCGCCAAAAGGGCCACACGGAAATCTACCGTGGGGCGGAATATGCAGTCAGCTTTCTGCCCAAGTTGAAAATCGAGGTCGCCGTGTCGAGCGCTCTCGTCAATCAAACGCTCGAAGCCATCTGCACGGCGGCTCGAACAGGGGAGATTGGCGACGGCAAAATCTTCGTTACCGCGCTCGATCAAGCGGTCCGTATCCGGACCGGAGAACGCGATAACGAAGCCATCTAACGCTCCCCTTCCTCCATGTTCGAAGTTTTTCAGGAGTTGGATATGACGATTCGTTTCTTTCCAAGGGGTGCTCCCCGGGCGATCGGTTTAGGGCTTTTGCTGGCCGCGGGCACGGCCGAACTGGCCTTCGCGGATGCCGCTGCCCCCGTGCCCAACAAAGGCGACACCGCCTGGATGCTAACCTCGACGGCGCTCGTCCTGATGATGTCGATTCCGGGCCTCGCGCTTTTCTACGGCGGCATGGTCCGCAAGAAAAACATGGCTTCCATACTCTCCCAGGTGTTCGCGATCGTCGCCCTCGTCTCGATCGTTTGGGTCCTTTACGGCTATTCGCTCGCCTTTACCGAAGGCAGCCATCAATTGGTTCCGTTCGCCGCAGGCGACCATCCCTGGCTTGGCTTTCTGCAAGGCTATGAATGGAACAATCTTGTCGGCGGATTGGACCGGGCCTTTCTAAAAGGAATTACCCCGGATTCGAACGTGCCGACCTTTTCCAATGGCGTCGTCATTCCCGAATATGTCTACATGGCGTTTCAGATGACCTTCGCCATCATTACCCCCGCCTTGATCATCGGCGGCTTCGCCGAACGCATGAAATTCTCGGCCGTCTTTGTCTTCATCCTACTCTGGGTGACCTTCATTTATTTCCCGATCGCGCATGGTGTCTGGTACTGGGCGGGTCCGGACGCGATCGCCGATGCCGCGAAAGCCCTGGCCGACGCCCCCGACGATGCCGCCAAGGAGGTCGCGCAGGCGAACCTCGACGCGGTTCTGAACAATGCCGGCTTTTTCTATAAAATGGGGGCGCTCGATTTCGCCGGCGGCACCGTGGTCCATATCAACGCGGGCATCGCGGGCTTTGTTGGGTGCTTGTTCCTCGGCAAGCGGATTGGCTATCCGCACGATATCGAGCCGCCGCATTCCATCACCATGTCGATGATCGGCGCCTCCCTCCTGTGGGTCGGCTGGTTCGGCTTCAACGCTGGTTCGAACCTCGAGTCGAATGGCACGACAGCGCTCGCTTTCGTGAACACCTTTGTGGCGACCGCGGCCGCGACACTCGGCTGGATGTTCACCGAATGGCTGGTCAAGGGCAAGCCGTCCCTGCTTGGCATGATCTCGGGCGCCGTCGCGGGCCTCGTCGCGATCACCCCGGCATCCGGCTTTGCCGGTCCGATGGGATCAATTGTTCTTGGCTTGGTGGCCGGTGCGATTTGCTTCATCTTCTGCGCATTCGTGAAGCCGAAAGTCGGCTACGATGACGCGCTAGATGTGTTCGGCGTGCATTGCATCGGCGGCATCATCGGGGCGATCGCCACCGGCATTGTCGTCGCGCCCTACCTTGGCGGCACCGGCATCACCGACTATATCAAAAACCCCGGCTCTGCCTCGCCTGGGGATTACGACATGACGGCGCAGGTGCTGATCCAGGCGAAGAACGTCGCTTTCACTTTGCTCTGGTCGGGGATCGGCTCGGCGATCCTCTACAAGTTCGTCGACCTCATCATCGGCCTCAGGGCGACGAAGCAGGCCGAACTCGAAGGCCTCGACATTTCCGATCACGGCGAGCGGGCTTATAATTAAGGACCAACATTCGGCCTGCCTGGCTTTCGTTCCTACGCCAGGCAGGCTGGCCCTTAGTCAAAGACGGTAGAACAAAGACAGAAAGCGAAACGCGAAACCATGGGCTGCACTTGGCGGCCCATGGTGTACCGGTCCCACTTAGAGTATGATTCCTAAAAGTTGCAGACTTTTTGGATAAGATCCTACGACAAAACAAAGAGAGTGAGACCATGAGCGATTCATCTTGAAGCGATCATGGTTTAGTGCGTGTTCCGAAAAACTTGCTCGATTTTTTCGATTCCGACATGCTCCAATGCTTTGCATCTGAGCGCGTCACTTGGAGCACTGGCATGTAAGCCCCGACTTCTTGCTCCGTTTGGCCGCAGTGCCGGGTCATCGCTATTTTAAATCAGCACGTTATTTTACCATTTTGAATCGGCTCGCTTGCGTCCTGATCGCTTGAGGTAACGCATGGCTACTCATGAAACGGAAATGGCTTTAGCCGCTCTGGACGCGCACAAGCGATCCATGGGCGGGCAAACGATCGCGGATTTCTTTCGCGATGACCCAAATAGGTTCGCGCGTTTCCACGTTGAGCTTGACGACATCCTGTTCGACTATTCGAAACACCGGCTCACCGAAACAACGCTCAAGCTGCTTCTCGATCTCGCGCGCACGGCAGGTGTCGAGGCGCGCCGGGCGGCGCTCTTCGCGGGCGAGCCGGTTAATGTCACGGAGCACCGTCCGGCCCTGCACATGGCATTGCGCAACCGTTCCGGCCGGCCAATGTTTGCTGAGGGCCACGATGTCATGCCCGAGGTCCTGGCCGAGCGGGCCAAAATGGAAGCGTTCGCGGAAGCTATCCGCAATGGCGAAATCAAATCCGCGAGTGGCACCCGCTTTACCGATATCGTAAATATCGGCATCGGCGGCTCGGATCTCGGTCCCGCCATGGCGGCGCGGGCACTCGCGCCTTTTATCTCGAGCGATCTGAGACTGCACACCGTTGCCAATGTCGACGGCGCCGATCTCGGCGACACGTTAAAGCGCGTGCCGCTTGAAACCACGCTTTTCATCGTCTGCTCAAAAACCTTCACAACGATCGAAACCATGACCAACGCCGCGACCGCACGCAAAGCCGTCGCGGCACTGCTCGGCGAGGCGGCGGTCGCCGAGCATTTTTGCGCTGTGTCCACCCAGCTCGATAAAATTGCCGCTTTCGGGATCAGAAGCGACCGCGTATTCGGCTTTTGGGATTGGGTCGGCGGCCGCTATTCAATCTGGTCGTCGATTGGGCTTTTGCTGGCGATCGGAATAGGCAAGGAGAAATACGAGAAATTCCTGCAAGGCGGACAAGACATCGACACCCATTTCGTCGAGGCTCCTTTGGATCGCAATATTCCGGTTCTGATGGCCATGCTCGGAATCTGGTACCGCGATTTTTGGGGTTGCGCGGCGCATGCCGTCATTCCTTACGACGAGCGGATGGCGAGGTTTCCAGCCTATCTTCAGCAACTTGAAATGGAATCCAACGGCAAGTCGGTAGATTTATCGGGCACGCGCGTGGAATACGAGACCGCGCCGGTGGTTTTCGGAGAACCAGGGACGAACGGCCAGCATGCCTTCTTCCAGATGCTGCATCAGGGCACCACAATCGTGCCGATCGACTTCCTCATCGCGGCGCGGCCAAGCGACGCCGATGCCGCGCATCATAACTTGCTCTTCGCCAATTGCCTCGCCCAGAGCCAGGCCCTCATGCTAGGGCGTACGATCGAGGCGGTCCGGGAGCGATTAAGGGCGCAAAACATGAGCCCCGCGGCAATCGACGCACTCGCGCCCCACAAGGTGTTTGAAGGCAACCGACCTTCAAGCACTTTCCTCTATAAAAAAATGACGCCGCGCATACTCGGCCAATTGATTGCCCTCTATGAGCACAAGGTTTTCGTGCAAGGTGTCGTTTGGAACATTAACTCCTTCGATCAATGGGGCGTGGAACTCGGAAAAGAACTCGCCAACACGCTCACGCCAATCGTCGCCGATGCCGGCCGCTCGACGGAAGCGTTCGACTCGTCGACAGCTGGCCTCATCGCTACGGCGCGGGCCTATCGCTAGAGCATGATCCCCAAAGTTGCAGGCTCATTGGATAAGATCATTCGACAAAACAATGTCATAGAGACCATGAGCGATTCCTCTTGAATCGAGGATGGTCTATTCATCCTCGCCGAAGCGGTTGGCAACGAGCGCCGTGATGGCCTCCAGCGCCTCTGCCGCCTCTGCGCCCGCCGCGGTAACGGTAATCGTCATTCCCGGTCCGGCGCCCAGGGTCAAAATGCCCATGATCGAGGTCCCGCCGACGGTTTCTCCGCAGCGGCTGACCGTGACGGCAACATCGAACCGATCGACACATTGCACAAGTTTCGCGGTCGCGCGGGCGTGCAGCCCCTTGCGATTGACGATTTCAAGGGTGCGTACGAGGACATCCGCCGGCGGATCAAGGTCCGGGCAATCGCCTGGCTCAACCGGGTTCGTATCGTCCATCATCATTTTCCGCCCAAGAACTTGCTTGCCACATAAATATATTTGCGGCCGGCGTCCTGGGCCTGGCAGACCGCTTGTTCGAGGCTAGCGCTATCGCGCACCGAGGCAAGCTTAATCAGCATCGGCAGATTGACCCCCGCGATGACCTCAATATGAGAGCCATTCATAATCGAAATCGCGAGATTTGAGGGTGTACCGCCAAACATATCGGTGAGCACGACGACACCGGAGCCGCTGTCGACTTTCGTGACGGCGGAAATGATATCCTGGCGCCGCTGTTCGATATCGTCATCCGGCCCGATGCCAACCGATTCGATCTGCTTTTGCGGACCGACCACATGTTCCAGCGCGGCGCGAAATTCCGAAGCCAGGCGGCCATGGGTGACGAGGATGATTCCAATCATCAAGCGTACCTGTTCGTTCAGGAACTTCGTGCCCGACCGGCACGGATGTGAGAGCTATTCGTCAAGGGAAGGACCATGCGTGGATGAGAGCATATCCCGAAAAAGCTGTGCGACTTTTTCGATTTCGGCATGCTCCAACTCTTTGAATTTGAACGATTCCTTTTCGCTCACAGGGTTCTACGCGAGCGGGAAGCGCCCGAAAGGTAAGCGCGCCAAAAGAGAGAGCCGCCGCGACCCGGCCTGGCGGCTTCTCCCTGGTTTGACAGTTTAATACCATAGCCCGGCGAGAGATACTCGCCGCACCTTTCGCGAAATTTTCCTTGAGTGCGCAAAAACGCGAGATGGCAAGCGGCAGACCTTGCTGATGACCATTGCGAGAAAATGCTTTCGTCAGGACAGGTTCCGGCGCGGCATTTTGTGCAGCGCAACCGAATTGGCAAGTGAAATGACGCGCCTTAATAACAAAGTTCGACGCTTTCCATCGATGATTTTCGATCGAAGAGCGTCGGAACAGAACCTTGGCTCGAAACCCGGGCGTTGCTCGCATTCGAGGGGAATTAGTCAGCATGGACGAGCCCAGGGTTGTTTTCCGCGCAACCACGGATCGGCCAATACAGCGGCGGCAAGGTCGCATACTGCGGCGTCTTGCCGCAGGCTGAGGAATGGCAATTCCACTCCCGCTAGGACGACATGCGCATGGGCTTCGTCCGGTAGCCGCGGCGGCGGTGCGTCTTTCCCACCCCCGAGCCCGATCACAAGCCGCACAACGGCCTCGGCCAGAAATGGGATTTCGAAGAGTCCCTGGCCGCGCCTTTCGATCTTTCCCAGAATCAAGGGATGACCGCGGGCGATCAGGCGGGTGCCTTTGCATGCGATGGCAATCCGATCGTCTCCGACTAGCCTTGCGAAAAAGCCAGCACCTTCGGCCGCCGCGATCAAGGCCAGGGCCAAGCTGCTTTTGCCGGAACCGGAGGGACCGGAAATAATTACGCCAGCTTCACCGATCACGACGACACTTGCATGAAGATAGGATTTTCCCACATCGACGGCCGGTTGATCCCATTGCTTGGACAAGAGCGCTTCCCAATCAGAATCAAAGAGTTGGAGCATGTCGGTATCGAAAAAGTCGAGCACCTTTTTCGGAACATCCTCTAGGCTGTTTACGCCTTCGGCAAAAATACCAGGAAGCGAGCCCCATGCACCGGGATCACGCCATCGGGTCCCGGGGGCCCAACCCGGTTTAGCGCCGATATGTGGCCGCCATGGACCTCGATGATTTGGCGCGAGATGGAAAGCCCCAGGCCGGAGTTTTGCCCGAAGCCTTGGCCTGGGCGATCGGTATAAAATCGTTCGAAAATTCGTTCGAAGGCATCGGCGGGAATGCCGGGGCCGTCATCGTCGATGATGATCTCGAAACCGTCCCGCATGTGGCCCTGGGCCGTATAGTCCTTGGCCGGGCGCAACAGCACGCGAACGCTTCCGCCAGGGGCCGAAAACGATCTTGCATTGTCGACGAGGTTATTGAAAACCTGGCCAAGCCGCGAATCATGCCCGAGCACCATGTAAGCTGGCCTCCGGCTATCATCGGCGTTGCCATGGCGCGCGATGACAAGTTCCACCCGGATCGCACCAGGATCCTTGACCAGGTTCGCCACGGCCACAACCGCATCAAGCAAGCGCGTCAGATCGACGAGATCGACGTCGTCGCGCGCCAGTTCGGCATCGAGCCTGGAGGCGTCGGATATATCGCTGATCAGCCTATCGAGCCGGCGAACGTCGTGCTCGATAATCGCCAACAGGCGCTGGCGCGATTCCGGAGTGCGCGCGACCGGCAAGGTCTCGACCGCACTCCGCAAGGAGGTGAGTGGGTTTTTCAATTCATGCGCGACATCAGCAGCAAAACGCTCAATCGCCTCGATGCGATCGTAGAGCGCCTTGGTCATATCGCGGAGGGCGCCGGACAAATGGCCGATCTCATCCGAGCGATCGGTGAAATCTGGGATCTCCCGGCGTGCCTTCGTACCCCGCCGCACACGCTCCGCCGCCTCCGCCAGGCGCCTTATCGGTTCGGCGATGGTTCCTGCGATAAAATAAGAAAGAAGCAGCATGATCACCGAGGAAACCAGGAAAATCCGGACGATGGCCCCGCGTTCCGAGGCAATGATCTTATCAATGTCATCGCCTTGCGTGGACAAAAGCAAGGCACCCCGCACAGCCCGGAAACGTTGGATCGGCACTGCGATGGAAATAATGGTTTCTCCCTTGGAATCCACGCGCGAGATCGATTGTTCGCTGCCGCTCAACGCGTGCGTCACTTCCTCATAGCTCTTGCCATTGGTGACGCCGATATCTTCATAAAGGGGCAAACTGGACTGGCCTGCAAATCGCCTCAAGCCATTGCCAATGCGCGTCCACAGAGAAGGAGAGCCTTCTTGCGCGGGCGGCGGCAGGTCATAGCGCATGATATTGGAACGGCTCGTCAGCGACAGCGAATCAAGCAACAAATAGCCGTCGCGATCGTAGATTCGCGCCCGCGTCCGCGTCGGCGAAGCGAGCCTGTGAAGGACCGGTCCGATGCGTTCGGGGTTGATCGAAAATTCAATCGACGGCGCGGGTTCGTCGGCGAGCCCGTAGCTCTGCCCCGGGGCAAGCTGAAGCAGCTTTTCCGGATCAAGCGCAATCGCATCGGTTTCGACCGTGGCAGATGCTGCGATTGCGGCGGCGATAATCTCACCTTGGACCTGCAGGCTCTGCACTCTCGCGTCGATCAAGCCTTCGCGGAATTGATTGAGATAAAGGAAACCGATGAGGAGCGCGGCGAGCCCGCCCAGGTTCAAAAATACAATGCGGCGAGCCAACGGAGAGGCAAAACGCCCGCTGGCGATGCGCGTAAACCCACGCAAGCGCAGGCCAAGGCTTCGCCGGATGCGCTTCACCCGCCGCCCCGCGCTGAACGCTCGTTCGAAGCCCGTTCCTTCGCGTGCTTCGAGATTCATTGACCGGCGACTCCCTCCATGAAGCGTAAAGTGTACACTATAGACCGAATCAGTGACCGGATCTTGCCATGTTTTGGATCGAATGCCAGGACGCTGGTATTTCTATCCAATCTCCCCCTCATTCCACTCGCGGATCATGCTCTCAAGCCTGGCGCCGATGGTGAGGGGCGCTTTTAAGTAATGCCCACCAAAGCAAAAAACTTGGGGTTAAGGCAAGATTACTCCTTGAAGCGGTAGCCGACGCCATAAAGGGTCTCGATCATCTCGAACTCGTCATCCACGACTTTGAATTTCTTGCGCAAGCGTTTTATGTGGCTGTCGATCGTGCGGTCGTCAACATAGACCTGATCGTCATAGGCCGCATCCATCAAGGCATTGCGGCTCTTGACGACCCCCGGTCTTGCCGCAAGCGCCTGGAGGATCAAGAATTCGGTGACGGTCAAGGTCACCTGATCATTCTTCCAGGTGCAGGCATGACGCTCGGGGTCCATCTTCAAAAAACCGCGTTCGAGGATCTTTGCCTCGGACTCTTTTTGGCCTCCGGGGTCCTTGGGACTGGCACGGCGCAAAATGGCCTTGACGCGCTCGACGAGAAGGCGCTGCGAAAAGGGTTTGCGGATGAAATCATCGGCGCCCATCTTGAGCCCGAACAATTCATCGATTTCCTCATCCTTTGAGGTGAGGAAGATCACCGGCACGTCGGATTTTTGACGAAAACGGCGGAGCAGTTCCATGCCGTCCATCCGCGGCATCTTAATATCGAAAATCGCGAGATCGGGAGGATTGCTCTTCAAATCGTCGAGCGCCGTCGATCCATCCGTATAGGTCTGGACGCGATAGCCTTCTCCTTCAAGGGCAATTGCCACAGAGGTAAGAATGTTGCGGTCGTCGTCAACCAAGGCAATCGTTGGCATGAACGGGTCCTAATTCCAATCGAGCGCCACAAACCAACTCTCAAAACGCTTGGCAGTAACCTTTTGAAGCGTCGCCGGTGGTTTCATTCCTTCCCCAAGGAATTGTGGCGGCGCACTTCTTGAGAGTCTCGGCGGACGCAAAGCGACGCGCTGTACAAGGCGAATTCAGAATCCGGCGGGGACACATCAAAATACCCGCTCAATACTGATCGATGGCTGCGGGCCCGGCAGGGATCCTTAACTTAACAAGTTCTCTGGCCAGGCCAGCCGTTCTCAAACACTGACGAGCAGCTCTGCTTTGGATTAAAGCGGATTAACTCAACTTCCTATAACAGGAAAAATGCACGGCCGAAATAAGGCAGACTTAGGATGACTTAACTGTCTTGAAGAGAAACCTTGCGCCTGAAACGGTTACGGTTTGGCTGGTAATGGGAAACGGGTGGATGAACGGGCTTCCTAAAGCAGCGTACCCGCAACCTGCGGAACCCATGATGGCAAGGCTAAGATTTAGGCTGATCTGGGTTCGCAAGAAATACTGCTAGCGGTGACGGGCCCTTATCGGAACTTGCAAGTTCATCAGATTGACGAACGTGCGTTA
>Ga0187890_10002276_pt1 | contig 13441 bp, 8 predicted proteins | sample June2016WEW_21_1_FD_133005 | JGI IMG/M metagenome (GOLD analysis project Ga0187890, IMG submission 133005) | Peatland microbial communities from SPRUCE experiment site at the Marcell Experimental Forest, Minnesota, USA - June2016WEW_21_10 | ecosystem: Environmental > Terrestrial > Soil >... | reverse complement strand
TTCCTGACCGGGAACCCACGGCATATACCCAAGCTCCTTTATCGATCCGCACGGAATTACCTAGTTTGATCCTGTATGCCGAATCCCTCGCCAAATCGGCAGTATGATGGATCGTAAAATTGTGTCCGATCCTCGCAAACGGGTAAGTAGTAGCCACCCATCTGCTATAAGGATCTCCAAATATGCTGAGAAGATCGCCGATTCCAAACGATATACGCATCATCTTGCTCCCTGTTTCATTTCGATCTTTCTGGCAGAGCATCATGCGCGGAGTTTTGCCCGATGCAATACCGGGCACGACAGGTGTTCGCATCCGCCTGTAATCCTCATTCATGGCTCCCACCCGCCAACACGGGGACGGGTGACTCCTTGGGAGTTCCTCGGAATTCCTGCCAGATAATTCGGGCGTTCGGTATGCCGATGACAAGCGCTAGAGCCAAGGCAATCGGTGTCCGCCAAGGGGCCATCGGAGTTACGGAAAGCGCCCGGATGAGCAGACATGCGCCGATTCCGATGAGCATGGCGCGCCTGTTGGCTGGGGTCCATACCATGGAGAGCTCGGTCTTGATCATGAGCCACGCCCCCAGGTAGTAGATTATGTAGCCGAGAAGGAAGCCCAATCCAAGCCCGGCAATGCCGAACCATCGCACTGCCATCCATGTGCACCCAATACTTGCCGCACCGCCAATCATTTCGGTAAGCAGATACTTGGATGGTTTAGACCGTGCCAGGATCACGCAGGACATCGTCCAGGCCGAGAATCTGAAAAGATCGCCGATGATCTGCCATTCGAGGATGTCGACGCTTCCCTGGAATTGTACAGAGTACAAAAGGGGGACGAGATACGGTACCAGAGCAAGCGCGCCGAGAATCATCGGGACCGCAGCCAGCATGACAAGCCGATGCTGTTCGTTAATAAGCTGCACAAGAGCCGCCGGTTTATTCGCAGCGGCCGAAACTCGCGGATAGTAATCCTGAGTCATGGCATTGACGAGGAATCCGAGATAGCCTACCGAGATAGCAGTCGCGGCCCGATAATATCCGACGCTCTCCGCGTTCAGCATGTGAAGCACAAGCATAGGCAACGCGAGCTGAACACCTGTGCCCAACAGCATACTTGCCGTGTATGGGCCTCCAAAACGCAGCAGCGACCAAGCTGCGTTCGCCGTATCTTTGGCTGTTGGCTTGACAGGGATCGAGCCAACGGTGCGGCGCAGGAAGTGCCGATAAACTGCACAGGCAATGAAGCTGTCGAGGGTAACAGCCGGCACAATGCCTTTTAAGCCGAAGATAAGCACCATGGGGATGACAAGCCCGGCCGAGAACACGCTACTGAAAACAGCACACCGGGCTAGCGCACCCACATGGTGATAGGCGTTCAAAATGCCCATATAGATGTTCTTGGCTACCGTGAGCAAGAGCGGCACGGTCATGATGACGATGACCGTGCCATGGCTCGTGGAACCTAGCGCCCACTGGCTGAATCTGGCTCGAAACACCACAAGGAATGCGAACGCTACCGTGCCCGTTGCCGCAAATAGCCACCAGGATGCGTGCTGAATGGCCGCAAGCACGTGTAAGTCGTTCGCTCTTGCAGCACCGGCACCGAGCCGCACAATCCCCGTTGCCATGCCCACACCGGTGGCGAGGCTGGCTAACACAACAAAATTTTGCAGGAGCCCATAATACCCGTATCCGGCAGGCTTCAGATACAAAGCCATCACCTTCGCCGTGCCGAGGCTTACTACAATGCTTGCGATCGAGCTGCCACTCAAAATAGCGGTTGCCCGGAAGATAGATTTCATCGTTTGCGCCCTTGAGTGGCAATGCTGAAAGTTTGAGATTGAGAAGATATGTTGCGAATTACGCTTTCAGAGTCGCGACCAGGCAGACCGCGGTAAGTCTTTGCCCGGGCAACGGCAATTGACGATCGACTATTGTGGCAATACCGGGAAATTCACCGTAGTGTATTCCAGGATTAAGTCATCGGTGTAAACTGTCTCCCCTGCCTCACCTGGAGTTGCAGAGGTATTTCCGAGTTCAATGACTTGCGTCGGGAAGTTGTTTGGGTCGGTGAAGTTCACGCTTCCCACCAGGCTAAGAGAGGAGTTGTACACAGTAAACGTTCCTGTACCGTGTTGCACCCACTTCATGGTAAGCCAATACCAACTGTTGTCGGCAATCCCGGTAACGGCCGAGTCTAGCGGGCTTACGCGGATCTGCCTGGCGTTGTCACCCGACGACCGCTCATCCGAGAGACGAAGCATGTTCCCAAAGCTATTGTTGTAAAGGGTGATGACATGGGGCCCTTCCACCCATGCGCCCGGCTGTCCTGTCTCATACCAGAATCCAAAGGACAGCGAGCTTAGCTGGCTGGGTGGAGTCCAGCGGATTGTTCCCTCATTTCCGCTCGCAAGGTTATAGGCCATGCCCCGGGTAGCATTGTTGCCGTCGCCGGAATTGTCCGGATCGGCGCCGGCCGCTTGTACCGTGATTAGGCCAGCCATGGTTGACACGTTCCACGAGCCGGCGGTGCCGTGGGTGGAGTTGGCCAGACAGGCTACGGTTGGAGCCGCGCCAGCCGGACATTGCTCAAAGTCGATCCAGGTGTCATAAGAAATCCCCGGGAATGCGAATGTGACCGTCAGAGTTGTGGAGCCGCTGATGCCGACGAGCGCAGCGAGAATGCTGCTTGTGCCGGGTCCCAAGCCCATCGCCAGGCCGCTGCTGCTGACAGTTACCGCCGTGGTGTTGCTCGATGTCCATGCCACCGCGCTTGTCAGGTCTTCGGTGCTGTGATCACTGTAGGTTCCAGTGGCAATAAACTGCTGGGTTCCTCCTCTCGTAATCGAAGAATTCGCCGGGGTGACGGCGATGGAGGCCAATGTCACCGCATTCACTGTCAGGCCAGTGGATCCGTTGATCGCACCCAGAGTCGCGGTGACGGTAGTGGTGCCGGCACTGATCCCAACCCCCAATCCGCTTGCACTGATCGTGACGACGGCAGGGGTTGAGGAATTCCACGTCGCCGAGGCCGTCAGATTCTGCATGGTCCCGTCACTGTAGGTCCCGATGGCCGCGAACTGCTCCAACCCGCCTTTTGGGATCGATGCGTTCGTTGGGGTTATAGCAATGGATACCAGTACAGGCACAACTGTCAAAGTCGTTGAACCCACGATTGTGCCCGAGGTTGCACTGATGGTGGTGTTGCCAGTGGCAACGCAAGTGGCCAAGCCGCTGTTGCTGATCGTGGCGGCAGCCGTGTTGCTCGAGTTCCAGGAAACCGAAGTCGTCAGATTCTGCGTACTAGCGTCGCTGTAAATGCCGGTTGCGGTGAACTGTTGTTTCGCGCCCGGCCCGAGGGACGGGTTGGCAGGAGCGATGGCTATCGACACCAGTACCGGCGCTGTGACCGTCAGCCCGGTGGTCCCGCTGATAGCGCCCGAGGTCGCGGTGATGGTTGTGGATCCAATCGCGACACCCACGCCCAGACCGGCTGCGCTGATTGTGGCTGCGGCCGAGTTGCTGGATGCCCACGTGACCGAAGCAGTCAGATTCGCGGTGCTTCCGTTGTTGTATGTTCCGGTCGCCGTGAACTGCTGTGTGTTGCCGGCTGCGACAGAAGCATTCGCGGGGGTGACCGTGATGGAGACCAGCGATCTCGTGACATTGGCCGGCACCACTGGGAATTGCACGTTGGTGTAATCCAGGATCACGTCGTCGAAGTAAGTGCTTTCGCCGGATTGAGCGCTCGTAGCAGAGGAATTTCCTAAGCGGACGATCTGGGTCGCTGCATTGCTCGCATCAGTAAAATTCACGCTTCCCACTAGACTTAGCGACGAATCGTAGACGCTCAGGGTGCCTGCTCCGAGTTGCACCCATTTCATCGTCACCCAATACCAGCTATTGTCAACGATCCCGGTGACAGCGACACCCATGGGAGCTACGGCGATCCGACGCGCATTATTAGCCGGTGAGCGCTCATCGGCAATGCGAAGCGTGGACCCATAACTGCTGTTGTAAAGGGTCAGGAACTGAGGCCCTCCTGACCATGCCGCCGGTTGACCTGTCTTGTACCACAAACCCATTGACAGCGAACTTACCTGACTGGGCGGGCTCCATTGCACGAATCCCGTGCCTCCGTTAGCCAAGTTGTAAGCCATGCCCCGGCTGGCATCATTTCCGTCTGCAGTTCCCGGATCGGCGGCGGGTGCTTGTACGGTGAGGAGATTAGCCATTTGTGATACGTCCCATGTGCCTCCCGTGCCGTGCGTGGAACTGGCCAAGCAGGCGACGGTTGGGGCGGCGCCTGTCGCGCACTGCTCGAAATCGACCCACGTATCGTAGGCAATCCCCGGGAACGCAGTTGAGACCGTCAGAGTGGTGGAATTGCTGATTCCGCCCAGGGCTGCTCCAATGCTGGTCACGCCGCTCCCGGCTCCTGTGGCCAAGCCGCTGCTGACGATGCTCGCTACCGCGGTGTTTGTCGACGTCCAGGATACCGAAGTGGTCAGGTTCTGTGTGCTACTGTCACTGTACGTTCCGGTGGCGGTGAACTGCAGAGTCGCCCCGTTCACGATGACCGTATTTGCTGGCGTGATTGCAATGGACACCAGCGCCACCGTGCTTACAGTGAGCCCCGTGGAGCCGCTGATGGCGCCTGAGGTTGCCCGAATGCTGGTGATGCCGGGGGCAGCACCCGTGCCCAGGCCGCTGGAGTTGATCGTAGCCACGGCAGGGTTGGTAGAACTCCAGGTTACCGAAGTCGTTAAATTATTTGTGCTGCTGTCACTGTAGGTGCCCGTGGCCGTGAATGCGAGTATGCCACCTACCGGAATGGAGCCATTCGCCGGCGCTACGGCGATCGAAACGAGCACTGGCGTGACACTCAGACCCGTGGATTCGCTGATCGCGCCTAACTTAGCTGTGATGGTGGTACTTCCGGGGGCAACGCCTGTGCTTAAGCCGCCTGCGGTGATCGTGGCGGCCGCAGTATTCGTCGACATCCAGGTAACAGAAGTCGTCACATCCTGCGTGCTGCCATCGCTGTAAGTGCCCGTGGCCGCGAACTGCTGGGTTCCGCCCTGCACGAGAGACGAATTCGCCGGCGTCACGGCGATGGAAACCAGGGCCGGTGCCGCCACGGTCAGTGTAGTGGACCCGCTGATAGAGGCCGAACTCGCGGTAATTGTTGTAACTCCGATAGCCACGCCGCTGCCCAATCCGGACGTGCTGACCGTCGCCACGGCCTTATTGCTCGATGTCCAGGCCACTGCATTGGTGACGTCTTCCGTACTTTCATCTTCAAAGGTTCCAATAGCGGTAAATTTCTGAGTTTCGCCTTTTGGCAGGGAGAAATTAACCGGAGTCACTGCGATCGATACCAGCGGCGAACCGTTATTGCTTGTGACTGTTCCCTTGATCGCGAGTTCTTCTATGGCCCAGGGACCGCTAGACAATACCGGGCATGATGCCGTCTCGGTTCCAGGGGTTGCCGCGCCGATCCTATACTCGGCGGTCGGATCAGTATCAATAGATGCGAAGCCATCGCCAGTCCCGACTCCATTGATGCCATCGCACCAAGCGTAAATAAAGTCGGTCGGCGAAGTCGTTGTCAAACTCGTGCTCGCGAGGGTTCCCGTGCCTGTTGCGCCGACAGGAGTTACATCAATCGGTGCCGAGGGATTCTGTCCGCTTAACTCGACGATGGACATGTGAGGCGACTGAGGCGATACCCCGGTGATCGAAAATGAGTGCGTGCCGGCATTAGCGACCTGGCTAATGTGCCAGGTCGCAAGACTGTCGGTTCCGTCGAAATCATTCTGGCGGTCAACCGTGATGACTTCCGAACCCCGACTATCGACAAGTACCGGTTTGTCGCCGGCGTTTCCAGGTGTCCAAAACAGGCTGACTATAAGCATGTCACCCGCTTGCACATCGCCGATGCTGCAGGCGGCTGAAGTGTTAGACAGGCAGTAATTCCCCGTTAACTGGGGAATTGCTGTTGCAGGCTGCGAACTGCCTGCAGGGCGTATCGCAAGTGCCTGAATCCCCAGATCGGTTTCCGGGAGGGTGCCGCGTGGAACAATACTGATGCTCTGCACGCCTGGGGCCGGTGCAACCGCATACTCAGCCGTCGGGGCAACCCGCATTGAAGTGAATCCGTCTCCTTCGTCGCTGCCATCCGCGCCGCGACCCCACGCGTAGAGCAGGTCATTTCCATTGATGGTTGTCAGGTTCAGGGTCGCCAGATTGCCAGTGTTGAGCAGGTTCTGCGCCATGGCCTCAACCGGGTTGCCCGATGCGGCTTGGCCCGCAATCTCCACAACACTTACTAGAAGGCCGGAGGTGCCGAAGTTATTCACAGTAATGGTGTGAGTACCGGCATTCTGAACGGGCGAAATATGCCACGTTCTTATGTCCGCCGCTGCGTTGGAAACGTCAAATACCGCCGTTTCTTCAAAATTGTCCACCACGGTAGCCGGACCAAGGGGTGGATTGACATCCAGCGTGTGGGTGCTGATGACCAACATGTCCCCGGCGTTTACGCCGTTGAGAGTGCAACTGGAGGTGCCGGTGCAATAGTTGCCCGTAAAATAGGCAACTGCGGTGCTGCTGCCGGAAGCCTCAGCGAAGCAATACATCACTGAAGCCGCGTCGTCGTCCACGCTGGCGGTAACAACGTGGGACTGCACCGCGGCGCCCAAGCCAACTTCAACATACATGGTCATCAAACTTCCACCGTCGTAGTTGGGACTGCTCGAAGTAGGCGCTGCCCCCGCATGGAAGTCGACGATATCCAGGCCCAGGAATCCATTGTCCATGGTGTATGTCGTCATGGCGGCAGGCGCGTTGCCGCCTCCCGTGCTGTTTACCGTCATCCCCGCCATGCAGATGTCTTTGGCGCCTGTAGTCGGCGCAGTCTGGCCGGTCCACCAGCCCGGATTCCCCGTCGCGGGATTCGTGGTGCCGGCCACGCCGACGTAAGAGTTGTTGAACACTACTCCAACGTCGGCTGCAGACACGGGTCCGATATCGTAGACAGAGAAATTCCAGGAATCCTGATCCGGCAGGGGCGAAAGTGTGAGAATATCCCCCGGCAAAAGCCCGGTCGTCAACCGCGAGTACCACATATAGATCGTACCGATCTGGTTTCCGTTGTATACCTGCGATTCCAGTTGGGTATACGTGTTCGCCTTACTGTCCTGCAGGGCTTTGCTCATGTCATAGCCCGCTGCATTGGGAACGGTCCCAAATACAACTATTCCGTCGCCGGCAGGGATGCTCTTCGGCACGGTACAGGTAGAAACGGTGAATGTGTAGTCTTCAGCAAGGCAGACACGCTCGGGAACTCGAATCGTCTGGGCAGTTAATTCTAGCGAGCCAATGCGAAACGCAGACAGAAGCAGGAAAACAATACCGGCTCTCTTCATCATGGCGACCAGTCCTCAACAATTATTGCGGGTACAATGACCGTGTGTTCGATGCCATGCGAAGCACTTCCGGCACGAAAGTGAATGTCTCAATCAACAAGAAACGCCTACTTCTCTGCTCGGGCACCGATCTCTGGCTCAATATGCAGTCTCCATGTTCGCTTTAGGTTTTCCTTCAGGCGCAGCCGTTGGAGTATTTTCCTTGCGCTGGTGTCGGCGAACATGATTGGCGTCCTCAGTAGATTTAGCATCAATCCTCGGAGCGTAGGAGCAAACAGGTAGAGCGAGGATTCAGGCCAGTTCTCGTCGCAGTATTCCTTTTTGTACTGCGCATCACCCAGCCCAAAATCGATTACCTCCACACCTCCAAGGTTGCAAAGGTCCTCAAAGATCTTCATCAGGAGATAAGTACCAACGCCGAATTCGCGATAACTCGGATCAGCGCCTGTAGCGCCGCTGAAGAAGACATTTCCGTACAGCATTCCGTGCCAGAAAGCGCAGGGCTTCTGGTTCAAGTAGAGAAAATAGCTCCGAAACCGTCCTTGTGAAAGCGCCAGTTTGATCAAGTGCTTGGTCCCGGTGTCCTTCACGAAACCCACTCCCAGACTTCGGTGATAAGTCTGCGATGCAATATGCTCGGTCTCGTTCATGATCCGTTCCAGGTCTTCCGGATTCCGCAGGCATTTCACATCCAGGTTGCTGCCATGCGCTTTTATCAGCCGGGTAGAGTGACGCCGCAAATTGTTGCGTGTTTTGGATGTTAGCCCACTCAGGAATTTCTGGTAGGAGCCAAGCAAGTGGGCCCGCCAGTGAACGCCGCGCTCCGGAAAATGATCCGCGAGCAAAGCCCCCGAGCATTGACCGATGGCTTGGCGCAGTGCTGAATCCGATCTGAGGCAGTTGAACCAGACTGCGTCGACTTCTCCGCGGGTAAGTTCCCCGTTCAGGGTTTGCATCAAAGCTGTCGCGTTCGATAAGCAGAAGTCCCCCAGGAGACCTCCGTGGAGGACCGTCAGTCGGCGTATACGACTGCGGTGAATCACCTTGTAACCAATCCGGCTTTCGAGCCATGCATCATCGACACGCCCCACCAGAATGGATTGCGGGATTTCTTCCCTGCTGAGCAGGAGCACATGAGGCCGCAAAACTCCGCCAAGCGAGTTGAGCGTCTCGAGATAGAAATCCAAAGCGGTGTTGGGGTGGGTCTGGAGCGTTTCCCATATTGGCCGAAACGCCAGCACCTGCTCCCGAGTTCTCGCCACCTGAATGGTGATTTCAGAGTCAGCCACCGGCCTTGATTTATGCGTGGTGAAACGATCCTCCGGAGTATCGAACGGCGTAACCGCCACGATTTCATTGCTTATATTCGGCAACGTAGAGGATGACATTTTGTTCCCGCCGATTGAAATTACTCATTGACAGAATGGGACGACCAACTCACGGCCGCCTGACGCCTAGCTGGCTCTCGAAACGTGAACGGCCCTGCTGAAACGGCCCGTGAGCCGCGCATTGAGCATCTTTCGATATGCCCGTGCCTCGGCCGCGCTTACTAGCTTGGGCGGCCGAGTCAGCGCAGCACGGACGTAGCCATAGAGAAGCGCCGCGGCCCCAGTGAAGAATGGTCTTCCGAACATCACTCGGTGAAGGCATTTCAGAAAGAAAAACAGCGCACCGCCTCCACAAACATAGTAAGTGTGTCCATGACGAACATGGGTTCTCATTAGACCCGTTGCCGAACCCTCGGATCGCAGGTGATAGAAGTGAATATCGGAAAAGTGGGCGGTGCCCCATCCCCGGGACTGAGCTTTTATTTCATCCGCCGTGTCCCACCCGGGCAACGTTGCAAACCCGCCGATCTCCTCATAGCAGGCACGTCGTATGATCTTCGACGCACCAGCAGCGTGGTATTTTGGCATCTTCACCGAGTTCCAGATGCCATTATTCATTTCCAGATAAACACCGGAAGCAATGCCTAGAGCAGGATCTCTGTCGAACTCGGTAAGCATGCGCTCGAAATAGTCGGGCGGAAGTTCTAGGTCGGTGTCGAGCTTCACCAGGAAGTCACATTCTTGATCGCGAACAAGCTCAAATCCCGCATTGAACGCTTGAATCACGGCGAGTCCTGGCTCTCTTTCCACGTTCCGCCGAAGCGTGAGAGGAATGATCCAGTCCACCCTTTGAGCATATCGATCGACAATTTCCTGCGTGCCGTCGCGTGATCCGTCGTCCACGATAACCCATTTAAGAGGGCGAAGGGTTTGTGAGATCATCGAAGCCAGAGTTCGCTCAATGAACTGCGCCTCGTCCCGAGCAGGCGAAATCACAATGAAGCTCCTACCTCGCTGTTTCGGTACGCTCATCAATGCCGCCTCATTACGAGATGTCGAAGAGAAGTTCAATTTACTGCTTGGTGTAAAGCCTGCGGATTTTGCTTCCCTAACAAAGACCCAAATCAGGATGAAAAATGCTGTCCGGACGAACGCTGACCGGGATTCGCTCTGCGGAAGTCTCGCTTTCATAGGCTGCTCGCGGCTTCAGCGAGATACACTGACAAGCCTGCGCGTCGTTTCTGGAGTGACCAGCAGATTGCGAACTGCTTCCCGAATTGGCGGCATTTTCTTCTGCAATTCACGAGTCATGAACTCGCGTTGGCAGAACGAATCATCGATCACGGCCAGAATCTGAACTTGCGAAAGCTTCCGCGCATCGGCAACTAGCGCTCCTATTCCTACCCTTTCCATCACTCCAATAAACTTGTCGCTGTACGCAATCGCCACTGCCGGAATGTTTTGGGAGACGGCCGCAATGCAAGCGTGCATCCGGGATCCGACGAAGAATCCGCACAGCCCTATGATGAAGCGAATCTCGTGCGGATCATAGCACCCGCGTACAATTCCGATGCGCCCCGGATAACGATTTCGCAACTCAGCGAAGACTTCTTCGCAAGCTACCACATCGCTCTCGGTCCCAATGTTCAATCCGAAGACATGCGGCACGAGTAAGACGGTGGTACCCTCTGCCAAAAGCAGACCATCGATGACGGCGCGAATCAAATCCCGGTAATTCACCCGAAGACCGAACTCGTTTTTCCCGGTGTAACCACCTTGAAACAGGAGCCCGCTGATATTGACGCCTACCATCATCGGGTCGCGGCGCATCTTCAGCGAGAGGCCCTCTATCGACAGGCTGGCGGGGCGAGCGGAGTCAATGCCGAAGGCCATGTCATAGCAGAACGTTCCCTGTTCAGATCGGATAGCGGCGGCTTTCGATCCATCCATCAATAGCGTTAGACTGCAATCATCGCGGGACCAAGCTCGATGTGCCCGTGAAACGATCCAGCGGGCAACGGCCCGCGTTGATGCTCTGCGAAAGGGCCCATAAGTCTGAGGCAGCAAAACAAGCTTTTTGCCGAGCAGAAGAACCAGAATCTGAGGCAACGCGGAATAGAGGAATCGACCGACGCCGTAGATATCGCTGAAGCTGTCCCCTCCTGCTACGGATGCAAACAGCTCGCCCGCGTCGATCTCGCGCAGACACCGGTTTCTGCGTACGACCCACCCCCGGACCCAGGCGAAGGGAATCAACTTCAGCAGCATGGAAGCGACGATAAGGACGGCAATATTATTGGACAGCCAGAACTTTTTTGAAAAACGCATATTAACGAGAGCCACTGCTATTTGCCTGCCCCCGGTCGGAACCATGCGCACCGTACTTTCCTTTCCATAGTCGAGAAAGAACAAAGAGGCTTGGGGATAAGCGGAGAGAATACATTGGATGGCTCCGCCGGACAGCGCACTGACGCCAAGATTCTGCGTCTCCAGTGCTGCCCCAAGAATGCCAATTCTCATTGGCGCAAGAGTCCGCATTTATTGCTCCTTTGCCTCGATTCCGAGCCGGCGTCGGGCCACTTCCGGATTGGTCCGGCACAGATGTTCGTAGAGTGCTTCCACGTCCCCGGTTCGCGTATCCAGTCTGCGGCCACGACTCAGCCCTTTGAATTCAGCTGCAATGCGGCGGAGCACGGGAAAGCACCCTTTGGTGATGGTCGTACAGCAGGTTGTTACGGGCAACTCGCTCCGCCATTTGCTACGAAGATAGAAGTACGCACGCCAGAAATCAGAAGGAAGCCGCACAATTCCGTTTGCATTGTGAATACAGAACGAAGGAACGATGTAACTGTTCATGCCTCTCGACGCGGCCGCGAGGCAAATGTCCGCGCCGTACAGATGGAAGCCCGGGGCGTGCTCGTCGAAGAGGAGGCCCGAAGATCGCCGCAGAACGAGCACGAGTTCATCCAGCGTGGCTGCAGGTATTGGCGACGAAAACGGCTCCCCCAGGATGCGCCCCAGTCCAGTCGAATAGCAGAATCCGAACAATTGCGCGGGCGGGGCGCAGGCCACTCCAAACGGTCCAAGGACACCCCACGCCGAATCCGCGCGGTCCAAATGTTTTAGAGTTACATACAAACTGTCTATCCATGTGGCCGGAAGATATACATCCTGGTGCGCAAAAACAACCAGTTCATTGCGTGCTTCGGCCAGCCCGGAATTGTAAGCCTTGCCAAGGCTTCGGAAACCCCGCTTGATGATGATTTGGCATTCAGGCCCAATCGATGGCGAAGCAAGAAGGGTATTCTGAAGAACTTTGTCGTCGTTGGAGGCAACAACCAGTGACCAGCCTTGGAACGGATTTAGGGATCGATCGATTGCCATATCAGGATTCGGAGATATTGCGTCCGCACTTCCATTGAGATCGCTGGAGTTCGTCGATTTAGCTAGACGCTGAGAAATTCTGCACAGCCTGTACAACGGCATCGATTTGCTCCACAGTGAGATGAGGACCCATCGGCAAACTCAGGACCTCACGGTGAATTCTTTCCGTGAGGGGAAGAGTTCCTTCAGCCATCCCCATGTCCAGATAGGCATCCTGGCGGTGCGGCGGAACCGGATAGTGAATCAGTGTTCCGATTCCTTGGCGCCGCAAGAACTCCTGCAATGCGTCTCGCCGCTGACTGCGCACGACATAAAGGTGGTACACGGCTTCTGAATAAGTCGATTCGGATGGCAGAATCAGGTCGGTATGCCTGAGGGCACCCGCGTAATGGCGGGCCACGGCTCGCCGTCTGTCGTTCCACTGGTCCAAATTCCTCAGTTTCACCCGCAGCATTGCTGCTTGCAGCGCGTCCATTCGGCTGTTGAATCCCTTCAGTTCATTGTGGTACTTGATCCGCGAACCGTAATTTCGCAGCACCCGCACACGTTCTGCGATATCGTCACGATTCGTGGTTATCGCGCCCGCATCACCAAACGCACCGAGGTTCTTTCCCGGATAAAAGCTCCAGCCGGCAACATCGCCCAACCCTCCCACGCGCGTCCCCTTATAGCGCGCGCCATGCGCCTGTGCGGCGTCCTCCATCACCCATAGTCCATGCCGCCGGGCGATCTCCAAAATCGGATACATATCCGCGGCAACGCCATAGAGATGCACAGGAACGATGCAGCGTGTCCGCGGCGTGATCGCCGCTTCGATTCGATCTGGATCGATATTGTATGTTCCTAGATCCGGCTCAATCGGGACGGGCACGGCGCCCGCATGACTGATTGCGAGCCAAGTTGCGATAAACGTATTCGCCGGTACCAGCACCTCGTCACCACGAGTTACTCCCATAGCAAGCAGTGCAAGGTGAAGCGCTTCCAGTCCGCTGCTGACCGCAATGCAGTGCTTTACGCCTAGGAATTCGGCGTATTCATCCTCGAAAGCCTCAACTTCGCTACCGAGTATGTAAGAGCCGCTCTCAAGAACTCGAGCAACCGCGGCGTCAATCTCGTCCTTCAATTCCACATATGTTTTCCGCAAGTCAAGAAAGGGAACCTGGACGATATTGGGTGATGCCTCCGAGATCGTCGCCGCCGTTCCTGATATCGTTACATTCATCGTTTCCTCCGGCGCCAATTAGGTAGATAGGTTTGTGATGCCTTTTTGATTGCGGAGAAGAGCTATTCCCTTCG
>Ga0187890_10002275_pt1 | contig 13442 bp, 10 predicted proteins | sample June2016WEW_21_1_FD_133005 | JGI IMG/M metagenome (GOLD analysis project Ga0187890, IMG submission 133005) | Peatland microbial communities from SPRUCE experiment site at the Marcell Experimental Forest, Minnesota, USA - June2016WEW_21_10 | ecosystem: Environmental > Terrestrial > Soil >... | reverse complement strand
CTCGGCCGGTGGCCTGCACCTCAACGCGCCAGTGGTCGGCATGGCGTCGACGCCCGACGGCAAGGGCTACTGGATGGTGGCTTCCGACGGCGGCGTCTTCACCTACGGCGACGCCGGCTTCTTTGGATCTCCTGCCGGTGGACGCGCGCCGACGACACGCACCACGGGCATCACGGGGACACCGGGTGGCACGGGCTACTGGCTCGTCACCGCCGAAGGGAGCATCGCCACCTTCGGCGATGCACGGTACTTCGGCACTGAACAGGAAACGATCGCCCTCTACGGAGACTCACTCGGGATGCAGGCGGCGCCGTTCCTCCAGTACCTGGCCGGGGTGTCCGGAGATTCAACGCTCCTGCGTGCCTACAACGGCTGGGCTATCTGCGACGACCTGCAGGCCATGGCCAGCGACGCAGCGACGCTGCACCCGTCGGTCGCCCTGATTGAGTTCTCGGGCAACGCCGTGACGCATTGCATGTCGGGGTACACGATGGGCACGACGGCCTATTACGACAAGTACGAGGCTGACGCGCAGCAAGCCATCGACATCTTCCGCAATAGCGGCATCCCCGTGGTCCTGATCGGAGCACCCATCAGCGCATGGGCGAATCTGGCCGCCAACCTCGACTTCCTCAATCAGATCTACGCGTCCCTCGCGGCGGCCAATCCGGGGGTCACGTATGTTGATGCCGGCCAGTCCGTGCTGGCCAATGGCCAATTCACCCTGACGCTTCCATGTCTTCCGTTCGAGCCCTGCACCGGTGCTGCCGGCACCAACGTGGTGCGGTCGCCGGACGGCGTCCACTTCTGCCCGGATGGGAACACGACCGTGCAGGGTTGGTACAGCCTGTGCGACGTGTATTCATCAGGGGCCTTCCGGTTTGCGCTCGCCATGCTGGTCGCTGCGTCCGGGCAATAGCGGCTGACGGGATTCGAACCCGCGACCATCACCTTGGCAAGGTGATGGGATTGGTCCAACTGGTTCCGTCCAGTTCTCTGAGGTGCAATTGCGTCCACGGTTTGTCCATCTGGTGGGACTGAATTCGACCGTGCAGTAGACCGATCTATTAACACCTAAGACCGGCTGAATCTCCGAGTGGTCTGGCCATCGCCGATCTAGATCTTGGAATAGAAACCGGTCCACAGCCGGTCAGGGTGACAGTCGCTCGATCCTCCAATTTCCAGACTGAGAGCGGTAGCGAAGCCGATCGTGCAGGCGGTCCGCTCCCTCCTCCCACAACTCGACGACATCAGGCCTGATCCGGTAACCGCCCCATCGAAGAGGGCGCGGTGGACCCAGATCGTCGGGAAACGCTTCGGCCAGCTTGGCCACCTTCTCTTCGAGCACCGCTCGACTCACGATCACCTGGCTCTGGTGGCTCGCGACTGCGCTACGACGAGACCCTGGCGGCCGAGATTGCCAGTAGACGTCCGACAACGAGGCATCGACCACCTCCACTGCGCCTGTCACCCGGACCTGTCGGTGCATCGGCTTGAACCAATGGAAGAGGGCAGCGGCAAATGGATTCGCCTTCAACTCCTGGCCCTTGCCGCTTTCCTGGTCGGTGTAGAAGACGAGGCCTCGATGATCGATTCCTCGCAGGAGGACCATTCTGGAGGACGGGCGCCCCTCCGTCGTGGCTGTGGCTACTGCCATCGCCTCGGGCATGGGTTCGCCGGCTCCCCGCGCAACTTCGAGCCACGAGGACAACTGAGTCATCGGGTCTGGATCGACGGATTCTTCTTCCATCGTCACAGTCTGCTCGCTCGGGGATATGAGCTGAATCGGTCTTGAAGCCGAGGACCATCGCTTGCTGCCATCCCCTCGAGAACACCGAGACTGCGATTCTGAAAGACCCCAACAATCTCAGCATCAATTGATGGACGAACTTCAGTGGGTAATGAGACCTATTCGTTCCGTCCAACTGGTCTGGACGGACTTGTTGCATAGGTCCGATTACGACCTCCACCTGGTGGAATAGCACGCCAACCAGAGCGACCAGGGAACCGGCTCCTGACATGAAATTCCGGCCAGGGCGTTCTCCTCGTGGCCTCCGTCGGGGATAGGCGACGTCGCAGATCGGCCATAGGGCCGGTTTCTCGACTTCGGTGGCCAGTCTGGCTCGGACCCTCTATGCCGATTACCGCTCGAAGACCAGCCGGTCGATCCCGATTTTCGTGTGCGAACCAGTCGGACAAATCAGTCACTGAATCGAGGCGCTACGAGTGGCGAAGGCGGTTTCGGAACGACGCACCACTCCGCTCTCGTCGTGTAGCCACCGGCGTCGCTAAGCACCATCGCAGGTAGCCGGCCAGCATCCTCCCCACCCAAGTGGTTCCCAAAACACTCTCTGGATGGGATTCTCATCGTGAGGGCCTTTCATGAAGGCTTGTCGACGTATCCGTCAACATCGTCGGCGTGGCGATTCCTTGAACATTGATCGCGAACTTGCTGTCAGGAGATCCAAACTGCATTGATCATGTCTTGGGTCGAAGGCAACACCACGCGGACTTCAGTGCCACTTTTGATGTCCGATGCCAGCATGACTTCTCCATTGTGCGCTGCGACGATGCCCGCGACGATGGAAAGGCCAAGGCCACTCCCCGGACGGGTCCGACTAGCCTCTGCCCGCCAAAAGCGATCGAAGGCCTTGCTGGCGTCATACGAACTCATGCCAGGTCCAGTGTCTTCGACCTCGAGCACAACCTTGTCTCCCTGCGAAGCTGCGTGCACTGTGATCGCCGCTGTGGGTGGCGTGTAGCTCAGCGAATTGGTGACCAGGTTGACGATGACCTGACGCAAGGAAGATTCGTCGCCTTCCACCATGATCGGACCAGGAGCATCGACGCAAACCGTGCGTAGAGGATGCGTCGCTGACGCATCCTCTACGACGGCATCAATGAGCCTGGACAGGTCCACTAGGCCCGAGCTGAGCGATCTGCCTTCATCGAGGCGCGCTAAAAGCAGGAGATCCTCCACGAGTCCGGCCATCTGAGCGCCTGATTGACCAATTCGGCGCATGGCATCATCACGAGCATCTCCGCTTCGGAGCTCTCCTTGCCGCCAGAGATCGGTGACGCCAAGGATCACCGAAACAGGTGTCCGCAGCTCGTGTGAGGCGTCGGCCACGAATTGGCGCAGACGAGATTCGAGTGATTGCTGCTCATCGAGCATGAGGTTGAAGGCCCGGGCTAGGTGCGCCGCTTCGGTCCCTCCTTCTGGCCCTACGACTCGGCGCGTCCTGTCCCCTCCTGCAATTGCGTCGGCCGCCTCGGTCACATCGGCGATGGGCCGCAAGCCCAATCGCACGACCCAGACTGCGGCGGCGATGAGAACTGCGAGGGCAACGAGACCAGCCACTATGACGGCCAGGCGCAAGCGATTGGCCGTAGCGTCGACTTGAGCCAGCGACGCCGCCACGACCAGCTCGCGATGCTGGCTCGGAGATGAGATGAGCACCGCTCGCCACTGCGCAGACCCTGAGAGAGACCCGACTGTCGAGATCTTTATGACCTTGCTCCCCACGATGGTGGCAACACCTGGGACTTGTGGAGACGCCCCGCCTCCATTGAGCGGGTTGAAAAGCACGGTTCGATGGCCCTTTGAGATCATGGCCACGTAGAACGCGCTGATTCGGCTGTTGTTGTCTGGGACATGCGACAGAGACGGCTGTGGCAAGCCGGGCGGCTTGGATGGAGGGTCAAGGGAGATGACCACAGGAAGCGCGGTCCTCAGCTGCTGGTCGATCTGGTCAACCCCGGTGGTTTCAACTGATCGCAGAAGCAACAGGCCCAAGAGGGAGACGATCGCCACCAGGATTCCAGCCGCGAAATAGAGGCGGCGCCGAAGAGTCATTTTTCGATTAGCGGGAGTTCAGGCGGTACCCAACTCCGCGCACAGTATGAATTAGATGTGGTGGTTCTGCATCGACCTTGCGACGCAAGAGCGAAATGTACGTCTCGACCACCGTCGATTCACCATTGAAGTCGTAACTCCAGACGTGATCGAGGATCTGCGCGCGAGTCATCACATGACCGGCATTGCGCATCAGGAACCGGAGCAGTTTGTACTCGGTCAAGGAGAGCTCGACGGTCTTGCCCTTCCGGGATACCTGGTGTGCTTCGTCATCCAGCACCAGATCTCGGCACACGAGGAGCTGCGATTCGATCGACTTTCCCGAGCGGCGCAGGATCGCCTCGACTCTGGCGATGAGCTCCTCGACGCTGAAAGGCTTGGCGAGGTAGTCATCGCCCCCAATGCTCAGGCCGCGGACTCGGTCCTCGACTGTGTCGGAAGCGGTAAGGAAGATGACTGGGATTTCAGATCGGTCGAATCGCAGGCGTCGACATACTTCGAATCCATCGAGATCGGGCAGCATGACGTCGAGAACGATCAAGTCGAACTCCTCGTCGGCAGAGACAACTTGGAGTGCGTCTCGTCCGCTGGTCGTCTCGACGGTCGTATAGCCGGCCAGGCGCAGCGCGGTGCAAACCACAAAGGCAACGTTCTCCTCGTCTTCGACCACCAGGATCCGAGGGCGCATCGATGCAGTGTGGCTTGGGAAGATTGAGAGTTCCTGAAGGGTTCCTGTGGATACGATGAGACCAGGTTCGGCCCGTCGACGTTGCGAGCGCCTTCTACACCCGGTGAAGAGGTCCTTGTGGATACGCGACGCCCCCAAAGGCGTCCGCTATCTGCTGGCTGGCAATTGCACTGACGGCTTCAGGAAACCCGCGAGCTTCTTGGATCGACGTCACAGATCCGCCTGTCACACTCGCTCCCTATGAACACCACTCGCCTGTCCCGTCGCGGCACACCAGCCCGAGGGCTGCGCCTGGGCGCGCTCTTCGGACTCTGTGCGCTGTCCGTCGTCTTCACCGTCGCCCTCACTGCCTCGTCCAGCGGCACCAGCGGTGGGGCAACGCTGCGGACAGCCGCCAAGCACAAGGTGTCGACCGCAAAGTCGTTCTCGGCCTTCCAAGCGTGTCTGTCCAAGCACGGGCTGAAGTTGCCCGCCCGAGGAGGATCGAGAGGCGGTCCGCCATCTGGCTTCTCCGGTGGCCCGCCGCCGAGTTCTGGCGGCTCCGGTAGCACCCCGCCGAGTTCCGGCGGCTTCGGCGGCACGAAATCCCAAGCGGCGCTCAAGCAATGCGCCAGCCTGCAGCCCCAGGGAGCGTTTCCGGGAGGAGTCGGTGGATCCTCCAGCACGGCGTTCGCCTCCTATCGCAACTGCATGAAGCTCCATGGTGTGACCGTGCCATCGGTCACACCGGGTTCGAGCACGTCGACCCCGAGCACCGTCGACACGTCTTCGCCCACCTATCAAGCCGCCCAGGCCACCTGCAAGGCCTTGCTCCCGACGGGAACGGGCAACACGTCGGGGGGTTCGGGCTGAGGGGCTCACGCCTGGCCAAACCCCTCTCGACTCTTCTGACTCATTGAAAGGACACCCATGTCTGACGACCGCGGCCCACGCTCACGTCGCAAAATCATCGGCTACGCAGGTCTGGTCCTCGCGGTAGCAGTCGTGGCCAGTATTGCGCTGTACTCGATCTACGGCACGTCATCGGCGGCCCCAGGCGTGGCGCGAACAGTCACGGTGACGAGAGGCACTGTCCAAGAGAGCGTGTCCGCGTCGGGCAATACGTCGGCGGTGACGTCGGCCAGCGACAACTTCGACTCTAGCGGGACCCTCACGTCACTCAACGTCAATGTCGGGGACCAGGTCAGCACGGGCGAGGTGCTGGCAACCATCGATCCGGCTCAGGCCCAGGCCAATCTCAAGTCTGCGGAGGCCTCCCTGGCCACTGCGCAGACCACGCTGGCTCACGACCAGGCCGGAGGCACACCGGCACAGCAAGCTCAGAACCAGGCCACTCTGGTGTCCTCGCAGCAACAACTCGCCAACGATCAGAACGAATTGACCGCGGACGAGAAGAGCTTGGCCACCGCACAGTCAGCCCTCAGCTCTGACCAGGCCCTGGGATGTCCTGCCTCGAGTACCTCGTCAGCTGGGACGGGGACTACCGGGACGGGGACTACCGGGACGGGGACTACCGGGACGGGGACTGCTGGGACGGGGACTACTGGGACGGGGACTACCGGGACGGGGACTGCTGGGACGGGGACTACCGGGACGGGGACTGGAGGTGGGGGCACCACGTCGACCACGAACGCTGCGGCCATCCCCGCAGACTCCTCGGTCTCGGCCCCGTCGGTGAGCACGGGATCGGCCAGCGCGATCGGCACGACGACGGCGACGCTCAGCGGCACCGTGACGCCCAACGGCGGCTCGACCACCTACTCCTTCTCCTATGGCACATCGACCTCGTTCGGCTCGTCGACCTCCTCGACGAGCGCCGGCTCTGGTACGAGCCCGGCGAACGTGTCGGCGGTGGTGACGGGACTCAGCCCCAACACGACCTACCTCTTCGAGCTCGTCGCGACGAACTCGGGCGGGACGACCGCGGGCGTCAGCGTGTCCTTTAGCACCGCCCAGAGCTCGTGCGTGACCGACCAGGACAACATCACCACCTACCAACAGGCCGTGGCCAAGGATCAGTCGACCATTGCGGCCCAACAGCTCACGGTCCAGGCCAACCAGGCCAACCTCACGGTTACGCCGGCCACGATCTCACAAGACGAGGCCACCGTCGCCCAGGACCAGGTGACGGTCACCGCGGACACCAAAGATCTGGCCAATACCACTCTGAGGGCCTCGATCACTGGAACCGTCACTGCGGTGAACGGTTCGGTCGGCGAGACCGTCGGAGGATCGGGCTCGACCACCTCGGGCTCGACCGCTAACTCGGCTTCGACGGGCTCATCGAGCACCGGCTCGGGTTCGACGGGATCGTCGCCCGGCACCGGTTCGGGTTCGACGGGCTCATCGAGCACCGCCTCGGATTCGACGGGTAGCACGGGATCGTCTGCGAGTTCTGGGACCGGTTCGTCCACCAGCTCGGGCTCGTCGTCGAGCTTCATCACCATCGAGAGCCTGGGCAGTCTCGAAGTGGTGGCCAACTTCGCCGAGGCCGACGCCACGAAGATCGCGGTGGGCCAGCCGGCGACGATCACGCTGTCGGCCCTCTCGAGCACCGAGGTCAGTGGGGTCGTCACCGCCGTGTCACCGACGTCATCGGTCGTGAGCAACGTGGTCACCTATCCGGTCACCGTGGCGCTGACCAACCCCCCCTCGACGGTCAAAGAGGGTATGACCGCCCAGGTCGCCGTCATCGTCCAGACCGCCAACAACGTCCTCCAGCTGCCGAGCGCCGCCATCACCACGACGGGCAGCATCTCGACGGTCAAAGTCCTCTCCAAGGGCGTCCAGACAGCCACCCGTGTCACCCTCGGTCTCGTGGGCAGCAGCTACACCGAGATTACGAGCGGCCTGCATGAAGGTCAGACGGTGGTCGAGCCAACGGCGAGCGTGAGTGCAAGCTCGAGCGGGTCGAGCTTGACGGGCGGCAGCGGTGGGTTCCCCGGCGGCGGCTTCGGTGGAGGGGCCCCGTAGTGGCGAGGGACATTGGCATGGGTCCGGACAGGTCGCCAAACAGGTGGCCGGTCATCGCGCTGTCCAACATCGTCAAGCGCTATGTCATGGGTGGCAACGACGTATACGCGACGCGAGGCGTTTCGCTGAGTGTGTCGAGCGGAGAGTTCGTCGCCATCATGGGGGCTTCGGGCTCTGGGAAGTCGACGCTCATGAACATCATCGGGTGCCTCGACGTGCCGACCAGCGGACACTACCGCCTCGATGGCGTGAACATCCGCGACCTCGACGACCGCGAGTTGTCCCGGATCCGCAATCGCAAGATCGGTTTCGTCTTCCAGGGATTCAACCTTCTCCCCACCATGTCGGCGATCGCGAACGTGGAGCTCCCGATGGCCTATGCGGGTGTGCCCAGCAAGGAACGGCGCCATCGAGCCGAAGGCGCGCTCGAATCGGTCGGGCTTGCCGATCGGATGGGCCACTTTCCCAACGAGATGTCCGGTGGCCAACAGCAGCGAGTCGCCGTTGCCCGCGCCATCGTCACCGATCCGTCCTTGATCCTCGCTGACGAACCCACCGGAAACCTCGACTCCAAATCGAGCGTGGACGTGATGTCGGCGTTTGCCAGTTTGCATGCCCAAGGCCGGACCGTGGTGATGATCACTCACGAAGAGGACATCGCGGCCTATGCCACCCGGGTCGTCCGCCTGCGCGACGGAATCATCACACAGGACCACCACCAGACGCCGTCACACCCCCACGAGTCCCACCTCGCTCACGCGCGCCAGGCGGAAGGCTCAAGCGCGTTGGCAGGTCGGCCGTGAGCATCCTCGCCAATGCCCTCATGGCGTTACGCGGCATCAACTCGAACAAGTTGCGATCCTTGCTGACAATGCTCGGGGTGCTCATTGGGGTGGCCGCGGTGATCGTGTTGTTGGCGGTGGGAACCGGTTCGTCCCAAGCGGTCGCCAACTCGATCAATCGCTTGGGCACCAATACGTTGACGGTCTTCAGCGGCGGAGGATTCGGCGGTGGCACCTCGCAGGCGGGAACCCAGACGCGCAACGCCGTTTTGACGCAGACCGACGTCACACTGATCTCCGATCCGAACAGCGCGCCCGACGTGCAGTCTGTCTCGCCGGTCGTCACCACCAGCGAGACCGCTACCCATCAAGGGGCGAGTGCGACGACGTCGGTGATCGGTTCGACGCCGTCGTATCTTCCGGCATCGAACTACACCGTTCAATCGGGTCGGTCCATTTCGAGCGCTGACGTGAAGGCGCATGCCTTGGTCGTTGACCTGGGCTCGTCGACCGCCAGCAGCCTGTTCGCCACCGGCTCGAACCCGCTGGGCAAGCAGGTCCAGCTCGGATCGTCGGAGTTCACGGTCATCGGCTTGTTGGCCTCGAAGGGCAGCAGCGGGCTGAGCAATGGTGATGCGGTCGCCATCGCGCCCTACACGGCCGTTCAGGATCAGTTGACCGGCGAATCGCAATCGTTCTCACAACTGTTGGTCCAAGGGAAGTCCTCGGCGACGCTCAGCCTGGCCCAAAGCGAGGTGGAGAGCATCCTGGCCGCCCAGAACGACACCACGGTTTCCAACCTCCCCTTCAGCGTGTTGAACCAGGCCAGTCTGCTCTCGACGGCAACGTCGAGCTCGAAGACCTTCACGGCGCTGCTCGGGTGGGTCGCGGCGGTGTCCTTGTTGGTCGGAGCGATCGGCGTGATGAACATCATGTTGGTCACCGTCACCGAGCGCACGCGTGAGATCGGCATTCGCAAGGCGATCGGCGCCCCGAAGTCGGTGGTGCTCGGCCAGTTCTTGATCGAGGCCGTCGTCATCTCATTGCTCGGTGGGGTCTTGGGGGTGCTCGCAGGACTCTTCGTCGTCCGATTCCGGATCGACGGCGTACAACCGGTGCTGGCGACGTACTCGATCCCCCTGGCCTTTGGCGTCGCACTCTTGGTGGGAGTCTTCGCCGGCCTGTACCCCGCGTTTCGAGCAGCCTCCTTGCGCCCCATCGATGCCCTCAGGCACGAGTAGATGAAGGAGAAATAGCCATGGCTGATACCGAGACGCAGCTCGACCCGGTCTCTCCCACCCGAGAACTTCACATCGACCCCACCTCAGAGATCCCAGTCACAGAGGGGTCCGACGGTGGTGCCGGCGACGTCGACGCTCTCTTCGAAGACGAGGAGAGCGAGTGGCCGAGCCGAGGACCAGCCAAGGGCTTCCGGGTCACGTGGCTCATGGCTGTTCTGCTGGTCCTGCTCGTGGCATCGATCGGCCTCTGGGCTGGCGCCTACCTCCAGCGCCACTCCTCGAGCTCGACGTCTGCGACATCACCCTTTGGCAGTGGGTCACCCTTTGGATCCGGAGGTTTCCCGGGGGCGCGCAGTTCAGGCTCCGGAGGCTCCGGGGGTTCCGGTGGGTTTCCCGGGCTCGCGTCGAACGCCACCTCGGGAACGGTCACCGATATCATCGGGAACACGCTCTACGTGACCGACTCCAGCGGCAATTTGGTGGCGGTCACGGTCACATCGAACACGACTGTCAATCGAAACGCCAAGTCCTCCTTGTCGAGTCTTGAGCCCGGTGACAGCGTGACCGTGCAGGGCACGAAGGCCAAGAACGGGACCGTCAGCGCGTCGTCCGTCTCGGCGACTCAGGCCGGTGTGTCCTCAGGAGGCTTTGCCGGACTGGGAGCCCTGGGCGCTGGCGCGCCAGGTGGTTCCACCGGCGGGTGAGGACCACGTCGGCGAGCACAGTCGATCAGGCACGGGTGGCTACAACGGCTGGGGCGGCCACCGATGCTCGAAATACGGTCGCTCGTCGCCCGAGGTCACGCTCAGTGCAGAGGCGCCCAGGTGACGGGGGCGCATTCAGGAGACAGCAGCCGGGAGGGACTTGGCGCTGGGTTCCTACTCGACTTCTCCCGGCGGCCTCTCTGATGTTGCTCATGGTATTGCAGCTCACTGCGCTCTTGGCCGACGGTAGAACTGCCCTTGCACATCCCAGCTGGTTGGTCATCGCTGGATTTGCGAGAGCGATTCTCTACGCCGCGTTCCTGTCGATTCTCGTCGTCGCGGTTCTCCTCCGCGAGCAGCCATTTCATCGCGATGGGCGCCTGCTGATTCGAGGAACTGCGGTGACGGCATCATTCCTCCTGGTCATACTCGGTGCACTGGCTCCCGCTGGGCCTCTGCTTCTGCGGGTCCCAGGGATGATCGCCGGGGCTGCTGCAGTGGTAACCGTCGGAGGGGTGCTTCTCGCCCTCTCTGCCGCCTTCGAACTGGGCACGAACTTTTCGTTCGGTCCTCAGAGTCGTCGACTGGTAGTGACTGGACCATACCGACTGGTCCGTCATCCGATGTATCTGGCCGAATTGCTCATGGCTGTGGGAATCGTAATAGTGGCCATGCATCTCACTCTGGTGATCGGCGTATGTGTGGTCATCGTCCTCCAAGTCGTACGCATCTCTGCGGAGGAACAGTTGCTCATGCGCACGATGCCGACCTACGGAACCTATGTGAGAGCCACTCGCTGCCGCCTGATCCCGTCAGTCTGGTAGGTCCTCGACGCGGAGTCGAGCCCCGACCCGTGTGTTTGTTTGTTGGCCCGTGATGCAGCAAAGTATCGGCTGGCACTCAGCTGGCGACCAACTATCGCTTCTACCTTTCCAGCTGGTGACACACTCGCAACCATACCGATGACTCTTGTCCTCGGAACTCAGAGACATCCATGTTTCCTGGGATCACGCACGGCGCCTGATGGCAGCACGGTAAGGCTGCGATTGAGTGAGGCCAGACGGAAGTCTCTGCAGCGGAAGTACTGGATGCGTTGCTGCGGCCTAGTCGGCGTCACGATCGTGTCCATGGCGCTCGCCCAGCATTTTTCACGCAAAAGGTGCCCTCGGCCGACCGAGATCTGATTCCCTTCAGCGTTGACGGTGGCGCCGTAGCGGGTGAGCCCGCGCTGGCCGTGAGCCGAGTTAGTAGCTTCTGGAAGGAACCGCTTCAGCGGCAGCCCCAAAAATTGGCTTACCAGGGACTCTTGATGGAGCGGAAGACGGGATTCGAACCCGCGACCCTCACCTTGGCAAGGTAATGGATTTGGTCCACGAGGTCGCGGTGAGCCCCCCGGCGTGCCATTGCGTCCACCCAGTTTCCACTAGGTCCAGTCAGTGCGCCGCCGTAGTAGAGCGCTCTACTACGGCGTTCCACGAGAATCACCCCCACACCCTGACTCACGTTGGCGACGATCCGGGGGCTTAAGTACGTCTCAGAGACAGTGCCGAGCTACCCGCTCGTCGGTAGGCTCACCGCAGCCGTATGGCAGTCATCGACCCTTCTGAGAGCTCCACTCGTACGGCGTGGTTACAGCGCGACACCGCCCTTCGCCGCTTCCTGCAAACAGAGACGGCGAGCGCCTCCCTCCTCCTTGGGGCTGCAGTCGGTGCTCTGATCTGGGCGAACGTCGACACATCTTCCTACGACCACGTGTGGCAGACCCGCCTGTCCGTACACGTCGGTCAGGCAGCAGTGTCCATGGATCTGCGTGGCTGGATCAACAGTGGTCTCATGAGCTTCTTCTTCCTCGTCGTCGGACTCGAGGCACGCCGGGAATTCGACATCGGCGAGTTTCGAGAGCGCCCCAGAATCATCCTTCCCGTGCTCGCGGGGCTCGGCGGAATGGTCGGGGCGGTTGGGCTCTACATGGCCATCAACGCTGGTCGGACCTCGGCGCACGGTTGGGGTGTGTCAATGTCGACCGATACTGCCTTCGCCCTTGGCCTGCTCGCTCTACTGGGCAGGCACGCTCCCGAACGACTGCGCGGCTTCATCCTCACGCTGACCGTCGTCGACGACATCGTGGGCCTCGTCGTTATCGCCACGGTCTACACCCATCACCTGACCGTCGCTCCGCTCCTGATCGCGATCGGACTCATGGCGCTTGCGACCTTCGCAGCATCGCTCAGAATCCACTACGGACTGCTCTACTTCACATTGGCAGCGGCGAGCTGGGTCGCGTTGGTCGAGTCCGGCGTCGATCCGGTCGTTGTCGGGCTTGCAGCAGGTCTCATCGCGTACGCCGCTCCGCCTGCTCGCACCGATCTGGAACGGACCTCAGATCTCTTCCGGGACTTCCGGGAGCAGCCGACCGCCGGGATGGCGAGACAGCTTCGCGCAGGCGTGCGGACCGCGGTCTCCCCCAACGACCGTCTGCAGCAGATTTGGCACCCATGGACGAGCTATCTCATCGTCCCGCTGTTCGGCCTCGCGAACGCCGGCATACCCGTCAACGTCGGTTTCCTCGCCCAGGCCTATACGTCGCCCATCACACTCGGGATCGCCGTCGGTTACGTGGTCGGCAAGCCGGCCGGAATCATGACTGTCTCAGCTCTCGTCAACAAGGTAACGAGAGGCCGACTCCGTCCACCGGTTGGCTGGATGGCCGCCCTGGGCGGTGGCACCTTGGCCGGGATGGGCTTCACCGTCTCGCTGCTCGTCGCCTCGGTCGCGTTCACGGGTGTCGAGTTGAAGGAGGCGACGCTCGGAGTGCTCACGGCGGCCGTGGTGGCAGCCCTGCTGACCTGGTTGGTGTTCCAGATCACGGATCGCCTGCCGTCCCCACTACGCAGCCGAGCGCTCCTCGGCCAGTCCCCCGCGATCGTGGACCTCGCCGATCCGGTCGATGACGACCGCGACCATATCCGCGGGCCGGCGGACGCGGACGTGACCCTCGTCGAGTACGGCGACTTCGAGTGCCCGTACTGTGGGCGGGCCGAACCGGTCATCCGGGAACTCCTGGCCGACTTCGGCGACCTGCGTTACGTGTGGCGTCATCTGCCACTGAACGACGTGCATCCGAGAGCTCAACTGGCGGCGGAGGCATCTGAGGCGGCCGCAGCGCAGGGAGCCTTCTGGCCGATGCACGACCTGCTG
>Ga0187890_10002271_pt1 | contig 13451 bp, 11 predicted proteins | sample June2016WEW_21_1_FD_133005 | JGI IMG/M metagenome (GOLD analysis project Ga0187890, IMG submission 133005) | Peatland microbial communities from SPRUCE experiment site at the Marcell Experimental Forest, Minnesota, USA - June2016WEW_21_10 | ecosystem: Environmental > Terrestrial > Soil >... | reverse complement strand
GTCCTCTCCTGGGCACCATTTCGTAAACTGTCAACAAAACATAGACTTGCATCAAGAAAGCGAGCGATATCGGGGAGCCTTGAAGCGGCTGGCAGTGGCGGTGACAGTGCTGGCTAGCGGCATGGCGGTGGCAGGCCCGGCGCCTGCCGACCTCGCACTCCTCCACGGCGTCATTCACACCGAGGACGCGCAGCGCAGCGTCGCCCAGGCGATCGCGCTGCGCGGAAACACCATCGTCGCCGTCGGCACCGACCAAGCGATCGCCGGACTCATCGGCGCCCAAACTCGCGTCGTCGATCTGCATGGCCGTGTGGTCCTGCCCGGCATCATCGACGCTCACACGCACCCGGCCGAGAGTGCGCAGGAGGAGGGCAAGTGCAATCTGGACGACGAGATGCTCGGCGCGGCGGCGGTCAAGGTGAAGGTGGCGGCCTGCCTTGAGAAAAGCCCGGGCGAGTCATGGTTCGAGGTCGTGCAAGTCAATCCCTCGGGCCTCATCCTCACCCTCGCGGGCCTCGATTCGCTGCTCGCAAGCCGCCCCCTGATTCTGACCAGCTCGGACGGACACACCGTCTGGGCGAACTCCGCAGCCTTGCAGGCAGCGCACATCACGGCCGAAACGAAGGACCCGGCAGGCGGGCGAATCGAGCGCGACGCGGCCGGCCATCCCACCGGCACGCTACGCGACAACGCGAGCGACATCGTGCTCGATGCCCGTCCACCACCCGATCTGGAGCTCGAGGCGGCAAAGCTCGCGCGCGCGCTCGCCGCCATGCGGGCGACCGGCATCACCTCAGTGCAGGACGCCTCGGTCGATGAGCACACGATGCAAATCTACAAGCGCCTCTACGATGAGCACCGCCTCGACATGCGCGTGCGCGGCTGCTTTCGCCTCAAGGACCTGCAGGAACCGGCCCAATCGTTGATCGACGCAGCCGTCGCCTTTCGCGCGCGCTGGGCGATCGATGCGGATTTTCTGCGCGCCGACGCCGTGAAGATCTTTGCCGACGGCGTCATCGAATACCCCTCGCAGACCGCGGCCCTCCTCGAGCCCTATCTCGATGGCCATGGACACCCGACGAGCAACCGCGGCCCCTCCTATTTCACGCAGGACAATCTGAACCGCATCGTGAGCGGCGCCAATGCGGCGGGACTCACGGTGCACGTGCATGCGATCGGCGATCGGGCGGTGCGCGCGGCGCTCGATGCGTTCGCCTATTCGCGGCAGCACGACGGCGCGGGAGACGGCCGCGATCAGATCGCGCATCTCGAGCTCATCGATCCGGCCGACTTTCCGCGCTTCCAGGAACTGGGTGTGATCGCCAATTTCCAGTTGTTGTGGGCCGAGCGCGACGACTACATCGTCAAGTCGACGCTCCCGTATATCGGTCCCGAGCGGGCGCGTTACCTCTATCCGGCGCGCTCGCTGCGCGATGCCGGCGCTCGAATCGCCGGCGGGAGCGATTGGAACGTGAGCAGCTTCGACGCCTTCGAGGCGATGGAGCATGCGATCACCCGCGCGCAGGCGCGCGGCAAAGCGCCCTTGCTTCCCGAACAGAGCATCACCATCCAAGATGCCGTCGATGCCTACACGATCAACGCCGCGTTCGCCCTCAAGCAGGAACACACGACCGGTAGTCTCGAGCCCGGCAAGCGTGCGGATTTGATCGTGCTCGACCGCGACGTGTTCACGATCGACCCGCGAGGACTGCACGAGACGCGCGTGCTCACGAACTATCTCGACGGGCGCCGGGTCTACGCGCGCCGCGGGGCGCTGCGCCGCTAGCTCATGAGCCGCAAGGCACGCCGCGCGCCCGTGCTCAGAAAGTCGGCCTCGCAGAGACGAATGAGATCGCGGCCGTCGTTCTTCGCGCGGTAGAGAGCGGCGTCGGCGCGCGCGACGAGATCCTCGAAAGACTTCACTGATTGGTCGTACATGGCAAGTCCTGCGCTCAAGGAGACTTGCAGATCGCTGCCCGTGGGTGGCAGTCGAATGGCGAACACGAGCGTGCGCAGCCGCTCGAGGCTCGCCACCGCGAGCTCGACCGGCGTCTCGGGCATCAAGAGGAGGAACTCCTCGCCGCCCCAGCGCCCGAGGATGTCCGTCTCGCGCAGTGCCTCGCGGCCCGCTCGCGCGAACTCCTGCAGCACGTGATCGCCGGCGGCGTGCCCGCACCGGTCGTTGATGTCCTTGAAGTGATCCATGTCGATCAGCGCGAGGGTAAGGGGTTTGCCTGTCGTCTTCGCGAGCGCGAGCGCCGCGAGCGCGAGCTCCTGCGTGCGGCGCCGGTTCGGCAAGCCCGTCAAGGCGTCCTGGCTTGCGAGCTGCACGAGCTGCGTGCGGTAGCTGCGGTTCGCGACCAGGAAGTAAATGAGCAGCGCGATGATCCAAGCGCCCGCGACCGCGACCACGGTATTCCAGCGCAGCTGCTGCGCCTGGCGATTCGACTGCTCCTGGGTGTTCATGAGCTCGCGCTTGAGCGAGAAGTTGCGCTCTACCTCGCGGTCGGTCTCGAATCGAGCGCGCAGCGCTCCGGCCTGCCGGATGCGCTCGGCGTCGTTCGCCGACGTGTAGCGACTCACGTATTCCTGTAAGTCGGCATAGGCGTCCTTGTAGTTGTGGAGCGCTGCATTCGCGCGCGCGCGCCACTCAAACATCGCACCAACGATGCGCGGAGCGACGTCCTCGCCGCGATGATCGAGCACCTCGTTCATCGTCGCGAGGGCGAGGTCCGGGTGACCGAAGCCCAAGGCGATGCGCGCCTGCAGGACCTGCGTCTCCTTGACCGAATCAGTCGATCGCGATTGGTTGAAGATCCGCAAGGCGTTCGAACACTCGCGCTCCGCGGGCGCGAGCTGCCCGAGCTCGATGTGCGCCTCGCAGATGCGCTGATCCGCGAACGCGATACCTTGCTGATCGCCCAGCGAGGCGCTGAAGGTCCGAGCCTTTTCGAACTCGTCGATCGCGCCATCGTAGTTGCCCATCGCCTTGAGGATCTGGCCGCGCATGAAACGCGACACGGACAGTGCCATGGCGGCGTCGTGATCGCGGTCCCAGTCGATCTTCTCCTGATTCAGGGCGAGCGCCTCCGTGTAGTCGCCCATACTGCGCATGACGATCGACAGCATGTCCGCGGCCATGATGTGCGTCTCGACCAGGGCCTCGGCGCCGCCGCTCGCGCGGTAAGCCTGAGTGAGCGTGACGATGGCGAGGTCCTCGCGCCCGAGGCGGTGCTCGAGCAGACCGCGGTTGATGAGCAGGCACGTGTCGGCCTGCGAGCCGGGTGGTTGGGCGGCGCGGGCGGCCTCGACGGTCTGAATGGCCGCCGCGATGCCGGCACTGTCGGAGACCGAGCTTGCGTACGCCATGAGGAGCTCGAGGTGCACCGGGTCGTGCTCGTTCGGCACCAGCGCGAGGCCTTTCTCGGCCGTCGAGCGCGCATTCGCGTCGAGCTCGAGTATGCCGTAGGCCTCGGCTTGCACGGCATAGAGCGCGGCAATTCGCGAGGCGGTGTGCAAGGCATCCGGGGAGGTCCCGCTCTGGGATTCGCGCTGCAGATTGTCCAGCATGCTCTGCGCCTGCCGCACGGCCTTGTTGGCGTCCTTGGAGATGAGGTTCTGCAGCTTGAGGATGTCGGGGTCGGCGTCCGGCAGACAGCTCGCCGATGCAAAAATCGGCAAAAACACGGCAACCAGCAGCAGCCAGGGCCACCACCAATATCTCGCCGAAATCGAGGCGTGTCGGCCCGCGTGCCAAGGCGTTTGCATGTGGCCGCAGAATTACTTATTTAGCCGCAGGCAATCGACCCAGGCTGTCACGGTTTTTTAACCTACTCCTCGCGCGGCGGAAAGCCTGCGCGGGGCCGGGTCAATGTTGGCCGGATTGTGACGTACGTCCCAGTGGCAACTTGACAGGGGGTGGCGCATATTCCGCAGAGCAACAACGAGAACTCGAAGGGGCCCGTCCAATGGCTGGATCGTTCTTCAGTCGCGAAAGCACCATCGCACCGCCCGACTATCCGCGGACCCTGGTGCCGCCGGCCGCTCTGGCCGTACACCTGTCGATCGGCCAGGCCTATGCCTTCTCCGTGTTCAACATACCGCTCACCAAGGTGCTCGGAATCGACCATTCGGCACCCGGCGACTGGGACATCAAGCAGGTGGTGTGGACGTTCTCCATCGCCATCGCGATTCTCGGCCTCTCGGCTGCCCTGTTCGGGCGGTGGGTGGAGCGCGTGGGGCCGCGCAAGTCCATGTTCGTGGCGGCGCTGTGCTTCGGCGGCGGCTTCATCATCGCAGCCATCGGTGTGCACTATCACATGCTGCTGATCGTCTGGTTGGGATACGGCGTGCTGGGCGGCTGCGGCCTCGGTATCGGCTACATCTCACCGGTGTCGACGCTCATCAAGTGGTTCCCGGATCGTCCGGGTCTCGCCACGGGGCTTGCCATCATGGGGTTCGGCGGCGGAGCCCTAATAGCCGCGCCTCTCTCGGTCAAGCTCATGGAGCACTTCAAGACCGCGACCTCGAACGGCGTCCTCGAGACGTTCGTGACGTTGGGGGTCGTCTACTTCATGTACATGATGCTCGGAGTCTATTCCGTGCGGGTACCGGCACCCGGCTGGAAACCGGCCGGATGGACGCCACCCGCCGTCACCCCGAAGCTCGTGACGCAAGCGCACGTGGCGGTCGATCAGGCCTGGCGAACGCCGCAATTCTGGCTTCTCTGGGTCGTGCTCTGCATGAACGTGACCGCCGGCATCGGCGTGCTGGGACAGGCCTCTCCAATGATCCAGGAAATTTTCGCCGGGCGAGTGAACGCACAAACGGCCGCGGCCTTCGTCGGCCTCTTGAGCTTGTTCAACATGATCGGGCGGTTCTTCTGGGCGAGCACCTCGGACTACATCGGCCGCCGCAACACCTATATCGTATTCTTCACGCTCGGCATCTTGCTTTACTTCAGCGTGCCCACCCTCGGGCGATCGGGCTCACTGCCGCTGTTCGTTGCGGCATTCGTGATCATCCTCTCCATGTACGGCGGCGGCTTCGCCACCATTCCGGCGTATCTGCGCGACATCTTCGGCACGATGCACGTGGGTGCCATTCATGGCCGGTTGCTGACCGCCTGGGCGGTTGCGGGCGTTCTCGGACCCAACCTCATCACGTACATCCGCGATTACCAGCTGAAGAGCGGTGTGCCGAAGGCGCAGGTTTACTCGCTCACCATGTACATCATGTGCGCGTTCTTGCTCGTTGGGCTGATTTGTAATATTTGCATGCGGCCCGTGAGCGAGAAATATCACCACCCCGGCGCGGAGTCCTTGTCATGAATACCAAAGCCATCCTGCTGTGGCTCGCTGTAGGAATTCCTCTCTTGTGGGGCGTGTACAAGACCTTGCAGAATGCGATGGCCCTATTTTGACCAAGGAGAAAATAACATGAACATGAGCATGAGCCTGAGCATCGGACCGCTCGTCGCGCTGATCGCCGGTGTGCTGATCTTGATCGTGCCGCGGCTCTTGAATTACATCGTTGCGATCTACCTGATCGTGACCGGCATTCTCGGCCTGTTTCCGCACTTGAGATATTGAGGCGCGGCCGGCTAGATAACTCCCGCCAACAGCTCGCCGTTCGGGCTGCCGAGGCCCGTGCACGCATCCCAGCCGGTCTGGGCCGCGAAGCCGCCGTTATTGCCCTGCGTGATGTCGCGCAAGTCCTTCGGATTTTGATAAAGCAGCGGATTGACGAAGCCCGCGGCCCGAGCGGTCGATGAATTGATGAGGGCGATGAGCGCCGCCCACAGCGGTGCTACCGCGCTCGTGCCGCCGATCACCGTATCCGTGCCGTCGACGCGCACGTCATAGCCGGTGTCGGGATCGGCATCGCCCGAGACGTCCGGCACGCCGCGCATGGTCAACGCCACTTGGCTCCCTGCCGTGGTGAGCGCGCTCAAGCCCTCCTGCCAGGTTGGCAAGGGGAAATAGCTGCTGATGCCGCCGCCGGTCGCGCCACCTGTGGCGCCGTCGTTCCATACGGTCTCGCTCGATATGCCGCCGCGCGATGCGGTGAGGGTCGTGCCGCCGCAGGCGAGCACGTGCGGGCTGGAGGCGGGAAAATCCACATGATTCGCATTATCGCTGACACCGTCGGACGAGCCACTGTCGCCGGCCGCGACGCACACCGTGATGCCCAGGGTGGCGGCCGTCTGGAACGCCTCGTCCATGGCGGTCAGGGACTGCGAAGTCCAGGTCGATTCCGCACCGCCCCAGCTGATGGAGATGACCGAGGGATTGTGGGTCGTGTCGTGAATCGCCGTGGTGATGGCATCGAGAAAGCCCGCGTCCGTGTTCGGGCTGAAATACACGGCAATCCGCGCCTGCGGCGCGATCGAGCCCGCCACCTCGATGTCGAGCATCACCTCGCCGTCGGGGCCGTCCGCATCGCCGGTCGGGCTGTTGGTCGCGTGATCGACGGACACCGCCGTGATCGACGGCGCGGACACGTCGAGACCGCTGAAATAGGTGCTGAGATCCGTGGGCCGATAACCCCCGCCGAGCTCGATGAGCGCGATGCATTGGCCGGCGCCGCTCGCGCTCGGATAGCCGTAAAAGGCGCCCACCTGCGGTGGCGTGTAGGACACCGCTGCAGCGCGAGGCCGGCGGTGGATGTTGCCCGGCGCAGTGCGGCTTCGAAACCGGGGCCTCGCCTGCGGGCGATTGTCGAGCCCCAAGATGGCCTCGACCACACCGTCCCACTCCGTGGGCAAGTAGATTCCGCCCGTGCGTCCGCGATAGGTCCCGCCCGCATAGGACATCTGATGCAACTGCACGCCGAAGGCAGCAGAGAATTGCGCGACCGTACCCGACAGAATCACGGTCCGACGCGCGGCGTGCTCCTGCAGCACCTTGAGTCCATGCGCCTCCGCGAAGGTGCGCACCTTGGCGAAGTCGGAAGGGTCGGCGCCGTGCTCGCGCGCGAATTCTTCCTGACTCAAGTGCGGGATTTTCTTCCCGGCGACGATGGAGGCAAGGCGCGATTGCATTGCCTGTACGCCGCGGCGGCGCACCAGCACGCTCACTTCGAGCCGCTCGCTCGGATTCGCGGGCGCCACCACACGCGCACCCGGCAGTGCCGAACGCTCGCTGCCTTTCAACAATATTTTCGCCATCGCCGGCTCCTGATGTCCTCGGTGCGAGTCTAACTTGCTCCCCGGCGGTCGCGCCCCCGTCGCCAATCGGCGAATCGGGTGCGCGCAGTCTTACATCAGGTCTCTTGGGCGCGTGGACTGCGGCGGCCCGCGGTGCGCCGGCCGGCGGCGCCCACGGCCGCACCCGCGAGGCGATCGAGCTCGCCGCGCAGCTGCGCCTGTGAGCCGGTGGAGATCCCACCGAGCTTCGCCTCGATGGTCGCGAGATCGGGCTTGGGACCCGGCACGTGCGCTTCGAGCGCTTCGCGCATGCGGCGCAAGTGCTCCGGCGTCGTGCCGCAGCAACCGCCGATGATGCGCGCGCCCGCATCCAGCGCAAGCCCGGCGTATACGGCCATCAACTCGGGCGTGCCGTCGAAGCGGATCGCGCCGTCGACGTATTGCGGGATGCCGCAATTGGACTTCGCCACGAGCACCGACCCAGGCTCCGATGCAGCGGCCAAGTTCACGATCGTGGCCACGAGCTCGGAGGGACTCACGCCGCAGTTGCTGCCGCAGCCCGCAAGGTGATGCTTGCGCTGCAAGCCTGCGAGCTCGGACGGAGTGATCCCCATCATGGTGCGCCCGTTGGTATCGAAGCTTAAGGTGGCGATGACCGGTAAATCCGTCGTGCGTGCACCGGCGATGGCCGCTTCGGTCTCCTCGACGGACGACATGGTTTCGATCCACAAAAGATCCGCCCCGCCCCGTGCCAGCGCGGCCGCTTGTTCGGCAAAGGCCGCGCTCGCCTCCTCGGGGCTCAGCGTGCCGAGCGGCTGCATCAGCTCGCCCGTGGGTCCCATGCTACCGCCGACGAGCACGGTGCGTCCGGCGCGATCCGCCTCGCGCCGCGCAATGCGGGCGGCTGCTTCGTTGATCTCCGCCACGCGAGCACCGGCGTTGTGAAGCTTGAGGCGGTACCGAGTGCCACCGAAAGTGTTCGTCAGGATGATGTCCGCGCCGGCCTCGATGAAGGCATGCTCGAGCTCCGCAATGCGTTGCGGGTGATCGATGTTCCAGAGCTCGGGCGCGTCGCCGGACTGCAAGCCGCGATTGAACAGATTGCTGCCGGTGGCGCCGTCGGCCAGCAACCAGGGGCGCGTCGCAAGAAGCGGTGTCAAACGGTCGGGCATGCCGAAGAGTCTACGCGAACGGATGCCGGCGAACGATAGTCTGCTGCCGATCCGGGCCCGTGGAAATCAGGTCGATGGGCACGCCGAGCAACTGCTGCAGCCGCTCGAGGTAGCGCCGGGCGTTTTCGGGCAGCTCCTCGTACCGCGTCGCACCCACGCTCGGCTCCTTCCACCCCGGCAGCTCCTCATACACCGCGACGCAGTCGCCGAACTGTTGCGACAGCAAGGGGGGAGTGTCCACGACGGCTCCGTCGATCCGATAGCCCACGCACACGCGGATCGTGTCGAGCCCATCGAGCACGTCGAGCTTGGTGACGCAGAGCGATGAGCAGCTCGAGTGCACGATGGAGCGGCGCAACGCCACCGCATCGAACCAGCCGCAGCGCCGCTGGCGCCCGGTGACCGATCCGAACTCATGGCCCACGCGGCAAAGGTGCTCCCCGAGCTCATCGAAGAGTTCGGTCGGAAAGGGGCCGCCGCCGACGCGGGTGGCGTAGGCCTTGACGATGCCGAGCACGGCGTCGAACCTGAGCGGTCCCAAGCCGGTGCCGGGTGCCGCACCGCCCGCGGTCGTGGTCGAGGAAGTCACATAAGGATAGGTGCCGAGATCGACGTCGAGCATCGCGCCCTGCGCGCCCTCGAACAGCACGTTGTGTCCCGCCGCGCCGAGCCGATCGAGGATGCCGGTGACGTCCGCGACCAAGGGCTTCAAACGCTCGCCGAGCTCGAGGCTCGCCTCCAGCACCGGCTGAAACTCGATCGCCGGCTCCTGAAAATATCGCTGCAGAACGAAGTTGTGATAGTCGAGGATCTCGCCGAGCTTGGCGGCGAAGCGCTCGCGATGAAATAGGTCCGCAACGCGCAACGCGCGCCTCGCGACCTTGTCCTCGTAGGCAGGGCCGATGCCGCGCCCGGTCGTGCCGATGGCGTTCGCGCCTTGGGATTTCTCCCGCGCCCGATCGAGCGCTATGTGCGAGGCGAGAATAAGCGGACAGGCGGGGCTCACGCGCAGCCGCTCGAACACCGGCACCCCCTGATCGATCAGCATTTGCGCCTCTTTGAAAAGCGCCTCGAGCGAGAGCACGACGCCGTTGCCGATCAGACACTGTACGCGTGCGTGCAGGATGCCGGATGGAATGAGCGAGAGCACGGTTTTCTTCCCGCCGATGACCAGCGTATGCCCGGCGTTGTGCCCACCCTGGAAGCGGGCCACCGCATGCGCCCGATCGGTGAGCAGATCGACGACTTTGCCTTTGCCCTCGTCGCCCCACTGCAGGCCGATCACGATCAGATTCTTACCCATTACGCGCCATCCACAAGAGCGCGAGCCCGATCACGATACTGATCAACCCGCCCCAGCGGAGCTGCCCGGGCTCGGTCTGCGAGAGCCTCGTCATGAGCTTCTTCGCGGCTCCCGGATTTATGAAGGGCAACAGCCCCTCGAGCACCAAGTACAGCGCGAAAGCCCCCCCGAGATAGCGCGCAAGTTCGGCCCAAGCCATACCCATGATGTCAGCGCTGCGTCTGGGGCTGAGTTTGAGGTTTGTTGAAGTACTTGAAGTACGCGCTGTCGGGCGGAATCACCAAGAGGTCGCCCGGCGTGCCCACCGCCTCGCGATAGGACTGCATGCTTCGATAGAAGCTGTAGAACTCCGCGTTCTTGGAGTACGACTTCGCGTAGACCTCGCTCGCCGAGGCATCGCCCTGGCCGCGAGTCTCGCTCGCCTGGCGGGAGGCATTGGCGAGGATCTCGGTCTGCTCCTTGTTCGCCTCGGCGCGAATGCGATCCGAGGCCTCCACGCCCTCGGCGCGCAGCTTCACCGCCTGCGCTTTGAAAGTGGCGCGCATGCGCTCGAACACCGAGTCCTGCACTTGCTGCGGCAACTCGATCTTGGTGATGCGCACATCGACGAGCTCGATGCCCAGCTGGGCCGCGAAACCGCGCGCAGTCTTCATCATGGCATCGGTGAATTCGGTGCGCTCCGCGGTGACCACTTGCTGCAAGGTACGCTGAGTGACCACGCTCTTGATGCTGTCGCGGATGGTCTCGCGCAGGCGGGCATTGGCCACATCCTCGCTGCCGCCCGTGGTCTCGTAGTAGCGGCGCAGGTTGTCGATGCGCCACTTGACGTAGAAGTCGATCGTCAGCTGCTCCTGCTCGCGCGTGAGGAAGTGCTCCGACTGATAGAGATCGGTAAGAATGCGGCCGTCGAACTTGGTGACCTCGTTCACCAGCGGAATCTTGAAATGCAGCCCGGGCGTAAAATTCGCGTCCTCGATCTCACCGCCGGTCGATTTGATCGCGAGCTGCCCCTCGTTCACCGTGAACACGCTCGCTCGCGCGATCAGGATGAACGCCACCAGTGCGATCATGAAATACAGCATCTTGGTCTGCATCAGCGCACTCCCCGCGCCCGCGCAGGATCCTCGGGAGGCGACACCTGCACTTCGGGAATGCGCGTCGGCGGTAAGGTGAGAGTATCGCTCTGACTGGCGGCTCCCGTGCCCGGAAACACCAGCTTATCGAGCGGCAGGTACAACATGTTGCCCGAGCCCTTCGTGTCGACGATCACCTTGCGCGAATTCTTGTAGACCTCCTCCATGGTGTCCAAGTACATGCGCTCACGCGTCACCGCGGGCGCATGCTCGTATTGCGCGAGCACCTGATCGAACCGCGAGGTCTCGCCCTGGGCGAGCGCGAGCACCTGCTGCCGATAGGCCTCCGCATCGAGCAGCTGCTTCGAGGCCTCGCCGCGCGCTCGCGGCACGACGTCGTTCTTGTAGCTCTCGGCGTCCTGCTGATAGCGCTGGCGGTCCTTGTCCGCTTTGATCGCATCGCGCTGGGCATCCTGCACCGGCTCGGGCACCACGACCTCCTGGAGGGTAACGCTGATGATGCGCACTCCCATGTCGTACGCATCGAGCGTGCGCTGCACAGTCGCGCGCGCGTGATCGGTGATGGCGGGATCGAACGCGAGCGCGCGGTCGAGCGAGGCCTGCCCGACGGCCTCGCGCAACGCGCTCTCGCTGATCTGCCGCAGCGTGTCCTCGACATCCTTGACCTTGAAGAGATACTTGCGCGGGTCGGGCTGGGTGTACTGGACCGCGGAGCGCACCTCCACGAGATTGGTGTCGGCCGTGAGCATGCGCGCATCATCCGGGATGCTGTATTGCTGGGAGACGTTCACGATGACCTTGCGCTCGATGGGCCAGGGCAGATGCCAGTTGTAGCCGGGGCCCACCGTGCCCTCGTACTTGCCGAAGCGCAGCACCACCGCCCGCTCCTGCGCATCGACGCGGTACATGGCGCTCGCGATCCACACCACGCCGATCAGTACCAGTACGGTGGCCAGCCCGCGGCCGAAGCTCGGCGAGCCCGGTGTGCCGCCGCCGCCGCCGCCGCGGCCGAAAAGCGCGGACAGGCGCCGTTGCAGGTTGCGCAACACGTCGTCCAAGTCGTTTTGCGACTGTTGTGGACGGTTCCAGGGGTTGCGCTTTTCGCCGCCGGGTTCGTTCCAAGCCATGGGTATACTCAGTTTGCGGACGTAGAGTCTCGATTCAGCAGCCGCGCATTCTAGCAGCCGACCGGTCGCCCACAAGCGCGGGCCCTCGCGGCGGGCGCGAATCGTCAAGCCACGCGCTGTTTGCGGGCGCTCTCTGGCGGCGCCAGCAGCACGACGCCGCGGCTGCCGAGGATTTTGGCCATTTCCGAAGGATCGAGCTCGACGTCGAGCTCCCAGCTGCCGTCGTCGCACTGGCGTTCGGCGCGCACCGCCTCGCGCCGGTACAGATCCGAGCGCAGCGCCGCCGCCAGCATGTCGAGATGCAGGGTCCGCCGCACCTGATTGGGCCGCACGGCCTGCGCAACGGCTTCGCGCAACTCGTTGAGTCCCGCCCCGCTCTGCGCCGAGACCCAGGCTTGGGCGGGAATGCCATCCGAGCCCGTGACGATGCGCGGTCCCTCCGCGCCCATCAGGTCGATCTTGTTGAACACCTTGAGCTCGCGAATGTCCCCCGCACCGATGCCCGCGAGCACGTCGCGCACTTGCACCATGCGCTCATCGCGCAGCGGATCGCTTGCATCGACGACGTGGAGCAAGAGGTCCGCCTCGCGCGCCTCTTGCAGGGTGGAGCGAAACGCCGCGATGAGTTCGTGGGGCAACGCACGCACGAATCCGACCGTATCCGCGAGCACCACCTCGCCGACCCCGGCTAGCTTGATGCGCCGAACGGTCGGATCCAGGGTCGCGAACAGCTGGTCGGCCACATAGGTGTCGCTGCCCGTGAGCCGGTTGAACAAGGTGGACTTGCCCGCGTTCGTATACCCGACGAGCGCGACCGTCGGCACCGGCACTTCGCGTCGCACGTGACGTCCGGTGTCGCGCTGGCGCGCGAGCTTCTCAAGGCGCGCGCGGAGCGTGCGGATGCGCTTGGCGATCAAGCGGCGGTCCGTCTCGAGCTGCGTCTCGCCGGGACCGCGCAGGCCGATACCGCCCTTCTGCCGCTCGAGGTGAGTCCAGCCTCGCACCAAGCGGGTGGACAGATGCGACAGCTGCGCGAGCTCCACCTGGAGCTTGCCCTCAAAGCTACGCGCACGCTGAGAAAAGATGTCGAGAATCAGACCGTTACGGTCCAAAACTCGACATGAAGTAAGTTTCTCGAGATTGCGCTCTTGACTGGGGCTGAGCGTTTGATCGACGAGAATCACCGCGGCGTTTGCATCTCGCGCGCGATCGCGGATTTCCTCCGCCTTACCCACACCCACGAAGTACTTGGGATCGGGCCGCGGCCGGGAAGCGGTGACCAGGGCGATTGGCAAGGCGCCCGCGGAGGCTGCGAGCGCTTCGAATTCTGCGGTGTCGTGAGGATCGACCGGCCGTCCGATACCGACGCCGACCAACAGGGCACGCTCTCCGCCCCGCGGACGCTCAAACAAAAAGGCGCCCGTCACTCACTCGACCGTTGCTCATTCGACAATCGCGGGTTCCGTTACCTCGCCGTCCTCGCCGGTCGGCAAGCGCACATTGCGCGCCGGTACCACCGTCGAAATGGCGTGCTTGTACACCATTTGGCTGACGCTGTTACGAAGCAATACGACGAATTGATCGAAGGAATCGATCTGTCCTTGCAGC
>Ga0187890_10002270_pt1 | contig 13454 bp, 9 predicted proteins | sample June2016WEW_21_1_FD_133005 | JGI IMG/M metagenome (GOLD analysis project Ga0187890, IMG submission 133005) | Peatland microbial communities from SPRUCE experiment site at the Marcell Experimental Forest, Minnesota, USA - June2016WEW_21_10 | ecosystem: Environmental > Terrestrial > Soil >... | reverse complement strand
GGATCCGGATCTCGACCCGGGTGGCGGTGACGCTGGAGATCATTTCGCTGGTAGCCATCAGCGTGCTGCTGATCGCCCTGTTCATCCACTACGGGGCCCGCTTCGACACCAGCCAGTTCAAAGCCACCGGCTCCAGCGCCACCGGCATCGCGCTGGGCACCGTGGTGGCGGTGAGCGCCTTCGTCGGCTTCGAGAGCTCGTCCTCCCTCGGAATCGAAGCGCGTTCCCCGCACCGGTCCATCCCGAGGGCCATCCTCTTCACCGTGCTGGCGGTCGGCGTGCTCTACATTGTCGCCGCCTACGGCGAGGTGCTGGGCTTCGGTTCGGCGGCCTCCCTGGCGAGCAGCAGCGCCCCGCTGAACCATCTCTCCGCCACCGCCGGCGTGAGCTGGCTCGCCTACTACCTCGACCTGGCCGTGACCATCTCGGCGGTGGCCTGCGCGGCGGCATGCCTGAACGCCGCCGCCCGGGGCGTCTACAGCCTCGGCCGCGAAGACATCCTGCCGGGCGACTTCGGCCGTTCTCATTCGAAATTCAAGACACCGCACGTGGCCATCTACGCGCTGGCGCCGGTGGTCGGCGCCGTGCCCTTCGTGATGGCGGCCTACGGGACCTCGCCGCTCCATACCCTCGCCTACGTCGACACGGTTGCCACCTTCGGCTACCTGGTGGCCTACCTGCTGGTCTCCATCGCCGTCCCGTTCTTCCTCGCCCGCCGCAAGGCGCTGACCCCATTGCCGGTGATCGTCACGGTGCTGGCCGCGGCGGCCATCGGCTACGTGCTCTACAAAACCCTTATTCCGGTCCCGCCGGGCCCCTACAACACCTTCCCGTACATCTTCCTGGCCTGGATCGTGATCGGGCTGGCCTGGTACCTGGCGCTCAAGGTACGAGACCCGGCCCGCGCCGCCCGGCTCGGCACCCTCCAGGAACGGGAGACAGCCGACCTGGAGAGCCGCATCGCCGCCGAACTTATCCCGGAGACAGAAAGCAGCCCGTCATGACATCAGCGTTCTCCCCCGCGGCTGCTCCCGGGCCGGCCCAGTCCGGCCGAGAGCAGATCGCCTCGGCCCTCGGCGACCGGTCATTGTCCGAGATCGAGGTGGCGTGGGCCGACCACCTGGGCCACACCCTCGGCAAGCGCCTCCCGGCGGCCGGCTTTCCCGGCCAGGCAGACGAGCGGGTCGGCTTCTGTGACGCCACGCTCAGCTGGGATGTGGTGGCGACCGTGCACGAAGGAGCCCGCCTGACCGGCTGGCACACCGGGTTCCCCGACCTGTACGCCACGCCGGACCTCGACACGTTCCGCTTGCTGCCGTGGCGGCCGGGCGCCGGCCAGGTGCTGGGTGACCTCGTGGACCACGAAGGGAACCCGGTCCGCACCGCACCGCGCACGGTCCTGCGCCGGGTCACCGAGCGTCTCGCTGAGCTCGGCTACCACGCCGAGATCGGGGTGGAGATCGAGTTCTTCCTCCTTGACCCGGCGGCCCAGCCACTGGCCACGGCGGTGCACTGCTACTCACTGGAGAAGCTGAACGAACTGGACCCGGTCCTCACGTCCATCACCGAGGGCCTGGCCGGGTACCTGCCGGTGGAGGCGGTCACCAGCGAGTACGGGCCGGGGCAGCTAGAGATCAACATCCACCACCGGGACCCGATCGGTGCCGCGGACGACGCATTCCGGCTGAAGTATGCGCTCCGCGCCCTGGCCCGGGCGGCCGGCGCCCGCGTCACCTTCATGGCCAAGCCGTTCCAGGGCCTGTCCGGAAGCTCCATGCACCTGCACGTCTCGCTGTGGCGCGACGGCGAGCCAGCGTTCTCACCCGATGCCGGGGCGGAGAACCCGCTGATGCGCGCGGCCATCGCCGGAGTAGTGCGGCACCTGCCGGCGATCAGCGTTTTCGGCGCCCCGAACATCAACTCCTACAAGCGCTTCGAGGCACGGTCATACGCGCCGGTCACCGCGACCTGGGGCGCTGACAACCGGACCGCCGCGGTGCGCTCGCTGGTGGAAAGCGGTCCCGCGACCCGCATCGAGCTGCGGACCCCCGGCGCTGACGCCAACCCGTACTGGTCCGTCGCCGCCCTGCTCGCCACGGTGATCGCCGGCATCGAGGACAACGAGGAGCTGGCTCCCCGCGGCTCGGGTGACCTGTACGGCACCGGTCAGCCCCTGCCCCGGACCCCCGCCGAAGCGGTCGAGCTCGCCCGGGCGGACAAGCGCATCGCCGGCCTGCTGGGCGAAGACGCCGTGCACGACTACACGCTGCTCGTGCAGCAGGACTGGCTGGCCTACATCACCACCGTCACCGGCTGGGAACGGGACCGCTACCTGGAACTGGCCTGATGGCCCACGCCCCGGGCGATGTGCTCGCGTCGATCGACCTGTCCGACAACGACGCGTTCGCGGACCGGGTTCCCTACGAGTGGTTCGATGCGCTGCGCCGCGCCGACCCGGTGCACTGGCAGCCCGAACGCCACGGGCGGGGCTTCTGGGCGGTGACCTCCCACGCCGACGTGGTGGCGGTGTCGAAGGACTGGGCCACGTTTTCCTCCCAGACCGGCGCCAGCGCGCTGGAGGACCTGGCCCCGGACGCCCTGGCGGCCCGGCGTTCCATGATCGACGCCGACCCTCCCCTGCACACCGAGCTGCGCGGACTGGTGTCGGCGCCCTTCGCCGTCCGCCCGGTACGCGACTACGAGGAAATGGTGCGCTCGCTCACCCGCGAGGTACTGGCCGGCGCGCTGGCTCAGGACCGCTTCGATTTCGTCGAGCGGGTTGCCGCCGCGGTGCCCATCAAGGTGCTGTGCCGCGTGCTCGGCGTGCCCGAGCAAGACGAGGGCCTGCTGATCGACCTAGGCGACCAGATGATCGCTAACACCGACCCCGACCTGGCGGCCGTCCTGCTGGACGGCGGGGACAGCGAGCAGTACCGCCTGCTGCCGTTCCGCAGCCCTGCCGCCCTGCAGATGTTCGCCTACAGCCAGCGACTCTCGCAGGCGCGGCAGCAACAGCCCCGGCCCGATCTGATCACCGCCCTGGTGCAGCGGACCATCGGTGGCCGCCCGCTGCCGCAACACGAGATCGACGCCATGTTCCTACTGCTGGTCGTGGCCGGGAACGAGACCACCCGGCAGGCCATCGCCCTGGGCGTGCAGGCGCTGCTTGAGCGCCCGGACCAGATCGCCGTCCTGAACGGTGCCGATGACCGGGGCTGGCGCATCGCGGTGGAGGAACTGCTCCGCTGGACCACCCCGTTGCACCATTTCCGCCGCACCGCCACCCGCGACGTCACCCTCGGCCAGTCGAGGATCGCGGCGGGCGACAAGGTCGTGGTCTGGTACACGTCGGCCAACCGGGACAACAACGTCTTCCAAGATCCTTACCGGCTGGATCTGCGCCGCTCACCGAACCCGCACACCACTTTCGGGCGCGGCGGCCCGCACCGCTGCCTGGGCGAGCATCTCGCCCGGCTGGAGCTGCGCGTGCTGCTGCAGGAACTGCTGCCGGTACTGCCCCGGCTGGAACCCGACGGCAAGCCGGCCAGGATCCGGTCCAACTTCACCAACGGCCTGAAGCACCTGCCCGTACGCATCAGCTGACGGCGTACGCCCCGCAGCCGCTTGCGCTGTGCGGCGGCCGCCCCCCGTCGGCCCGGTGCGGTCCGGGTCTGCTTCGGCGGCCTAGCCCCGCTCACCCGTGAGCCGGGTGAAGGAAAGCCTGGACGCGGACACCGCGGCGGTGCTGCTGCTGGACCGTTCCGGCCGGCACCTCATCGCCACGGCGGCGAGCGGGCTGGAGGAGGAAGTCAGGCAGGGCGTGCGTCCGGTCGGCCAGGGCTTCACCGGCCGGATCGCCGCGGAAGCGCGGCCGATCATCCTGGATCATGTCGACCACGGCAACGTGCTCAACCCGATCCTGCTGGAAAAAGGGATCCGGTCGCTAGCACACAGCAGGGGAGCGGATGACGGCGTCGATGGACGAGGAGCGGGCACGCGTCTCCGCCGGGCCGGATCACGTTCACAATCGCGGGAAGCCACAGCAGGAACAGGGAGGTAGCCAGCACCCAGCCCGTGCCATTCACGCCGAGCAGCGCGATCGAGTAACCGGCGCCCGCCGTGCTGGAGGGCTTTGACGGCCTGGTCTACGGAGGGGAACAGGTGGTCGGGGCCGAGCTGTTTCAGGATCGTGCCGTGCTTGAGGTCGTGGTGGACCAGGTGCGAGGTCCGGGCGATCCCGATGGTCACGCCCCGCTGCCCGAGCTCGGTGGCCAGATCCCGCAGCGCCTGCAGCCCGGTGTAGTCGATGTCGGACACGCCGGCGGCGTCGAGGACGACCGCGTGGACCGGGCCGGGCGCGGCGTCGACGAGGTGACCGATCCGCGAGCGGAGGTACTCGGCGTTGCCGTACCACAGGGGGGCGTAGACCAGGTACACCAGAACCCCGGCCACCTGCTCGGCCGGGAGGCCGATGTCGGCCGGGATCCAGTGGTCGGTGCCCGGCGCCCGCCCGAGGATGGCGTCGCGGGGCCGGGCCGAGCGCCGGGTCCGGTCGGCCAGCGAGAGGACCAGCGCGAGGGCTATCCCCTGCTCGATGCCGACCACGGCCACGGCCACGAGGGTGACGGCCGCCAGCGCGAACTCAATCCGGTCGAAGCGGAGAATGGCCCGCAGCTCACCTGCCCGGAAGAGCTTGGTGGCGATGAAGACCAGCATGGCTGCCAGCATCGCCTGCGGCAGGTTGGCCAGCGGTGCGGTGGCCGCGAGCACCACGGCCAGGACAACGACCGCGGCGATGGTATTGGCGAGCTGCGAGCGGGTGCCGGACGCGGTCGCGATCGCCGTGTTGGGCGGGCTGGCGTCCACCGGGCATACCCCGATCAGCCCGGCAGCCACGCCGCCGGCCCCGATGCCGATCAGGTCGCGGTTGACGTCGCTGGCCGCCGGGGCCCCGGCGCTCGACCCCCGCACCGTGGCCGCGGTCTGCGCGATGCAGACGAAGGCCACGGTGAGCACCAGGGCGGGCAGGCGGCGGAGCTGCGCCCAGGAGACCGACGGCAGGCGGACCTGCGGCAGCCCGCCGTGGATGGCGCCGACGATCGCCACGCCGTGTCGGGACGCCAGGCCGAAGGCGTTGACGGCCACGATGGACAGAACCAGGGCCAGCAGCGTCCCCGGGAGCCGGCGGCTGATGCGCTGGGTGGCGGCGATGATGGCCAGGACCCCGATCGCGATGCCCACTGACCAGCCGTTGATGTGGCTTATCTGGCCGGCTACCTGGCGGATTCGGTCGATGGTCGTGGCTCCCCCGCCGCTGACCCCGAGGATGACCGGGATCTGGCGGACAATGATCTCGACGGCGATCCCGGCCAGGACTCCGGTGATGACCGGGGTGGACAGGAACTCCGAGATCCACCCGAGGCGGCACAGGCCGACAGCGACCAGAAGGCCGCCGACCAGCACGGCGGTGAAGGCCATCACGGCGCCGTAGCCGGAAGTTCCGGCCGCTGCGACCGAGGCCACGCCGGTGGCCAGCAGCGGCGCGATAGTGGAGTCCGCTCCGACCGACAGGTGACGGCTCGTGCCCAGCAGCGCGTAGACGAGGGATCCGGCGACGAAGGCGTAAAGCCCGGCTATCGCGGGCAGGTTCGCCAGCCGGGCGGTGGCCATCTGCCCCGGCAGAGCCACAGCGACCAGCGTCAGGCCGGCCAGCGCATCGGCGCCCAGCCACGCTGCCCGGTAGCCCCGCAGCGTCGGCGGCACCCACCAGGCTCCCATGGCTCATCTTTACGCATGGGCCACCAGCTAATGTCCACCAGGCTGCCGGCGCGCCGCGTATACGGCCTCAAGTCACCAGGTCGAGGTCGGGCACGGTCCGGTGGGGCGCAATGATCCGGCCGTCAGGTAGCAGGTCGCCGGTGTCCTCGAACACAACGACGCCATTGCACAGCAGGCTCCACCCCTGCTCTGGGTGGGCGGCCACAACATGAGCGGCCTCGCGGTCCGGCGCTTCCGGCGACGGGCAGGGCGGCTGATGCAGACAGTTCATCATCCCTCCCCGGGTGTGCGTACCAGGTGAATCCCCTGCCAGCTTGACTCTCACCGCAGCGCCCTGGAAAGCACGCCCGCACGATGTATACGCCATCCACGCGAGATCCTAACGATGCGCCCGCGCAACAGCGATCACGTCGAGGCGCATGAAGGCGAAGAGCGCCCAGCGTCCGGGCGACGCGGTGCCCACGTTGTGAGCGCTTCGTTAGGGAGGGCGCAGGGGCCGTTAGGCCTCCGTGTGCGCACGCCGGCGCAGCCCGATCCCGGTCTAGCGTTGGTGGATGTGAGCGCGACGAGTCTGATGGTCGTGCCGGTGCACGCCGGCTCCTGGATGGTCAGCCTTCGGTGCGGGCGGCTGCCGAGCGGAGAGCGCGTCGGGATCGCGTTCACCGCAGAAGCGAGCCTGGCCCGGGCAATGGGAGCAGATCAGCCATGGATATATATGAGCGCCGAGGCCATGCGGGACATGCTCGCACCGCTGGGCGTGACCCGGATCCAGGTGAACCCGGGCGTGATCACCGCGGGCCGGCCGGTCTCGGTGTCGATGTCGGCGTGAGAGGTGACCCGCAGGTTCTGCATGCGCTGGTGCGGGTGCAGATGATGGCCGGTACCGACCCCGATTGCTTCGAGGCCTACCTGCGTGACGAGGTCGGCATCGCCGAGGCGTGGCGGCTGGCGGGGGACTGCGACTTCGAGGTCCGGCTCTCCTGCCGGAGCCTCGCAGACCTGGACGCCACGGTCGCGCAGTTCCGCGACGCGGGCGCGATCACCTCCACCACCCTCGTGCTGCATCGCGTTCGCCTGGGCGCGTGATGGGTATCTGGCCGCTCACCGCGCAGCCAGCCCACTCGGTCGGCGGTGTCCGCCTGGCTGAGATCGCTGAGCATTTCGGCACCCCGGCGTACGTGCTCGATGAGGAGCACGTACGGGCCCGCTGCCGCGAGTACAGCAAGGTCATGGCCCCGCATGAGGTGGCCTACGCCAGCAAGGCGTTCTGGTGCCGGGCGATGGCCCGGTGGGTCGCCGAAGAGGACCTGTCGCTGGATGTCTGCTCCGACGGTCAGCTGGTCGTGGCCAGCGCGGCCAAGTTTCCGGCCGACCGCATCTTGCTGCACGGCAACGGCAAGACGCAGCAGGAGCTGTCCGTCGCGCTCGACTACGGCGTTGGCCGGATCGTCGTCGATTCCGCGGGGGAGGCCGGCCAGCTGGCCGCGCTGGCCGCGCTGGCCGGCCGGCGGCAGAAGGTCCTGGTCCGGGTCACGCCCGGGGTCGACGCCCACGTGCACCCGGCGGTGACCACCGGCACCGAGGACCAGAAGTTCGGCCTGTCCATCGCTTCCGGCGAAGCCGCCCACGTGGCCCGCCGCATCCTCCGCGAGCCGTCCCTGGAACTGGCCGGCGCGCACTGTCACATCGGGTCGCAGATCTCCAGCCTGGAGGGCTTCGAGACCGCGGCCCGCCGCATGGTCGCCTTCATGGCCGGGCTAGGCGGCCTGCCCGAGCTGAACCTCGGCGGTGGTCACGCCGTGCCCTACCGGCCCGGGGATCCGGGCCTGGATATCGCGGCCTTCGCCGAGCGGATCGCCGGGGCCGTCGGGCAGGAATGCGCAGCGCACGGCATCGCGGTGCCACGCCTCACGGTCGAGCCGGGCCGGGCGATCGTCGCCTCCGCCGGGGTGACGCTGTACCGGGTGCTCACCGTGAAGCGCGGCGCCCGCACCTTCGTCGTGGTGGACGGCGGCATGAGCGACAACCCGCGGCCAGCGCTGTACGGCAGCCGTTACCACGTTGAGCGGGTCGGCAGCCCCGCGGCTGACCACACGGAATCCATGATCGTCGTGGGCCGGCATTGCGAGGCGGGAGACGTGCTGATCCCCGACGCGCGGTTGCCCCGCGACGTCGGCCCGGGCGATCTGCTCGCCGTCCCCGCCACCGGCGCCTACCACCACGCCATGGCCTCCAACTACAACCACTTCACCCGGCCGCCGGTCATCGCCGTCCGTGACGGCCGGGCCCGGCCGCTGATCCGCCGCGAGACGGACGAGGACATGCTGCGCCGCGACGTCGGCTGACCGCGGCCTCATCAGGCCGGTCCGGCCGCGGCGTCCCCGGTTTGCGGTGCCTGTCCTGCATGATGGTCCCGGATGTTTTGGCCACTGCGCTGATCGGAGCGAGCGTATGGCGGTCACCCCCACCTTCCCTAGCCGGGACTCGCTGCGCCGGCTGCGGTTCCGGCCGCTGGACGCCGTCGTCGGCGCGGGCGTGTTCCTGCTGATCTATGCGGCCGTCCGGGTCGGCGCGACCGCGCACGTCCCGATCCAGGCCGGCCGCGTGTCCACGATCGACACCTCGCCGTCCCGGCTGCCCTATTACGCGGCCCGCAGCCTGCTGCGCATGTTCGTTGCGCTGTTCTTCGCCTATACGTTCAGCCTGGGCTACGCCTATGTGGCCGCGCGGAACCGGCGGGCCCGGCGGGTGATGATCCCGGCCCTGGACATCCTGCAGTCCGTGCCGATCCTGGGCTTCCTCGCGGTCACGGTGACGTTCTTCCTGGCCCTGTTCCCCGGGTCCGAGCTCGGGCTGGAGGCGGCGTCAGTCTTCGCCGTCTTCACCTCCCAAGCCTGGAACATTACGTTCTCCTTTTACCACTCGCTGGTCACCCAGTCCGCCGAGCTGGACGAGGCGAGCCGGCTGATGGGGCTGTCCCGGTGGAAGCGGTTCTGGAGCATCGACGTGCCCGGCGGGGCGATCGGCCTGGTCTGGAACGGGATGATGAGCTTCGGCGGCAGCTGGTTCTTCCTCACCGCGTCGGAGCTGATCATCGTGGGCGGCCACCGTTACACGCTGCCCGGGGTGGGCTCCTACGTGGGGGTGGCGGTGGAGCAGGGCCGGCTCGGCCACGTCGTGTGGGGCATTGTCACCATGATCGTCATGATCCTGGCGGTCAACGTGGTGTTCTGGCGGCCGCTGGTGGCGTACGCGGAACGGTTCCGCCTCGAGCAGACCGAGGCCAGCCAGAAGCCCAAGTCGCTGGTGCTGGATCTGCTGCGGCGGTCCAGCTGGCCGGCCCTGGCCGGGCGGGGCCGGCGGGCCATCGCCCAGCCGGTCAACCACCTGATGGGCGCCGCGACCGGGATCGATGACCGCAGCCTGGTCAGGCACGCGGCCCGGCGGCGGGCCGCGGACGCCGCCTTTGCCGCGTTCGTCCTGGCCGCGCTCGGCTGGGGCCTGTACAGCATGCTGGCCTACATCGCCGCCGGGCAGCAGGGCCTGGGGGTCCTCGGGCAGGCGTTCGGCCTGGGCTTCCTGACCCTCCTGCGGGTCGCCGTCGTGGTGGCGGTGTCGTCCGTGATCTGGGTGCCGGTAGGCGTCTGGATCGGCTTCAATCCCAGGGTGGCGCAGTACCTGCAGCCGGTGGTGCAGGTACTCGCCAGCTTCCCGGCGAACTTCATCTTCCCGTTCGCGATCGTTCTCTTCCTGGACATCGGGCTCAGCCTGAACTACGGCAGCGTCCTGCTGATGGCCCTGGGCACCCAGTGGTACATCCTGTTCAACGTGATCGCCGGGGCCAGCGCGGTGCCCTCGGACATGAGGGAAGCCATGGACAACCTCGCCGTGCACGGCCGGGAGCGGTGGCGGCGGATGATCCTGCCCGCCGTGTTCCCCGCCTACGTCACCGGGGCGATCACCGCGGCCGGAGGCGCGTGGAACGCCTCCATCGTGGCTGAGATCGTGATCTACAACCGGCATGTGCTCGTGGCCCGCGGCCTCGGCAGCTTCATCGCCCAGGCGACCGCGAGCAATAACTTCCACGAGATCATCGCGGGCATCCTGGTCATGGCCGTGTACGTCACCGGGCTTAACGCGCTGCTGTGGCGGCGGCTGTACAGCATCGCCGAGTCGAAGTACGCGCTGGCATGACCGGGCCGCTGATCAGCGTGCGGGCGCTGGGCAAGTCGTTCTCCGGCGCGGACGGCCACCCGGTGCAGGTGCTCGATGACATCACGCTGGACGTCGATGAGGGCGAGTTCGTCGCGCTGCTGGGCCGCAGCGGCAGCGGCAAGTCCACCCTGCTGCGGTGCATCGCCGGCCTGATCGCGCCGTCCGAGGGCGAGGTGCTGTTCCGCGGCCAGCGGCTGGCAGGCACCAACCGCGACACCACGATGGTGTTCCAGACGTTCGCGCTGCTCCCCTGGCTCACGGTGCAGCAGAACGTGGAGATCGGGCTGGAGGCGCGGAAGGTGGCGCCGGCGCAGCGGACCGAGCGGGCGCTGCGCGCGATCGACCTGGTGGGCCTGGACGGCTACGAGTCGGCTTATCCCAAGGAACTGTCCGGCGGCATGCGCCAGCGGGTCGGCTTCGCCCGGGCTCTCGTCGTGGAGCCGGCGGCGCTGCTGATGGACGAGCCGTTCAGCGCGCTGGACGTGCTCACCTCGGAGAACCTGCGCGGCGAGCTGCTGGAACTGTGGGAAGGACAGAGGTTCCCGACCAAGACCATGGTCATGGTCACGCACAACATCGAGGAAGCGGTGCTGCTCGCCGACCGGATTCTCGTCCTGGGCACCAACCCCGGCCGGATCAAGGCCGACATGCGCAACCCGCTGGCCCGGCCGCGCCGCCGGCGCACCCCGGACTTCGAGGAGCTCGTCGACCGGATCTACCGGATGATGACCCAGCGGGACAGCGCTCCCGCTACGGCCCCGGCCCGGCCCGGCGCCGGCAGCGGCAGCGCACTCGGTGATTCCCGGCTGCCGCAGGCAACGGTGGACGGCGTATCTGGCCTGGCCGAGGTCCTGCTCGGCCGGCATGACGGCGCGGCCGACCTGCCCGATCTGGCCGACAACCTGGGCCTGGAGGTGGACGACCTGCTCCCCCTCGTCGACGCGCTGGTGCTGCTCGGCTTCGCCGGGCTCCGCGGCGAGCGGCTGACGCTGTCCCGCCACGGCCAGATCTTCGCGGGCGCCAGCATCCAGGACAGCAAGGAGATATTCGCCCGGGCTGCCCTGGACCACGCGCCGCTGGTGCGCACCATCTACCGGGCCCTGCGCGGCAGCCTCGACGGCAACCTGCCGGCCGGCTTCTTCACCGACATCCTGCGTACCCACGTCGGTGAGGACGAGGCGGCCCGGCAACTGGACGTCGCCGTGAACTGGGGCCGCTACGCCGAGCTGTACGCCTACGACGCAGCCCGCGGCCAGATCATCCGCGAATCCCGCGGCATCGGCGCCACCCTGGCTGACCAGCCCGAACCGGCCCGGCGCGGCACGCTGCACCTGTACCTGGGCGCCGCACCAGGGTCCGGGAAGACCTTCACCATGCTGCGGGATGGCCGGGCGCTGCGTGATCATGGTGAGGACGTCGTGGTCGGGTTCGCCCAGGCCCGCGGCCGGCCCCGGACCGCCGAGGCCATGCACGGCCTGGAGATCGTCCCCGCCCGCCAGGTCCACAGCGGCGAGGCCGGCGGCCCGCCGTCCCGCGAGGAGATGGACCTCGACGCCGTGCGGGCCCGTAAGCCCGCCGTGGTCCTCGTCGATGACTTCGGCTGGCACGCTGCTGCCATCGGGGCGCTGCGGGACGCGGGGATCGACGTCATCAGCACCGTCGACGTCCGCGACCTGGAGCGCACCGCCAACGAGGTACGCCAGATCACGGGACAGCCCGCGGCAGCGACGGTGCCCGATGCGGCCCTCGCAGCGGCCGACGAAATCAGGTTCCTCGACAACTCCCCCGAGGCGCTGCGCAAACGGCTGGGACACGGCAACATCTACCCTCCCGGGCAGGCCCGCGAGGCGCTCGATGGCCTGTTCCAGACCGCGACCCTGGCCGCGCTGCGCGAGATCGGGCTGCGGGTCATCGCCGAGACTCTCACCGCACCCGGAAGCGCACGCCGGCGGGAGCCGCTCGACGTGCTGGTGGCGGTGACCGCCCCAGCCCAGGCCGATGCGCTCATCCGGCACGGTGCCCGGCTGGCCCGGCGGGGCAACGCGAGATGCACCGTGCTCACGCTCGGACCGCCGGCCGGGACACGAGGAGACTGGACCGCCGCGGTCCAGACCCCGGCGCAGAACGCTGGCGCCGCCATCATCGCCCGGGAGGGCCGGGACACCGTCGCGGTCATCGCCCAGGCGGTGCGGGAGACCGGCGCCCGCCACCTGGTCATGGCCGCCCCTCCGGCTGGACTGCTCGACCGCTGGCGCCCGGGCCTGACCGGGCGGCTGGCCAGCGAGCTCCCCGATGTCCACCTGCACATCACGGCGGGCGAGGCTCGGCCATCGGGCGCGGCTCCGGAGGGCGGGGACTCCCTGGACCGCGCGCCGGGCGGCGCGGGCAGGCAGGCGCACGCCACGGTCCGGGTCTACCTGGGCTATGCGCCCGGCTGCGGTGTCACCAGCGCGATGCTGGAGGAGGCCGGGCGGCGGAGATCACGCGGGACCGACGTGGTGGTGGCGACCGTCGACTGCCGCGGCCGGGAGGGGGTGACCGCGGCCCTGGAGGGCCTGGAAGTGATCGGCGACGGCACCTCCCTCGACACCGGCGCCGTCCTGGCCCGCCGCCCCGAGGTGGTCTGCATCGACGACCTGTCCGCCGCCGACCCGAGCGGTGAGAGCCGTTTCGCCGCGGCCCGGCAGCTCGCTGACGCGGGCATCACCGTCGTGGCCACGGTTCACCTCGGCAGCCTGCAGGACGGCGACGGTGCAGCCGGTGACACCCTGGAGGAAGCGGCCGTCCTCGCGCTCGCTGACGAGATCGAGCTGGTAGATGCTCCACCCTCGGCACTCACCGACCGGGTGAAGCGAGGCGAGATCGCGCCCGCCGGAGGAGCCGAGCACGCACTGCAGACGGACTACTCACCGGAGACGCTCGGGGCGAAGCGCGAGCAGGCGTTCACCATCGTGGCTGAGCATGCCGAACGCCGCCTGGCCGCCTACCGGGGCAGCGGCGCCACCGCCGGCGGCGACACGCACCCCCGGATCCTGGGCTGCGCTGCGCCCAGGCCTGGCATGGAGCCGCTCATCAGGCGCTCGGCCGCACTGGCGGCGCAGCTGGCCGGGGATTTCCTGGTGGCAGTCGTCACGCCCGGGCCAGCATCCGCTGACCTGGACCAGGTGCTGGCCGGGTACGCCGCGCTGGCATCGCAGCTCGGTGGCCAGCTCACGGCGCTGCAGGGCAGCCCGGCCGATGCCCTCGCGAAGTTCGCACACCGGCACCAGGTCACCGAGATGGTGCTGGCCCGCGACCCGGGCGCTAGCCGCCACCGCCTCCTGAACGAACTCATCCACGTGGCCGGAGACGCTGAGGTGCACGTCCTGCCCGCACAGGCGGCCCGCTAGTGGCGCGCAGCGGACCGGTTTGACCAGAACTTCGCCGCCGGCGTCCGGCTCAACCGCCGACAACCCGGGCGG
>Ga0187890_10002267_pt1 | contig 13462 bp, 13 predicted proteins | sample June2016WEW_21_1_FD_133005 | JGI IMG/M metagenome (GOLD analysis project Ga0187890, IMG submission 133005) | Peatland microbial communities from SPRUCE experiment site at the Marcell Experimental Forest, Minnesota, USA - June2016WEW_21_10 | ecosystem: Environmental > Terrestrial > Soil >... | reverse complement strand
TCCGCCAGCCATGTGCCTTCGGGGCCCCAGTAGATGTCCTGTGCAGGCTCCCAGGTATCCTCGCGCCCGCCGCCGAAACCGAATGTCTTGAAGCCCATCGAGTCGAGAGCGACATTGCCCGCGAGAATCAAAAGGTCTGCCCAAGAGATTTTCCGGCCGTATTTCTGCTTGATCGGCCACAGCAGCCGGCGCGCCTTGTCGAGGTTCGCGTTGTCCGGCCAGCTATTGAGGGGCGCGAAGCGCTGCTGGCCGGTTCCGGCGCCGCCGCGCCCATCGCCGATGCGATACGTGCCTGCACTGTGCCAGGCCATCCGAATGAACAGCCCACCGTAGTGGCCGTAGTCGGCCGGCCACCAATCCTGCGAGTCCGTCATCAAGGCATGAAGGTCCTTGATCACGGCATCCAGGTCGAGGCTTTTGAATTCCTTAGCGTAGTCGAACGCCTCGCTCATCGGATTGGACAGGGTGGAGTGTTGGTGGAGAAGCTGAAGGTTCAGCTGGTTCGGCCACCAGTCGCGGTTCGTGTGAACGCGCGTCCCGCCCGTAACAGGGCACTTGCTTTCGCTCGCCATGTTCCCTCCGGTCGTGTTCTGCTTTTTTCCCCATTCCGTATACAAGGATCATCAATTCTTGGAAAGTGATTTAGCTTCGTGGCCGGCGCGATAACAAAGAGCTGGGCACGTGGAATGTCTTGATCACTGGGAAGCGTTGGCGTGACACTCGCAGCTACAATAGCAATTGACGATAAAGGCAACCAGGTCTCCTCCTGACGCAAAGCAGGTCAATTTTAACAGCGCCACGGACGGGCTCAGAAGAATCGCGCCAAGCCAGTTCGCCAGAGTATCGCCGCTCACCTTCGCCATTTTGGATCTCCCTGCACGGCCGACGCGTAAGCTCGGCTTGGATATGTGCAGTTTCGTGCAATCTTTCTCCCGCACTGTCTCCGCTATCGCACGCATAGAGACGGACAATGACGGCGCGCCGCAATTGCCCTAGAATGTCGACCGCAAGATGCCAAGCAAGATTGAATCCGCTGTGGCTCAGGCTCGCCGGGCCTTACACTGTTTTTTTCCTCGCCAGGGACAATCGACTAATGGCCAGCTTTGCTCAAAGTAGGGTCGGCGGGGGCGACGAAAAAACGATTTCGGCGTGCATCCTTACAGGCGTGGTACGTGTTTTGGACTTCGCGCTCCTTATCGTCGCAGCCTTGCTTGCGGCGATAGGCGTAGGCGCTTGGCTTGAGACGCCTTTGCGCGGTCTTTTGGCGATCGCTGCCACGATCGGCGCGGGGACGGGATGCATCGCCCTTGCATCGCAAGGTGCCTATGCACTCGATCGTCTGCGTGACCCGCGATCGCAGACCTGGCCGATACTCAAATCTGTCATTCTCGCCGCCGGCACCTCGATCGTCTGCCTATTCCTCGTCAATGCTGAGACGCCGCCATTGCGCGCCTTTCCCTTCGCCTTCGTGGCGAGCGCCCTGCTGTTGCTGGCGGGTTTCCGCCTTGGTCTTCGTGCATTCATCCTGCGGTTGACGAAAGCTGGCCACTTTCGCCGCCGCATCGCAGTCGTTGCTATCAACGACTTTAGCCGCGAATTCATCGAGCGGCTACAGGCGGAACCTGACGCATTCGAAATTATAGGGGTCTACGATGATCGTCATCGCTCAGACCGCGTTTCCTCCAGCGTCCATGCGAACGTCCCGGTACGAGGCACTGTCGCCGAACTTGTGCGCGACAGCCGCGAGGAGAAGGTGGACGTGATCGCGGTCGCGCTGCCGCTCAGTGCGGTGCAACGCATCGCCGATATTCTGGAACAATTGAGCAGCACGGTCGCCGATGTCTGCCTGACCGCCGACCTTGCCGGACTAACCTATCGCGACGATCAGTTCGGCGCCGTCGGCACCAATCCGGTCATTTCGATCGGCGAAGACCCGCTGAAAGACTGGCAGGTCGCCTACAAGGCTTGTTTCGACTATGTCGTCGGCGCGATTGCGCTGGTAACCCTCTCGCCATTATTGGCGCTGCTCGCCCTGGCCATTCGCCTGGACAGCAAAGGGCCGATCCTGTTTCGGCAACCACGCCTCGGCTTCAACAATCGCATGTTCAACTGCTATAAATTTCGTACCATGTACGCTGATAAGATGGACGTGCTGGCGGATCGTCTGACGACGCGCGGCGATCCGCGCATCACACGCATCGGCAAGTGGATGCGCAAGTTCAGTCTCGACGAGCTGCCGCAATTGATCAATGTATTGAACGGCACGATGTCTTTGGTCGGGCCGCGGCCGCATGCAACAAATGCCAAGGCGGCCGATCGGCTGTACGCCGAAGTGGTGCAGCAATATGCGCTACGCCATCGGGTCAAGCCCGGCATCACCGGCTGGGCCCAGGTCAATGGCTGGCGCGGCGAGACGGCCACAGTGGAGCAGATCGAAAACAGAGTACGCTGCGATCTTTTCTACATTGACAACTGGTCACTTCCCTTCGACCTCAAGATTGTTGCTTTGACCATTCTGCGCGAGATTCACAGTCAGCACGCGTTCTGACTGTGACCACTCTTCGTGTTGCGGACGATGCCGCGCCGGCCGCTGCGTTTCGGGCGCAATCAATCTCGGCTTGGATAGAAGCTCACAGGAACTGCCCGAGCAAACGATTCACCTCTTGCGGCGCGTCCTCCTGCGCCCAATGCGAGATGCCCGGCAGTCGTTCAATGCGCAGATCGCGGACGTAGCGCTCGGTGCCATCGAGGCAAGGGAGACCGAGCGCTATGTCCTGTTCGCCCCAAATGATCATCGTTGGCGTATCAACCGGTGCGTCGAAATCGCGGTCGGCCATGACATCGCGCCCCGCCGCGCGATACCAGTTCAGCATCGCGGTCGCGGCGCCTGGCGCGCTCACATTGGCGCTATAGACGTCGAGCACCTCGCTCGGAAAGGCTTCGGTGCGGCTCGCGTCATGACGCAGCATAGTGGCGAGCAGGCCTCCACCCGCCGCCGAAAGCATGAGCTCGGGCAGCACCGGCATTTGAAAAAAACCGATATACCAGGATTTGCGCCGTTGGCCCCATGTCTTCAGCTCGCGGCGAAAGCATAAAGGATGCGGCACATTGACGATGACAAGCCGCGTAAGTGGCCTGATGCGGCGAATGGCGAACGTCCAAGCGACGAACGCACCCCAGTCGTGACCGATCAGCGTCGCCGATGCTGCCCCCGATGCATCGATCAGCCCGGCGACGTCCCCTGTCAGCTGTGCCAGCGCATAATCCTCGCGCCTCTGTGGACGGCTCGTGCCGCCATAGCCGCGTTGATTGACAGCCCACACCCGGTAGCCGAGGCTGGCAAGAAACGGGACCTGATTGTGCCAGCTCACCGCATGCAGAGGAAACCCATGCAGCAGCAGCGCCAGCCTGTCCCCTTCGCCGGCCTCGAAGACCTCGAATTCGAGTCCATTGGCCGGAACCACGAGACGGCGCGCGCCCAACACGCGTTCCAGCGAATCACTCACGCGCAATCTTCCTGCGTCAGATATTTGCGCCGTACGCATTCGGCTTCGGCGGGGAAATTCTATCGATCATGGCGAGACAATAAACGAGTGTTCATGAAATACCCAACGTCTCGTACTGTCGAAGACACCGGCGACGCGCGCGAATCTGCTTGAGTCCAGTCCATCGCGCCAAAAACGGTAGAGGGGCAGGCGTTAGACTACGGAAGGTCCATGCTGAGCCCAGCACGCATTATTCGCCGCCCTCCTCAGCCGAAAAGGGCTCGATTTCATCGGCGATTCTTTTGAGTTCGGATGAGAATTGCCTGGCTTCGTCCGGCGAAAGCACCGTGTGCGAGCGATCGAGATCGATATGAATCTGGTCATCGAACCCCAGGAGCGCCCCTCCGGCTACGAGCGTGACACTATATTTGGCAATTTTATTGTGCGCAGCAATAATATGATGGAGGATATTCATAGCCGAATACTCGTTGCGCTGCGTGGAAACGTGAGCCACACGCCCAATAAAGTACCTAGAATTCCAAAAAAACGCATGAAAAACTATCTTATTTGTGTTTTTTAAATCAATTTCAGTTTTATGTCAAGATTCATTCAAGGTCTCAACAGGCAATACGAGGCACCTTCAGTATTTGTTGCACTGCAAATAAGTTTCTATTGCACCATTTAAATGGCCTTCAAGCTTGACGGCATTATGAACAATCTCTGCTGTGACGGTTGCATCGAAGTCATTATGACAAAAACGCCGGTATCTACCGGTAGATCGACAGTCATATTGTTAATCTCGAAAAAGTCTAATGGCTCACATTGAAAAAAGCGCACAATCTAAAGAATCGGCTCGAATTGTAGGATGTCCCGTAAAATTTTAGGTCTCGGCCGCCGCGGCCGGAGAATTTCTAGTCCGGATGGTCAGGCGATTTCGGATAGTACGCCATGAATCCTCAGAATTTCGTCGTCATGGGCCGCCCGCGGCTCGCGGAGATCAGCGAATTTCCCAAAATGGACTTCGCCGATTACGAGCGGCGTCTGACGTCGCTGCAGGGAGTCCTTCAGCTTATCCAGCAGGCCTATCTCGGGACCCCGGAGCGGGCGATCCTCGTGCTTGAGGGATGGGATACCGCCGGCAAGGGCGGCATCGTTCGCCGCCTTGGCTGGGCCCTCGATCCACGCAGTTTCAAAGTCCACCCGATCGCAGCGCCAGACGAGCATGAACGCGCCCAGCACTACCTCCAAAGGTTTTGGCGGCGCTTGCCGGAAAAGGGCCAAATCGTTGCATTCGATCGGTCCTGGTATGGCCGCGTGCTGGTGGAGCGCGTCGAAGGCCTTGCGCCCAAGAAGGAATGGCGGCGCGCCTATCGCGAGATCAATGAATTTGAGCGCATGCTGATCGACTCCGGGATTCGCCTTGTAAAACTGTTCCTGCACATCACGCCCGACGAGCAGATGCGCCGTTTCCGCGACCGGCTCACCGATCCTGTAAAACGCTGGAAACTCTCCTATGAGGATTTCCGCAACCGCGCCCGCTGGGCGGACTATGAGACTGCGATCGAGGACATGATGGCGGAAACCTCGACAGACCTTGCACCGTGGCATCTCATTCCGGCAAACAACAAGCCTTACGGCCGAGTCGTGGCGTTTCGCATCCTCGTGGACCGGCTGGGACAAGATGTGTCACTGGAGCCGCGCCAGATCGACCCCGCTCTGCTCAGCGAAGCAAAGCGAGCGCTCAGCCTTTCCACCGCAGATATCGAGCGCGTCTCTCGCCCGGCCAAGCGAAAGGTCAAAGTTAAGGGGAACGGACCGGAAAACTGACCCTACCCGGGCTTGCGTTCACCCATGCCGTGATCGCGCGCCGGTAGCATGAAATGCACTCCAGCGCGCCTTATTCCCCGCGCTACGGGTCCGGCGAGGGATCGATCATATCGGCAATTCTTTTGAGCTCGAATGCGAAACGCCTCGCCTCGTCCGGTGAAAGCACTGTGTGAGCGCGGTCGAGATCGATATGCACCTGGTCATCAAAGCCCAAGATCGCTCCTCCGGCGACGACCGCAACGCAAGGTTCGAGTTTCAGATCATTCGATGTCATGAAAGTACTTTCGAGCATCTTCTGTGCTCGCCTAAATGAAGCAGGCCCTAAAATAGCGTTCATGTTCATTTCCCTAGGATATACTCTGGTATCCTCGCGTATCTATAAAATAATTTAAAAAAATTATGCTAATAAGCCTCGCGGATTTTCTCGAGCCCCGGCCTCGATAATAGCATTGCACTCGTAAACATCTGAACATCCGACGGGAATGGCAAAAACTGGTTGGGAATCCAAAGAGTATTGGTATGAGTCAAACCCGTCACTGCTAAGATTTATCACAGCTAAGGCCGATAAAATCGACAGGACAAAAATTTGCCACAAATGTGGCAATTGCGCCACAATTTTCTGAAGCACCCAATTAACCTTGGCCGTCAGTCAAAACCTGGAGCCATCCCAATCGAATGGAATCCTTTGATCGATAAGGACACCATTCAAAATCAAAGAGTTGGAGCATATCGGAATCGAAAAAGTCGAGCAATTGTTTCGGAACATACGGTTCAGGACATGCTGTAAGCGAAAGTTCGCGAATGCGTCACTCGACCTGCAGGAGCAGCGCCACAAGTTCGCTTTGGCGATGGGTGTAGGTCTTGGCAAAGATAGATTTTAGCTGATTGCGAGCGGCTTCCCGCGAAATCTTCAATTCCTGGGCTGCTATGGGCAGAGGCGCGCCGCGAGCTATGATGCAGGCGAGCTTCGCCTCCGGAGTGGTAAGTTGGAACGTCTTGGCGAGAATCGCTGCTGGCGGCCCCGGTTTTGGCCCCAACGCATTCAGCGTTACGAGAGCTTGCACGTCTTGCGCAGGCGCTTGATTTGACCCTTCGAAAAGCCAGATTCGCAAAATGACCGGCAATTTGTCGCGGCGTTGAACGATGATCGGTTCGGCAAGCAAAGATTTTAAATTGGCCGGGTTGGTCAATGCATCCAGCGATGCCTTCAGAATCGCGCGGGCTTCAGGGTCGCGAAGGAAAAGGCGTTTGTCTTTGATTTTCATGTAATCGTCGAAAATCATATCAGCCTCAGCATTCACGTCGACGACATATCCGCGCCGATCGAGTGCGATCGCGGGCAAGTGCAGCATATTCAGCGCGCTGGTGGCGAACGTTCCCGCGCCGCCCGCGCCGGCAAGGGCGGCCAATTCGATCAAGCGCTGGGTGAAAGAGGTTAGAATATTCTCTTCTTCAGCGCGACAATGACTAACGTCTGAACTCATGCCAAACATTATCACGGATATTTTAGGCAAAACTACGCCTAATCCGAGGGAAAGGTCCTACCTCGCGACCATCAAAGCCGTGCGTCTATACATGGAGACCGTTCTACGGCCGGCAAGTGAATAGCTCACTCGCGGCTGGAGTCATTCAACTCCTGCGCGAACTGCTCGATCCGCAGCGCCGCCTCGCCCAGCGAAACCGCAACCCGCTCGGCCCACTCGGGGGCGGCAGAGGAAGGTGCTTTGAGCCGCGCGAGTTCGGCTTCGAGTTCGCGGACGCGTTCGTTAGCCTCCGACCCCTCATCGGCGAGCGTGATCGCCGCCATGATGATCAGACGCTGGTCGCCGATCTCGCCAAAACGCTGCCTCAGCCCGGAAATCCTGGCATCGACCAATTGCGCGAGATCGCCGAGACGGGCTTCCTCCCCTTCGTCGCAGGACACCCGGTAGATCCGGCCCGAGATCGTGACCGCCAGTTGCGCCATTTTACCCTCTCACAACGGAATGTCCGCCCCATGGCCAATGGTGATTTACCCCTCGCGGGACACAACTTCGGTAAGTACCGATCTGATTTCCGCGCTCGCCTGGTTCAACCTGCGGCCAACTTCTTCATTCGCCAATTCCAAGGCGTTCGACCGCGCGATCGCGCCGTCGAGCTCGACGGCGAGCCTTGAGCGGTCGTCCTGCAGGACGGCAAGCTCTTCCTCGAGATTGGCACGCAAGGCGTCCGCTTTCGCACGCCGCTCGCCCGCTGCTTCAAGCTTATCGAGCGCAGCGGCAAGCCGTCGCAACGCCGCCTCGAGGCGTTCCGGGAATTTATGTGTCGCGGCGGCGTCCCCGGTCATGGTTTGCGAGCGCCTTCATCGATGAACTTATCGAGGCATAACTTATGCCTCATACCGGCGGCCCCGGAAATTGGTCTGAATACCACGCTCAAATTTTGCCTTCCCCGGGCAAAAACGAAAATTTGACAAACCACCCACGGTCGAGCCAGGCCAAGGCGGCGCCAAGCTCTTAAACGCATAAACGCACACGGCGCCGGTCGACAAACCGGCCGCCGCGCGCTAAGTGCTTCGGCCAGTCAATGGCCAAGCACCGCGGGCCGCGACAATAAACACGAGTCGCGGCGAAATCATTGCCGCCGCGGTCAAAAGCGGTCACCGCTAAAGATAAGGAACACAGGCGAAGGATTGTCACAAGCGTTTCAACGGTTGCCAGACGGGGCCGGCCGTGCTTTTCCACCTCGGAATCGCCCAGCAATGCTCCCGCTAGACGGCGCAGCCCAAATGATCTCCCCGGAAGCTCCCTTATGGTGAAGTATTGATGGCGGCGCCCGTAACTCAAGTGACAGTCACCCATGACGAAATGGCCAATGCCATTCGCGTGCTCGCCATGGATGCAGTGGAAAAGGCGAAATCGGGTCATCCGGGGCTGCCCATGGGCGCCGCCGATCTCGCCACCGTGCTCTTTACGAAAGTACTCAAATATGACGCCGCTGCCACAGACTGGCCGGACCGGGATCGTTTTGTCCTGTCCGCCGGCCACGGCTCGATGCTGCTTTACGCCCTGCTCTATCTGACCGGCGAACCGAGCATGACCATCGCAGAGCTGCAGCATTTCCGTCATCTCGGATCGATCACGCCGGGCCACCCCGAATACCGCCATACGCCAGGGGTAGAGACGACCACGGGGCCGCTCGGCCAAGGCCTCGCCACCGCGGTTGGGATGGCGCTTGCCGAACGGATGCTGAACGCGCAATTCGGGACGATCGTCGATCATCATACCTATGTCATCGCCTCCGACGGCGATCTGATGGAAGGGATCAGCCAGGAAGCGATCGCGATTGCGGGCCATCTGCGGCTGAATAGGCTCATCGTGTTTCATGACGAAAATCATGTCTCGATCGACGGTCCTCTCTCGCTTGCGGATTCCGTCGATCAGGTGAAACGTTTCCAAGCGTGCAATTGGAACGCCGTCCGCATCGACGGGCACGACCAGGCCGCCATCCTGCGCGCAATCCGCAAAGCGCAAAAATCCGAAAAGCCGAGCCTGATCGCTTGCAAGACGACGATCGGCTTCGGCATGCCGACCCGCGCAGGCACGTCTAAAGCGCATAGCGATGCGCCGGGAGCGGAGGAAATTGCGGGCACGCGGCGCAATCTCAATTGGCCCTATGAGCCCTTTGTCATACCCGAGCCGATTTTGGCGGCCTGGCGCAAGGCCGGCAAACGCGGTCGCGGGCGCCGCAAGGCTTGGCTTTCGGCTCTGCAACTTCTGCCCGCAGGCGAGCGGGAGGAGTTCGAGCGCCGTTTGCGCGGCGATTTGCCTGCCTCTTTCGGCGAGGTGGTGACGGATTTGAAGCGCAAGCTTGCCGAGGACCCTACCCTCATCGCCACCCGCAAGGCATCTCAAGGCGTGCTTGAAGTTCTGGCGAAAGCCGTGCCCGAGCTCGTCACCGGTTCGGCCGATCTCACGCCCTCGAACAACACCAAGGTCGCAGCGACGCCGGAAATTGGACCATCGTCCTATGCCGGACGCTATATTCATTGGGGCGTCCGCGAGCATGGCATGGCGGCTGCTGTCAATGGCATAGCGCTGCACGGCGGATTCATTCCCTCCGGCGCTTCATTTCTGACCTTCAGCGATTATTGCCGGCCAGCGCTTCGGCTCGCTGCCTTGATGGGAATTCGCGCGATCGAGGTCTTCACGCATGATTCCATCGGTCTTGGCGAGGACGGCCCGACCCATCAGCCGGTCGAACATTTGGCCGGGCTGCGCGCCATTCCAAACTTGCTCGTTTTCCGGCCCGCGGACCAGACGGAGACGCTCGAATGCTGGCAGCTTGCGCTTGAAGCAAAAACCTCACCCTCCATTCTCGCGCTGACGAGGCAAAATCTTCCGCCCATCCGCCACGCGTTCACGTCTGAAAATTTATCAGCGGCGGGCGCCTATGAAGTCGCGCCCGCGGAGGGCGGCCCCGCCCAGGTTTCGATCTTCGCCTCCGGCTCGGAAGTCTCCCTTGCGCTCGACGCGCGGAACCTTTTGGCCGCGCGGGGAATTGCCGCGCGGGTCGTGTCCGTGCCTTGCATGGATCTTTTCATGGCACAGGACCACGATACGCGGCAAAAGATTATTGGCGGCGCCCCCATCCGGATCGGCGTCGAAGCTGCCGTTCGCCAAGGCTGGGATGCGATCATTGGCGAAGACGGGATTTTCATCGGCATGACGGGTTTTGGCGCCAGCGCGCCCTATTTGGACCTTTACAAACATTTCAAAATTACGCCAGAAGCCGTCGCCGAGGCTGCGGTGCGGCGTCGTAACGGTTGACGGGCGTTTTCCGTAAAGCAATAACCCACGCCATGTGAGACAACTGGTTCAGGCTGGTCTCTCTGCCGAGAAGGAGAAGCTATGGCGATTAAAATCGCTATCAACGGATTTGGACGTATCGGCCGGAATGTCTTGCGCGCAATTGCCGAATCGAATCGCAACGACATTCAGGTCGTCGCCATCAATGATTTAGGTCCAGTCGAGACCAATGCCCATCTGCTGCGATTCGATTCCGTGCATGGCCGGTTTCCCGGCGAAATCAAGGTCACGAAAGACTCGATCGATTACGGTGCCGGGCCGATCACAGTGACCGCAATCCGCGATCCGCACGAATTGCCTCATAAAGAGCTCGAAGTCGATATCGCTCTCGAATGCACTGGGCTTTTCACCGCACGGGAGAAAGCCGCCGCGCATTTGAAGGCGGGGGCGAAGCGCGTCCTCATCTCGGCACCGGGGGACAACGCCGATCTGACGGTCGTCTTTGGAGTCAACCACGATAAGCTGACCAAGGATCATCTGATCGTCTCGAATGCTTCTTGCACCACCAATTGCCTGGCGCCGGTGGCCAAAATCCTGAACGACGCGATCGGCATCGAAACAGGGTTCATGACGACGATCCACTCTTATACCGGCGACCAGCCGACACTGGATACTTTTCACAAGGATCTGTACCGGGCCCGCGCGGCAGCGCTTTCGATGATCCCAACCACGACCGGCGCGGCGCGGGCCGTCGGCCTCGTCCTGCCCGAGCTCAATGGCAAACTCGATGGCGCCGCGATTCGCGTGCCAACCCCCAATGTATCCGTCGTCGATTTTCATTTCGTCGCCAAACGCAAGACGACGCCACAGGAAATTAAGGACACCGTCAAGCGCGCCTCGGAGAACCAATTGAAGGGCATTCTCACATTCACTGAAAGTCCGAATGTTTCATCGGATTTCAATCATGATCCGCATTCATCGATCTTCCACATGGATCAGACAAAAGTTTTGGGAGACACATTCGTGCGCGTCATGTCCTGGTACGATAATGAATGGGGCTATTCGAACCGCATGATCGATGTTGCTGCAGCCATGGGGAAGCTCGTATGACAAGAACAGCACCTTTGTCCGTGTTCCGGACGCTCGACGATGTGGATGTCGCAGGCAAAAAGGTGCTGGTTCGCGCCGATCTCAACGTCCCCATGGAAGATTCGAAGATCACCGATGCGACCCGGATCGACCGGATCCTCGTCAATATTCACGAGATTTCGGAAAAAAAGGGCAAGGTTATTCTCTTGTCGCATCTCGGCCGGCCGAAGAACGGCCCGGACTCGAAGAACTCGCTGAAGCCGGTCGCGGTGGAGATTGAACGCAAGCTCGGACGCTATGTAGCCTTTGCTTCCGATTGCGTCGGGGAGGTCGCAAAGAGCGCGGTCGCGGCAATGCGCGAGGGCGATGTCCTCGTGCTTGAAAATACGAGATTTCATGCCGCAGAGACTAAGAACGATCCGGCCTTCATCGAGGCCCTGGCCGAACTCGGCGACATTTTCGTCAACGATGCCTTTGCCACCGCGCATCGCGCACATGCCTCGACCGAAGGATTGGCGCATAAGCTCCCGGCCTATGTCGGCCGCTCCATGCAGCGCGAGCTCGAAATGCTGACAAGCATGCTTGAGAACCCAAAGCGGCCTCTCGCGGCGATCGTCGGCGGAGCGAAAGTCTCGACCAAATTCGAGCTTCTTGGCAATCTTTTGCAACGGGTCGAATATTTGTTTGTCGGAGGCGGCATGGCCAATACATTCCTTGCCGCTAGCGGCAAGGAGATTGGCAATTCGCTCCACGAGAAAACACTCATCGATGTCGCCCGGCAGATTATCGCCGATGCCGAAGGGGCAAATTGCAAGCTCGTGCTGCCCGTCGATGCCGTCGTCGCCCCCCGGCTTGCGAATGTGCGGGTGAAAACCGTCGACATCGATTCGGTCGGCGAAGATCAAATGATCCTCGACATCGGGCCGCGCACCATCTCGCAGGTCGTCGGAATTCTTGCTTCGGCCAAGACACTTGTCTGGAACGGACCCGTCGGCGCTTTCGAGGTGCCGCCTTTTCAAACCGGCACGGTGACGATCGCCAAGGTCGCGGCGCAACTCACCAAGGTCGGTGCATTGGATACGATCGCCGGCGGCGGCGACACCATCGCGGCCCTCAATCAAGCCGATGTCACGCAGGACTTCACTTATGTCTCGACAGCCGGCGGTGCCTTTCTCGAATGGCTTGAGGGCAAGCTTTTGCCCGGTGTCGAAGCGCTTCGTTGGACCAGCGCTCCGGCGGCGTGAGTTTCGCTTTCCTGATCAGTTTCGATTCCCATTGCGGAGGATCTAATCGTTCACAAAATGTTGCATTTTATCTTTCTGGCGTCCGGACAATGCAACCTTATCTTGAATATGCACGACATAGCCTATTCGGGAGGCATGGTATGAACATGCGAGTGGATGCCGCCACACTTATGGAAACGGTCGCGGTTTTTGAAGCTGCCACTGATTTCGAGGATGCCATCGACGAATTGATGTGCTCCGGTTTCGACCGCGCCGACCTGAGCGTCATCGCATCTGACAGTAGGGTCGAGAAAAAGCTTGGTCACACATACCGGACAGTTGCCGAGCTTGAGGATGATGGGACCGTTCCCCGGTCTTCTTATGTAGCGCCCGAGTCGATCCACGAGGCTGAAGGAGCACTCGTTGGAGGCCCCTTCTACGTCGGGGCCGTTGCTGCAATTGCCTTCGTCCTCGCTTACGGCGGTTCGTTGGCGGCGGAAATCGACGGGGCTCTCCTCGCCGGGACGGCAGGCGGCCTGATCGGATTCCTTTTCGCTAAGTCGATCGGTAATCGCCATCTGCGCCATCAGCGGGAGCAGCTGGCTCGTGGCGGCCTTTTGCTATGGGTGCGAACACCCGATGTTCCACGCATGAAGCGCGCCGTTGAGATACTCTTCAACCATTCAGGCCGGGATGTGCATGTGCATGCGATTCCCGCAGCGGCCTGAAAACAAGCTATGGACCGGTTAAGAAGGTAACGCCGCTGTCACCGCGATCCCTAAAATAGACGCCGGTCTCGATTCCGAAACCGGCGTCCAATTAGGCCTTACCGCACGCGCTTGCGCGGCAGGTCCGTCACATTCGAACGGCTAATTGTCGAAGTCGAACAGGTCCATCAAATCGCCGATAGCGGGCGAATTAACCGGGATATACGGGTTATTCTCCGTGAGCGGGTTAGGCAAATTGTCCCGGCTCCGGTGGGTGATCGGCTTGAGGCCCCAGTTCGCTTCGATGAATTTCGCCACCGACACGTGATCCGTGTAGCTGTGCG